>JAABUI010001404.1_pt1 | contig 14050 bp, 15 predicted proteins | sample 5559111 | NCBI WGS metagenome assembly JAABUI01 (sample SAMN10711870, study PRJNA513365) | rock metagenome | isolation source: Antarctica rocks | place: Antarctica: Victoria Land, Buttleship Promontory
GACTCTTATGAAATGCTGCTACAGACCACAATGGGTGGAAGAGGAAATGGGAACGTAGTGTAATTAGAAGGGTCGGGCGAAGGGCGTGTCTCAATCCATTGAGTACTGACCATGCTCCTGCTATTGTCCCCGAAGATAGACAGGATACTCTCTGCGGCCAATCGAAGCGCGGTCCCTGCGTGAAGGGTGTACACGGTATGCAGCCTTTCAAGTTGCATTTAATTTGATGTCCTCGTCGTCATGATTAGCGAGGATGGGAGCGAAGTATACTCCCGCGACACGCCTGGGAAGATAGCAGCGGAGAATAGTGAGCAGGCACGGCCTCACTCGATACCAAAATATCCACTACATGAGGGCCGAATGAAATTTATGACGGTGATTCCATTTGATGTTCCTTCTTTGAACAAATTTTGCCCTCATAGTGGCATTGAGAAATGTATACTTGAATGCTACTATTCATGTATTCGATGACACCGAAGACATCGCAAACTGCGAGATGGGTCATTGCCTAAGGAGAACCTTGGCTGAGATGTATCAAGGGGAGAGCTTGATTCCCTCGTACAGGATCCAACTTGGTTACGGAATTAAATATATAACAAAATAGGCAGCATGCGTATGGGGAGGTACCTAGTATCGAACTCACTCCTTGCCTTTTACCAGAAGTGACCGTGCTATGGACCTAAAGCTCCAATTCTCAATCTTTGGAACCCATCATTGCGCAAGCGATTTTCGTTTTGATTATCGTTTTTGCAATATTTTTAGCTCCTTAGTTCGATCCCCCGGTCGATCGCAAATTTGCCTTCCCGCATCACCGCCAGACCCCAATTTCCCCTATCGCGGCTTTGCACCCATCACTCTCTGCTTCTCTTCTTCGGAGAAATTACCTGCACACTGCTTCAATACCTCAACTAAAATTGGTACAGACTGGTCATTGAAGTCCGATGCGTTGCGGATCTTATCAATATCGTCTGCAAACTCAGTAGTGATTCCTTTCATGTAGTAAGACTCGAATGGTTCCTTTTGCTGCTTGAGCGCAATTAGCTGGGAGCAGACCCTTCGACGGCATGTGGCCCATGCCTTTTCTTCGGATTGTTGCTCTGAGGCTTCAGACTTCGAATCTATAGGCTCTGGCAAGGGAGAAGGAGATTTCAAGGCTGGTGGACTGGGACTACGGGGCTTTGGCTCTGCGGATTTCGTCTTCTTGGTTTTTGCCTGTCCCGTTGTTGAGCAATCTGTTCACCCGTGTGCTCATCTATTGATGGTCCATACCATGATGATTACCGTTCCACTGTGCAGAGGTCAATGATATTTGGCTCTCGTAATTGTCGGCAGCTGTAGAGGATCATTACACTTTTCTCTTTGCATGTGTCTTAATTTAGGGCCGCGCCAAGCTTGGTAGATTCAACTCAATCCTGTCAAACGCTTTGAGATGCATCCTTTTTTTTCCCTTACTTCTATATTGACCGCCAGATTGATTTGCACAAGATTCTGAACCTGAGTCTGGCCTGCCCCATTGCCTGCCGTACCTCCCATTGTCCAAATCATTATCTGTCTCTTCAAGACGGCTGCCACCACCACAAGGCTTTCCCGTCCATGGTGATCATGAAGCGCTGAGAGAGGGAAGATTCTAGCTGTAGGTCATGAATTTTGACACACTCTGGATACTTTAAGGTAATCCCGGGGCAGTACTTTTCGAATCTTCCCTCCCCAACCTTCTCGAGTGTACCGCTGTCTCGAGATATGATCAGGTCTGGCTTCTTGATCAAGCTGCTGCTATCGTTGACTTGGATGCTGTAGTGGAAGGGGCTAGAGCCTGGTGGGAAGGAGAAGATTTGGTGTTTCCTGTTCACATGCAAAAGCTATATAGTTTGGACATGATGCATAGATACAAAAAATTTCCGTACTAGATTGGAGCTTGCAGTGTCATGGAGTGCACGGTCCATTGAGGAACGGTCGTCCATCAAAGGCAGATTGTGAAGAACGTCTAGTTTACTTCTCTGATCAGTCGCTGTAGACGGCTACGGTCTTAGTTCAAAATGCCGTGTGTCAAGCTTGGTCAGGTTTTATACTTGAGTATTCGCCAAATGTTTCAATCATTTGGAATGAAAGATATTGGTGGATAGAGTGCGGTCAGCGAAATGAAATGGTGTTGTCCTTCCCAACGAGACTTGCTCTTGTGTAAAGACCAGACCACAGATTGAGGCAATTTGTTCGATGAGAACGCTATAATTAGCATCATTGTCCGCTCACATGAAGGTGGTGAGGCGGAGTAAGGAAAAGGCGAGGAGGGGTTGCTTTGATGGTGATCAGCTCTTTGCTTCAGCCCTATAATCAGCAGTGACCTTTGGAGAACTCGACTTTTGACCGTAAGCAAATCATTTGTATTCTGTACTACTTCTAGGCATATTCGATTAACGTGATGCATATAAGCCATGGTCAAGTATCAGCAACGGCCGGTGGTCCTGTCCAAGATCAACTAAACGACAATGAAGAGCGAAGCTCCGCAGCTTGGCTCCAGGCATCCATTTTCCCTATGAGAGCAGGCTTGCCTCCGTGACATCGAATTATCGAAATGTCTTTTACGTCGTCGACATTGTCCTACTCTAAAAATTCAGTTGTATCGAGCAATGCCCTCGATTATCCATGCTGGCTCCCTGGCCGATGTCATCAGCCTTGCAGACAATCCACCTCAGGAACACCAGAATCGGTTGTTACCCGACGTGCAGCAGCCATTGGTCCTTTATATTGCACGAGTACCAGGCAGTAAAGGCGGGTTCAATCTAGATGTCCAACGTCGAGTGGACAATGCTAACTAACTATCCAGATGTGTTCCTGACAACGATGAAACCTCAACAAAAAGTCGTTACGGCGCAAGACGTACAAAGCTCGCTTTACTATCTACATGTGGCTACCCCAAACGACTACAGACTTCTCCAAGATCCCAATTCTGATGAAGAGTCAGTGGGAGAGCTTCCCAATATACATCCAGCCTCGAACGATAAAGCAAGTGTTTCCCGTAAACCGTTGCCACCGAACCCCAATTCAGACCTTTGCAATCGACAGAACCTTCCACGTGCAGAAAACCTTCGTATGCAAGCTCAGTCAGGCGGCTCCAATGAAAGTGCCCAGGTTCCCATAAAGCATCTAAATCGGGGCATCAGACCTGGGCTAGGAACGCTAGATTCAGCTCCTGTACTTCCACCTCGAAAGCTTTTAGGACCTCGTTCAATGAACCAAAACCGCCTTTCGGTAGATAACATGGCTCTTCAGAATGTTCCTCAGAGACAAAATCTTGATATGAGGAGATGGTCTGAGCAGCCTGCGGGGAGACTTCCACGGTCACCACCAAGGCCGATACCAAACGACGACAAACGCAGTCATGTACCCTTGAAGGGAGATAGAGACCATTTGGCTATGAACGACACAATGAATGGGCGAAGCAATCCAAACAATTCTAAGCGTTCCGCAAATCATTGTTGGGAATGGGAGAAGTCATGGGAGACAAGGCTTGCTAGCGAAGCCCGCGCTGAAATGGCTGAGGTCGCATCTGCTTGGCGCAGTAGTCAGGAAACGCTTGAAGATATGACTTTTCGGTCTCGACACGCTTCTTTATTATTGATCCGACGGTATAATGGAGCGCAGTGGAATGTGGCCAAGCTTAATGACACAGGTCAAGGACATGTTGTCGAATCTAATCCAAATTCCTGTGCCGGAACAATGATCGAGATTCTCACACCAGGCTATTCTAAACTCATGGAGGCAAAGGATGCAAACGGGGGTCAGACTTTTCCGGCAGCACCAAGGCAAGATGCTGTTTTAGCTGGAGTAGAAAATGCGAATTTTCGACGACATTTGCTCCATTCTAAAGACGTCAGAAGACCGAGAAATCCGCTCATGGCTGGCTCGAGTGAAGCAGGCTTTGCTACAGAGCAAACCAGGCCAACTCTTGAACGCGGTCGACAAAGCTCGGATAGCTTTGGAGCGTCTAATACGGAGCAGATAATGCATACACCGGCATCATCGAGAGGATACGTCATAGAGAGCCCGTGGGAAGGGGTTTGTGAATTTAGCGCAGGTGTGGCAGGGAGATCCTTCAAGTGCAAGCATACCTACATTTCAAAAGATCCAGAATTTCGACCTGAGAGGTTCTCGGCTCCTGTCAGTGAGCTACGTTTTGATCTCCCAAGTTCAAAAGCGCTTGGAACCCCAACCAAGAAGGGTACTGGTTCTGGCGCTCTCCAAAGCGGCAAACGGTCTTCTCTGTTCTTACGATCCCATCATCGGCAAACTTCGTCCCTTGAAATTGATGGGGCCAACGGAAACCAGACTTTTGGCGCAAAGTTTGAGCCTGAAGACCGCCTCGATCTTTCGCTAGGCCAAGAGCATGCAGGAGGTGGTTTTGGCGGCAAGCAAGCGAAGTTGGGCAAGTTAATTGTGGAAGTGGAGGGTTTGCAGATGCTCGATTTGGTTGTCGCTGCTAACATGGCATTATGGTGGAAAGTCTATGAGAAAACCACGTGAATTCACCAACGGTCGATGCTACAAATCTTGGGGCATTCTTACTGGCCGCCTCGATGCTTCGCCTGGAGCGCTGTGTTGTCAAAAGACCATCCGCTTTATTGGGCCGCAATGCTTGGCATTCACTTTCCCTATTCAGCATATTGAGCCCATGGCAAGAATTTCTCACTGGGTATCTGACGCTAATTCAAACGACTCAGGAACGTGCATCAATGATGATGAGAAAGAAACAGCAAGTTCACGCTTCTGCGCCGCTGGTTTTGGGCGTGAAGCATTCTGAAGGTCTTGTGGTTGCTCTTTGCGGTGTGACAACTGAGCCGCGCCGGCATAAGGCCATAAACCAAACTCACCGTTGCTCCACTTCTCTTCAAGATCACTCCTCTACCTCCGGATTTGTTCTCACCATCATCCACAAGCCACATCGGCCTCCATCATGCAACTCAAATTTCATCCGTCAATAACGAGTACATTCCTACTCACTTCCTTGGCTATGCCGTACCTTACAAGCTCAGCACCAACAAACAGAACGTCGCCGACCACGAACCCCATACTCGCTGTGTCACCAATTGATCTGGCTGCTGATCAATGCCCAACGCCACCGACAGAGTTCTTGCCATACAGTCCGCCTCCGGGATACTCTCCAAGTCCCGGCTGTGCACCAGCAAGTCAAGGCACCCAGCCTAGCGAAGGCAATCCACCAGCGGGATATTATGGAGGCTCAGGGTCCGATTCAGGATCGGGATCGAGCTCGCAAACAACAAGTTCAGCACGCAGCCTTAAAGGAATGAATCCGATTGCGAAGATTTTGGGTTGCTTTCTTCCCTCTCGTAAGACAAGAAGAGGCGTGATTCCTCAGTCTGAAGAAATCACAATTAGTATGACGAACTTGGAAGAAATGGACTGGGTGTTTGATGGAATGCAAATGTTCGGTGGGGCTGCTGGAGAACACAGGGCCTGAGAATGAATTGTACTTACCAAAGGAGCGATGAAGGCGAGGGAAATTCGGAATCAGGCTCAACAGCAAAGGCGAGAACCAGAGTAAACGTCACACATAAACGGTTCTCATCACACTGCATTCCTAAAAATTGGCGCTATCATGAACGAAACTGCCTATCTATCTGCGGATTTCAAATAGCGAGAGCAGCTTTCAGGCTCATCGTCTCCTCTTGACCCAGACATTCAAAATAATCCATAATAATTTGGAAACTTTCCAACTCTCACATAGACTAGTCCATGTCCGTCCTCTTAGGTATTAACCAATCGTTTCCTTCTCTCCAAATTTCGAAGAGACAGGAGCAAGGGATCAGCACTAGGCACCCCTTTATGCCAGTAATCCCCCGTAGCCCCCGTAGTTGGACAGTACTGCGCCGGGGTTCCCCGTCCTCATCTTGAGCTCTAACCTGAGTTCATGTCAAACGGTGTAACAACGTTCGTCTCTGTGGGCTTTGATGCCCTCGGTCGGCTAGTAGTTCAAAGGAAGGCTCCACAAATGCATCTTTCGATGGCCGAAGGATTCGAACTCATTCCTGGAGCCACACAGCCTGGTTGCTCTATGATGTCCTTGACCATTGGTAGCTCGTCGAAGTGCTACAATCTTTGCCAAGAGGAAAGCAGATTGGCGTTGCACGACACCGGTCAAGGCTCGGACGAATTGAGATTGATGGCAAAAAAACCAAGACATTGTAGGTCCGGAGGAAGGACGATTGTCGAAATCAAATTGTGCGCCATCTATAGGTATTCGTAAAAGTCATGCGGCGTTTGGGAAAGGAAGAATACGATTCCATCAGAGTACGTTCCCAGGTACGCATGTCGCGGGGCAGAACGTATCAAGTAAACACCAAAAATAAAAAATTCAACAGTAACGGCGCTCCGGCATTGAGAAATATGGCATTGGTTGCATCTGACGAAATATATCATGATAAACGCGTTTGAAGGAGTAGAATTAGAGCGAGCTTTCTGAGAAGGAAAGTCATTTCTTGAAGCCTGAGAAGAGGCAGCATGGCATCAACATCAGGCAAGGCCATGTGCGCCACTGTAATCTATTCAATGGATGGAATTTACCATCACGTTCACCCAGAGGCTGTTTAATCATGACCAATCAAAACCACAAATGCAAATTTCAATTCTTCTCCAAGTTCTATCATACTAGATGAGCTGACACAGCTGAAGTATGCCAGGAACCTCTTCAAACACCGTTGAAACGCCTCGCTCTCAGGAGACCGTACCGATTCCATCTAGTGATGCATTTTGACGCCAAGCGAATGCTATGGACCCTCTAGCAGATTGCCTCATCCCATATATGCCCCAAAAGCGAATCCGGGTATCTTAAGCGAGTGTTCTATACACAAAGAAGCGAGTGACCAGCAGTCGGATGGCAATCCTCAGCCTTTACACAGAAAGGCAGCAGTTTGGGCGCTGCCCACTGGATTATGTATTACATTAGATCGGGTCCGTTGTATCCAAGGACCAGCTCCTGGGTTTGTACAAAGTAGTAAGTGTAAACGCGGTATCATCGACAGCGGATGAAAACGCTCTCTCTAGAATTCCATTGTCGTAACCATTAGTCGTTAGAGGATGAATCTCGACAGTGTGACAGTGTCGAAAGTATTTTAAATTTATTGAGTCAGTGGGATTTATCTTTGAGCTTCGGTATCCGAATGAGAAGCCAGCGTCTCTCCCTCCCAGGCATTGGTCTCGTCGATTGGACTCCTCGAACCAGAAGAGACCGACGATGAAGACCCAATGGTCCATTCTTCAGCGTCTTCTGGACTTGGGTCTATCGCAGCTAACGCATAGCCTTTCTCTGATGGGTCTTCGCCAACATCCGCATAGTCATAATCCCAACGGAACATCTTGTCTGGCTGTTGGCGCGGCAAAAATTTCGACTTGACGATGAAGAAAATGACTCCGGAAAGTAGGCTGCCTCCTACCAGATCCACTGCGTAGTGGTGGGAGAGGTACATTGTCGCCCACCACAGCCAGAGTGTATATACCACGAAAAGAGGTGTAAGGCGAGGGAACACATGGCTCATGAATAGAGCTTCCATCACTGCGCTGCCAGCATGGAGTGAGGGAAAAGCTCCAAAAACCATGGGAGATCCGGTAAATCCAGGAGTGTAGAGGGCGATCCCAAACAGCTTGTCAATAGCTGCTAAGCCTGCTGGCGATCCTTTGATCGAATAATTGGCGGGCACAAGTCCATACATGTTCTCATACCAAGGTGGTGAACATGGAAACGTCAGTTGTATCGCCACACCAACCAAATTCATCCAGCCAAAGCTCCTTGCGAACATTGGGACTGTCCCTGGAGCGGCGAAGACGAACATGATGGCAGAGCAAACCACAGGCGCTCCAAAATGAATTATGCCATAAGGCAGCCATGCCATCACACTGAGGAAGGTACTTTTGTGGGCGGACAGTATGTTGCTGAGATTCGCACCGTAGAATATGTTTTCGAGCGAGGGAAGGATGCGGACCCATATCGGAGGGCGCCATGTGCTTGGGATGAATCTGATTTCCAGTCGTATTAGCTATGGAGACAAGAAAGTACTGTTCGTTCAATCGCTGATGCGCTTCTAAGTACCCGCCCTGCCGACAGCAGAGCGGAGGGGAGGGGGCGCAAGTATGGGGCATCTTACCCGCAAGCGTAGAAAAATATCAACCACATCCATATCGCAAGGGAAGGAAGCAGGAATTGTCGGGTAACAGGAAGAATAAGGGCGGTGATAATGATGGTCGATATGGCAGTCTTGACCAGAGGACCGGGCGAAGGTATTATACACAGAGAAAAGATGCCCAAAATCAAGAGTATCAGATATTGCCCATCATAGTAGGACCATTCATGCTCCGCCAAAGAGCGTAGAGTATCGCGGGGATTGTACGAGGTCTGGAGGTGAGTGAAGTTGTTGGATGGCGATTGCCTGCTCCGTATCTTTGACCGCAACCTTCGCCGCAACCGATGTGGGATTGGAATTGGGATTGAGATTGGCCATGAGAAGCCCAGCCTTGCTATAGAATATGTTTGCTGAGGATCACTCCGCGAAGCGAATATGGACTTCCTCATGTTTGTGCCCGCCGCAGCAAAGCCTCTGAAGAGGTACAGCTCTTCCTCCTGGTTGATTTCGCCGTCGTGAATCTCTAGTGAAAGATTGAGGGAAGCGCTGGGGGTTTGAAGGCGCTGACTGTGATGACGGAGGTGAAGAGGTGTCGCAGGTAGGCAGTTAGGAAGGTGTAAAAGGGGGTATGTCTGTGTCGGGGCAGCGACAGAGCAGTCAGTTGAGTATGGATCAAATCGCGGAGGCTCTGTTCTTCGCAAGCCGAAATCGTCGGATGGCACTTTGCGGGGAATGAGAATGCGTCAAGCGGCGAATTTCGAATTTTCTTGTGACACCAGCGGAGGAGACGAATATGGATGCCAGTGGGCTTTCTGTCTCAGAGGAGAAGTGTTTCCGCCGTAGTTGTCACTGATGTGGTGAGCCGTCCACTTCGAATTTGCGAGGCAATTTCACTTCCCCCGTCATCAGTCATCAAACCGGCGGGAAGAGGCTTGGCATCATCGCCCACTCACGAATCAAAGCGCGACCTTCCACCTGGCTAATCTTTCGTCACCTCCGCGGCTCTCCGTAGCTCGCGTGACTAAACCCCAACTCATAGTACAAGTAGCTGTGTTAGTATATAATATTATCCTTCGATGGCAGAAGAGGCAGCGGAAGCAGGCATCGATCCTCCCTCTTTGTGCCTGCATGGCTCACCAGCTGCCGCATGTCCAACAGGAAGCGGACAACATGGCTGAGCCCCGACGAAACGTAGGTGCTTCAGCCGCCAACATGAGGCCCTTGCAAATCCATTAAGGCTGGGGTCCTAGCGAGCTAGGTAACAACGTGAGCAAAGTGGTGCGACTTTCTTTCTGGATGGGCCGGGGCCTCTCTCCACACATCGAGAGGCTTCTGTACTCTTGCTCAGATGGCAGAGGTAGTGGTATTTGCTGCATGTAAATAAGTACTCGGTGGGGAGGACATGGCTCTCCACTTCTGCCCCATCTTCATCACGGTCAACGTCGTCAGCACACTATTGCAAGATGCGAATGGTTGGGGTTAAAGTAATTTCTGCTCTTCTACCTGCTATCTACCGCTACAGACAGGCCACAGGCTTAAGGCCCGAAGTCATTGAGCGCCCCCTCTATGTCCAGGTTCAGATAATGTTCGAAGCTCCCATCATTCATATCTAAAGATGCGTCGGCCTTCTCGAGCGGAGGTGGCCAGTCAAATTCATCCTGGCTGAAGAGATCATCGCTAGACTCAAGTGGAGTTGTCAATGGTTGTGATAGATTGGCGTCGTACTCGTTTGCTTGAGGCGCCGCCGGTGAAGAGGAGGAGAGGTCAAGCTCGGGTGGGCTGCTGGCCTGCTCGGGTGGACTGTCGAACTGCTCGGGGCTGGGATACGCAGAGGTCGATGAGTCAGAGACCGAAGATGCGTGTTTGCCAGGGGACCTCTTTTCCAATTTCTCCAATGCGCGCTGGCGAGTTGCAGCAGACTTCTCTTGTCTATCTTCTGCATCAGGTCGAGTCTTCTTAGGTCTCCCACGCTTGATGACCTTCTTTGGGGTACCCTCGAAGGCCCCAAAGCACATTCCACGTTGTCTATGTCTTGTCAAAGCGTCGTGTCGAGCGAAACCTTTGCCACATGGACAGGGATAAGATCGGACACCGCTGTGGATATTGGCATGCCGCTTCAAGTCGTGTTGGCGAACAAACCTCTTGTTGCAATCTCTGCAGCGGAACTGCCGGTCGTCAAGGTGAGTCTGCACATGAGACTTGATGTTTTCTTTCCGCCCAAATTTCTTCCCACAACCTGGATATAAGCATGTCCACTTATTGTCAGCATCGGGATAGGATATGAAGGCAGCAATCTCGTCGCAGGTCACACCAGTGTCCTCGATGCATTCATTCAGATCGTCTATTTGTGACATTGATTGGGACCTTGGGTGTAGATCTTGCTTGGCTGGCGAGGAGTAAGACTCGAGATCCATGGTGCTCTGAGAGGCAGGCAAGCTTGACAAGTCCGACGCGAGGAGATGGTTGCGAATGCTCTCATTCTGGGGTTCAAACAAAGACATGTGCGTAATCTCAGGAGAGGATTGGAACGAAGACATGGTCGAAGAAACCGCGTTCGACATGGGTGAGTAGTTCGAAGCATTGTATCCACCTTCCCAGAGAGGCATGTCCATCTTCAGACTTGACATATTTAGTATGTTTGACTGTGGGAAGGTTGCTAGATCGACCGAGTTGCTGGGCTCTAGTGGTGCGGTATTCGGCGGTGATGGGATATCAGGACTCATTGCGTGCTGTCTCATCGCTGTGAAATTGTCTTGGCATGAAGTACCGCGCTGCATCGCATGAGAAGCTGTGATGGTGAGATTTGGATCCCTACGTGTGGGAGAAGAGTCTGCGGTGCGACTATGGGAGAACCTCTTGATATTTGTATTCTGTGAGTACGGAGTTGTTGCAGGCGTCATGGGAAAGTAACCTGCACCGATGTCAGCAATGGCATTAGTAAAGCCGGCGCTGAGGCTTCTACTTACTCGTCCTCATCTGGCTCGGAGGCGTGCAGGGCACCTGGGCTCCCTCTCTGCTAGTAGGTCGTGAGCCCGATGTGGATCCTATGCTCTGGGGCATTGCTTTCATTTTCATTATTCCATTAGGTTGGATATTTCCTATGTTTCCGTCAAGTCCATTTCCGAAGCCGTCAAGGTTTCCAGCGGATGCGGTCGAGTCGAGTCGAAGAAAATCCATTGTGTTTAAATTATATGCTTCTTGTAACGAGTGTGGCATTTGGTTGTCGAATTCCATTATTGGTGTGGTGAGGTAATTTTGGCTGAAGGCTCCAGTGCCATGTGCCGGACATGGCATTTCCTTCAGAGTCTGGGCGTGATATGAATGCTCGTACATTTCTTGTTGATCGAAGCCCGGTCGATCCATCAATTGCGGCTGCGTTTCTCGCATAGTTGCTGTTTGGGTTAGTTGCTGTCCAAGGGTGTATTCAACGCTAGTGGGCATGTCGTTCTGCTGAGGAAGAACAAAACTTTGGTGAGTATATGCCAGCTGGTCTGAGCTTAGACCACGCCGGTGGGCCACGGGAGAGATGTTCTTCGGGTTGTCGAATTTGGTGGGCGTCGAATTGTGTCGGTGATGTCGTCCTGGGAATGCGGTAGAATTTTGTGACAGCATTGCTATGAAAGTGGAGTCCGAAGGAGGCTTTGTCGAAGAAATAAGCAGCTTTTCTTCGCGGATCGAGACTGCGGATGATATGTCAGGGTTGTCAATTAACGACCGAATGTAGTGGGTTCTTGCCTCACGCAGCGCAGGCCGTTCGGCCGGGCAAGACTCAATTACCTTGAGTTGTGCCCAAACCAAAGGGTGGCAGCGATGATGATGTGCGTGTTCAATGGTACAAGTGGAGATTCACTCTCAGGCAGGCGCTATAATGGAAGCTCCTGAAGTGTTGTCCGAGTTATACTCTTGAAAAGTGGATTTTGTTTCTCAGCAGAGAGGTTTGCGATGATATGGAGATGTTAAAGCTATTGCGAGCACAGCTCGCAAGGTGGGGAGAGATGCAGTGTGGTAGTGTGGTAGTGTGGTAGTGTGGGTAGAGTTGTGGGACTGAATTGACTTGATGAAATCCCGAGCTCCAACTGAACACTGCCAAGCAAACAGTAGTGACAGGGCAACGGACCTCTCTTGGATTACCGAAAAGGAAACTTAGCCGAATTACCAACCTCCTCTAAAAATGACAGGCGCGTGATTGGGTAGAGCGGCAGCCAGCGGCAACTAGCTTAGGCTCTCTTAGCGAGAACACAGAAGACAATCGATTCTTTGCGCTCCTCCCCTGCTGATCAAGAGTCTCTGCTGACGGTTGAGGACGACAATATTGTTGAGGTGAGGGTGCGATGGCTTTCGTGCCCCCTTCATCTTGAGCGTATTTACCATCTAACACTGAGACTGCAGGCCATCATGCAGATCTTCGTCAAGACCCTCACGGGTAAGACCATCACCCTCGAGGTCGAATCTTCCGACACCATCGACAATGTCAAGGCGAAGATTCAAGGTATACTCACGAACTCTACGTCTTCCTTTGCGGGACCTGCTGACACTGTGTAAAAGATAAGGAAGGCATTCCACCAGACCAGCAACGCCTGATCTTCGCCGGCAAGCAACTTGAAGACGGCCGCACCCTCTCTGATTACAACATTCAAAAAGAGTCTACTCTTCATCTCGTCTTACGCCTACGTGGTGGAGCTAAGAAGAGAAAGAAGAAGGTGTACACCACTCCTAAGAAGATCAAGCATAAGCGTAAGAAGACCAAGTTGGCTGTTCTCAAGTACTACAAGGTGGACGGCGATGGCAAGATCGAGCGCTTGAGACGGGAGTGCCCTACCGCGGAGGTATGTGATGGACCAGATTGACGATGATTATGCGAAGCTAACAGATATTATAGTGTGGTGCGGGTGTCTTCATGGCTGCTATGCACAATCGCCAGTACTGCGGCAAATGCCATCTGACATATGTATTCGATGATACCGCAGGCAAAAAGTAAAGGAGGAACTCGGCGGGAAATCCCGTATCTAGAAATCAGCAAAGCTCTTGTAAATCGGTGATTGACAAGGTAGAATACCAGATCCGGTTTTCCAATATGTTCGCGTGCGCGAAATTGCCCGATGTTCTAGTATAACCCATGCCTACCACGAACGATGAAGCCATATCTACTCTGACCATCTCTCGGTTGGGATTCTTGCCGCTTCTCTCTTAAGACCTGGGCTGTGGTTTTCTGTATTCACGCTGCCATCTTCGGGCCAGAGAAGGAACTGTCAATACAGTAGACTAGAGGCGTTGCAACGGCCAATTTCCAGCAAATTGAAATCTTACAAACCTCACGAAAGTGCTTTAGGAGGAAAACGAGATTGTCGTATCGTGCCATCTCTTGAAAGCCTGATATACTTGAAGGTATTCAGAGCCGTCCATTCTCCATTCCAATCACGCAGTATTCTCAAGTTCGCTTCATCTTGCATGTGCGGTATCCAAAAACCGGAATCATACTCTCGGGCTTCTGTAAGCATGGATTGCTTTAGTAGATCTTCACGAGTGCTCGAGGGTCGCCCCGGTCTTCGTTCCGTTCTCAGCTGGGTAAGTTCTTCATCATGCCGTTGAAGATATCTGAAAAGTGTCAGAGGAACGTATCACTGAGCGTAAGCATTACCTTTGCACGAGTTCATGAGTCTTTCCCATTTCAATGCAGCCTTCAACGGCTTTTGCTGCTCCCTGAAAGAACGCTATTCTTTGCACTACAGCCGGTCAGCATGACCGACTTTCCTGCATGTAACTGCCATACTATGAGGCCGATTGGCCCTTGCCCTGGCTGCTGCAAATCTTTCCAATTTTTCCGACCTTGCGCCCGCCCGTCGTAGTTTCTGAGCGTCTCTGCTGTTCTCATTCAAGCTATTAGATGAATTTCCACGCTTTTTGGCAACTTTTTTTTG
>JAABUI010001405.1_pt1 | contig 14039 bp, 32 predicted proteins | sample 5559111 | NCBI WGS metagenome assembly JAABUI01 (sample SAMN10711870, study PRJNA513365) | rock metagenome | isolation source: Antarctica rocks | place: Antarctica: Victoria Land, Buttleship Promontory
TCTCGTCTAATTTTGACGAGAGAGGCCCTAACAACGGATCAAGTCGTAAGAACGTGGAGGGGTTGGTTGAGGATTTGGACTGCGACGCGAGTCGAATATCCCCTTTCCCAGGTAGTCAACTCGTGATCCGTCGATGGTGGGTATGCAGCTGGACGCGTAGGAAACGATTGCGGATGCGTAACGTATGCGAAAAGTAATGTTGATTTAGGATCAGCGAAAGAGGGACCGTCCGACGACCCGAATCCTCCCGGTAAGTCCCTCAAAGACACCCTGGCCAGGCACAGCGTTCAAGGGCTGTGGCCTGCGGTCCGTGGCGTAGTGCATTGACGGTCATCAAGAGGATCCGGCTTTCGATGAGTCCTCGCTCAACTTCTGATATGCAGTCTGTTGATCCCAGTGAGACCATATGTTGTCAAAGCCTGATTAGCTGTACGCCCTAAGGTCGAGTCCAAGGGTGCAATATCCTAATGAGGGGGATCCAGCTAGGGATTTTCTTCTCTCCAACCGATACTGACTTGACCATTTGTGCAGAGCGCGACAGACTCGGGCGAGCGTCAGATCAGGCCCGGAAGTGCAGACTCAGGATATCGTATACGTGTGGAGAAATCCATGGAGAAATCTGCATCTAGAGAGCCCATGACGATCTTCGGATAATTGAGGTATAACCCCATCAGACCTTCTTCCGATGTTCCTGAATGCCATCCCTTATTAGCTAATCCTGACCTTCCGAAGAAACACTTACAGGCTGATGTTCCACCTCATGATCACAGTGGACAAAACACCTATCGACGTCTGGCAAGGCCTCAATCTGATCTTGTAGATCTTGTGAGATATCGTGTGACTTCCATAGTGGCATTTCTGGAGGAAGCACGATGTCCACCTCGACAAAGTAGCGGGGACCGGAATGATACACTCGGCAGGTATCGACTTTCAGGATCTCAGGATTGAAGGTCATTGCCTATCAGGCGTCAATAATGAGCAGCGGTCCAGAACCCGATCAGATGAGATGCAGATCAGCTTACTTTATAGGTGACCAGGTTCTGATATTCTGTAGGTGCGGTGATCCCCGCCAAATGGGTGAATTGCTCTGAGGATCCGCATTAGCTATGTTGACAATTGACCGACTCACCATAGGCGGTTCGAGTCCACACCGTGATGATGCACACTGCTATGATCGTCGCTCCCATGGGATCGATCTGAAGATCAGCGTGTTACTCGACGAAGCGGATCTGAAATACTCACCCACCACGCAAGCTTGGCGCCACCCGCAGACGTGAGAATACCAAAGCCGTTCCTGTGTCCACTCAGCGCGAGCCGTCCGGCTCACGCGGTCTTACGTACGTCAAGAGGTCATTCCGGTGATCTTCCCATAACACTTGGACCTGGGATGAAGACCCCCTGATTGCGTAGCAGTACAGGAACAAGCAGAACTTTGTGCCTAGGTATGATCAGTAAGGCGAGATGTGGACGCGGCAGGACACGTACAAAGAGCCACACCGACCGCGATGATGGAAGCAAAGTGGAAGTTCTTTGTGTCGCTTCCTTTGTGGGTGATGAATTCTTGAATCGCCTCGACCTGCAAAACGCGCTCGTCCATATAACGGGAAAGAATCAGGACAAACGACAGACAATGAGGATCACGTTGACACCGCCCATAATTGAGGCGTATACTACTGAATATCAGTTGAAAGTAATCGCCTCACATCGACAGGCCGGACCGATATTTCCACTGGTCGTATGGACGAATGTCAGCTCCGCTGCGTCGATAGTCAGTACTTACACTGGGTAAAACGGAAATCAGCGAACCCTCACGCAATGGAGACCGGCGAAACACGGACTCGTTTCGAACCTTGAGCCTCGTACCGGCCACCTGTTTTCCTCCACACGTACAGACGCTCGATGCGCAGTCCACAGGATGAGATTGGCAAAAGGGTCGACTATGACGGCTGTTCAACTCCCTCTTGGTCCTTGTCGTTAAAGAACTCACACACTGTCCGTCAGGCAGTATCAGCAAGTTGTACCAGAGAGATAAGATTGTTGCACACCGGCATCGATACAGCTCGCGAACAGCGCCAAACTGAGACTACTGATGGCCGCATATAGCTGCAGAATCGCCAAGCAAATATTCGCTGCAAACGATATATTCACAGCGAGCTTGACTTTCAGCGCCATGTCCTTGGCATCTTGATTGGCATCGGCGGTGTGTGCGGACATGGGTTTGAGGAGGTCGTTGATCAATTCATTTTGGACGGAGTAGAAGCGGGCTATTTTCTTGCCCTTGTTTCGGCTTGACTCGTCAGTGATGATGCGGAAAGGAGATGGGATGGACTGACTGGCGAAGACCATTGATTTCTTGTTTGGGGATAAGTCTAGCGCGGAGGAGGAGAGGGTCCCGTTCTCCCGCCTCGCGGCCGATGACGGACGGCAGCGTCATGAGCTCGAGGTCATCCGTCTTGGGCGAGCGCTGCGTAGACGGGCCAGCATTGGTGCTGGAGTGGAGCTCAGCGTTGAGACCAGGGGACTCGACGGTCGCTGCGGCGGTATGGGAGACATTCATCTTGGCCGAGGCATGATGGCAGATCCCACCAATTCCGTCGTAATCTTTATCACAGCATCTTGGGAGATATCCACCACGTGATGCTAAAACCCGCTACGGAGAAATGATACTATCGCCTCACAATACCGCCGGCGGCTTTAGTGGAGGTCTCCGCGGGGGAAACGACCCATCAAATCTCCCTTTGTGCTGCCTTTAAGCAGATTCATGCGATTTCATCGACCGGCATCGCTTTGTCAAGCTACTCGCACTCGGATACCTTCTAGTCTCATCGCTCAGCAATCTATCAGGATGACGTCCACTCAATCAGACCCCACGACTTACAAGGTGCGACCCACCCTCCCCTGCCTCGAACTTTTCGAGCGATGGCAGCCGCTCACGCCCGGTACAGTTCAACCACACGATGCTCCGCATCAAGGACCCCAAGGTCTCGATCCCATTCTACGAGAATGTTCTCGGCATGGAGGTGAGCGTACTACCAATTTTCTTCTCTTCCGCTGTCTTCTGTATCGCGTATGGTTGACTTTCCTCTTCGCACAGATGTTCCGCGAGGGACCTGGGTAAGTCGAGACTTCGAACCTGCTTATAATAGCTCAGACTTTGTGAACTACTTCCTGGCGTTCCCTTCCGGCTTTCCAAAGGGAGCCAATTCGAAGGACGAAAAGTCCGCTGCCTCTGCCGGAAGGGAGGGGATCCTCGAGCTCTGCTGGAACCACGGAACCGGTGAGATCACCAATCCTTCCTTTCCTCCTGCTTTCGCCAATATGGTTGAGAATACGGCTGATTCAGGTCACAGAGAACGACGCGAACTTCAAGTACGAATCCGGTAACGATGAGCCACACCGCGGCTTCGGCCACATCTGCGTCAGCGTCGACAATCTCGAAGCGGCATGTAAGCGATTCGACGAGATGGGCGTGAAGTTCAAGAAGAGGCCCGAAGAGGGGAGGATGAGGGTGTGTCGACCGTAACTACTTTGATGCAATGCTGACGATGTTGGACAGAACATCGCGTTCATCTATGACCCAGATGGTTAGCATACCTCCTGTAGCACAAGCTGCTTTTCTTCGTAGCTCGTCGATACGGGGCTGGCTGACGCCGACGCAGGATACTGGGTCGAGATCATCTCCCACAATAACCAGTGAGCATCGGATCGGATCTAGGTATCCAAATGGAGGAGTTCGTTGGGACAGGAGCGGAGCGATATCATAAGAGCAAAGTAGCGAAAGTCGGCATGTAGCGCAATCAAACGATCCGAGCCGGGAGTCCCATCTACGCATTTGACCCCGCAGGATCCACCTGACTTGCATGCGCTGAGTCGTCTCTTGGTGCATAGCCAATTCCTTGAGGGGTCGGGGGATGAGAAGAACAGCACAGACTTAGACAAGTCAACACAGCACAAGAAGGAACAGCCCTTCTCTGCCTAATTGAAAATCGTGAGGATCGTGCATATTGTATCAGTCATGATTACCTTACATCCCGTCATTTTGTCTTTGACTTCTTCCCGCTCGCCTCTCTCTCCAGATGCTCGCTCAAGGCCTCGATGATATCCGACTTCTTCGTCTTCCCTGACAATGCAATTTCTACTTGTCATCAGCCTTCGTCTTCCTTTGAACAGAGGAACAGAGAAACAGGACGGACTCTTGAACTTGGCGTAATCTTTCAGCTCCTGCACCTTCAGCTGTATATCATCAGCTTCCGAGTCGCCTATCCATGCATGAGACACCGACCTTCTCCATTGTCCCGTTCTTATATGCTCCTAACACGTCCACCAGGTCGTTCTCTTCGACCTAGGCTGGTGCTCAGCTCTGCTGAGACCAGAGGATTATCAGCCCACCTCCACCGCGGCTGTCCGTTTCGTCCCTCCCTTGAGCGATTCCACCGCCCGCTCATCCTCCTCGATCGCCCGATTCCATTCCGCCATAAACTCGCCGGCGGACTTGTGGATCCCATGATATTTCGGGTAGGTCTTGTCGATCTCGTCGATGGACTGCTGGAGATCGAAGTCCTCCTCGAAAGCCAGTGATTGAAGCTGAGCAAAATGGTATGCCAGAGCTGAACTTCATCAGATAAGTCCGACCGCGTGTCACAACTTACCGGGATTGGGGTAGACCTCGGACCGGTAGAGCCCTGCCTTTATCCGAAGGCGTTTGACGATGTTCGACATCAATTTCGCCTGTCTCTCCGACGCATTCAGGTTATCGGTCATGTTCTTGGGTGGTTGACGTATGTCGTCGACAAAGGGAAGCACAATGACGTGGAAGCCTGGCGGGTCATCCTGTGCGCCATCCTTGAAGGTCTCTTCTTGGGGGATAAGTACAGCGAACTCGGGCGTGATATTCGTCTTGAAGCGGCAAAGGGCGAGGGCGTGACGATTCAGCTTGAGGCAGGATTTCAGCAGGGCTGCGAAGGTACGAGTGCTTCCGGTGTGTGCCTGATGGTAGGAATCAGTCAAGCAGAATGGCATGATCAAGTTGGTGTCCGCACGGTCTCGTTGGGGTAAAGGAAGTAAGAGTGCTTGATATTATCGTCAACGGTTAGATCCTTCGGTGATTGAAAGCCAAGAATTTTAATTTCTGCGAGGGATCAGCTCTTCCACCATCCGCAGTGGGTCAAGCATACGTGGAGCCATTCCCATCGATTTGAACTGGTCGATCTCGTGATTCGTGAATTGTAACTGTTTTGCATCAGTTCCACAGTCCTTTCCCATTCTATCGATACTCACTCTGGTCCTCGCAATGACCTTCGGCTTCTCCCCTACTGTCCCGTTCGCTTTCTTCGCTTGCGTTGCCTTCGGCTTGTCCTCCAACTTCGGCATCACCACGTCATCCTCTTCACCTTCTTCCTCTCTCCGCCGCCTCTCCTCATCTATCCGAAGTGCTTCTTCCACAACGACCTGCTGCTCTCGTTGATGCTCACCCGATTCCCACCAATTTGGCTCTAGGATGTTCCGGACCGCCGTCTCCTTCCCAAATTGGAAAGCCTGGCCGATCTCTTCGCCTCGAAGGACGGCACCGGTCTCCTGTATATAGATCAAGTTGGCTTTCGAAATACGATGGACTGTCTTACCGCGGAGGTGTATTCGGACTTTACGAGGACTTCTTCCACGGTCTGGCCTCGCATCCTCACGTATTTCGGTTGCCCCTTCCCCTGAGACGACACGAGCGCGTATCTTCGTTGCAGATTGGATCACCTGGTCCTGCTCACTATGTGAGAGACTTACCCGCTGACACCAATCTCGATATCTCCATCTCTCCCGCCGAACCGCACGGGTATGCTGAACTGCACCCTTTTCGGAGCATGTCGAATCACCAGATCATTCATCACATCCGCCAGCGCCGCCAGTCCTTCCACCTCTGGTTCGGCATCACCCGGTGCGTCTTCATCCTCGTCGCGACCCAGGATGTCCTGCTGTCAGCCGTGTATCGGATGTTCACTCACATTCCAGTAGGAAGTGGGGTTGAAGCGGTGGTCTTGTCGATCAACAAAGTAAGTATTGATGGTGATGCCGTATGTCAATAGATCCTGTATCATGTCAGACGTTACCAAATGGGACGAGGGGAACTCACGCCATAGACTGTACGCGCTGGACCCCGATTTGACGTGCTGCCAGGCGGCTCGTCACTATCGGTGACAAGGAAGACTCGCTTATTTCCAGCCAGCTTCGTACCCCTAGTCGGTCTTCAGCGTGGTCTATCAATACTGGGGATTTCGGCTAAACACTCACGCATCTCGAAACAAGAGGTTGCAGGTCACCAGGACATCCGCAATGTTCAGCTCATCCCCCTTCTTGCACGGTGGAAACGCTTCCGCCAGTACTGTTGGTTGTACAGTCTCATCATCCGCATCTTGAGCTTCGTACTCTTCTTGTGCACTCTTCTCAAGTCTGACGATACGCTTGATCTCCTCTGCGTTTATGGTTCGCAGCGGCTGGTAGACATGGGTTCCGGGTTTGTAGTTCCCTGAGCCTGAGGACGATGGAGTGCCAGGCTGGTCCGGATCAGCCTGTTGTGCGCATTCCCGCGTGATGCTCATTCACGTCTATATTCCAAAGCAGCACCCCCACGCTATCGGCCGGTCCAGTGATCACCTTTCTCCGCTCAATCTCAGCGACCGCATCGATCACCTGATAGAGGGCACTCTTCCCCTTGATCGGACCTTCAGGGGTGTCTCGGTCCGGGTAAGGAGTCTGCATGGAAGCCGAAGCATCGATACAGAAGAGGATATGGTCTCGTGAGGCGTATTGATACTAGACTGTGGTCTCAGTATAGTCCGAAAGGGAAGCGTGATGAGAGCTACCTCGGACTGGTCGACGATATCTTCGTCTTCGCCTGCTTCGAAGGCATCCCATGAGGGAACATCTCGGCTTCCGTCACCATAGTATGATGACATGGCGGGGGTAGCAATCGCTTTCACAGGTCCTCATCTGGAGGCAGCTTCGTGATGTCGCCGACCGGAATAGACAACAATGGGTCCCACATTTCGTGCCTATTTCTTTGCCGTTGAGATCCAAACCCAACGCCTCATCCCAGATCACCACCATGACCTTGCCTTACCTTCACCCAGAGCTCCTCCCGCGTGTCCTCGATTATGCCGACCGTTCCACTCTCGCCACTGGCCTCCGCCTTTCCAGCGACGTCCTCCCGCTCGCCGGCAAGCGGCTTTACCGTGACCTCATCTACGATCCGAATACCCAACCTTCTCTACTTCTCGATCTCGCCTCACCATCCCGATCAAATTTGTCCTTCTACGCTATACGCAGATCCTGACCCTCTACCATCATGAAGAATCCACCCATCCGATCTCAGCTTTCCACCTCCCTAACCTCCGGACCCTCCGACTGATCCTTGAACCGTGGGAGAAAAAATCGATCCTCTGCTGGACCCATCGTCCCCCGCTGTGTCCTTTCCTGGCCGAGCTACGTCCGACGATACTCATCGTCGAGAAACTGTATTCCCTCACAGGATCCCGGCCCAAAGGTCTAGGTGCGCCCAATACAAACCTACCTCCCGGATTCTTCGACAAGCTCAACCAACACATCCTAAAACCTACCCGCTTTGACATCCGTCTCGACTCATTCTACACCCGTCTCACTCCGCTATTCGTCGAGCATGTTCCAAAACAAACCAAAGAGGTCGTGGTGGTGTTTGAGACGATGCCAAGAGAGACTTGGCCCAGGTGGTATCAGGAGCCTAATGAAGAATGGTTACCCGCAGGCTTGGGATTGGCAGAGCTCGTTAAAGACCTCGCGGATGTCTGTCAAGTCGTATTGGGAGGAGAAAGGAAATATACTTTTGTGAATGCTGGGAGTATCGATGCGGAGTTCTTGGGTCTACCGGGAGTGGGTCCCAAGGATATGGAGAGGAAGGTCGAGAAGGCGCTGAGAGGTGAGATGCGGGAGAGGTGGAAGATGTCGAGGAGAATGATCGCGGATTTCGGGTCAGAAGGGATCGTGGATGAGAACGATCTGACGGGAGACGCCAGCAAAATGGAAAGCGATGAGCAGGAAGAGAAGTGGTTGGGGAGCGTGAGATTCGAATTGATGGAGAGTTGGGTCGAGGAAGGCATACTGGAGCCCGCTGTGAGGGAAGGATGGATGAGGGAGTGAAGGGTGCGGACACGGTGTTCTGCCTCATCGTTCTACTCCTTGCGGTTTCATTCGTGCCAGATCAGTCCCAGTCAATCCCGGGTGACGTCTGATAGTAGCGTGATTATCAGCCTCTCATGATCTCACACCTGCATTTCGCTCATTCTGTAGGACGCTCGAGCTGGAGTAGGAGCAGGATAGTATAAGGGAAATAGCTTCAATAATGGGGATTGAGGCTCTGCTAGGCGCGGTGTCAAGGCTGTTCGGGAACTTTTTGCGCGCCTTCAACATCTATGAGTTGCCAAACGAAGTGACCCATGCTCTTCCTTCCATTGTTGTCCGTCGTTAGACTTCTGGCTGTGGTATAGCTCATCCTTGCTCCCTTTTTGCGCAGAGACTCTCTCATTCCCATTTATGCTTTGATTGACCCACATTCCCGTGATCGTCCCCTCGATCCCGAAACCTTCCGGCGGCCACCGTGACGTCGCTAGCCAGTCCCGCACGGTCCTCCCGCCCTCTTCATGTCCAGGAGACCGTAAGCGATCACTCTCACCCGGTCCCTCTCCCGTTAACAAGCGACTCAGAGGAAGAAACCCAGCGACGCCACCCTCGCCAGCCGGCGAGGACCAGGAGCCACAGCAGGACCTATCCGGAAGAATGTCTTCTGACGGCGAGGATAATGAGGATTTTTACGATGACGAGTTCGAGGACGATGGTTTCGGGCAGGATGAGGCGCCAAACAGTGGTGAGTCCTGTCTCTTGTCGACCAGTTGCGCCGCACGACAGGCCGATCGGTTCACTCCGGATTGCTTCTTAATACCACGGAGCTCGCCGGAAGCTTCTGATCCGTCTGAGGATGTTCAGCTAATGAGACGGTTCTAGGCGACGACTCCATGTCCGAACCCGATGTCTATGATGCCTTGAGTCCCACGATCGAAGGTGAGCTTAGCCCAGCAAAAGAGTGCATGCTGCTTCTAGTGGATGAGTGCTGACGGTATCGTGCTTCAGAAGCACCGCAGAAGAAACCTTACGATGTCTCATACAAGGTCAGGACGCTACAAGAGATCATAGACATGCAGAACAAGGAGATCAAGAACATTCAGACGCTTCTAGAGGTGCCTGTGAGTCATCACCTTACCGGCGACGTGATCGCTGCTGATACGTTGTCTCTAGCATTCGACCGCCGCCACGCTGCTAAGACATTATGTCTGGAACTCGGAGAAGCTGCAGGAGCAGTTTTGGAATGATCCGGCCGCTACGCTCGCCGAAGCCGGTCTATCGCCTCCCTCTTCACCATCTACCAGCACCCAGCCGCTTCCATCGCCTTCTCTCTCCTCTAGCTCTCCGAGACGACCTCCTCGATCCCTTCGTAACCCCTTCTCTTCCCCTTTTATCAAGCGCACCCGCTCTATTCCCCCTGGCGGACCTTTCGAGTGCCCGGTCTGTTGCGACGATTACTCGAAAGAGAAGGTGCACGACAAGACGTTTGCTCTGAGCTGTGGACATCGATTCTGCCACGTTTGCTGGACCGAGTATCTGAATGGCAAGATCAAGGGAGAAGGTGAGAGCGCAAGGATCCAGTGCATGGAGAATGGATGTAAGCGGATAGTACGGGAAGAGGTTATAGAAGAGCTATTAGCATCGGACGTGTCAAAGAGGTAAGCCGCCCGCCTTGTCTGGCATTGGCAAGACTGACACGACGGTCAGATACCACAGCCTCCTCAGTGCAGCTTATGTTTCCGACTCAGCCAGTCTACGATGGTGCCCCCATCCCGGATGCGAACGCATCATCGAATGTAATCAAGTACCGCCACGGATGCTCAACCAGATTGTTCCAACCGTCGTCTGCACGGACGGTCGCGAGCTGTGTTTCGGGTTCGTCAAGCGATGCTGAGCTCTGATTCGCAGCTGACGCCTTCTTCCAGCTGTGGGCACGCCGACAGCCACCGCCCTGTCCTTTGCAAAGTCGTTAAGATGTGGGAGAAGAAGTGCGCCGACGACTCGGAAACCGCCAATTGGCTTCAGGCGAACACCAAGGAGTGCACAAAGTGTCAATCAACGATCGAGAAGAACGGTGGCTGCAAGTGAGGCAGATCTGGTAGCGTTATCGAAGTCAGCTGATATCAGATACAGCCACATGACGTGCAAGAAGTGCAAATGGGAATTTTGCTGGGTCTGCATGGGCCCGTGGTCCGAGCATGGGACCAGCTGGTATCAGTGCAACCGATTCGACGAGAGGAGCGGACTGGACGCTCGAGACACACAAGCGAAGAGCCGAGCCAGCTTAGACCGTTACCTTCATGTACGTTTCCCTTGCAATTTGCCATTTTATGTGGCTGACTAGGCTGCATATAGTACTTCAACCGCTGGGCGAATCACGAACACTCTGCCAGGCTCGACGCCGACTTCTACAAGAACACCGAGAAGAAGATGGAGGCGATGCAGAGCAATGGTAACCTATCTTGGATCGAGGTTCAATTCGCCAAACAGGCGGTGGACACCGTTATCCGGGCACGAATTACGCTCAAATGGTCTTACTGCATGGCCTTCTAGTACTTTGAGCTTTCAAGGATGAGTCCAAGGCTGATCGTTTCTTTAGCCTCAAGCGCAACAATGTGACCGAGCTGTTCGAAGACAATCAGCGCGATCTGGAGGGGGCGGTTGAGAACCTTGGCTACCTCCTCGAGCAGAATCCGGATGCCGAATCGATCGCCAAGCTACGACAGGATATCACGAATCAGTCGGCCTACGTCCAAAAGAGACACGACATACTGATGGAAGATACTCTCAAGGGATACCTGGAGGTGAGACCCTCCTTCTTTATCGTGACCCCGATCTTGACGGTAGCCAGCGACGTTGGGAGTTCATCGTTGATATCTAGATATTCATGTGCTTTCTTCACTTGTCCTGTCGCCTGACCGTCAACGAAGTTTGTCCTCCCAACTCTCCACTCTTTGCATGGTCCAGATACCTTTCATCCACCTGGTCATCTGTGTTGGCATTGTAGCGGAAAGAGGGAATCACAGTATGCAGCATAGGTGGCGTCGTCCGCACTAAATTCCAGTGCCTCGCCTTTCAAGCCAAAAGTTGCGTTGTCGGTGACTCTTCTTCCTGGTCTTGCGTATTGGCTGTGCTCTATCAATGGTGCTGGACTTCACTTCCAATCTTGTACATGCGCGCCAGCTGATTGCGTCCCTTTACCATTCGGTCCGCTCGCTTGACACCTCACGCCTCATCTTCCATTCGCCCATCATTGACCGACTCAACATGGACGGATGGGTGTCGGACGAAGTAGGCGGTCTGAAGCGGTTCAAGGAGGCTGTGGAACATGCTTCCGCCCAACTTGATACGGTCCGCCTCAAGGCGCTCTTTCTTCAACTCAAGCTGATTTCTCGGGGATAGATGGCATCATCCGGTATCCCGCCGAAAGACGATCCCCTTCCCAATATCGCCGGCCTAGTAACGCTGTGGAAACAGATCCTCACCGCTCGCCCACCCCTGCCCGCGATCCGAGTCAACATGAAGGGCAGAACCAAGGAAGAAGCATTCATCGACGTGATCGCCCGAGGAGGTGAGGAATGGATTCGCATCTACAGGTGGGTCCTGTCCACTGTTTGGGGAGGGTGATTGAGTGGGTTAAGGGTAGTAAGAAGGTCTCGCACTTGCTCTCGGAATTTCGGGAACAGGACAGTTATATCAATTCGGACTTTGATTCTTCATCCGATGAAGCGGGCCCGTCTACGGGGAACACGTTGTCGAATTCCATCATTACCGCTGCGGAAAGCCTACTCTCGGTCGCGAGGCATGCAGAACGGATACCGGGAGCGTCAGAGCCGAGGGTGACGATACGATTATCCAGGATCGAGGAGTTCCCGAGTGGGGGACACGAGGACGAACGGATACCCCGGACGTTCCGAGCGGTACGGAAGATGGGTGTGGAGCTCGTCTTTGGGGATCTGAGCGAGTCCGATCTGGCGGACCTACCTCTACCGACTCGGGAGAGGAGATTACGACCGTCGCTGAAGATCAACCTCGATCCGACATCGCTCATGGGGTTGTGTAGCGATGTCCTGCATCACCCACTGCCCGCCAACCCGGACGGCGCGAGAGCCCGTTTCTTCCGCCCTGCAGAAGCGCTGGACGGAGTTCGAGTCGGTCGGAATCCGGAGGACGAGTACGAGGGGTCTGGACAGAGTCAGAATAGCAGGGAGCTGGTGCGGAACGTTCTCGAGGAGATGGACGTGGCGCTCATCGAGGAGATCCGGGATACGATTGACGAGGCTGTGAAGGATGGGCAAGAATTGGAGTTCTGGGCTACCAAAGAGGCGATGCAATACCTTACCGAGGCGTTTGGGAGTGAGGAGGTCGTCGGGGAGGGGATGGAGCAAAGGAGGATGCGCCGGCTTATACGGCTGGAGGAGGGGGATTTCTTCGAGGGATCGAGGTATGAGGGGAAGGAGGGAGTGCTCAAAGGCCTGAAGGTGAAGGTTTTCGACGATGATCGACCTCGGACCAAAGCACGAGTAGCGGGCGGACTATGTCAGGACGGGATTTGTTCCTTCCAGCTCTCTATCTCTCGAATCTGCTCCCAATTCCTCGCCGAATACAACGCCGACCCCAACTCGCCCACCCTGCCCAACATCCTCCAAGCCCGTCGTCTCCCCACTCCCAAACTCGCGTCCTTCACACTCCCCTTCACTGTCGTCTCCCTCATCAGCCTGGAGCGCGGCGCAGCAGAGGGCATGACGACGCTCATGATGGGAAACATCATCTTCCGCGAGCTCTTCTCCCAACCGAGATGGAGGGTCAAGGGGTGGTGTCAGGGGAATTATGAGATGGGGGAGGAGAGGGCCGCGGTGTTGATGTTGCCGTACAGGTCGTTGGGGGAGGGGAAGAGGGTGAAGTTTGAGAGGGGGGATTATTCTTATCCAAAGAGATAGCGACGGTGGATAGCCTGCATGCGATACATTATGCGTACAACTTGTGGGGAACACGGGGAGATTACAACATCGCGAGCGGGTCTGCAGGCATCAGGATCAGCCTCAGTGAAGGCGATGGTAATGGGGAGATATTCACCATCATCGCTATCCACGTCAACAGAGTGTGGTCGACGACGCGACTCGTCCTCAATTTTGACCTGGAACACCTTATCGTCGTCGTCAATAACACGGGAATCCCTCTTCTTGGCGGATCCTGAAGTCCTCGGTCTATTGGGTCTCATTGTCGAAGGCTGGGTGACGCGGTGATGTGGCAGACTGGAGGGTCGTTGGGGCGGAGGTGAGGGAGAAGGGGTCTGGAACAGCACGTCAAACACGGTACAGGCTATTAGACAGAGAAAGCGGACCTTCTCGTCGTTAGCTCCTGGGGGAGTACCGTGTACTCTCCGCCGCTTCCTGGCGGCCAGAACCGGCTGAGTGGGCGAAGTCATCGGTGAACGCGCTTTCTCGGCCCGCTGACTCGACGACGGTAGTTTCTTCTGCTAAACTCTGATCACCACACCGACTGGAGCATTCGGGAGAGAACCCACCGCTAACGGCCCAACATTCTGATCCTCGCGTATCGCCAACTTCCCAATAGCTTCCAACCTCCTCTCCGCCCTCGCCAAACGCTCCCTCAATTCTTCCCTCTCCCCCTCGACCACCCTCCGTCCTTCCCTCTCCCCTTCCAACTTCTTCTCAACAGCTTCCAACCGGTCCTCCGTCCGTGCCAATCGCGATTCGGCCACTCGGAGGACCGCGTTTTCACGCTCAAGCTCGACGATCCGGAGCTTGTACTCGGAGTTGGTTTGGAGGACACCTTTGTTGAGGAAGGTCGAGAGCTCGAGTTCGGATGATAGACGGGAGATCTCGGCGAGGTCACGGTCTTTCTGACGCGCCATACCACGGGGGGGGGGTTTTCAG
>JAABUI010001406.1_pt1 | contig 14038 bp, 19 predicted proteins | sample 5559111 | NCBI WGS metagenome assembly JAABUI01 (sample SAMN10711870, study PRJNA513365) | rock metagenome | isolation source: Antarctica rocks | place: Antarctica: Victoria Land, Buttleship Promontory
CTGGCCGACAGCATCGCCCACGACCGCGGCATACCCGACACCACAACCGCACTCAGCGCTCAGTTGTGACAGCAATCAGCGCCACCATCGCAGCGGTGCGGTCGGTGGCCATAGTCAGTCACGGCTGTTATGCGCTGGTCCTAGAGTCACCTGAGCGGTGAGCAACTCGGGAAAGCCAGAACGCGCCATCCTCGACGTCCTCGTCGACCACTGGCCTGCAGCCGTGCCGGTGGAGACCATCGCAGCGACCACCGGCTACTCCCCCACCAGCGGCGGATTCCGCAACGCACTCTCCCGCATCCGCATCCGCATCCGCATCCGCACCCTGGCACATCGCCGCTGGCCGCGGTGAACTGCTGCTCAACGACACCCCTCATCGACCCATCTGAGGCACCCGGACCTGACCACCTGCAGGCCTCGAGCGAGCACGATGAGGATGCGGGGGCGCCGGACCCCGCCAGCACGTGTGCGCACAGTGCGCTAAAGTGTTTTAGAGGAGGTGGGTGATGACGGTAGCGATGCCGGCGACGGTGGCGGAGTTGATGGCCTCCCGGGGGTTGCCGGTCGCGGAGAAAGACTTGGTCGCGGCCTTGGATGAGGCGCTCATTGGGCGTACTGCACCCCGCCACGCGGGGGCCTTGAGCGGGGCAGCGCAGCAAGTTCTCGACGAGCACGGCGGCCTCCCCTCCCCCAGTCCGACGGGCGCGGCCGCCAATGTCCTCACTAGCACGGCAGGGCACTTGATCGCGTTGATCGAGACCAGCTTGACCGGTGAGCAGGCCGCCGAGCTGTTAGGGGTGGATGCCTCCACCGTGCGGGGCCGCATCAGCCGCGGTGAGCTGTACGCGATTCGGGTGGGACGCAAGAACCGGCTGCCCCGCTGGCAGTTCACCGCCGACGGGGCACTGCCCCACCTCGCAGGTGTCCTGCACGCGGCCCCCGCGGACATCCACCCCCTGGAAATCGAGGCATTCTTCGACCTCCCCACCCCCGACCTCATCCTCGGCGGACGCGACAGCTCACCACGGACCTGGCTCGCCGGTGGCGGTGACCCCACCCCCGTACTTGAGCTCGCGGTAGGTCTCGCCGTCTCCCCCTGATGGCGAAGCTCCCCGATCCCCCACCGCTCGCCGACCTCAACACCCACTCCCCCGACCTGCATCAGCTGTCGACAACCCGAGTCCTGTGGCGCATCCACAACACCACCGGAGCCCACGTCACCGCGTGGAACGCGCTGCGCCACTACGGACCCATCGCGAGCTGCCGGTTCGACCCCCACGACCCACCACCGCGGCAACACCCCACCATCGGGGTGTCCTACCTCGCGGACTCGGTTCCCACCGCCCTGGCCGAACGATTCCAACAAACCCGGATCATCAACACCCGCCGGGGTGCGCCCTACCTGACCGCGTTCACCATGACGCGGCCCCTGCAACTCCTCGACCTCGCCCACGGGTGGCCCCTCACCGCAGGCGCCGCCGCCTGGCCCGACCTCGACGGACTCCTCTCCCAATCCGCCATGACCGGGTCCCCCTGCATCACCCTGTTCTCCCCCACCACCAACGCCCTCCCCGTCACCCCACTGTTCTCCGAACCCCTCGACCACCCCGGACTCGCCCAACCCCTCGCCCACGCCGCACAAAGCATCGGCTACCGCACCATCATCTGAGATCGAAACAAGCCCGCATCTAAGCCCATAGTGATGGCCATCTAAACGGCTAGACCAGCGGCGTGGTAGATGGGCATGCATCGGCGCATGAATACGGGAGGGAAAACGGCCATCAACAAGGCCAGGCAAAAAGCCTGATTAATGAGCATATGTTGGGCGGGCAGAGAAGCCGTAGTCATGCGCATCTGCACGGGCAGCAAAAAGGGCACCATAGCGGCGACTATGACAGCGACCGCTAGGGCCAGTGTGGTGGCAACTGCAACGGCCACCGCAGCGACTACCGCTACGGGCAGCCACCCAGCGGCACTTATGCCCGCTGAGATGCGCGTCGGGAGCGCCAGATCCGTACCCGCATGTGAGCGCGTGTCGCTGCCCATATGAGCGCCCAAACATCAGTACGGTGATCGAAATGAGCCGTTCGCAGCCTGACCGCACCGTCCTAGTCGCGAACCAAAAAGGGGGTGTTGGGAAAAGCTCCATCGTGTCCGCCGTCGCAGGAATGGTTGCCAGTGCCGGTCGCCGGGTGCTCGTTGTCGATGCGGATCAGCAGGCAAACATCACCGTGTCTGATCTTGGAGTGGAGGGTGACCGAGGCAGGGCGCTCAGCATGGCCCTGCAGTATGCGGAGCCCCTCGAACCCCTTCGGGACGTCCGCGCTGGCTTGGATCTCATCCCGGGAGGTGCCGCGCTGGCTCTAGTGGGGGCGATGGCGGCTACTGCCGCCCAAGCCGGCCTCGACATTCAGGCCAACTTCGCCCAAACCATAGGTGCGTTGTGTGAGCGGGAGAGGTATGACCTAGTCCTGATCGACTCCGGTCCTGGCGATGCGCCGCTTCTTGATGCGCTTCTGGGGACAGCGAAGTACCTGCTCGTCCCGACCCGGGATGACGACGCCAGCTTGTCGGGCGTTGAACTTCTGGCGGCCCGCTATCTGCGCGCCCGTGAAAGTGGGTCAACGATCCAGCTCCTCGGCGTTGTTCTCTTCGATGCGAATCCGCGGGCCACCGCCCGCAACGCGGAGGTACTCAGCCAGGTCGATCAGCTCCTCGTCGGAAGCGGGGCCGAGCCTTTTTCGAGTCTCATTCGCTCCGATCGGGCCGCCGCGGTGGATTTGCGAACCCGCCATCTCACTCCCGCCGAGCTGGTGATCGCGGCAGAGGAACATCAGAAGCACCGGATCCAGCGGTTGCGGCAGAAAGTCGGTGGAGGGGAACGACTGTGGTCGCGGGACCCCTCCGGCCTTGCGGGGGACTACCAAGCGCTAACACGGGAGATCCTCAACCGGCTCACCGCTGCGGAGCAATGGAATCTCACCACTGGGGGAGTGTCGTGAGCGGGACTACCCGCCGGCGCGGGGTCTTTGACCCGACGGCGCTGGGAGACATCGACGAATTGCTGCCCCCTCTGCCCCCCGCGACGCCAGGGGATAGCACCCCGCCAGACACAAAGTTTCTCCCGCAATCAACCGCCGAAATCAGTGCCTCCCCGCTCGATTTAGCCAGTCGAACACCGGAGGTCGCTGGCGATTCGACGCGTAGCGGGAGAGTGGCAGGACCGAAGGATGCACCCACGGGCGAGTCGAGGGTCAGTCCTGCGGAAGTGGCGATAGCACCTGACGTCTACCGCAGTCTGCGAGCCGTGACCTTGCAGGAACGCGCTAGCACCCCGACCACGGCACGCAGCTACGGGCGTGTCGCGCTTGATGCCATCGAGGCCCACTCCGATCAGTTAGCCGGGTACTGGAAGGCGCCGCAGGCGCCCGCTACCGGTCTGTTTAGCCGCCGGGATGCGGAGACGCCGCGTCGGCGGCGGCATGTGCAAGCGCCAGCCAGAGTTCCGCTCGCCGGCATTATCGCATCCGATATTCGCCTCCTCGACCAGCTCGCTACCGACTGGGGTGCTGGCAGCCGCAGCGCGCTCGTCGAGGTCGCACTCCGCATGTACCTCCCCAGTGACGGATAACAGGCAGCGGGAGCAGTGATGAGCGGACTCATGTTCGACCCCGATTTGGTGGCTCGCCTCTGCAGTGACGCCACCGGTGCTGGCTGCGTTCTGAACGTGGCCGGGGATGCGTTGGATGGGACGGTATGGGTGCGTGTGGCGTCCCCGGTGCAGGCGGGTGAGGTTGTGAGGGTTTTGGGTGCGCACGGTCTGAGCGCTTTGGACTGCGGCGGTGGGCGTGCGCATGTCATCGGTTGGGATACCCGTTTGCTGCGGTGGCGACTGGGGGTCCTGCTGGGTGGTGTGGATGATTTGAGCGCGGAATGGGAAGCGACCGCCGAGATGACCCGCTATCACCACGACCGTCGTGTTGCGGCCGGTGAGTCTCCGGAGGCGTGGGCGGTGTTGGGGGATGTGGAGACTGCCATGCGCTCGTGTGTGCCGCTGCCTCATCGGGCACCCCAGACTGAGGACGTCGAAGTTTTGTTGGAGTTGATTCCGCCGCTGAGGACGCTTATCAGCAGCTGATCGCCGAGCACGTCACCTACGCCGAAGCTGTTCTGGGTGAACACGTCACAAGTTTGGCTCGACAACACGGCGCGGCATGACCAGTCCTGGGGACACCGCTGAGGCTGGTCCTGCCATAGCTACGGGGCGGTGGGGTTTAGGGCTGGTGTCGTTCGGCTTGGGTCAGTGGGGGTATGCCTAGTTCGTCGCGGATCTGATCCCAGGTGTAGCCGGAGTGGCGGACGGCGCTGCTGGCGGCGTCGACCATGATCGTGGCGTCGTCATACAGCAGGCGCGCCGCCCGCAACACCACAACGATCGGCACCTGTTCGGCGGGCAGGGCGGCCAGATCGTGCATGCTGGTCGCCGAGGCCAGAACCCGGTCCGCGGGCACCATCAACACTTCCCGGTCGCCTTCGGGTGCGGGAGCATCGGTGGGGGAGTGGGTGCTGTCGGGCATGGCGCTTACTGTGCCCGATCACCGTGGGCAGGGATCCGCCAGTTCGAGGTGCGCACCCGTGGTGGGGCGGGCACCATGCGCAGGGCTGGTGCGTAACAGCCGCCCAACGTGATCGCCAGCCCGAGCGAACCCAGACTACGTGCAGAGCACCGCGTGGTCCAATGTTTTCTCTCTAGTGAGGACAGTGTGATGGCCACTGATTACGACGCCCCCCGGTCGACGGTGCGGGATGAGTTGATGGACAACCCGGGACCGTTGGTGGGGGTGGTGGGCAACGACGCCCGGTCGGGGGCGGTGGATGAGATCGACACCGCAGAGTCGGTGGAGTTGCCCGGCGCTGACCTGTCCGGTGAGCAGCTCACGGTCCGGGTCGTTCCCCAACAGGCCGATGAGTTCCGCTGCTCGAGCTGCTTCCTCGTTCAGCACCGCCACCGCTACGCCGGGCAGCGCCACGACCAGCCGATCTGCGCGGACTGCGCCACCTAACCGGGACACCCCGCCCCCTGGCCACCACCGGCGACACGCTCTCGGGCCAGGGCCACCCCTCCGGGACAGCACCCAGGTAGCGGGAGACCGCGAGGGCATATCGAGAAAGCAGGTGCCTGGTGGTGGGTCAGGGGTGCCAACCAGTTGATACCGCTGAACCGCATAAGCATGGGCGAGCACGGTCAGCCCCATGACACTTTTGTCCTTCGGTTAGCGGGGTGTGCGGGGTGCCCAGTTCCAGCCGGGTAAGGCCTGCAGGGTGGTGGTCCGTTTGGGGGTGACCCGGTCTTGTCGGTGTTTCGGGCGTTGCGTCGTCACCCAGTGACCGACCGGGATGTTGTTGGTGGTGTGGCGTTGCCCGATGTGGGTGATGGTGCCGTGTTGGTGGGCGTCGCGCTGGTACATGCGGGTCCTGGCGGCGTCGTAGGGTTTCAATTCCCACCCGGGATCGCTTCCAGGGCGGTGGTGCGGGTGGGGGACAGCACCCCGAGGCCGTTTTCCTGGCGGCGGCTCATGGCCCACGCCCCCGAGGGTGACACCGTCTGCGGTGTCCTCGGTGTAGAAGAAGTTCGGGTTCGGCAGCCCGGTGCGCTGGGTGCTCGCCGCCATAAGCCGGCGGCGGCGGGAGTTGTTTCCTTTTCCTGCCCGCTGGGCTCTCAGTGTTGCGGGTGCGCGTCGCTGCGTACCCCTGGCCCGCTGCGCTCTACCAGGAGCAATGCCCGCTCCGCGGGTACTGCGCTGCTGTGCACCCGCCGTCCTTCGGCCTTGTCTGCGGGGCAGGGGAAGGGTTGGACGGGGCTCATGCAAGGGGGTGGGAGGTGGTGGTTCTGTGGCGTTGTTGTTCGCTCGCTCCGAGAAGGAAGAACAATCATGGGTGGGGGATTGCTGTGCGGAGTCCTGGAGACGGTGTCGGGGTGGGTCGCCACGATCCTTCCGGCTGCCAGCACAGGTCACCCGGGGCGGTCGTGCGGCTAGGACGGCCGATTTCCGTGTGCGCCACCGAAACACTGAGATGAGGGGGATGACATGAGTGCCACCACAGCCGAGGAACGGGCGGTCGACGTGGATGACTTGCTGGAGGACCCGCGCACCGACATTGAGGCTTTGTGCCTCGGTGCGATGCTGTGGTCACCGGCAGCAGAGGCCCAACGGGTCACCGACATCGTGACCGCCACCGATTTCGACCGGCCGGTCTTCGGTGAGCTGTTCACGGTGATCGCCGAGCAGCTCAAAGCCGGGAAGCCGCACGATCCGGCGAGTATCGGGGCCACCCTCGCCGAGGCCGGTAAGAGCGCTGGGTCCCACCACGGGGCGCTACTGCGGTTCGCCCTGACCCAAGCGACGTTGTCGGGGGCGGCCGCCGAGTTCGCCGGGCACTACGCCCAAATGGTGATGTCCGCGGCGTACCGGCGCGGGTTCTACGCTGCGGCGGCATCCATGACCCAAGCCGCCGCGGAGCTACCCCAAGACCAACTGTTCGCCCACCTGCTGCGCATCGGGCGCCAACAGCGCACGGCCACACAGCGCCTGGCCCGCATCAACGGCGCACTCAGCGACACCCTGCCCGGCGGGGTCATCGGCGAGACTGGACACGACATCGTGAAGGAGCCGCAGTGATCACCGATGATGACAACACAGCGCCGGGGGTGGTTGATTTCGCCTCAGCTACCGACATCAGCCACACCACCGCCCGCGATGTTTCCGCGACGGCACCCGAGTTGGAGGTGGCCGAACTCGACAGGGTGGGTGCCACCATGGACGAGCTGACCAGCACCCCGGCGCATGTCGCCGAGCCATGCGCCACTTCCACGGGGCGTCACCCCGTTGGCCGCAGTCTGCGGGAAGACACCGGGACTCATGACCACGCCGGGCGAGGTGCGGGTGCCGGCGGTCACCCGCACCAAATGAGCAAGCATTGTCAGGCCGCGAAGGAGGCTGCGTGCCAGTGGCGCAGCGCGATCGGCCACGTCGGCGCCATGGTCAGGTGATGAGGATCCTGCGGGGGATGTCGGTGGTCCTGGGTGCGGTGGTCCTCGCGACCGCGGTGGGGTGCGCGCCCGCCACCCCGCCCGCAACCCCGCCCCCGACGGGGAGCGCAGCGACCGGCGTGAGCACACCAGACCCGGCCCCGCCGAGCAGCGCACCCACCCTGAGTCCGGGGGGCGCGGCTGGTGGTGGGTTGGTGGTCGGGGGAGGCGGGTTCCCCATGCCACCGCCGGGGGCGTGTCATGCCGGCACCCTGAACGGGCAACCGTTGCCCGACACAGCGTGCACACCCGGTGAGATCAGTGCCGTCGTCACCCAAGCCAGCATCGGGTCCACCATCTGTAAGAGCGGGTGGACCGCCACGGTGCGCCCCACGGTGGCGGTCACCGATGCCATCAAAACCAAATCCGCGCAGGCCTACGGGCTCAGTTCCAGCGAACGGGGTGAGCTCGACCACGACATACCCCTGGAGCTTGGGGGATACCCCGGTACAGCGGCGGACGTCGGCAATCTATGGTTCGAAACCGGACCGATCCCCAACCCCAAAGACCAGATCGAAAACACGCTGAATCACTCCACCTGTGCCGGGCTCATTCCGCTCGTGGTGGCCCAGGCCGCCATCGCCCGCCAATGGGTCACAGCCGTGCAGGACGCCGGCCTTGCGCTGGTGGGGGACAGGGTGTGCCTGCGCGTTGACCCGGCGCGGTGCACTCGGCGATGAGCGGGATCACCATTGCCGTCTTGCTGGTCGCGGTCGGGGTGGGCACGTGCGTAATCGCAGCGATGCTGCTGTACGCCGGGGCCCACAGCCTGGGTTACACCTACCGAAAGGCCGGCCCAGGTGAGTGGCGCAGTGACCTGGACGCGACCGAGGCTTTGACGGGCATGATCGACACCACCACACCAACCGTCACCATGACACGCCGCCGCCGGGCGAACCAGCCTGGGGTGCTGGTGCAGCGGGCCCTGTTTTTTCTACGACGAGCACACGCCGAGCGGGATCACGCTCAACCACCGGGAACCGCACCCTGGGCAAACGGTGCTGTCGTGGCCATCAGGGGGTGCGGACCTGGCCGCCCCACCGCTGGGGCACGGTTCGACCGTCGCCGCTGGGACAACGCGGTCGGTGTCCGCGCCGACTACCAGGGCCCCTCGGAGGAACTGACCCGCACCATCACCGTCGCGGAAACCAAGCACAACCCGCTACCGCCGACACTGAGCTGAGAGACGCGCGGATCGTCGGTCAGGGCGACGCTCGCGGTGTCCAAGCCCAGCCGGGCAAGGATTCCAAGGCGGCGGCCCGGTCGGGGGCGAGCCGGTGTTGGCGGTGTTTGCTGTGTTGGGCCATCACCCAGTACCCAACATTCACCCCGCCGATGATGTCGCGTTGCCCAATAGGGGCGACGGAGCCGCGGTGGCGGCCCTCTCGTTCGAGGAGGTCGAACATGCGGTGCCAGGCAGCGTCATAGGGGTTCCATTCCCACCCGGGGATCGCTTCCAACGCGGACACCCTAGTGGGGGACAGGACACCGAGGCGGTATTCCTTGCGGCGGCTCATCGCCCACGCCCCCAGCGTGAACCCGTCTTCCCTGTCCTCGACGTAGAAGGAGTCCGGGTTCGGCAGCCCGGTACGCTGCGCGTAGGCGGCAAGCAGCCGCAGGCCTTGCTCCCACCGGCTTCGTTTGACGTCCCACACCCAGCCGGGGAACGCCTGCAGGGTGGAGATCTTCGCGGGGGTGAGGGTGCCCCGTTTGTACTGGGCGCGGCGGGCGGACACCCACCGACCAAGGGGGTGGCGGCAGTGCATCGCGTCTAAGGGCACCCGTGCGGTGCCGTGCTTGCCGACGTAGGCACGCAGCGCTTTCAGCCCTTGCGGCCATGGGTCTTCGGTGAGGGTCCACACCCACCCCGGGAGGGCCTGCAGGGCGGCGACCCGGGCAGCCGACAGGGTGCCGTGGTGGTAGTTGCTGCGCCGCCGTCCCACCCACCCCCCCAGATCGAAGCCCTCATGGATGGTCAGGGTGTCCACCGCGGTGGTGCCGTGCTCACGCAGGTAGGAGTGCAGGTGGCCCAGTCCTTCGGCCCACCGGTCGGTGTTGGTGCGTCCCCACTCCCAGCCGGGCACACTGGTTAGTGCTGCGACCTGCTCAGGGGGCAGGTTCTGCGCCCAGTACCGTTCCCGCTGCTTCGCCGCCCACCGCCCGAGCTGGAAGCCCTGCACTACCAGTCGGGTGTGCGGGGTGGCCGCACCATGAATCTCGGCGTAGGCACGCAGCTGCGCCAGCCCCCGGTGCCACCGCGCCTCGGTGGCCTCCTGCCGGCGGGTCATCGGTAAAGGTCCGTGCGCGTACCCGGGCCCGGGCGGTGGGCGAGGAACAACTCGACTTCGGTGTCCTCCCATAACGGCATGGTCGCGGTCCCCCCACGGGCTGGTGGGGCTTGTCCCCGGTGCACGTAGCTGCGCCAGGTGGCGGGTTTGATCCCGGCGCGGGCGGCGCACTGCGCGGTCGTGAGCCCCACCCCCTGCACGGTGCGGGTCGGGGGTGGGTCATGAATCCAACGTTGAATGGTCGCGGTCGTCACCCCAGACTGTGCTTTCAGGGTGCGGGTGCTCACCCGTCCGGTGGCGAACAGTTGCTGCACCGTGGCGCGCTGCGCGTTGCGTAGTGCCGCCGCCCGCAGCGGGGGTTTCCCGTTGCGCAGCAACCCGAGCTGGTCGCTGACCTCATCGAGAACGCCCAACAACATTGGGCCGAACACCAACACCCACGCCGCGGCCAACACCGGGCGGTAGCGGCGAGGATCAGCATCGAGTCGCCCCGTGAGCGTTACCACCGCCAGCTGGTGTTCGGGCGCGGTGCGGGCGGTCAGGACCGTGGCCACCGCCTCCGCGATGCCCACGTCCGGATCGTCGTCGGCGGCGTCGGTCACCGCGAGGAGCAAACGCAACCCAGCCCCACGGCGCAGCCGCCCATCCGACACCATCACAGCCTCCGCTGCCTCGCTCACCGCTCCCACCCAGGGTCGGTCCCCGACCACCGACCACCGACGGGCCCGCAGGTCCGCCGCAATCACGTGGGCGGCCACCGCCCCCGTGAGCACCCCATGAGGATCACCCACCGCAGCCGCCGCACCACCCCTGCCGACCCGCAGCTTCTGCAACACCTCGGCCGCCACCCACCAGCCCGGCTCCGCCCCGACACCACTCGGCGGCTGCACGTGCTCCCGTGCCGTGCGCAACAACTCACGATGGCCCAACGCACCCCGCGGCAGTACCCGACGCTGTCTCACCGCCCCTCCAATACTATGCTGTGCTGGTTGCCGTTGCACCAGTATCCCGTTGCCTCCCCGACCCGATGATCGGCCCTCAGCGATCGGCTCCGAGGCGGCGATTGGAGGCGTTCCGCGAACGGATCTCTGGGTGCGGCGGGCGGCGGGGGCCCCGGGATCGGACCGCCGTGGGTGGAGACCCACTCGATGTGCAGGTAGCGGGTCAGCTGGCGTGGGGTTTGCGTTCGGTGGCGCCGAGGCGGAGGTGCTCGGCGTGGTACACGGCTTCGTCGAGCAGGGAGGCGACGTGACTGTCGTAGAGGGAGTAGACGATGTTGCGGCCGCTGCGCACGGTGGTGACTAGCCCCATGGTGCGTAGTAGGCGCAGTTGGTGGGAGATGGCGGACTGTTCCATGCCGATCGCCGTGGTCAGGGCGGTGACGGTGGCGGGGCCTTGGCGCAGTTGGGACAGGATCAGTAATCGGCTGGGTGCGGTGAGGGCCTGCAGGGTGGCCGCGACCGCAGCGGCGCTGACGGCATCCAGCCGTGCCGGTGGGGTGTCGCGTCCCTGCACACCGTGACCCATAGCGGACAGCATACCAACCAGGCAACGGGTATGAAGACGTGTTCATGCAAGCCTGTACGCTGGTCGAGAAACCCCGGGCCGGCACGGTTCCGGTCTGTCCTGGAGGAGGGATCGTTGGTGTCCTCGACGCTGTCCGGATCACCCACAACTCGGGTCCCCGCCACCACCGGGATGCCCCACACCCCGGTGGTGGCGCGCCTGCGCAGGCTGCTGGGTGTGCCGGACGTGCGGTGGGCAGGGTTGGCGACGGTGCTGTTCGCGGCCGGTGGGCTGGCGCAGCTGGGTGGCGCCCCGACCGGAGTGTGGTGGGCGTTCTACCTGGCCTGCTACGTCACCGGGGGGTGGGAACCCGGCCTGGCCGGGCTGCAGGCATTACGCGCCAAGACCCTCGACGTCGACCTATTGATGATCGTGGCCGCGGTCGTGGCCGCGGCGATCGGGCAGGTCTTCGACGGTGCCCTGCTGATCGTCATCTTCGCCACCTCCGGTGCGTTGGAGGCGGTAGCTACTAAACGCACCGAGGACTCGGTCACGGCCCTGCTCACCCTCGCCCCGGAGCAAGCCACCCGGCTGCTGGCCGACGGCCGGGAGGAAGTGGTGGATACTGCGGTGTTGACGGTGGGCGACGTGGTGTTGGTGCGCCCCGGGGAACGCATCGGCGCCGACGGACGCGTCACCGAGGGCGCCAGTGACGTCGACCAGGCTTCCATCACCGGTGAGCCGCTGCCGGTGGTCAAAGAACCTGGAGATGAGGTGTTCGCCGGCACCCTGAACGGCACCGGCGCCTTGCGCATCCGGGTCGAGCGGCGGGCGCAGGAGTCGGTCGTGGCCCGGATCGTGAGCATGGTGCAGGAAGCCTCGGCGACGAAGGCGGCGACGCAACTGTTCATCGACAAGATCGAGCAGCGGTACTCGGTGGGCATGGTGGCCGCCACCCTCGCGTTGTTCTTCGTCCCGTTGGCCTTCGGTGCGGCGTTGCAGCCCACCCTGCTACGCGCCATCACCTTCATGATCGTCGCCTCGCCGTGCGCGGTGGTGCTGGCCACCATGCCACCGCTGCTCTCGGCGATCGCTAACGCCGGGCGCCACGGGGTACTCGTGAAGTCCGCTGTCGTGATGGAACAGCTCGGTCTCACCGACACCGTGGCCTTCGACAAGACCGGGACCCTGACCGAGGGCACCCCCCGGGTCACCAACGTGCAGGTACTCACCGACGCACCGCTGTCCGAGCGGGAGCTGCTGCGGGTGGCGGCCGCGGCCGAACGACCCAGCGAGCATCCCCTGGCCGCCGCCATCACCGCCGCCGCCCACGAGCAGGGCATCGACCTGCCCGAGGCCCGGGCCTTCACCTCGGCGCCGGGGCAAGGGGTCAGCGCCGAAGTGGACGGGCACACCGTCCGGGTCGGTTCCCCGGCGGTGCTCGACGAGCTGTCCCCGGCCCTGGCCGGGCGCCGCATCACCGCCCAAGCCACCGCGGCCGTCGCCGCCGCCCAAGAGCAGGCGCGCACCGCGATTGTTGTGGTCATCGACGGCACCCCGGCCGGGGTGCTGGCCTTGGCGGACCGGGTGCGTCCCGACGCCGGTGCCGCCGTGGCCGGCGCGCAGGCACTCACCGGAAACCCGGCCGTCCTGCTGAGCGGAGACAATGCCCCCGCCGCCCTCAGTTTGGGCACCGAAGCGGGGATCGCCGACGTCCGCGCCGGTTTGTTGCCCGCGGACAAGGTCGGCCACGTGCAGGCCCTGCAGCAGCAGGGCCGTCGTGTGCTGCTCGTCGGTGACGGGGTGAACGATGCCCCAGCGATGGCCGCCGCGCACCTGGGTGTCGCCATGGGCCGGCACGGCTCCGACCTCGCCCTGGAAACCGCCGACGCGGTCGTCGTCCGCGACGAGCTGGCCACCGTCGCGAAGGTCATCGACCTGTCCCGCCGGGCGCGCCGCGTCGTCACCGCGAACCTGGTCATCGCCGCCGCCGTCATCACCGGCCTGGTCATCTGGGACCTGGCCGGCACCCTGCCGCTGCCGTTGGGTGTCGCTGGATACGAAGGGTCCACCGTCATCGTCGGCCTCAACGGGCTACGCCTCCTCCGGGCGGCTGCCTGGCGCCACGCCGGCCAACCACGCTCAGCCACTGCGTGACCACTGCCTGCGTCAACTCATCGCGCCCTCATCCAAGCCGCCAACGATGGAGAGCCGCGATCATCCGTCTTTGACGGAGGATCCCGCGCAGTTGCTACTTCGACCAGATCTACGGCGCCTCGGTGTCGAAGGAGACCATCAGCCGGATCACCGACACGGTGATCGAGGAGATGCAGACCTGGTCCACCCGCCCCCTGGAGGAGGTCTACGCGGTGTCACCCGGCACACTGCGGATCAGCAGGGGAGGACACCGTCATGAGAGCAGCACCACCCGAGCAGGACCACGGCTACGACACCGCGCTCGACGATCCACCATGCGACACCATCGAGCCCGGTGATCTGCTCGACGACCCGCGAACCGACGCCGAAGCCCTCTGCCTGTGCTCGCTGCTGTGGTCCAGCCCGGCGGTGGCCCGCACGATCGTCGCCGCCCTGACCGGCAGCGACTTTGAGCGCCCGGTGTACGGGGAACTGTTCACGGTGATCGCCGAGCAGGTGCAGACCAACACACCGCACGATCCGGCGAGCATCGCCGCCGCGCTCACCCAAGCCGGAAAAGCGCCGGACACCGGGGAACTGACGTCGCCAACTTCTGGTTCGAGGTCGAGCCGATCCCCAACCCCAAAGACGCCATCGAGAACACCCTGAACCACGCCACCTGTCACGACCTGATTCCGCTGGCCACGGCGCAGACCGCCATCACCCACCACTAGCCCACCGCAGTCGAGGACGCCGGTCTCGCCCTGGCCGGCACAAAGGTATGCCTGCGGTCGCAACCCACCCGCTGCGTGCAGCGATAAACACCAGCGACCGCACGGTGATGATCGTCCCCGACGAGTTGCTCCATGCCTGGTTCACCCCGACGATCACCGACCCCGCAAGCGCCCTCGGTTCTCTGCCGCTCTCGTAGGGGGTTAGTGGCGGAGTTCTTTGGTGAGGGCTGGCCAGAGGGGGATGCCGGCGATGGCGAGTCCGCCGAGGGCGATGACGCCGATGG
>JAABUI010001408.1_pt1 | contig 14024 bp, 3 predicted proteins | sample 5559111 | NCBI WGS metagenome assembly JAABUI01 (sample SAMN10711870, study PRJNA513365) | rock metagenome | isolation source: Antarctica rocks | place: Antarctica: Victoria Land, Buttleship Promontory
TTCAGCTCCAGGTCCAGCCGAATCCGCTCGGAGATGTCGGCGACCGTGGTGGCGACCGCGACCACCCGGCCGAACTCGTCCCGCAGCGGAGAGGCGCTGACGTTCACCGGCACCAGGGCACCGTCGCTGCGCTCGTGCCAACTGTCGAAGTGCTCCACCCGCTGCCCCGCCAGCGCGGTGCGATGGACTTCGAGCAGTTCGTTCCGAGTCCGGTCCGGCAGACACTCCGCTGCCCGTCGGCCCAGGATCTGCGCAGCCGGGTAACCGTAGATGCGTTCGGCAGCCGGGTTCCAGGTCGTCACGGTGCCTTCGGGGTTCTGGCAGAACACGGCATCCGCTGATTCCTGGACGGCGTGTGCCAGCAAGGCATCGCGGGTTCCCACCGATGCCACCTCCGCGGCGGTCATCGAGCGACCCACCGACCGTGGTCCGCTGTGCTCACTGTTCCCACTGTGCTCACCGTGCCCACTGTGTTCACCGTGACCCCTCCCGGCGCGTCCGCTCCGGCGCTTACCCACGTCCTCGGGCGACGGCGTGGTAGCCACCCCCGACAGCGCATCGCAGGCGGTATGGCCGATAGTACGCGGCCAATCACCCAAAGTAGTTTACTGCGGTGTCCGAATTGCCCGACCTTCAACGGTCGCGGACGCGGAGCGACGCCGAGCCAGCAGCGCCATCAACACCCCGAGAAGTAGGACCAGGACGATCCCACCGCCGACGTACCACCACCAGGTATGGGTAGTGGGGGTACTCGCCGGAGCAATCGCGGCGGCCGCCGCGCCGGCGGGGAGCTGGTCCGAGTGCGAGGCGCAGACGAGAGGCGGCGCCTTGACGGACAGGCTTGCGCACGCGACGGTGGCCAGCCGCAACAAATCTTTCGGAGTGGCCGAAACGGTCATCGCAGTGTGGAAGACGGCCGTCTTCGCCGCGGTGAGATCCATGGTCCAACGCACGTTGCCGGCGCTGGCGATTCCGCCCGCGTCGGCTGATTTGAATTTCAAGCCAACGGGCACGCTTTGGGTAATCTGCAATCCGGGCGCGTCGGCCGAACCGAGATTTTGAATGGTCACGACGTAGTTGACAGAATCGCCCACCGTGGCTGAAGTTCGCCCGTTGTCCACCGAGATTCGCAGTTGTGGCGCGGTCGCCGCGCCGGTCGGAGTGGCGGTGGACTTGGCGAGAGCAGTCGACGCAGCGGTCGTCGTGCCAGCGCTCGTCGACGACTGACCGAGGTCGGCTGCGTCCGTGGCGAATGACGTCGGCGCCAGCAGGATGCTCACGGCGGTCGCCACGCCGAAGTAGCAACCGACGGCACGAAGCCGAGAGCCCGTCGACGAGCTTTTTACCCTGGACATGGAATTCCTTCCTGTTCTGTCGTGGCTTGGCGCCTTTCCGCGGACCCTATTGCGCAGCGACGATGTAGTCGAGTGTGCCGGAATAGGTATCGGATGGAACGTCCGGTATCTGCACCTGGTAGTCGTTGCTGACCGCGTCGCCGCCAGGTCCGGAGGGTCCGCTCTGCTGGTGAACCACCAGCGGCGAGGTTGCGGACAACGCCCGGAACAGGGACGACCCGCTTTCGCGCACCCGCAGCGAGCCGAGCGGGACCACCGCGTTATTGCCTGGAGTAGCGCCGATCAGCGAATCGGTCTCGGCCCGGACGGTGACGAAGTAGCCGCTGGTGCTGTTCGTGGTGACGGTCATGCTGACCGCGCCGTTCTGGCTGACGGTGCTGTTGGGCAGGCCAGTGAGGGTGAAGGACGGGGTCAGTCCGCTCAGCGTGATGGTGCGGGCGTCCACGATGGTCGAGGTGGCGCACCCGGAACCGCCGCCCGCCGAAGGGCAGGTACTGCCGACGGACGTGGAGACGGCGCGGTTGGTCAGCATCGCGTCGCCGGATCCGGAAACGTTGACGGTGACCGTGAAGCTGATCAGCACACTCGCTCCCCTGGGCAGGTCGCCGGTCCAGCCCAGAGTGCCGCCGGAATAGCTGAGCGCGCCGACGCTGGCGGAGGCGTCGTTGTTGTAGACGGCATCGTCCAGCACACCGGCCAGTGAGTCGGTGACCGACGCTGCCGAATAGTCGGTCTGGCCGGTGTTGGTGGCGGAGATCGTGTACTGCACGCGACCGCCGGCGACGACCTCGCTCGAGTCGACGGTCTTGCTGATCGTCAGGGCCGGAACCAGAACGGTGACGGCAGTGCGGCACTGGGCGGGGGCGCCGGTCGCACAGGTCGACCCGGGCGACGAGGAGATCACGGCGTTCGTCATCGAATGGTCGCCGGTGGCCGGGAAAACCGAGGTCACCGTGTAAGTGATGGTGGCGCTGGCCCCGACGTCCAGGGCGCCGCTCCAGGCGAGCGTGCTGTTGCTGTACTGCAGGCTGCCGGTGCTGGCCACCGCGCCACCGTTGTAGACCGCGTCGTCCAGGACCCCCGCCAGTGAATCGGTGAAGGTGGCTGGCGCGTAAGCGGTCTCGCCGGTGTTCACCAGGCTGATCGTGTAGGTGACATCGCCACCGGCGGTCACCGTTGAAACGTTGGCCACCTTGGTGATGCTCAAGGCCGGCACCAGGACCTGTACCGCAGCGGAACAGGCGGCAGCGGATCCATTGGGCGGGCAACTACTCCCGGCCACCGTGGAGCTCACCGCGTTGATCATGCGTTTGTCGCCGGTGTCCGGGTCGTGCACGGTGACCGAGAAGGTGATGGTGACGCTCGCTCCGACCGGCAGATCGCCGGTCCAGCGCAGCGTCGGGTCGACATAATTCAGCGTCCCGCCGCCGGTTACTGCGGCGTCCCCGTTGTAGACCGAATCCGGAAACAGACCCTGCAGGGAATCGGCGACGACGGCGCCGGTGTAAGCGGTTTGTCCGGTGTTGCTGATGAGCACGGTGAATCCGACGACGCTTCCAGGAGTGGTGGTCGGCGCCCCGGTGGAGGTGCTGATCGTCAACGCCGGCACCAATACGGACACCGACGCGGTGCAGGACGGGTCGGTGCCGCCGCTTCGACAAGTACTGCCGGCCGCAGAGTCCTGCACGGTGGTGGCCAGCACCTTGTCACCCGGATCCGGATTCTTGACCGTCACCGTGTAGGTGATGGTCGCAACGGCTCCGACCGGCAGATTGCCGGTCCACGACAGCGTGGTGTTCGAGTAGCTCGCCATTCCGGCGGAGGTGTTGATGGTGCCGTCGAAAGTGGCGTCGTCGACCACACCGGACAGCGATGTGGTCAGGACGTTGCCGACGTAATCGGTCTGTCCCGTGTTGCGCAGGGTGATCGTGTAGGTGACCGGGTCACCCGGCGTCACCGTTGCGACGTCTGCGGTGTTCGTGATCGACAGTCCGGGGATCAGCACGGTGACAGTGTTGACGCACGGGGAGGACTGCGTGCAGGTACTGCCAGGTGCGGGAGAGCTCACCGAAGTGGCGAGCACCTTGTTGCCCGCGTCCGGACTGTTCACCGTGACGGAGTACGTGATGGTCACACTGGCACCCACGGCGAGATTGCCGGTCCAGGTCAGAGTTGGGCTGCTGAAGGCCACCGCCCCAATGGTGGAGGCTCCATCTCCGGCGTAGGTCGCGTCGTCGAGCACACCGGTCAGGGACGCGGTGACGCTGGCACCGTTGTATTCCGTCTGGCCGGTGTTGCGGACCGTCAGGGTGTACGCGACGGCGGAGCCGGGGGTGGTCGTGTTGGTGTCGGTGGTGGTAGCGATGTCGAGTGCGGGAATGAGCACGGTGACCGTGGTGGAGCAGGCAGCGTTGGTGCTACCGGTGGCGCAGGTGCTGCCCAACTCGTTCGAGACGACCCGATTGGTCAGACTCTTGCCACCCTGGTCGGGGTTGTTGACCCGAACGCTGAAGGTCACGACGACGCTCTGTCCGACATTCAGGTCGCCGGTCCAGGTCAGGGTGGGGTCGGCGAAGCTCACGGTTCCGGAGGTGGCTGTGGCGTCGTTCTGGTACGTCGCATCGGTGCTGAGGTTCTGGAGGGAATCGCTGACCACTGCCGCGGTGTAGGGCGTCTGCCCGGTGTTGGCAATGGTGATCGTGTAACCGACCGCGGAACCGGGCGTGGTGCTCGAGGTGCTGACGGCCTGGGTGATGCTCAGTGCCGGGATCAGCACACGGACGCTGTTCGCGCAGGCTGGGTCGGTGCTGCCGCTCGGGCAGTTGCTGCCTGCTGCGGTTGTGGTCAACAGGCCGTTCAGGTAATGATCGCCCAGATCCGGGTTGTTCACCGTCACCGAACTGGTGAAGACCACCGTGGCGCCCACCGGCAGGTCGCCGGTCCAGCTGACCATCGGCGAGCCAGGGACGACACTGACACTGCCGGACGTGGCGGCTGCGTCACCGTTGTAGGTGGCGTCGTCCCCGGCCCCCCTGACGTCGACGAAGATGGTGATGTCGACGTAGGGCACCTGCCCGGTATTGGTGAAGGTATCGGTGTAATGCACCACCGAAGTCGGTTTCGTTGTTGCAACGTCAGCGGCCGTCATGATGTGCAGACTCGCGATGAGCACCGACGTGGTGCACCGGGCATCGTTGCCGCCGGCGGGGCAACTGCTGCCCTCGGTGGTCGAGGTGAGTGTCTGATCGAGGCGGTGGTTCCCGGTGTCCGGATTTTTCACCGTGACGGTGTAGGTGATGGTTGCGGTGGCACCCATGGCGAGGGCCCCCGTCCAGGACAGCGTCTGGCCGGCCAGCGTGACCGATCCGATGTCCGCCGAAGAACTTCCGTAGGTGGCGTCGTCGAGCACGCCGGCCAACGGCGCGCTGAAAGTGGCGGCGCTGTAATCGGTCTGGCCGCTGTTCGTCGCCGTCACGGTGTAGGTGACAACGGCGCCTGGAATGCTGGTCGAGCTATTGGTCGTCGAGCTGAGGGTCAGCGCCTGGTTGAGGATGGTGACGGTGTTGCCGCAGGCGCCGTTGCCGTCCCCGGGCGGACAGCTGCTCCCGACGGCCGCCGAACTGATCGAGCTGGCCATGGTCTGGTCCCCGGGGTCGGGGTTTTTCACCGTGACGGAGTAAGTGATGGTCACGGTTGTGCCAACGGCGAGGCTGCCGGACCACGTGAGGGTCGGCGAGTTGTAGGAGAGCGTCCCCGACGTTGTCACGGCGTCGGTGTTGTAGGTCGCATCATCAAGCACGCCGGTCAGTGAATCGGTGACAGAAGCTGCGCTGTAGGCAGTCTGGCCCGAGTTCTGGATCGAAACGGTGTATCCCACCGAAGCGCCGGGGACCGCGGTCATGGTGCTCGCCGACTTGCTGATCGTCAGCCCGGGCACCAACACATTGATCAACGCGGTGCACCCGGGGTCGGTGCCCGCGGCCGGACAGTTGTTGCCCGGTGCCGTCGATGTCAGGGTCCCGGTGATGACCTTGTTACCAGTATCGGGGTTCTTGACCGTCAGGGTGCCCATCACGGTGACGACTCCGCCGACCGGGATGCTGCCGGTCCAGATGATCGCCGTCGGGCTCAGGACCAGGTCTCCGGAACTCGCGGTCTGGTCACCGCTGGGGATCCCGTCGTCGACGGTGTCGGCGCTGGGGCTGGAGATGCGGATCCCGGTGTAAGGCATTGCTCCGGTGTTGGTGAACGTCGCCGACAGGTGCAGCAGCTGACCCGGTGTCGCGCTCGTCTCGGTGTAGTGCTGTTCGATGACCAGCCCGGCGACCGGCACCGTGCTGGTGCAGCGGGGGTCGGTGGTCCCGGCCAGGCAGTTGTCGCTGCCCGGGAACGAGGTCGAGGTGACGGTGCCGGCGAGGATCTGGTTGCCGGTGACCGGTTTGTGCACGGTGACGGAGTAGGTGACCGTCACCGTGGCGCCGGCCGGGATGTCGCCGGTCCAGGTCAGGTTCGGGTTCGTGTAGGTGACCGTACCGCTGCTCGCGGCGGCGTCGGCGTTGTAGGTGGCGTCGTCCAGGATGCCGCCGAGGGAGTCGGTGAAGTTCACCGAGGCGACGGTCGAGGCGCTGGAGTTGACGGCCGTCACCGTGTAGTTGACCACCCCGCCCGCAACCGTCGAGGGAACATCGGCGACCTTGGTGAAGGTCAAAGTGGCGGCATTGGTGACCACAACGGTTGCGGTGCAACGGTTGTCGGCACTGCCGGTGGCGCAGTTGTTGCCGTCGTTCGCAGAGCTGACGGTGTTGACCATGCTGCGGTCACCGGTCGACGGGTTGTTGATGGTGACGGTGTAGACGATGGTGGCCGACGTGCCCGGGTTCAGCGCGCCGGTCCAGCTCAGCACTGAATTGGCGTAACCGACCGTGCCGCCGGTCGCCGTGGTCGCGGCTTGGTTGTAGGTGGCGTCATCCAGCACTCCGGCCAGCGGATCACTGAAACTTGCTGCGGAGTATGCGGTCTGTCCAGAGTTGGTGACCTTAACGGTGTAGGTGACGGTAGAGCCCAGGGTCGCACTGGCCACATTTGCGGTCTTGGCGATGGTCAGCGCCGGGGTCAGGATCAGGACGGTGTTGTGACAGACGGCGTCACCGCTCGATGGCGGACAGGTGCTGCCCACGTCGGTGGAGCTGACCGAGCTGACCATTGTCTTGTCTGCCGGGTCCGGTTTCTTTACCGTCATCGAATAGGTGATGGTGACAGTGGCGCCTACGGCGACGTCTCCGGTCCAGGTCAGGCTCGGCGAGCTGAACGACAGTGCGCCGGAGGTGGCGACCGCGTTGGCGTCGTAGGTCGCGTCGTCCAGCGCGCCGGCCAGGTGGTCGGTGACAACCGCTGCGGTGTAGACGGTCTGACCGGTGTTGTGGATCGTGGTGGTGTAAGTCACCGATCCGCCGGGCACGGTGGCGGTCGTGTTGGCGGTCCTGGAGATGGTCAGCGCGGGGGTCAGCACCGTGGCCAGGAAGGTGCAGCGGGCATCGGTGGTGCCGGACTGGCAGTTGTTGCCGGGGGCGGTGGAGGTCAGGGTGGCGGTCACCCGTTGATTGCCGGTGTCCGGGTTCTGCACGGTGAGGGTCCGCGTGATGGTTACCACTGCGCCGACGGGTATGTCGCCGGTCCAGGTGGTGGTGGTGGATCCGAAGGTCAGTGTCCCCGTGCTGACGGTCTGATCGCCGTTGTCGCCGGCGTCATCCGTGACATCGCTGCGGGGATTCGTGACCGAGATACCCGTGTAGGGCACCTGCCCGGTGTTGGTGAAGGTCGAACTCAGGTGGAGGACCGAGCCCGGGGTGGTGGTCGCCTCCTGGAAGCTCGTCGACAGGACGAGGCGGGCCACCGGCACCGAGGCGGTACACCGGGCGTCGGTGCCGCCCGATGGGCAGTTGTTGCCCCGAGTCGTCGAGGTGACGGTATTGGCCAGCTGATTGTTCCCACCGTCGGCCGCGTGCACGGTCACCGAGTAGGTCAGCGTCACCGCGGCACCGACGGCCAGGTCACCGGTCCAACTCAGGGTCGAATTGGTGTAAGTGGCGGTGCCGGTGCCGGCCGCGGCGTCGGAATTGTAGGTGGCGTCGTCGAGTACACCGCTCAACGAATCGCTGAAAGTTGCCCCGGTGTAGGCGGTCTGGCCGGAGTTCGTCGCGGTGATCGTGTACCCGACCACGGCCCCCGGAGCGGCGGTGGAAACGTTGGCGGTCTTGATGATGGTCAGCCGCGGTACCAGTACGTTCACGGCCGCGGTGCACCTGGCGTCGGCGCTGCCACTCGCGCAGTTGTTGCCCGCTGCCGAGGAGACGACGGTGTTGACCATGCGCTTGTTACCCGGATCCGGGTCGCGCACGGTCACCGAGTAGGTGATGGTCGCGGATGTTCCCGGGGCCAGCGCTCCGGTCCAGGACAGCGTCGAGGCGGAGTACGACATTGTTCCACTCGTCGCCGTCGCGCCGCCGCCGTAGGTGGCATCCGGCAGCACCATACTCAGTGAGTCACTGAAAGACGCTGCGGAATAGGAACTTTGACCATTGTTGAGCACCGTGATGGTGTACCCGACCGCATCTCCAGGGGTGACTGCGGAGGCATTCGCCGTTTTGGTGATGGTCAAGCCAGGGATGAGGACGGTGACCGTGGTCTTGCAGGCCGTGTTCGCCGACCCGGTCGGACAGGTGCTGCCGGGTACATCCGAGGTCACGGTCGTGCTGAGCGTCTTGTTGCCGGCCGGCGGCGAGTTCACCGTCGCCGACAGCGTGACGGAAGCGGACGCGCCGGCGGCGAGGCTGATCGTCCAGGTCGCGGTTCCGTTGCCGTTGATCACCAGCGAACCGGTGGTCGCCGATGCGTCATTGTTGTAGGTGGCATCGTCGAGCACACCGGTGAGGTCGACGACGACAGTGGCGCCGCTGTAGGCGATTTGCCCGGTGTTGCTCAGGCTGAATGTGTAGTTCACGACCGAGCCGGGCGTGGTGGTGCTCGCATCGACGGCACTGGTGACGGTCAACGCCGGGATCAGCACGGTGACGCTGCTGGTGCAGCGCGGATCGGTGCCGCCGTTGGGGCAGGCATTGCCCGGCGTGGTGGAGGTGACTGTGCCGGTCAACGACTTGTTTCCGGTGTCCGGCTGGTTCACCAGCACCGAATACGTGATGGTGGCGGTCGCGCCGATTGCGAGATTGCCGGTCCAGCCCACGGTGGATGCGCTGACGGAAACGGTTCCGCTGGTAGCCGCGGCGTCGTTCCGGTAGGTCGCGTCGTCCAACACACCGGCCAACGAATCACTGAAAGCCGCACCGGTGTAGTCGGTCTGCCCGGAGTTGGTGACCGAGACCGTGTAGTGGACCGTCGAACCCGGTGTGGTCGAGCTGACGTCGGCCGACTTGGTGATGGTGAGCGCCGGAATCAACACCTGCACCGTGCTGGTGCAGGCGGAGTTCGAACTGCCGGCGGGACAGGTGCTGCCGGGTGCCGACGAGCTGGCAACGGTGGTCAGCGTCTTGTCGCCGGCGTCGGGATTGTTGACCGTGACCGATGCGGTGATGGTGACGACCGCCCCGATCGCCAGGTCGCCGGTCCAGGTGAGTGTCTTGGCGCCCGCGTTGTAGGAGACGTTGCCCGCGGAGGCGGTGGCGTTGCCCGAGTAGGTGGCGTCATCCAGGGCGGCCGCCAGCGCCACGTTGACAGTTGTTGCGGTGTAGGCGGTCTGCCCGGTGTTCGAGAGGGTCACCGTGTACGGGACGGTCGAGCCGGGGGTGGTGGTGCTGACGTTGCTGCTGTTCGTGATGACCAGAGCGGGTACCAGCACCGTCACGGTCGTGCTGCAGGAGGCCGCCGGATTGCTGCCGGGGCAGGTACTGCCGGCGGTGGACGAGACGATGGTGCCGGTCAGTGACCGATTGCCGGTGTCGGGATCGGCGACGGTGACCGAGTAGGTGATCGTCGTGCTCGCACCGACGGCGAGATTGCCGGTCCAGGTCAGTGACCCGTTGCTGACTGCGACGCTGCCCGATGTCGAGGTGGCGTCGGAGTTGTAGGTGGCGTCGTCGAGCACCCCGGCGAGATTGTCGGTCAAAGTCGCCGGCATAGGCGGTTTGCCCCGAGTTGGTCACCGAGATGCTGTACCGGACGGTGCTGCCCGGCGTGGTGGACGAGACGTCCGCCGACTTGACGATCGTCAGGCCGGCCACGGTCACGGTGGCCGTGCACCGGGCGTCGACACTGCCGGCGGCGCAGTTGGTGCCCAGCGTCGACGAGCTCACCGTGTTGGCCAGCACCATGTTCCCGACGTCCGGATTGTTGACGGTGACCGAGTAGGTGATGGTGACCGATCCGTTGGCGGCGAGATTGCCGGTCCAGCTGACCGTGGACGACGCATAGGAGACGGTTCCGGTACTCGCGGTGGCGTTCGAGTTGTAGACTGCGTCGTCCAGGACGCCGGTCAACGGATCGCTCAGGGCGACACCGGAGAAGGCGGTCGACCCGGTGTTGGTGACGGTGACCGTGTACTGCACGGTGCTGCCCACCACGGCAGAGCTCACGTTCGCGGTCTTGACGATCACCAGCGGTCCGGCGGCGATCACCAGGGTCACCGCCTTGGTGGCTGTCTTGTTGTTGGCGTCGGTGACGGCCACCGTGAAGGAGTAGCTGCCCACGGTGGTCGGAGTACCGGACAGCACCCCGGTGCCGGCGGTCAACGTCAATCCCGCTGGTAGCGCTCCGGCCGGAATGGACCAGGTCAGCGGCGCCGTGCCGCCGGCTGCGGTGAACGAGGTGCTGTAGGCGACCCCGACCTGGCCGGAGGCCGGCGCCGGAAACGTCAGGGTCGGTAGCGCGGCGATGACGATCGTCGCCGTGGTGGTGGCAACCTGGTTGAAGGAGTCGGTGACCGTGATGGTGACCGAGAAACTACCGGCGGCAGTCGGGCTGCCGCTGACCAACCCGGTCGAGGCGTTGATCGAGAGACCGGCCGGCAGACTGCCTGCGGTGACCGCCCAGGCGAACGGCGCGGTGCCGCCGGTGCGCACCGGTTGCTGGCTGTAGGCGACGTTCACCTCACCGGCTGCGGGAGCGAAGCTGAGCGCCGGGGCGGCCGCGATGACGAGGGTGACCGATTGGGTGGCGCTCTGGGTGCTGGCGTCCACGACCCGCACGGTGAAGGTGCTGCTCCCGGCTGCGGTGGGTGTTCCACTGAGCAGGCCGGTGGAGGCGTTCAGGGTCAGCCCCGGGGGCAGGGTGCCGGCGCTCACCGACCAGGTGAACGGCGACGTGCCGCCAGTGACGGTCAGTTGGTTGCTGTACGCCACCCCGACCTCCCCGGAGGGCGGTGCCGGGAAGTTGAGGCTGGGCGAGTTGTTGGGGGTGACCGGCGCTGATGCGGCCGAGGCCGGACCGGTGCCGGCCTGGTTCACCGCAGCCACGGTGAACGTATACGCCGTGCCAGCGGTCAACCCGGTGACCGTCTGGGTGGTCGCGGCGGAGAACGTCTGCGTCGGCTGCGCGGTGGCCCCGATGTACGGGTTGACGACGTAGCCGGTGATGGCGCTGCCGTTGCTGCTGGGCGTGGTCCAGGTAAGGGTGGCAGCTGAATCTCCGGCCGTGGCTGCGGAGATCGTCGGTGCGCCAGGCAGCGCATAAGGGGTGACGGCGGTGGACTGGGCACTGGGGGCGGAGGTTCCGGTGGCGTTGGTAGCGGCCACGGTGAAGGTGTAGGAACTGCCGGCGGTGAGACCGGAAAGGGTCCGGCTGGTCGCCGAGGCGTCGTAGGACACCGGGGTCTGCGCCACGCCCGCCTTGTAGGGGGTGACCACGTATCCGGTGATGGCGCTGCCGTTGTTGGCGGGAGCGACCCAGCTGACCGTCGCGCTGGTGATTCCCGCGGTCGCGGTCGGCGCGGCCGGGGCGGCGGGCTTGTCGGTGACGACCAGGGTGACCGACTGGGTGGCGCTCTGGCCGCTGCCATCGACCACCCGCACGGTGAAGGTGCTACTGCCGACGGTGGTCAGCGTGCCACTGAGCAGACCGGACGAGTTCAGCGTCAGCCCGGCGGGCAGGGTGCCGGCGCTCACCGACCAGGTGAACGGCGAGGTGCCTCCGGTGACAGTCAGCTGGTTGCTGTAGGCCACGCCGACCTGCCCGGCCGGCGGGGCCGGGAAGTTGAGGGTGGGCGATGTGTTGGGAGTGGCCGACGCCGACGCTGCGGAGGTCGGCCCAGTGGAGGGCAGCCCGGTCTGGATGATTTCGATGGCATTGATCATCGGTGCGTCGGGCTGTTCGTGGATGAAGTCGATGTTGACGGTGCCGTCGCTGGTCACGCTGAACTCGCGCATGGTCGCGGTCTTGTCGCCGCCGGACGCGGCCACCGGGTCGAAGTGGTCCAGCACCGTGCTGCCTTCCAGCGCAACGTCGAACTGGCGGCCGCCGACGGAGGAGGTGCAGGAGCACTGATTGGCGAAGTACAACCGCACCTTCACCGTCGCGCCGGAGTTGACCGGGAAGAACCACGACATCTCCGCGCCGTCCCCCTTCGCCCCCAGGTCGTACCGTTCGTTGTTGAAGAGAGCTGTCGGGGTGCCACTCGGGATCGTCGAGTCGAAGGCCACGGCGGCGCCGGTGGAGGTGACGGAGGCGGTACCGGTGCTGTTGCGAAGCGGGTTGTCCGCGGCGCTGTCGTCAGACCAGGCCAGGCCACCATCCCCGGCCGCGACGGCAGCGCCGCCGGCATTGACGCGATACAGCACGTTGGTGCCCAGCCATCCTTGAGCCGCCACGGTGAAGGTGTACGGCTGCCCCGGTGTCAGGCCGGTGACCGTGCCGGTGGTCGCCGTCCCGGTCAACGTCGTCGCCGTTTGCGCCACGGCCCCGAGGTAAGGGGTCACGACGTACCCGGTGATCGAGCTGCCGCCGTTGCTGCTGGGGGCACTCCAGTTCAGGGTGACGCTCGAATCTCCGGCGCTGACCGTGGGGACGGTCGGCGCGCTGGGCGCGGAGTAGGGAACGACAGCAGCGAGGCGGGGCTGGCTGCGGAGGTGCCGTAGGCGTTGACCGCCGCCACCGTGAACGTGTAGGAGCCGCCCGCGGTGAGTCCGGTGATGGTCCGAATGGTGGCCGCGGCGTCATAGGTCACCGCCGCCTGTGCCGTGCCGCCCAGGTAGGGGGTCACCACGTATTTGGTCAGCGGGCTGCCGTTGTTCGCCGGCGCGACCCAGGCCACGGTTGCGCTGGTGATACCCGGCGTGGCGGTCGGCGCGGCCGGAACGCCGGGCTTGCCGGAGATCACCAGGGTGACCGACTGCGTGGCGCTCTGGTTGTTGGCGTCGACGACCTTCACGGTGAAGGTGCTACTGCCGACCGTGGTGGGAGTTCCGCTGAGCAGGCCGGACGTGCTCAGGGTCAGGCCGGGGGGCAGGGTGCCGGCGCTCACCGACCAGGTGAACGGCGAGGTACCTCCGGTGACGGCCAGTTGATTGCTGTAGGCCACGCCGACCTGCCCGGCCGGCGGCGCGGGGAAGTTGAGGGTGGGCGAGGCGTTGGGCGTGACCGACGCCGACGCGGCCGAGGGCGGGCCCGTGGAGGGCAGCCCGGTCTTGATGATCTCGATGGCATTGATCAGCGGATTGTCGGGCTGCTCGTGGATGAAGTCGATGTTGATGGTGCCATCACTGGTCACCGTGAACTCGCGCATGGTCGCCGTCAGCGTCCCACCTGCGGCGCAAATGATGTCGAGGTGGTCCAGCACCGTGTTGCCTTCCAGCGCCACATCGAAAATGCGGGTGCCGACGGTAGAGGTGCCGGAGTACTGGTTGGCGAAGTACAGCCGCACCTTGGCGGTGGCGCCGGAGGTGACGGGGAAGAACCAGGACATCTCCCCGCCGTCCCCCTTGGTGCCCGTGTCGTACCGCTCGTTGTTGAACAGCGCTGTCGGGGTGCCGGTCGGAATGGTCGAGTCGAAACCGATGGCGCTGGCGGCGGCGCCAGAGGCAGTGCTGCCGCTGTTGTGCAGCGTGCTGGTCGCGGCGGTGTCGTCCGACCAGGCCGGGCCGCCGTCGGTGGCCGCGACGGCGGTTCCGGCGGCGTTGACGCGATAGAGCGTGTTGGTGCCCGTCGCGTTCGTCGCCGCGACGGTGAAGGTGTACGCCGTTCCGGGAGTCAGCCCGGTCACCGTCTGGGTGGTTCCCGTTCCGGCGAACGACTGCGTCGGCTGCGCCGTGGACCCGATGTACGGGGTGACGACATACCCGGTGATGGGGCTGGTACCGCTGGGTGCGCTCCAGGTCAAGGTGGCCGAGGAGTCACCGGCTTTGACCGTGGTGACCGTCGGCGCGGTCGCCGCCGAGTAGGGAACTCCGGCGTTGGAGGGGGGGCTGGCTGCGGAGGTGCCGTTGGCATTGACCGCCGCCAGGGTGAACGTGTAAGAACCGCCCGCGGTCAGACCGTTGATCGTCCGCGTGGTCGCGGCCGGGTCGAAGTTCAGCGCAGTCTGTGCCGCGCCGTTCAGATACGGGGTCAGCACATATTTGGTGATCGCACTGCCGTTGTTCGCCGGCGCCACCCAGCTGACGGTTGCGCTGTTCAGTCCAACGGCCGACACGGTCGGCGAAGCCGGCGTGGCCGGGCCGGGCGTGG
>JAABUI010001411.1_pt1 | contig 13995 bp, 19 predicted proteins | sample 5559111 | NCBI WGS metagenome assembly JAABUI01 (sample SAMN10711870, study PRJNA513365) | rock metagenome | isolation source: Antarctica rocks | place: Antarctica: Victoria Land, Buttleship Promontory
GTTGTTGTGCCGTTGTATGTCAGCCCAACGCTTAGATGTCCAACACCATCTCTGAGTGAATGTAGAAGAACGCCGTACCCAAAATTGCAGCCTTGTTACACTGCTCGTTTGGATGGGTCGGATGGATCGGATGGAAATGCATCTGCTGACTGTCGGATTTGAATATCCGCTCCTGAGGAATCTGTGACAATATCCAATCCACACCACAACAGCTGGACGCAATGCACCACGTCCGCACCTCAACGACTACGAGCGGCTAGTAGCTCAACAGCGTCAAGCAGCGTCAACAAGAGCTTCAGCAATCGTGCAGAAGCATGTTTCCAGCGCAGCGTCAGTTGCGAACCTTTTCAGACCATCACAACGCAAGTTTGACCTCGAACGAGCTGATTCACCTCAGCCTGCCCGGTCGTCTCGTCGATTGTCCAGAACTTACCAACCGAAACCTCAGCCTTCGCACATGTGCGCACACTGTGAAAGGTGCAACGCGTGTCCGCCTCAAGGGCTAAGAAAGCGATGTCAACTTTTGGTATTAGACTGTGCCTACGGCCTGCCGGCAACATAACCAAGAGACTGTGTGCCACTAAGTATTTTCTGGCCGCAGCCTTGAAAATACAGACTTGGTGGATGTCAAGCTAATCAGTGCATTCTCTAAACAGTTTCCCAAGCCACTTGGGAAGTTTCACAGCGTGCTCAAAAACATGGTGTTGCAGGAGCGTAAAGGTATGATACTTGGCTTGATTGATGATGTGCTAGATGTACCTGGATGCTACAAGTCCTGCAAGTCGCTTGTTGAAGCGTGGGGTTTTGTATCAGGGTGACTTTGGTGTTTGCTTGCAGAGGAATATGTCAGCAAGAGCAGCAAGTCTGCTGTGAAGGCTGGGTGTCTTAAGGATGCTGTCATGCGAGTTGAGATGGACATGTGCAAGCCACAATGTTTGGTCTTAGAATGGCAGGCATGGAAACAAGAGAACATAGAGGTAAGCATTGTCAACCATGATATGTTGTCACTCAATAGCACTCAACAAGTGTGCTTGAGTGTATACTTGGGCATGTGCACGTCAATACAACCAAATCAAGCTGCATAAGCGCCCAAAATGTTTCATATGTGCATGATGTCAATAGATGTGTCAACGTTAGACATATCGTGTATAGGAATGCCAGATAGTCCAAGCCTTTGGGGACATATCCCAACCAGATTCAAACATCCAAGCTTCATCAATGCACTTTTCCAAACCAAACAGAGAAAGCTTGAGGTCAAAAACAAAGGTCAGTCTCACCTACACATGTCCATTTGCATTGCAAATGTTGTTTCGATGAATGCTCTGTGTTGTTGATAGCATGGAGAATTTGTTGCTTGCTTTGAGGAGTGCATATAAAAGCTTGAGCAAAATGCAAGACTTGTCATGTAGCTTGGGCGAATCTGTCTATTCGCTTTGTGTGTGATACAACCCACAGTCAATACTCACGGCTGCCATCAGCTCTGCTTGTTCCAGATGCCATTCAGGTCCGCAGTCATGCAAGAAAACCATTGATCGAGTTGGCGATGTAGAAAGCACTAGTGTAGTTGAGAGTGGCGATGCAACTTAAATCAAGGGCAACAATGCTTCCCCCAAAGGACCACCTAGCCTGTGGTTTAAGCGACTGCCTCTCAAGCAATCGGTCGGCAGTTCAATTCTTGGGTTTTCGGAACTTGGTATATGAGCTGACGGCGGGTCAAGTAGGTACAGGCTTTGCCTGGAAACTATATATGCTGCGCAGCGGCCACCCCGGTCTGCGGTATCAGGGTTGCTTCGGGCTTACGCCGAAAGGCGTAAAAGTTTTTTTTTCTTCAACAATGCTTCGACCACCAGCTGATGTCATGGCCTTGATCACTTGGTATCAAACTTCTATGGGCTTGAGGAGATCACAGGCCTAACAGGGCAAGCAAGCAAGGCCCATGTGTGTGGCACACTTGTGGTGGCATACATGTGCAATGTGTTTTGGCGCCAATAGCTATCAATGGCACTATTACTCCATTATGATTGTCCATAAATGTACCTTGCAGTATGCGTTAGTGACCGAAGTTGTTAGAGTGAGCTAGTCTATGAAAAATGTCATGCATGTGTCTACACGTATGAATTTGTGAACAATTTTGCAGTGTTTATGAACAATATGATCAGCCCTTTACATGTGGGTCGTTATGGGTGCTAGCAAGTTGGTAGACTGTCCATCACCCACACTTTCTCGTCATTGCACGTGTGGTACAGCTGTCAATTAATATTTCAAATATAAATTACAAAAAATGTAAAAGCCTGCTAGCGTATTATGACCCTGGTACTGGCTAATAGCGCTCTAGTATGCCATCTACCATGTTGAAACGCTATTAGGGCAGCTACTATACTAGCTGTCGTTGGTAGCAGCCTAGTATGCTTGCTACTACTCTACCATACTGACTCTGTAGTGGGGAAGCCCCTAATAATCCGGGGGTTGAAAAGCTAACATGTTAACCGTTTTCCCACTAGCTATTAGCCATACTAAACCCCCCCCCCCCCCCCTTATTTGTAGTGTGCAGTTCAGATGGGTAGTTAAAGATGGCTGCATCTTCAGGTCCTGCAACGTGGAAATGGTTACATAGCCAGCGGGGACACACTCAGCAAGCTCCTAACGCGGTCGTACTTGCCAAGCAGCTTTGCGAAGCATATACGAAACGAACGGGATGGTAGTTACGATCGGGTTCGCTTTTCTTTCGCAACCCGTTCTTAAGATCTTGGTAAAGAGCTCACAGTATTGTGCAGAAGCTGCAATATGTACGAAAGTCTAGAGAACTGCATAAGAATTTGTTGTTATCCTAGCGGACCTTGGCATGATCAACAGTAGCACAGATAGCAACACAATCGGCATCACCCAAAGACCAGTCCCCTGTCTGATAGCATTTGGCAATGCATTGGCGCTCAGAATGCTGATAAAATGAATGCTCCATTTTGTCTGCGCTTCTGCACAAGAGCAGGCTGCTGCGGTTTGTGGCAGAAAGACAGTCTTCAACCAACTGTCACAGTGTGCGGGGCGACAGGTCGAGTCAGTGGGGCGAGAGGCGGAGGATTGGCGAAAGATGACGAAAGGGTCAAAATTTTATCATTTTCAACCGGGTTGGCGGCGAATGGTGGCGAATGCTGAAGACTACATGACCAGCTTCTCAGATGTAAACATCAATATTAACGATATCGCAGCAGTGACAGTCACGAATGTATGCCTGGCAAACGCTTAAGCACTCAGTGCAGGCTGTTCAGTCATGTGAAATTAAGCTGTCGATGTCAAGACGCTGGGTGCTACTACCTAACACTGCTCTAGCAAGTGGTGCTTTGGATGTCACCCCAGGATTGCTAAAGGCTATGTGATCAAATATATCTATCTCTGCATTGATGCTGTGATCACTAATAAAGTAGTTGGCTGCTACTTCTGCAGGAAGCTTCTTTTTTTTGAAATAGAGACCAGATGTCATCACTAGGTCTATGCCGACGGCATCACTTGAAGCATCTTCGTCCAAGCTGATCACATCTACCTCTGCTGCAGCGTCATTTGACGACATCTGTGAAGGGTGTCATTCACTGTGACTGCAAATGGGCCCCCCGTAAAGCTCGTTTCACACTTGTTACGGCTGTAAGGTTTTAGTAGGGTTTGCAGCTTTCGCCTTTCGCCTACAGGGGGCTTTTGTTCCGCCCGGAGGCGAAAGCTTTCGCCCCCTTTCGCCGGGCGAGGCTTTCGCCAATCGCCCCGCACACTGCAACTGTGCTTTCGCCCGCTCAATAGTGATGCAAATATTCAACTTGTCATGATCTGTGCCCATGATTGCCCATGCGTGTCAGTGAATTGGGGCACACCACATGTTCAATTGCCTGAGAGTGCAAAGCATATATAGCCTCATAATATGCTCTTCCTGCTATAATACTATCATAGGCCCCTATACCACCAGTGTTGTTTTTGTGTTTTTCATTGGCAGTCCAATCTGATTCAAGCAGAGGACACTGACATCTGCACTCTATTTGCCGGATGAGGGTGCTGAACATGTACCCTTGCTGCCGGAGTGGCTAGTTGAAAAGACCATAATGGTCTTTTTTCCTTCTTAGTACCTCCCACATTAAGAAAACTTCTTAGAAAAGGGAAACGTTGCAGCACACATGCTATTTTGGCTTGCGTCAGAGCAACGCCTCAATGTATGGCCTTCTGTGAATCTACAAGTAGGACCATATCCACCATGAGCTTCAGTCCCATCACAGACAAAACATGTAGGAGCAGCAACAGAGGAAAATGCAAGCGTAAGTGTTATCAATTATGATAGATGACACACTCTATATTGTGACGGTTGCTGAGAGCAGCGCAAGCACTAGAACAAGGATTGGAATGCAAATGGATAGAGCCAGCACAGCTTTGACCAAGGGGTTTATGTTCAGCTGCTGTAAGCATGGTGCAAGATCACATTTTGGCTAATTTGTGCTAACTTGACATCACTCTTGCTTCCAAGGTCTAACAGCATCAAAACGCGAAAGGGAATTGCGTGGCATCTTGATGGATGTGAGATCCTTCTGACTCCACCCATGAGAAGCTGTCTTCGGAACCCTCCCATGCAGGTTTTGGTATTGAAGTCAATATGATGGTGTCCACGTCTGCCTTAACCTGAGCACAAGCAACAGCTGGCAACAATGGCACGGGTGCTGATACGGATGAGAGACTTGCAGGCGGCAAGCTGTTGTGAGCTTGCGGACCACAGCCAAGCAGAGCAGACGAGGAGAGGTTGTTGCCTGCAGGATCAACTGGCACCAATGTTGCTGTAAAAGGCTCCAGCTGCTGTTGCAAAAGCTGCTGCTGATGCAGAGCTCTGTGCACTGACTCCCAAACAGCTGCATGCGTCGGTGATTCGCTGTCACCATTGCTTGCACTGCCAAAATCAGCCGGGTCCACAGCAGCTTGGTGGGCAGCCTCCCACCAAGGGCCACCACAAGCAACAGGATTGAACATGTCCTCAACACACATCAGCTTGTCCAACAGCAGCTGAAGCTGCAACAGCTGACTATCGAGATGCGTCCGCATCGATTGCACTTTATCCTCTTCTGTGAGCAGAAAATCTGAGGGCAGCTGAAATGAAGATTGCTTGAGGCCACACAGAGTGTGCTTGATTAAGCAACCACATACGCCGCTGTCCAGCTTCTGGAAGATGTCCTCTAGAGGATGCTCGCTTTGCAGCTGCTGATGCTTGCAGTGACAGCTGGCCACTGCCACACAGTCAGCTAGACCTTCAAGGTGCTGACAATCCCTAGACTGTCTAAGCAATCGGTCAAAGATTCGCTCCTGTATTTGCTGCTCTGATCGCACCAGTTTTGACTGAGATAGCACCAATATGGTGCGAGAGAGCTTCTTGGCTTCTCTGACCGCAGTGCTGCCCAAGGCTGGACTGGTAGCATTGACAACACGTATGTGCACATAACACAATTGTATTTGCGTCCTTGATGTATTTAGACAGCCAGCCAATGCTGCGCGCAAAATGGTCTGAGGGGAAGGCCTGAATTCCCGGAAGGTCAACGAACTCACAGGAAGGCATCTCAACCTGCGCATACATACCACATCACCTTGCATCAGGACAGCCAGTGCACACTGGTCCGGTACACATGGAAGCAGCGGCAGTACTGAGAGTGCATCAAACAAATACCTGCTTTATGCATATGTTGATCTCGTCATTGGTGATGCCTTCAACATCGTTCCTGATGCTAGCCACCCTGGTTGCAGCACGCTGGACTGACTGCAACACCTCAGGCTGGCCTCGAAAGCTGAGAGTAGTGCGACACTGAGTTGTGTCTGAAACCTGAAGAAATTGCAGCTTCACGGGCAGCTTGGTGTGTGTCTCTGTGGCAAACAGTCCGCAGCCGGTCACAGTCTTAAGGACACTGGTCTTGCCGACGTTGGCATCGCCCACCACTATCACCCGGGGCAACTTAGTACAGACTGTGTGAAGATTGACGTTTGGCCATGAAAGCTGCATTCTCGCTGAAATTGACCAGCTGAGCTGTGCTGAAGCTGGTCGAGTAAGCTTCGGGAGCCCGAGAGCATGGCACACTCGGCTGAAGGGAAGTATATACAGTGGCGACAGTCCGATTCGTCAATGGGCCTGCAAAGAATTCAAACTACCGTACTGGCACGAAATTATCCCGCAAAATTAACTCAACAGTGCCCTGCGGGATCCAGTGATATAGAACGGAATGGGTTTTCTGGCGTTACAGATACACCGTAAAATACGCCGTACATTACGCCGTACCTTACATCGTCGCTCTCGCTGAGACGACTGACTGCTGCGACTCGCTGCTGCGACGCACCAGACGGTTGTGATCTCTCACGGTTCCTGATTTCGCAGCATGCGCATCTATATCATGTTTGCGCTCCTTCTGCTACTGAGTTTGCGAATGAATCGCTCGACGCCAGAATTGTTGAACGATCAGGATAGCCTCGCTGCCATTGCACCAGCAGATTCAGCAACGTGACGTCGCCGAACGCTTTCGGTGAAATTGATCATATGTCGATGATACATTGATCCGCGATCTGCAATGCCAGATCGTGGTTGGCACCGATTCAAGACTGGCCGTGCGAGTTTGGCATACAGGCAACAGTTGCTGCGAGCTTTCCTGCCAGCTCGCGTTCAAACATACAACCTGCTGTGCCGCTCGCACCTGCATCCAGCGCTTCGGCGTTGTTGAGGTGAGGTCACGCGCCAGCCGGCATTATTCACGACGTGCTATCTCAGAATGTGATGTTGTCTGACACAGGTGTGGATTGCTTTTGATTGCTGTTAGACGTTTGTTTGCCTGAAAATTTGCCTTGAAGTTTGTTGCAAGTTGGGGAAACTGTGTGCATGTGCAGTTATAGATCTATGATTGTTACATGCTGTTATCATGCTTTGAAGTACAGATAGTGGACTTCATGTTATCTCACCTTGGCAGGGTTGGATTTGACCATCTTTTGTGCTGTTGCTGGCGAAGTAGACGGCAATGTGTACAATGTCTCCCAAAGTGATGAGCTAGCGGCAATCATCCCAGGCCGGTTGACCTATGGAGATCAATTGGACTCCCACAACTTTGTGCGTGACATAGTGTTGGTCCCCAACAAGGGTGGTGTGCAAAGGTGGATTGATGACAGGCATCTGCTGTCTGACCCTTTGCGCTTTGTGTTTGCATTCCTCAGTGGAGAGATGGGTTGGAGGCCTAGGATCATGAAGTGCGTAACAATTAAGTCATATAATTGGATGTGGAAGTTGGCCAGCATCTTTTGACCAAGTGTGGTGCAGTGTCAAAGGAATTCTGTTGTTTTTTTTCGTCTCACTATTGCACTTCATTTCCTGTCACCACCTTTGTTTCAAAATGGCACTTATTATTGTTACTTCAGTGGATCAACAAAGATGTTCTTGGTTTGAAGGCAGTAACGAGTGACAATGCAGTTGTGCTGGCGCCATGTTGGCGCAGGATGATCATACCCTTTCTGTGTAGTTGCATGGCAACATTGAGACTTTGTACATGGTTACAGGAGCTCGAGCTGATTTTGGATTGGTATGTGAGAGTGGAGGCGCTGAATTTGGATTGATTGCGCAAGAAACAGAGAACCATAAGAGCATAGCTGTATGGCCGGTCATGTAATTACTTTATTGATGCTTACACGATATGTACCGTTGCATACATATTTTGCATACATATTTTGCATTGTTCGCCCTTAGCCTCCATTTCAATTTTGTTGTAAGCATTGCATTTCAAGTACATCTTAAGTACTTTACACCCAATAATAGCCGGCCCGAAGGGCCGGCATGTAGCTTGTGTAACTAATTCCGCACCAGACCAAAATTTGACCGTAAAACGCCGTAAACTTTGTGTAACATGCATCAAATACGTAGTGCGTACACCGTAATACTTACATGTACGGCGTAGTGCGGGGTAGCAAAAATAAATTCGAAATTTTAGGGTGCGGGATGATTTCGTGCCAGTACGGTATATCGTATTTTGCACGTTTGCACGCGACAAACATGGTCTCTGAGCAGCCACAACGCCGAATATAATACAAGGGGAACTGACACCTCTTGAAGTGCCAGAAAACATACCTTGGAAGAGCGGGTCTTTTGCATGTATAAGACTGACGACTTAATGATTTGTCCAGTTTGCGACTAGATATCCAGCCAACCTGTGTTGAAGCAGACGGCCTGCGGAGACTTGCCGGTGAGAGCGTTGCGCAGCGATCCTGAATACTACTGTTACGCATTTACGCCTGTTACGCCTATCAAGCGTTCAACCATGTAACGTTTCTTGGGAAGCTGAAACGGTGAGCGGCTCACCATAATGGCAACAGTCGCGGCAGCTCCCCGCTATCAGGTATTGATATCGACTGGCGCTCCTCTGCCCTGGTAGCATGCCTTCCTGCTGTAGATAATGCCAAGATCAACTGCCTGCTTCTGCAGCCAAACGACGCTGCTGAGAGCTGGTTTGCAGGTTTCGATTGACGAGGGTAAATCCCAAGGCCTAGGCTGTGTTTCAACACTGGGGTGATGCATTCCGTGTCGTCAAATGCAATCCCTGTGAAATTGTCAAGTTTTGTCGAACTGCACTGAGACACTCACGTGTCCGGTACGCTCTATTTGCACGCACCTTTGTTTGAGGACTTAGTTCATCTTCGAAGCGGGGCAGTAACTCGGCAGCTAACACGGATTGAGCTGCTGACATCCTCTGCGCGTTCTTCCAACATCACCGGTGCACAGCATAAAGAGCTGGCACACTTTTCTATACGCGTTGCAAGGGCAGTTGCCTAGCTGCAGCTGCTACACTAGCTAGCCTGAGTTTGCTATACGTGACCATACGGCATCAACAGACTGACGGAGGCGCAGCCTGCTCCTGCAAACTGCGATGTCACCTAAAGCACCGAAGTACCCTGCTGTCAATGCTGCGCGCTCATCCGAGTCAACTCCTGTGGCGACTGGACGGTCACCGTCTTCGCAGCCTTCAGCGTCTGCTACTGACGTTTCTCTTACTCCGGTCATCAGTTCTATCATACCGGTATCAAGAATCGCTGAGCCCTCAGAACCCCCGGAGGACCCCGTTTCTGAGGTCAGCATAGTTGTGACTGAATCATCTGCATGCCAGGCATGGTCTTGTCTAGAATTGCTTGAGTGTCTGAGGCTTTGTTTCGCTGCAGGGCATCTCTGTTGAACATCTGCTGGAAAGCCAAACAGGCACAGTTACGCATTCAGAGCTGCCAGATGCTTTGCAGCCTGAGGCAGCTGCACTCAGCCCTGTAAGTTTGGCAGATGGATCAGATTTTCTTGAGCCTACAGAGGGAGGCACAGAAAACGGACAGGCCCTTGTGCAACAGCCAGGTGAACCAGCCAACAGTAGGTTTGGTGAAGCTTTCCTGACAACAGGCAGGCCTCCCTCAGCCAACACAGCAAAAGCTGCTCACATCAACATTGCTGAGGGTAGCACACCACATCTGAAGCAGTGCTTGGTGGCCATGATGCAAGCTTGAAGGACATCCAGATTGGGACCCGGTCACCAGCAGACAGTGCTGCAGCAGACTCTGACACCACCAGTGTCTCTGCTGCAGCACAGGCTCCTGTTGCAGCCACTGCAATGGAGCTTTCTATGGCTAAGCTGCATCATGTGGAGAGCACAGACAACGCACACCCACCCCCTGACCATGCGTCAGCCTCTGTCATCTCGGAGCTTGCAGATGACATGCCAAAGAGAAATTCCTCTGCTATTGCTGTCACAGCTTCCTCAGCAACTGCTGCTCCTAGCAAGCCTACCATGGTGAGCGAATTGAAGTCAATACGAGCTGACCAATTGAGAGACGCACTACAAACATACATGAATTCACATGCTATCAGCTGGCACTGCAAAGAATGTTTTAGCGTGTGACCTACACATGTGCCTTGAGGTGACTATTTGTGGCTCACCTAAACAGCACTGCCATACCCTGGTGGCTACAATGAGACATGCAATCCATGATCAAAGCTGTTCTAGCAAATGAATATTCAGGCTTGCTTCTACAAAGCAATTGAGATGACTGTCTTGCCATGCAGGAGCCGCATTTGGTATTTTGGATGCCAGTTCGTGAAGCTTTCTCCCAAATCAATCAGGAGCCCACGCTAAACGCCACATGTGTTCAAGCCCTGTCAGCTGCAGACAAGGACATGACGGCTTGTGCTACTGCAAGTCAGCTTCTCCCTCATTTGAGACAGCTGGCTTCAATCTTGCTGAAGCAGGTCGAAATGGAAGGATGGCTTGGGATGAACTTTCCCATTGCGACGGTGGCAGCTGCCATACTCTTTCGCAAGAGGTACAATGCAATTATGGCAGAAAACTTTGTTTGGAGCAAGTTATGCTGACAGTGGTGTAGGCAATAGTGTTTTACATCTGGTTTCACATTGCATGCAAAGTGCCTAGCATTCGTTCTAAAATGCTTTTGAGTAACGCAGGACTGGTTGTGCAACAGTCAGTGTCTTCTCATCCTAAACAAACAATGCTGCTGTTGCTGCTTTATAGGGAGTTGCATCTGCTCAGAGGTCAGCCACCAATCAAGACCAAAGACAGTTACCGCCTGGTCAACAAAGCGTTGCGGGCTTTTGCTGACCGTCTTCCGGTAGGCATCAACCATGCCTACTAGCCACCACATACAAACGTATGGTGATGAACTCCCCCTGCTGCCAGCAATCATATCTGCTGCATGCCTACACATGTATCAACTGTTGCAACAAGGGTGCACAATCAGGCACCCTACAGACATCTGCCATGGCAACTAAACAGTTTGCTGTCTTGTGAGCAAACCTTAGGTTTGCTGTGTTGCTGGCAGCCAAGGTCTTTTACGTATTTGCCACTTGGTTGGCTGGGCCCAGTCCCAGTGCATAGTTCATCATTGCATCGCCTGTCTTCTTTTCACCTGTGAGAAAGAGAAATGCCTTGAAACTCCCTCCAGGAGCTCTTCTTCACTATCTTCAGTCATGAGTTTGGCTGTGCATAGTGAACATATGAGTGGGCTTATTCAACTGGCTAGCAGAACAACACATTCTTGATGTGTAATGCAGGGCCTGGATTCAAATAACATCTATGAGACGCTGGATGCTTGCCTTCGAGAGAACCCTGTATTGTTTAACTGTACCAAGGACACAGTCTCTGTGTATGGTAGACAGATGGGTGCAGACATGATGCTGACACCTGCAGCATGGTGCACACTATTCAGAATCATCGTCAGTACAGACTCAGTCAGGTGGGCTTAGCCACTGCACATGGCAAGTTTGAGATCAGAGCGTTGCACAAAACTTGCATGAAGCAAGCCATGTCATCAGCATACAACTGCTTGACAGTCTTCACCAAAGCAAGGCAGTGCCTATGTCATGTTGCTAGCTCTGTTGTGATCTGGCTGTGGTGCGCAGGGGGCAGAGGACTCCGCTGCTGCTTGATGCCAGCCATAGCAGGGGTCTGAACTGTTGGTCCCAAATGATCGTGGCTCTTAGTAGCTCATGTGTCTCATTGCTTGATGTGTTTGGTCCTGATGCGCTTGGTGGAGCGTATAGCCCAGTGCACATGCCGTTCCATGAGCCAGAGTATCAGAGCCGGGTGGTGGAGTATCTGATATTTACGCACTTCAGAAAGGTAGATGCTTGCTGTGCTGAGGTTTTCCTTCTTGTTCTCAACAAGATGCAATGCCTGCATCCCTCTATCCAATGATGTCAGCTTGAGTGCACGAACTGGATCACCATGCTTGCATGGCCTGAGTTGTGGCGTACAACACGTGGCCTGAGTTGTGGCGCACAACACATTTTAGTGTGCCACACAAGCACAAGATGATGGTTTGAGAACCATTATATTTTTGCACATGTTTGCATGGTCAATTTAATCAGACATGCAAGGCCGCAGTATCTCAAGTACAGGGATTGCTCTGCAGGAGATGCTGGCAAGTCAAGAGATCTTTGCAGCAGGGTTGAAAGCCTTGGTCAGACCAGCTCTGAGACCAGCCTGTCTCACAACAGCAAGTATGTGCACTGCTCTGCATGATGACAATGCTTGTATAAGCAACATATGTCTTCCCTGTGCATGAAAGACAGGCAGACCTTGTTTTCTATCAAAAGTGATACACACTTTTCATCAAGCAAGAGCTGGTTAGTCATCTTGACTGGTTCAGCTGACCTTGCTAACAGAGTTCCATGCTTGACTCCTTCTACAAAATCATGCAGCTGCCTGAAGATGAGTGCCTGTGCATTGCAGGGAAGCGGCCACTGTTTGACATGAGTCTTCGCAGGACCCAGCCACAACACTATGCTGTATTGGTGGCCACTTTCTTCAAAATCCTTGGAGGGGATCAGGCAGAGGTGTCTGAGAACACTGTAGAACCCATGGCTGAGTTGATGCTCAGTCTGCTGACTGACTGGAAAGACATGATGCCCAGCTGGCAGCAGGAGAAGCTTGCAGGTGTGCTGAGCAAGATGATCAATGTCTTCCCACCTATTGCAGACATTCTGCGTCAGGTGAGTGTGCAAAGAATATGGACTGTATGCCAATTTCACAAGGATTATTATGCATTACAGACATCTCAAGCAACGCAAGATGTTGAAGAGTGATACAGTCATTTTTGGTCACCGTGACTGCATTTGTCCAATATTACTATATCAAGAAGTCATTGTATGGAAGATGCAACTCAGCAACAACTTTGAAATGATTCTGGATCAGGAGCATTGAATCTGTGAAATGAGGCGTGTAACCCTATGCTGGTGTGCAAAAAGTTGACACAAGTCATGGTTTCACTGCTCATCATAACGACATTACAGTCTACGTCGCTTTGATGCCCATTCATATCAGCATTGGCTGCCCAAGTAGCATAGCACTACAGAGAGCTCCATTTGCTGCATTGCAGGCTGTCCGGACAGCAGAATTTGCCTTTCCGGCGCCAATGGTGAAAGCGCTTGTGGAGTGTCAGATTCAGCTGCCAAGATCAGAGAACTACATAACAGCGCAGGCTGATGAGTATGGGGAATGTGTGGCCAGAGAGGTCCCTTTTCTGCGACAAGGCTATATTATAGACCACCCACGCTTTCTGCAAGACCTGTTTGAGAATGCGTGTAACCAGCCCGGTTGGCTGGACATGCTGAAAAACTTTGCGGACACTGTGCACAGGTGAGTCTTCTTGCATTCAATCTGGCGCAGGCATGTGGCACACATGCATACCCATGTAAGTGCTGTCATGGAGTGCATGATAGCTGTAGAAACTGAACATATGGGCGACGTTGTGTGCTTGTGTTGCTCACATTGGTGCCCATGCTGCAGGAGTTGGTGGCGGGCCCTGAAAGCTGTCACAGCTCCAGACTCTGTGACACATCGGATTATTTTGATGCTGAATTGGGTAGACACCTTCATCTGCAAGAGCCGTGTTCTGCAACAGCGTATGCTCACAGTTGATGACCTGGAGCTGGCCGCCAGTGTGATTGCTGACCGCCTCGCAGACATGCTGCCAAGCAAGCAGCTGCTGCTCAAGTCACTGCCGCACTTGTCAGCTGTGCAATGTGCACAAGAGCTGCAAAGCTGCCAGATCTCTCCTGCAGGCCAAGGCACGAGCGCCCGCATTCCACATGTTTGCTATACATGTTTGCTGAGGCGTAATTAGCTATACAGCCCTGCACTGCCTTTCTGACCATGTCCTTGCTTTTAGGACGATTCGCTGGGGCATTTAGACTTTACCCTTTGTATGTCATGCAGGGTTTGCTCTTGCTTTTTTCAAGGCTCTGTCAAGCTGCACATCAGATCCGAATCTGATCAGCAACTTCTGTGGTCCAGCCCTGACTCAGCTGTCCGCCGCTTTGAAGCCTGCTTCCAGCAGCGGACTCAACCGCCGTGTCAAGCAGATAAAACGGTTCTTGGGCCAGCGATCCAGCAGTGACACAGACGCTATATGTCTTGCACGTCCCTTGTGCCTGTGCCTCTTGGCATTTGGACCCAGCACAATGCA
>JAABUI010001412.1_pt1 | contig 13983 bp, 11 predicted proteins | sample 5559111 | NCBI WGS metagenome assembly JAABUI01 (sample SAMN10711870, study PRJNA513365) | rock metagenome | isolation source: Antarctica rocks | place: Antarctica: Victoria Land, Buttleship Promontory
GGCTGGACTTGGATCAGCATTGGACTTAAACAACATTGATAGGAAGACAGATGATTTAACCATGATTCATGCACAATGGACTAGACGAAGGGTCTATTGAGGTGTCAAATTTGCCGTTACGTCGTTGTCTAGACATTCAAATGTCCCAAGCCGTGAGATCAAGGTATTCCGACGCAATACAACCAGCTATCTAGCTCCCAGGCCACCAATCGAACCGTGAATATCCACCATCCTGAAAGAGAGCCGTTGCCTCATGAAACTCATATAATTCTGCCAGCCTTATCATCCCAATTCCCTTCATCCCACGTCGTCCAAATCACTCTTCCCATTCATACTGGGCATACCTGGAGTATGTCAGTCTAGTATCCTTTATACTGCACAGGATTACGCTCGTACCGCTCCGCAAGACCCACACTTCTTCCCTCCGCTAGCGATGGGGGTGGAACATTTGGGACAGGTGTTGTTGTGGGCTCCCATTTCGACTGCGGTCTTGTAGGTTGTCTTTGAATTTGGTATTCCTTGCCAATGTGAACAAGTTGCCTGGTGGTGATGTAGATGTCGCTGAAGCTGTTGACGAGGAAGAATGTTGTGTCCTTGACTGGGTTGTCAAGGTGAGAAGAAAGATCGCGGGGTAATGGATAGTAAACATGCAAACATAAGTGGGGTAACGTTACATTGGTGAATTCGGAAAAAGGTTTCTCCGAATTACCTCACCGGGATAATCTTGAAAATAATTTGACAGACTGCATGAACATTGCAAGACATTGATGAAGCAGCATGGAACGTTCTGCAACTCAACCTGCAGCGCCATTTGCCACATCTGACAAGAGATCATTTGCCTATGTCTCAGTCAAGGACCGTTGGCCAGTAATCGTGGTGAGTAACCTACTACTGTTCAGCAGCTCATGATTGATTAAATTAAGACAGGAGCCATCGATGATGTTCATCGTGCTGTCTTAGTTTGTAAGGATGACGACGAGACTAGGAGAAAAGAAGGAAAGACGATTTTGGAGGGGCTTGCAAAATTGAAGTACGAGATGCAGCATGACAGACAACTAACGTATGGTCTTCAAACTTGACGACTCCTGTCTGTGTACCAATGGAGTATAGGCCACTGGAAAATGATGGTGCAAAAGACATTGACTCCTACAACGAAGAGCTAGCCAGTCTAGAAAATCCAAATTGGTTCAATGTACCATGGCTCTTTGCAGAATGCTACCTCTATCGGTATGAGCAATCCTTTGATACTGACTAAATGCCGATCACTAAATGACACAGCTAGACGCATGCAAAGCTTCTTTGCATTATCAACCCTCTGGAAGTCCTATGACATCTTCGGCCGCCAAAAGCTTTCCACCTTCCGCTCCTCTCGTCCTGCCGTGCTTGAGCTTGCAGCGAAATACCATGAGTTGGTATCAAACTTGCAGGCAGAAAAGCATGTCACAGATAACCCACGAGAGCGAGAAGAGGCCGAGAGGATACTTTTCACAGAGATGTGTGAGATCTGTCTTTGGGGAAACGCTACGGATCTCTCTCTTCTTACGACCCTGACGTATGAAGACATTCAGAAGCTCCAGGGAGCGGACGCACGGAAGAGTGCCGAAAACAAGGTTCTGGTCAATGACTTGCCTCTCGCCTACAAAGCTCTGAAGCAAGCACAAAAGCAGGGCAAGAAGGAGAGAAGAGTAGACATTGTACTCGATAATGCGGGCTTTGAGCTTTTCGTGGATCTGATCTTAGTGGGATATCTTCTTGCAGCCGGTTTAGCGACGGACGTAATTTTCCACCCTAAGTCAATGCCATGGTTCGTCTCCGATGTTGTACCTGGAGACTTTGCCTCATTACTTGGAGCCCTTGCGGATCCCAAGGGATTTTATTCCACGGTCGAGGATGAGCACTCAGATTCGAAGCCTCCGCCACTTTCGGATAAAGAAGCTTCAGACCTTTCCTTTCTATTCCTGAATTGGCGCAGCATCTATTCCGAAGGTCAGCTTATCATGCGACCTAATGATTTTTGGACCACAGCACATAGCTATTGGGACTTGCCAAAGGCTGGGCAGCTTTACGAAGATCTCAAACAGTCTGAACTGGTCATCTTCAAAGGAGACCTCAATTACCGCAAGCTGACCGTCGATGCAGTGTGGGATCCAACGACACCTTTTGATACAGCCATTGGACCCATGGGACAAGGCTCTGGCATTCGCACATTGGCACTGCGGACGTGCAAGGCAGATACGGTGGTTGGGTTACCTAAGGGCGAAGATGAGAGGCTTAAAGCTATGGATGGAGGGGGTGGCGAGACTGGTCCTAGGAAATGGGCATGGAGCGGGAAGTGGGCGGTAGTACAGTTCTGTGATGGCAAAGCCTGACAGCCGACTTTGAAGCCTTTACTTATCGCTAAGTTGACACTTTCAACTTTGCGTAGACCTTTATAGACCAAATATTTTGCTTACATAATGGGCAGTCTATTCGACAATTGCAACCCTTGCGCCACTCATAGTGGTCCTTCCTCACTATGAGGATATCGTCGACTGTAGCATGACCCAATGCCTTGACTCACAGCACTGACCTACAGCTTTCCAGTACTCAATGGCGATGTCAAGCTCCTATATGGCGCTTCGTGTTGCAAAGAGTAAGAAAGAAGCAAGTCAGGTGACTCGGGGGCTCACGTCTAAAATAGATTATCTGAATGACACAAAATGAGTTTAAGACGCGTGTGGAAGGATCAATATACTGATAAGGCCTTAGCTGTTAACTAAAGGATGCACTGATCCACGTGCGGCGGGAGTCTGGCTCTAGCCTTCTCTACCTCAGTACAGCTGTAGGATTCTACCGCAGACTGAGAATTTGATTGCATCAGAGTTGCATCCTTCATGCATGTTAAAGTCAATTCCATGGGCTAAGAGTGGGCCCAAGCTCACTATGCAGATCATCTGAAGCATTGGCCCTTTTTGTACAGCATCACGGTCAAAGACTTGCGGAAGGAGCTAGTATGACACATGCGCTATTAATCAAGTCCTAGAGGAATCGAACGTCATTCTTTGAGCTAGTTTAACAAATTCCCTTACATAGGTGTGACATTTTCGTGTCTTCTTGAGCTTACACAGCTATTTGTACCACGTCCTAAGTACATTTGATCCATCAAAATTGATAGAAATACTCCCATCAATTTTCTAGAAGGCACAAACCTCATTTAATTCATAGGACAGGTCACAACATGGAGCCCAGAGTATTAGAATTGCCAGAGGATCTATCAGAGGCCGAGACAGAGATTGATGAGCCATCTCCCAGAAAGGATCCGAGATGCACTGCCATAGATGCTAGTTATGATAGCTCATGGAAGGAAAACTTCAAGTCTGCAACAAGGATCAAAAACAGGCTATTTCCATATGGCCCTCGACCACGTGAGTATGTCACCCACGCGAACGAGACCAAGACCGGACATGCTAGCTCTCTCAATCAACGACCTCACAAACGGAAGCACGATGATTCAGATCCAACTACGCTGCCACCAGCCAAAGTGCAACGAAAGGGTCTCGACTTTGATAAGTCTCGATTCTGGGATGATACCCAAGGATCTCCTCAGTTAAAATTCGTGCCTAAGAAACAGGCAACTCCGAAATTCATTCCCAATTCTCTTCTGGATAAAGGGAGGAGTCTCGAGAACAGCCTTGGGGGTTCAAGAGACGAGATGCTGAAGTCTAAAGACCTCGGCACGGGTCCTTGTACGATGGTCTCAGATACTCGAGGGTCTAAACGTCGAGCAGATATCTCTCCAAGCTCACATCAGACTTCAAAGAAAATCTGCCGTACTAGTAGATGTGCCCAATTCACTGGACAAGACGAGCCTCGGACTCCTATTCAGAAAGGGACATCTTCCAGGAAGGTTGCTCGTGACACCAAAACACTCGGGAACGGAAGCTCCTCTATTTACATATCAGCGAGAATGGAAAACGAAACGCATCGAAAGGCAGAACCTCAATCATTTCAACAAATTCATAAATTTCGGACTAGAGCAAAGGGATTGATCTCCGACCAAGCGGACAAAGCCAGAATGAAAGAAATTCGGACAGCACGCTTGATCGGAAAGGCATCGTCTCCTACGACTTTTGACTCCGAACAACGACTTAAAATCAATCAAACGAATAGTAGTGACCTTCGAAATGCCAAGGTTAAACCCTTGAGCCTGCAACTAGACTCATTAACCTCCGGCCTCACAGGTAGATCTGTCTCTAGTGTACGTTACCTACTTATATTTCTACTAGCATATGAGACGAAGACTAATTTACTCATATAGTCTCCTCTATTCTGGCCGGCCGATCGCTTCAAGCGTTCCGCGGCGCCGGTCCACTCCTCAAGACATTCTCCTCTTCAGCAACCACCTAGTCTACCTCCGCTCGGCGCTAAACGAGAGCTTTTTGTAGATGGCGTGTGGGATTCTCTGAGGCCTGACGAGGAATGAGGACAGGATTGGCAGGGTCAGCAAGCAGACATCTCCATGACCTTATGCATTGTGGTGGACCGGTGGGAAGGAAGGAGTTAGGAGTTTATTACATTTAGATGATTGTAGGTAGGCGTTCGAGAGCAAGAATCCTGAGGGTTCGAACCCTCCGGATTCGGAAGCGAACAGACTGGTCGATGGAGAAGGTGCCTCTCTTTCTTTTGTTGTTGAATTTTTGCTTCGATCATGAAATCTCTTGAGTCAATGGCCACTCTTGCTACGTCATTGCTGTACGATCATCCTACTGATTGAAAAGCATGAATGCACGTAACAAAGGAATAAAAACCCGAGTACGACAGTGCTATTGAACTTATGTGTGATACGACTTTCATCGACCTCCGGGAAGATGCCTTTGTCCGATCTTTGGTTTCGACAAATTGACAAATTATATATGACGGAGTTTGAAATGAACGTCTCTCGTGGTATAGAGAGGCTTGTGGCTTCGAATGAGTCCTGTCTAGGGGGTGTGAATGCAGCAACGGTCCTTCGTATGTCAAACAGAAGCTCTGCAGAGTTGGAAAGAACGAATTTCCTGTTAATGACAAAGACATTACTCTCTAATTGCAAGATGCTATAATAATCCCCACTGTCCGTCTCGTGCCACAGATGATGTGAAAGGACAAAACCGAGGAGATATGCCGCCTTAGGAGAGCACAATAATGAAGCAGAAAACAGAGAAGCGTAGTGAAGCGGACAAGAAGGACCAATGAAAATCTCGCTCAATACAGATTTGCAGATGCATTCACGTTCAGCCAGTAAGGAAGACTAGCAACAGGGTTTCGCCATTATTTCGTGTTCAACCCATGAAGTCAGATCCACGCAGCTTCCGATTGTGTATCATCATTCTTCAATGAGCGCCATGCAGCTGCTGTGCTTTGAATGTATTGACAATGTCAGAGTCTTGAATATGAATTAAACTACCACTGCTTCTTGAGGAGAAATCTTGTTGTCCCAATGATGACTCTACCTCAAACAGCAGTGACTGCATTAAGGTGCTGATTGAAAGACACTCCCGTCTTCATGCGGCATCTCGCCCGTATTATTGCGCCCACAATTACTCATTCCGAGGTCAGCGGAGGGGGCTGACGGAAATCCGCAAGGCTCCGAAACTCAGGAGAGAAAGACCAACGAAGTGTGAAACCGGCCCTGATAGGCCGAAGGTCTTGGAGTGAAACGTTGGCAAATTTTAATACGAATGGTGTCCATAGCTTTTGATTCATGTAGACGTTGATTGCCCTATTTCAACATTCACACGTGATTGGATACCATTTAGTGCTTGTCTGGCAGACCAAGCCTTTTTCGGTGATTTTTCTCCGTCGTAGGGCTGAAATTCGAGGCATCCTGCGCCGCTAGTTGCCACTTTATTAAAACACTACCCAACCCCTTCCACCATCTTCTCTTAGGCATCAATCAGTGATTCCATCTCTCATTTCGGCACGATCGAAGGTTTTGAGTTTTAGATGCAGGCTTACCCTATCCATGTTAAATCACCGTCAGCCTCCAAGCTGTTTACCTATTCTGTTGACGCGTCGATCGGCTTACATCCCAACTCCCATCTGGTGTAACCCACACCAAGAAAATCTCTCACTTAACTCTCATCAAAATCCGTTTCTCAAACATTGACCCAAGATGATGGCTGGTCGCCAGCTACTGCCATCCGGAGGCCAGCATGTGACATTCAAAAACGAAATGAATGCCTATGATGCAGAAGTCACTTCTTCATCCAGTAGTGACGAAGCGTATATTCATAACGAGTACGAAGACGAGTCAGACGATCTCTCACCTAAACGAAGACAGAAGAAGAAAGACAAGACTGTCGCACCTAAGGTAGTCGGTGTCTTGACTTTTCCTTTCATGGCCTCTGACAGTTCCAACCAGGCTAATGGCGCACATGGACCGGACGCCTACTACAATGCTGACTACTCTGAATTTCATGACGCCTTCCGGCGAACCTTTAGCTTGACACAAGTTGTTCCGGAAAATGCTGAATCAGTACCCCGTTCAGCTATGACTAACACAGAGTTGTCGTCGCAAAAGAGACCAAGCGAGCAAATGTCCGAGTCCTCAGATCGAAGTCGTTCTTCTGCAGTTCCGCTGAAACGACCGGGGGCCGATATTGCAAAGTCTTCTAAGAAAGCTAAGTCTAATAATGGCGCTTCTTCAGCGATTGAGAATCCTTCATCGACACCGGCGCGGAAGTCTTCAGTAGCAAAAATCAGTAAGTTTCCCATGAGACAGTCGCTATCAAAATGCCAATCTGTACACCTTGATGGCGTCGATTCCTTTCAATCCTCTCTAATACAGTCACTAATTGGAGTTCTTTACGTAGTACGTTCGCCTATGCCGAAAGGCACGGGTATCTATAAGACAGGGAACTGGGCTTATGTACCTAGCGACCAAAAGGAAGCTGAAGTGATCACGAAAGGAGTCAAGGAGATCTCAGCCATCACAGAAGCCTCCGGTCAAAAGCCGTCAAAATTGACTAGAAACTCGTATCGTAGGCTGAAATCTACCCTTGAAGGTTCAAGCCCCGCTACGACTCCTAGCCAGGAGCCTCAAGCTCCAGCCATTATGGGTGGTGTCTCTTCAACCGAGTCTTCAAGTGCCACGTATGTCAGTCCTCAACCTGAGACTTCAGCGCGCCGCAGGTCGACTCGAGCACGTCTTATTCCAGATTATAGCAATTTCCTGGCTCCAGAGATTGATGACGATCCATCAACTACAATAGCTGTCGAGACTAATATGCAAACGCAACAGGAGAGGACGCCTTCTACGATTGACTCGCCCGTTTCGCACGATTCAACAGCGGTGCCTGATCAGCTAACGAGATCAACGACTGCCTCGACAGTCGTCCAACCAGACCTCAGCCCAGAGCGACTTGCGAAGCCCAAGAAGTCTTGGACCACAATCGTTTATGAGATTCTTGCAAATTCTCGGAAACCGACGTTGACATTGGCCGAGATAATCGAAGATATCAAAGATCGGTATCCTTATTTCAGATCCCAGGCTTCAGCGGAAACACTCAAGTCTTCACCAAGAAACCCTCTTTACTCTCACCCGGCTTTTTACAAGATTCAACGCGCAGACAATGCCCTAGCTTGGGGTATAAATCCTGGGAAATATTATGACAAAAGAACAAACAAGCTGCTCACTCCCGGATCTCCAAGGCCAAGCGTTTTACCCTCGATCGAGTTTTCTGAGGTAGCTGCTCGAGAAGACAGCCAAAACTCTGCCCGTCCCTTGAAGAGTTCTATTTCCGACGATCGTGTCTCTGAATCAACTGATGGCCCCCATGGCTTGGTTATCTCCCCACCTGCAGTTATCGGTGCGAACGAATCTGGAAGTCCAATCACTGCAAAGCCTCTGCAGGGAGGCGTGGACAAAGACTCAGAAATAGACCAAGTCGGCGAGATTGACCAACACAAATCGTGGCTAGGTTCTAAACTAGGCAATGTTCTAAGCAGCAATCAACCGTCAACCTTAGAAAAAAGAGCCGATGGAGATTCTACCATCATTCAGCCGGTCATCTCTACTACGTTGCAGACTAAAAGCCGGTGGGATGAAGCACGCCTAATCCACAAGAATCTGAAGGAGGAGTTCACAGCCAAAAATGTGCACCATTTTCTCCAAGAGACAAAGGTGGCCTATTTCAAGAACTTAAGAGTCAAGCAAGATGATGTCTCCCGGATTCTTGATAGTATTTTTCCCGAAGGACTTCGCTCGTCGGAAAGTGATATTACAGAGTGTGCTCGAGAGGTTCAGATAGACTACGAGGCACAAACATGGGCGTCAGATTGGCTTCTTTCATTTGTAAGTTTCTTCCTTAGTCCAAAACGCGACGCTGATGGCAGGTAGGTCGATGCCGAAGTCACCAAATTCAACACCAACATGGCAGGCTATATGACTTATTCTGAAAAGACTAGATCCACTAGACTAGAGTTCTGGCTTGGGCCGTCGAAGTGGAACCGTACCACTTTCACGAGACTGTTCTCGGTCTTCAGCGACGCCATTGACATCGATCAAACATGGTCCAGCAAGCGCTGGAACGACTATGCTATGAAGTTATTTTCAACAGCTTGCGATGCGGTTTGGATCCATCGTCTGGAGAATCGAACACCCACCAACGTCAAGAAAATGCTGAAATCAATCCAAGCCAGCTTCAACGAACGGTATCCAGACAGGAGCTCGAAGGCCTGGGAAGTCCCTCGAATCAACAGGACACCTACGGACGAAATCGAGCGTAGAGCATCGGAAATTGGATTTGACTTCTTACCTAGCTCAGTCACTTCAACGAAGAGCCCGGAAGCGGGCACCAGCTTAAAAGCAAGCAGCACTACCCGAGATGGGCAAAATGTTGATCAAGAAGATGATCCTATGAAGGAATAGGCATGAAGGAAATGTTGAAAGGGACAAACGACGGTAGTTGTTGCGATTTTCGGGCAAAAATGGATAACCTTGCATCAAAAATGATATTGCTGGATGATCTGAAACCCTTTATAAGTTGGATCTTGTGCTTTTGACAGTTCTACGCAAATAGCAAATATACAGTAGTCGCACGCAGATCAATCCATAACCGCTTGCTTTTCTTTCCCGAAGGGAGTAGCAGCAGGAGGCGCGCGAAAGACTCTACTGAAAGATGACTAAGATAGATTTCTCCTTTAGTCAACGGTACCTCAGGAGCTTGTTGCTAGTTCCCTTTTCCGATGGACGAGGCTCTTTTCAGAAGGCAAGTACAGTACGTTGGAATTTGTTGGGTTTCAGCCCTATGTGCATACTAAGAAATGCCAAGTCCTGCGGTTGGAATTTTCATGAAACTTCTTTGCATGTTCCGGACAGACATAATCACAAAATAGGCATGATGTCATTCCCAGCGATGATAGTGCAGGAGTTGAATGACTTTTCTTCGGAAAGGAAGTCTCGCAGTGCGGTTGATGTCCGCTATGAAACTATACAAAAAATAAACAATGCGTGGTAGGGTATATGCAAAATCACATCGCAAGCCATCAAAACCTCCTCTTTCTATCCTGTCGGCTCAAAGCCTTTCTCCCTAACAGCATCATCCAGCTGTCTCTGCCTCTCCCTTTCCTCCAACTTCCCAATCCGCTCAAGAAAATCCCCCGGCAAATCGACCAACTTGCCACCAACCCTCGGCGCACGATGCCCACGCTTCCACGCCTCATGGTACATGGTATCCTTCGTATGAGGCGGCCACTCCCGTATCGTTGTGTACCAGGGTGGTAGTTGAGGGAAGTACGGCGCCTGACCGTCCGCTTGCTCGCTCCAGTCGTACGATTCGAAGTCACGACGAATGTGCCACCATTGGGTCATGTAACTCGTGTTTCGATCTGTACGGGGAGCTTTGAAGCCAGTGTGTTCGAAGAAAGCCTCTCGTGTGGCTTGGAGAGCTTCATCGAGGCTTTGCCGGTCTGACTGGGTGATGGGCTTCAGTTTCCGGCAATCGATCTTAGGATCTAATGCCTGAGATCTGGATGCTTGGTTCAAAGAGCTATGCCCCTGCGACTTCCGTTGGCTCCCTATCCCTGCAATGACGCGTTGGCGCTTTTGAGGGCGCTCCATAGTATCAGAGATCACGTCCTCGGGCTGGTCTTGGAATTCGCTCAACTTCCTTCGATGGACTTGCGCATTGACATCAAAGGAGAAATGGCGGTTAGATGATGTCTCAGGTCTCGTGATGTTGTTGTCGGTGAGTGGAAGAGATCCTTGGTGTGCCGACTGTACATTCACAGAGGGGGCCACATTCGTTTCATTGGACACATTGTGATCCACAATGTTGTTGCTGCCCGAAATGTCGAATCCTGTGGCATGTTGATTCCTGGACGTGCCAACGTTCATGTCATCAACACGGCCGAGCTGCCCTAGACCTGGCGTTTGCTGGAGGTCATTTGTCCTTGGCTGGTCTCTTCCTGATCTCCCATCCTGTGCATCCATGCTTGCTTGCAGTGCTTGTGCCAGGTTGAGCCGATATTGTGCCTCGGCACGCTCGGCAACATCGTAGGTGCTTCCGTTCTCTTCTTGATCTTGTTGAACGTCACCCTCGGCATCCTCTGCTTGAGCTGTGCGGGCACGTTTTCGGGATCGAACGGTACTGGAAGAGTCCGCAGGTATCATCCGGCGACCGGCCTGTGGTAAGTCTAGGAGATCGCCCTCCTCTTCCACGTCATCATCGCGACTTTTGCGCTTACGAGGATTTTGGGTGGAGGGCTGGTCAGTCACAGCTGGTGTGACTTTCTTAGTGGACAGCTTCCCTGCTTCCTTCTGCTGTCGCTGCCTTCGAACGTCCTCTGGAACCTGTCGGGCTCCAGCCCTGCTCAGAAATTGCCCCTTATTCCCTTTCTTCACCTCCTTCTGTTCTTCGAGCGTCAGATCACGCCCGAAGCCTTCAGTGGAGTTTGTTAGGGTGGGGTCAAAATTCCCAGCCTTCATGAGCTTCATGATCCCTATCCTTAGGGTATCTGAAGCCTGTCGCTTCGTCCAAGATATGCAACCGGCTCGATCTCTGAACCTTTGCATAGACATATTTATGATGGTATTTTTATCCGGGAGTGTCATGCGAGTCTTGGTGCCATTCACATCCTTGAAGGTATACCTGGGCATGCGAGCACGCACTAAAACACCATTAGCAATATTCAAGAGTCGACACATGGCATACTTACTGTCTTCTTGGGTCAAGCCCCACGTTCTTTTCCATGCCTCCATTTTCCATCCTGGCGTCTTCGAGCTCAAGGTAGCTGGAATTGCCCAGTTCAGGACAGGATTGTTCTGATGATTCAGAACAACCATCCCCTGGAACTTCATTGGCCCAGGTCGAGCGCGGAAAGGAGTATGTTTGGGTGCGTCGAATTGGAACAGGATCTTTGGACGATCCTGTCGCTCAAAGCCCCAGTGCTGGTAATCGGCATGGAAGGCGGTGACGTCGTGCGGGCCCAGACCAGCCTCATCAGGGTGGCCTATTACTGTCAGTGAACCTCTTAAATACCCTGGATTGACGAGAGCTTACTGTATGATCGGCCAGGATAAGCAGCTTGCGCTTGTGCTATAAGCGCTGCCCTGATGTTGTGATGGATCACTGCTCGGTCTGCGATATGTTAGCCAGTGACACGAGGGAGGAGATGGCAACTTACGCCATCTGTCAGTCTTTGGATGCTGCCACTCGAGGTACCCATTGTCTTCTCGTGTTGTCCCTGGCTTCTCCACGTTTGTTGAACCGTTCGTGTTTGGTACAACAAAGTCACCAGTGTCAATATCTGATCCATCGGCTTCCTCTTCGCCTGCCTCGTCTTCATCCTCTTCGTCATTTGGGCTTGTACCCGCCCCTTCTCCGAAAGAATTTTCAACACCTGTCGTGTTTTGTTGGTTGACAGAGAGCTGACTAGGGTCCACGGTCGTCCTTCCAAAGTCGACCATTTGGTCTGGTATCGTTGACGGATACCCATACGACGGCATCAGAGGCATTGGAGGCAGCTGAGGCTGAGGCTGAGGCTGAGGCTGAGGTTGAGGCTGGAAATGACTACTTTGATAGCCATTCTCGACGTCGAATTGATTGCCGTAGTTCATTGGCAAATTGGCAGCAGGTACGCCTGTATCTGGCAACACTCCAGGGCCGTAGCCATACTGTGTTGACCCGAATTCTGGGAGCTGAGGCGTATAGCCATATCCAAAGCCATACGCGTTCTGGGACGCAGCACTGGTCGCTGGAAAAGAGGGAGCTGTGTCATTGGTGCTTTGGTACCCCATCCCTGACGAATCTAGATCACGTCAGCCTGGATTTTGATATTTGGAGGCCTATGCTCACTAGCTGGCATGGTAGCACCCCCTCGAAGGTGAGCCCAAGGATCATCCATATTGTCCAAGTCGAAGAAGTCTAGAGGAAGCTCGTCATTTCCTGACCACCCAAATTTCTCGCTTCCAGACATCTTCGCTTCTTCCAGTTGGCGGTCCGTCTTGTTGATTGATTCTTGTGAGGGAATCTGGCAGAAGCAGTGGATAACACAAGCAAGAATCTCCTTTGAGGGAAGCTGTGTTTTGGCTGCGAGATTGTTTTGAACTCTTGATGCAAGATCGACAAGAGAGGCTCGACAAGAGAGACTTGAGCGTGCTGGCTGAATTCTTCAAAGTTCCACGCGGTTGCAAGTTGATGCTGAGTGGAAGTTTGTTTACAAAGCTCGATCAAAAAGAGGAGTAAGCCAAAGTAGACACCGTGTTGACCTTCCCGTGTGATCAAGGTATTGTGGCGTATGGAGAAGTGTGAAAGGTATGACACTTTAAGTCCTGTTGAGCGTGAGTTGTAAGAAAGAATCTCACGGTTCGAATTCTCAAATATCAAGGTGGCTGGTCGGAGTGAAGGAGTTCATGCAGGGGCTATACGAGAATGATTTACCTGGAAGCCTGAGAAGTCAATGCATTGACCGTGAAGCCCGTATAGGGTGGCGGCATTGGATGGACCCCTCATGCCGAGTCTAGTGATCTCCTTTCAGGAACGGAAGACTCATTGGCCACTGGTGAGGCACCGGAATTCACATGCTCCAATGACGGAGTATTTTATATCTGCTTTTGGTTAGCTCTTCCTGCCTCTGTTTGTGCCTGATGTATGAATCTCGGACGGCCGTTGATCATCTGAGAACTTACATCATATAACCCGCTGGCTACTTCACCAGAGCAGTTGTCCATCTACCGCTCTGGAATGAAGGCAGGCTGAGTCTTTGCGGATTGCTGCCGGCCGCAATACGAAGGCGAGACAGCTACACTGGCTGGTTTCCCATTCACGGTCAGGCCCCCTTTCTAGACCCATTCGCTGATGCAGACAAGGGAGTTTCGAGTATCCGTCCAATATCTAAGGACGACACATAATCATTTCATAAGAAAAAAGGGTCCTACAATCTTGGATCGTCGTCTTTAGATGGCACGCCAATGTTTGTGTGTCGCCGTCCATTTCACAACCTTGACGGTCCTGGTAATATGAGCATGTCAATATCACGTCGAGATCAAGAAGAGCCCTGAAACACACTTGATGTTCGTCGAGAATGAGTGTTTATTTAGGTGCCTGTAAACATTACTTCGTGTACCCTATGCTTGAACTCTGAATGAAGAGCTTACTGTCTTTCCAGGTCGCTCCACTCATTTCCAGTGATAGTGACAGTCTCGTGTTAAACATTGCAAGCATCGCCATCGAGGACATGAGATTCCCGTCGACAAGTCACGTTCATTGGCCTTCTGACGAGCAGGTGAAAGAGTGCTGCTACTGTCTAGATCGTTGTCTCCATAGCCGAAAATATGTGATCGGCATCGAGAAGGTCACTCTTGGTCCTAAGGTCTGGTATTGGAGCACAGCAGCTACTACCAGACATGGTCAGCATCGTACCACGAGTCTATCCGAGGTCTATAATCTTACTCGCTCACTCGGTGTTAGACAAGCCGCACCCTTCTCGTACCTGTTGCGGAGAGCTGCAACTGTATCAAAGAAA
>JAABUI010001413.1_pt1 | contig 13980 bp, 13 predicted proteins | sample 5559111 | NCBI WGS metagenome assembly JAABUI01 (sample SAMN10711870, study PRJNA513365) | rock metagenome | isolation source: Antarctica rocks | place: Antarctica: Victoria Land, Buttleship Promontory
GCTGTGCTGTGCTGTGCTGTGCTGTGCTGTGCTGTGCTGTGCTGTGCTGTGCTGTGCTGTGCTGTGCTGTGCTGTGCTGTGCTGTGCTGTGCTGTGCTGTGCTGTGCTGTGCTGTGCTGTGCTGTGCATTACTAAGTGTCACTCTACAGTGTAAACGATATTGGAAATAAGATAAGGTTGGCAATGTATGCGCAGAGTATGGGAGCTGCACCTTCTCCTCTAGCTGAATCAGATGCAACTCCAAAGGAGAAGAAAACTCCAGGTGTTAGAACAACCATCAACAGACACTTCGAAGTGTCTGTTGATGGTTGTTCTAGCACCTAGAGTTTTCTGAATACCTGAATTCAGGCCAGAGATGAGGCCTAGACCTGGGCGCAAGGGCCGTAGGGCTCCTCCCAGCGCCATTGCTCCCATCAGCAAGGACGCTGTGGTGGAGGAGCAGCCAGAGGCATCAGCAGTGAATCTGCAGCACAGTCAGGGAGTGAGTTATGGGCATGGGCAGATTCTGCCTGACGCTCTGCAGCACATAGGTGAAGATGGTCAGTTTGCCCCTGATGTCCAGCATGAAGACAGTTATGAGGACGAGCAGGTAGTTGAGCAAGATGGTCAGGATGAACATGACCCTTTGGACACAGATGAGTCAGATGAGGACTCTGAGTCAGACTTGTACCCGGCTACTGCTGCAAGGCTGGCGGCATATGGCGTAGAGGCAGACTCCCATCTGGTCAAGTGATGTCAAGAAGGCAGTTATGGTGGGCTTTTTCCAGTTGGTCCGCATCTAGTGTGCTGACATGTACTGCTTCTGCGCCTCATACACCCCACTGCATGGTGTCCAAAGTGCCACTGTTGTCATACGAGGCGCAAGTGATGGATGGATCATGTGATCAATGAGCCAGCATGGTGACACATGTATTAAGCACGCAAGCATTCTGCTTTTCTGAGTGTTTCTGCCTACCTGTGGCTTGGTTGTGCTCTGCTCTTTGTGTGCCTGGCAGCATGCATGTGCAGCCGACTCAGATCTATGCTGCCCTTGTGCCCACATGCGCCTTTCCGATCTGACTCAGTTTGCCTGGATCACTCATGTTCTTGCTGCAACTCTTGGAGTTGCATCACCGCTGCTTACACCAGCTGTGGCATGCATAGGTTGGCATATCAGCAGCATCGCTCACATCAACTGTGACGGGCACTGATTGGCATGACAACAGATCTGAAAGTGTTGGCATATCAGTAGCATCGCTCACATCAACTGTGACGGGCACTGATTGGCATGAGAGCAGATCTGAACGTGTGGTGTGCTCTGCGCATGTGGGCACAAGGGTAGTATAGGCCTGAGTTGGCTGCTACAAGGAAACATACGTGCAGCCGACTCAAACCTATGCTGCCCTTGTGCCCACATGGGCCTTTCAGATCTGACTCAATTTGCCTGGATCACTCATGGTCTTGCTGCAACTCCTGCAGTTGCATCACCGCTGCTTACACCAGATGTGGCATGCACAGGTTGGCATATCAGCAGCATCGCTTACATCAACTGTGTCGGGCACTGATCGGCATGACAGCAGGTCTGAAAGTGTGGTGTGCTCTGCGCATGTGGGCACAATATAGTATAGGTCTGATTCGGCTGCTACAAGGAAACATATGTACAGCCGACTCAGACCTATGCTGCCCTTGTGCCCACATGCGCCTTTCAGATCTGACTCAGTTTGCCTGGATCGCTCATGGTCATGCTGCAACTCCTGCAGTTGCATCACCGCTGCTTGCACCAGCTGTGGCATGCATAGGTTGGCATATCAGCAGCATCGCTCACATCACCTGTGACGGGCACTGATTGGCCTGACAGCAAATCTGAAAGTGTGGGATGCTCTGTGCATGTGGGCACACCACACTTTCACCACACTTTAAGGCCAGTATAGGTCTGAGTCGGCTGCTACAAGGAAACATATGTGCAGCCGACTCAGACCTATGCTGCCCTTGTGCCCACATGCGCCTTTCAGATCTGACTCAGTTTGCCTGGATCACTCAGGGTCATGCTGCAACTCCTGCAGTTGCATCACCGCTGCTTGCACCAGCTGTGGCATGTATAGCTTGGCATATCAGCAGCATCGCTCACATCAACTGTGACGGGCATTGATTGGCATGACAGCAGATCTGAAAGTGTTGGCATATCAGCAGCATCACTCATATCAACTGTGACGGGCACTGGTTGGGCATGAGAGCTAAACTGAAAGTGTGGTGTGCTCTGCGCAGGTGGGCACAAGGGCAGCATAGGTCTGAGTCGGCTGCTACGAGGAAACGTAGAGGCACGTCCAGCCTCGCCCATTGAGTCACAGTCAGCAGGAGATGAAACACGGGTGTCATCATCACCAAAACGGTCTCATGATGTCACAAGGACTGTTACTGCCTCACTACAGTCTGCTTGGCTGATTTTTGCTGCCTGACCTTCTGCTCGTGCCACAGCATAGGTACAAACATTGACTGTGTCGCCAATTTGCTCATTGATCCAAGCCCATGATGTATAATTGGCCTTTGCATGATGGCTGTGTCACTGCTTCAGACTGTGCGTTACGACATAGTGTATAATCACACCACCTGAAGACATGACTGATAAGTGCCAGCATAAAAGTACACTGTGTATGCCTCATGATGTCTTCTACTTCGCTTGGTCCCGACAGCCGGGGACAAGTGAAGTCGAGGACATCATGAAGCTTATTCGGGGAGGCACTTATGTCCCAGGCAGCTATGCCTAAAGCAGTCTGGGACTGAGCACCACTTTGGCGCAGGCTGCCGGCTGTGCAACATGATGGCTCAGGATCAGCGTGAGCTCAGATTCACGTTTGAACAGGTGGATCATGAATGCCCAGAATGTTGTGAATGTAAGAACCCTTCTGTGCCGTTTAAGGCTATGATGCATGTATGTTGACGCAGCTGATTCCTGTTCATCCACATGCTCGTACTTTGCTGTGAGGAGTCCAATGACTACCAGTGATGTTGACCTCAGTTCAACTATTGTTACAGTGGTGGTTGCATGGTATCAAGAGCACCACCACACCAGTCACATTTGTCATTGTGGCGTGAAGATGGCCTGTACTTGATCATGCCTTACACCTTGAGAACTGCACCCGCATACCTCATCACACAGGTTTTTGTCAGAAGAACATGTTTCAGCTCTGGTGTTGCTGTTTGCAGGCAGCACTGTGAATGGTAGGGATGACGATGTGCCTACTGATGCTACTCCATCACCAGGCGCCAATGATGCCACCTCAGCTGATGCTGCAGTGCCTGCAGTAAACAACTCAGGTAGCCTCCTGCTTGCCTACCTGCTTGCCTGTCTGCCTGCCTACCTACCTGCTTGCCTGCCTGCTTGTGCATCTGTTTGTCCATTCATATGTATGTCTGTGTGTAGATCCTAAAAGTCTTTGTGTGTGGCACAACACTGAATCTTGTAGCTGGCAAACAACGTTGCACATACTGTACTCAGATGCGCCATCTCTCTCATGGATTCATCTGTCACTCTGCATGCTGGCATGACATGAGACATCTGGTCGTCACAAGATACGCTTTGATGCAGAGGATGAGGTGGGCGTTGCTGAGATCATATGCCAGCTGAAGCTGCAAAGCGCGCGTGGGTGCTTGCTGTATTTTGAAGATGCATGTAAGGGACTTCCAGATGCTGCTGCCCCTCGCAGTCATCTGACAAGCTGCACCAGAGCTGGACTTCTTGCAAGGGTTTTGATGTGGGCATCTTGCAGCTTGCGACGCTAGTCAACTTCCCTCAGCTGCAGTTTCTGCAGCGCCATGGCGCAGACATCATCATGTGCACTGGCGGCGTGACTGCCTTGGATCTGGCTGTGCTGGCAGACAACAAGGACATTGTTCAGGAGCTTGTTGGGCTTGGAGCAGAGAAAACTGCATTGACATGCCAGATGGCAACCCAGCATGACAATGCGGCAATGCTGGATGTATTGTTGTACCACTTCCCAGCAGTGGTGATTGAGGACTTCCATGTCTGCGAAGTGGTACAACAATACATGCAGCATTGCCGCATTGTCATGCTGGATTGCCATCTGGCATGTCAATGCAGTTCCCTCTGCTCCAAGCTCCTGAACAATATCCTTGTTGTCTGCCAGCACCGCCAGATCCAAGGCAGTGACGCTGCCAGTGCGCATGTTGATGTCTGCACCATGGCGCTGCAGAAATTGCAGCTGAGGGAAGTTGACTAGCGTCGCGAGCTGCAAGATGCTCACAGCATTTGCAAGAAGTCCAGCTCTGGTGCAGCTTGTAAGACAGCTGCAAGGGGCAGCAGCATCTGGAAGTCCCTCACGTGCCTCTTCAAGTACAGCAAGCACCCACGAGCGCTTTGCAGCCTCAGCTGGCAAATGATCTCAGCAATGTCCACCTCATCCTCTGCATCAAAATGTCTCTTGTGATTACCAGATACAGATGGACCCATAAGACAGATGGCGCATCTGAGTAGAGTACTTGCAAGATTGTTTGCCAGCTACAAGAGTTAGTAATGTGCCACACACAGAGATTTTAGGGTCATCTATCATTTGGGTGCGTATTGTCAGGTTTTGTGAGCATTGACAGCATTGACGTGCATCTTGATAGCTCTGCGGGAATCTCTTGCGGCATCCTTTGAGAAGAGCTGCCATTATTGCCACCAACTGCACAAGCTCATCTCTTTTGTCAAGAGGGAGCTGAAGATGATGATCACGACATCCCAGCTGTACCACTTGACTTCACAGATTATGCCGCACCGGTAACTATCTTGACTCCTACAGCTGTGCTCACATGGCCACACAGCTTGCCTGACAGTGCAGTGCACGCAATGCAATCTTGCAATGATCTGCATACAGCTATTGACTGCTACCACAGCATCACACAAAAATACACAGTCAAAAGAAAAACAGATCAGCAGCCTTTGTTTGAGTCAATCTGAGCATGCGCGAGATGCTATAAACCCTGGACTGATTGCTGTGACAGCCGCTTCAGCCTGATTGCAGGCTGATCATGTTAACATTTCTGTACCATGGTCCTCCAAACTCTGTTGATGCCAGCGCAGCGAAACTCCATGCTGCAGCAGCACAAAGTAGCAGTGGGCAGACCCCCTTTGCAGGCGTTGCGGGACAGATGTGCAAATTGCTTTGACTGCGTTGACTGTGTCATGTGTGCTGGCATGACTGTGTCAATGACAGCCACTGTCATGCCAGGTATGCGCTTGATCAGTCTTGACACTGGGTTCTGACGTATGCTGTGCAATTGCAGACTGCTGTAGAGCAATCTGTTGGCTTGGGGTGTGCATATCCTTCTGGGTTGCTTGCTACCCATGCTTCAGGAGCATCCGCTATTGCAGCTGCAGGCGGTGGAGGTGCTGCGCCTGGAGGTCCTGCAGTGGCGGTGCACCCCAACACAGGCGAGCCCATGGTAAGCTTGCAGCTTTCAGCAAGCAAGCATACAGCTGCATTGATGCATGATAAATGCAATTGATTGTTTCACTCCTCACCAACATCCAAACATTGGGCAGTTGCTTGCCAAGTTGATGTGCACTGGTCTGCAAGGAATGATGCGGTGTGTTGCTTTGCTGTGCAGGTGCAATCTTATTTGTACGCAGATACGATTGACATAAAACTGCCTGGCATTGGAGTTCCCACAACCTTGGCCCACCTGCGCCCCAAACCACCCAAGAAAGACAGTAGCTGGACCTTTGTACCTTCTGAACTTTGTACCTACAGAAGGTACAAAGATCCAGCTACTGTTTTTGCTCCAGTGGCGGAGGAGCAGCCTCACCGTGAGGACGAAGAGGAGGGGGCCAAGTTTGGAGGCGGGGATGATGACAAAGACGAAGGGGGCCAGACAGGTGAGCGTACTAGGTGGGTACGCTCACCTGTCTCACCTGTGGGTAGCCAGTCCCTCATGTAACCTTTGAGCATCTGTACCATAAGCCTCAAGCCATATGGCCCTGGCATAGCAATCTGGTCTAGACGCATTGCATCTTGTCACTGGGTCTTGTGCAGCTGCTTCGGACAGGATTGCAGTGAGATCTGAAGTGCACATATGTACACATGCATGTCGTCATCAACCAAGCATGCGCCATTACTGGTGCTTCAATAGCTGATAGCTTCCTTATCGCGCAATCACACCTGAAATGTTAATAATGTGATCATGGCTTGACATAGTACTTGTACAACACACATGTGCCCTGTTTGCATTTGCATAACACAAGCAGTGACATGCGCAGCATTCAGACAGACAAGGAGGAGGTCAAGAAGAACCCTGCAACGGGCGAGGACAAGGACAAGGATGAGGGTAGAGGTCAGAGCCTTCTAGAGAATGATCTGGATGGTTTGGCTAATTAGTTCACGCTGGTGCTTGTAGAGCAGCACTACTGCTGCAGCATCAATCTGGAGAGACTAGATGATAATAGCTCAGCATGCTTCGTGTCTCGAATCTGTGATGACACAGTCAGCAAGATGTACAATATCTAGATGCATCATTATCAAGCTTGCTGGCAGTATACAAAGGCATGTGCTTTATGGCCACCGTTGTGGCCGTAGGTGCTGGACAATGCTACTCAAGGCTGCGACCCATTATGCCAGTGCAGCTATTGCAGTGTTGCCCGTTCACATTTGCATTCCGCCAATGAGGTTGCAAGGCTTGGCGAAGCACGAAAGCCTATGTCAAAAGTTTAAAGTGTATGCACGGCATCTACTGCTATCGCATCGCTATAGCATACTGCGTCCAGCTTCAAAGGATGCAGAACTTGTTGAGCACAGCTTCCAAGGTCATAAGCCACCCTTCCGGCCAGCATCATAGCAGACGTCACGAGGTTTACCTCATGTTTTGCGCCTTCTGAGGACGCCACCCCTTGTACCAACTCGCCGGTGTCTTTGGTCATGATGCTAAGAGGAAGTCGCGCAGGCGCTGTGCGGATACAAGTTGAGGGGTGTTGAGCGCGACAAAGAAAACAGCACAAAGTAGACAGCAAAGCCAGGCGCCAAAGCAAGCTGTGCAAGCAATCAAAACAGCCACCAAATTTATGCTTCACTTCAGTCACATCCATACCTAATGACATGCTGACAAGGGCCGTGTACACAGCAACGTCAACCTGCATATGCATCAGATTGGAGACCACTGTGCCTTGTCTGCACAGCAAAATGTTTGCACTCAACTCAACTACATGCAGCAAGGTGATGACTGTATTGTAGTCAGTCATTAGGCAGAAGGCTGAATTCAGTCCATGGCACCGCTTGTTGCAGAGGCAGCTCAGGGCCAAGTCTAGCATGCATGCAGGCATTTGAGGTTTTTTGTAAACCTGGTTTCAGCATGCTTGTGCTGCATTGAAGCCCTCTACAACAACGTGCCAACAACAAGCGTCCATTTGTCAAGTAACATCATCCTGAGTTGTGCCTGACTCACCTCCACAAATTGGCCGAAGATAAGCACAACAGCCCAGAAGAACGTGGCCCCACCTCCTGGCTCATTCAGGATGCGCCACAGGTGATTCATCATTATCGCCAATGGAATGCCTTCTATCAACCTGCCATCGGCGACCCAGTGACGACAGTGGTTGAGGTGTGGTGCATGCAAAGTGTTTGGGTTGGCATGAACTGCTGCAACACAGGCATGTCAAGCGTTTGACAAGCTGGTCTAGCTTGTCACTGTGTAGCAGCCACCATTGTAGTAGACACCAGATGAGCAGACAGCTTGTTGATGGTGGACCTTGACTTGTCAAGATATCACTGATGCATGCAGACTGGGACAGCTTGTAGGTGGTGGACCTTTATTTGTCAGCACGCTACTCACGCATGCAGCCTCTTGCGGAACCTGATTACACTTTGAAGTTGCACAGCCTCGGTCAAACGCTGGAACTAGCAGTGCTTGGGCATATGCATGAGGTGATGTGCATACCTGGTGACAATGAGAGCAGGGCCTGAGTCATCAGCGTGCCGATGGTACTTGGAGTCCACCTGCTGGATGAAGTGCGGCATGCCCTGCACAGCAGCCAGAGCCTCCATCACCCTGTCCACCATGTCTGCCTCAGCCACATCCTTCATGACCTTCACAGCCAGCACGCTCATCTTCCCGTTCATCTCCAGCTCAAGAGCTGGCCTTAGACACAGGCTCAAAGCTCAGGAGCGAGATCATTGCCAAGCGCCAGCTGCAGCGAGCAACCCAGCAAAATAATTTGCCGTTTGCGGCTTCTACTCAGCCGGTGACAAGTGATCTACTGTGACACACAGCTGCTCTCAGCATGCGCTCTCAGCAAGCGCCGGCGCACATTTGACCTCTGTTCAGGCTTCTGAGTGATGTCACGCTGTGGATATCCGTGGGATGATTGGCAATGGTCGCTGTTTGCTGGACACTTGCTTCCATTTGACCTGCGTGCCTTGCAAAGCATGAACAGGTCGTGAAAGTGACTTTGCGCTGATTGGCCTGAGTATGTGCAAAACCCAGAGGCCAGTGTGAACACAGTTGTGATAATCATAAGTTAGGCACAAGAAGTTCCATTGTGTCCAAATTGCATGAACACTCAGTTTTGACATTTCACAAGCATTTTTGGTCTAGGAGAGTACTAGAGAGGGAGAAGACAGAAAAAACCAGACAGAGTAGGCCTGATCCACCTTAGGTTTAGGACTTTTCCTTTCCCTCGGGCTATGGCTTATGGTCATAGCTCAGGGCTGCTGCCGTAGGAGGCCCTGTTATTGATCGCTGGCGAGCGAAAACTTTTCTTTTCAGGGTCGCAATATGATAACTGTAGATCACTGGAGCTTTTCTGGCGGCTAGGGTTCGGGGGCAAGACATACACACGCCCATGCTTTGCAATAACAGGCTGCGAGAGACTTTCACCATAATGTACTGTGGCCGCCTCTCTGCAGCAAGATAATGGGCGTAATGCAACTTGATTACACTCGCTTATTGCTAGTTACAATTTGTGCAACAGGCGGAGCGGTGGCTGCTCGAAAATCAGGTCCTCAGAATGGTTTTCGAGAAAAAAGGCGCATTTTCGTAGCTACATGTACAATTAAGAAAGATGACTAATCCTCGTCTTCCAGCACCGTTTCATCTGCGGTCATTCAGCTCTCCTTTCTGAGCAAGTACATAGCCAGGGAAAATCTCCCCCCCCCCCCCCCCCTCCCACCCGTTTTTTGCAGTCTGGCCTGAATCTTGACATAGATTCATCACACGGATTTGCAAATGCTTTGTGGCCTACTAGGAAACTAGGAACTTCAGCAACACCACCCAAATCTTCAACTAAGCGTAACATCATGAGGCTGAGAGTGTAGTAGTCTATCTAGATGTTGCAACATGCCACCATTGTTGCACAATCACATTGCATGAGGAAAGATGATTGCAAGAAGGAATACATACAAACGCCGCTACCAACGAAATCATGCCATAAAAGTAAACCACATCAGCATTGCCACCTAGTACTTGTCCAACAGTCCTGTGACATGACGCGCTTTCTGCCCCACGGTCGAGAGAAGCTCTGAAGACTCTTCTGAGTGACCTGCTGTCACTTACTACCTGTAGACTACACAATCAGATCAAGATGCACACTTCTGCACACATCTTGCACCATTTGTGTGGTCACCTTTGTGTTATAAGCTCGAGCCTTGATAGGAACGCCTTGGAGCAAAGCTCTGGGGTAAAATAAGTCATGCAAAAGCATGATCAATCGCTTTAAATGTGGGGCGATGTCAGGCAACTCATCGAGTTCAAGCCGTGTCAGTTGACCACGCCTCAAAAGGGCACACATTTTGAGCTGACTAGGTCTCATTGCATGTCGCCCTGCCAGCTTTTCATTGCAACTAATGCTGAGAGAGCTGATGAATAGCCCCTCAAGCATGCTACTCTCAGAATGCTGTTCACCTTCTAGCACAGACAATGGCGCCCAGAGAACTGTGCCTATGATACTACTCAGGCTGCTTGCAGAGCGTGGCCGTTCCCATCCATTGCTTGCCATGTTCTGCATGTGAAATGATAGTTGCAACACTCTGCACGAGCCAAACAATATGGCAATGGCACTCCAGGTATGACTTTGCAAAAATTGCAAGCTTGTGTAGAGGGACGAACAAGTTGGTCAAACAACAGCCCAGGGTGGCACGGTGTGATTGCATGTGCAGCTGATTTGTCTTAACACAACACATGGTTTTGAAGGCAAAGGGCACAGTACCTTGCCAGCAGAAAAGTCATAGAGGTATCCTCGACCATGTGAGTGCCCAAAGTTCTTTGGTGTGACATCTCTGTGTGCAATGTCTCTTTCTACCGACCCACCTATGGCACTCGCCACGTCGTACACAAGCAGAGCATGTGCTTGGCGTGTGACCAAAAGCTGTCAAAAGGTTGACCCACATCACACATGCGCCATCAAGAGCCGTGTAGGCGCATCATGCCTAGTGAGTAGAGACTAGCATAATATTACGCTAGCAACCCACTGATACCAAGGGGCATGTTAGCACGATCATTTTATTGCACACAAAAAGACTTTAAGCTACAAGGGTGTTGCAGTTTGCCTCAGTTTGTGGTACTGACCTGAGTGAACAACTTGACTGAATCATCATGGGTCAGCGGTGGGCAATATGGTGACACTATGATACAGTGCCACTCTTTCCCATTGTACAAGCAGGTGCCCTTGCCAAGGAGCCTGATTACGTGATCAACCTCCTGAAGGGACGACAGCAAGTCACCCTGCATCACACAACATAAGACACTGTGAAATGATTATGCATTGCCAAGCCATTGCAAAACCCATACAGAAGCTTTCCAAGCTTGCCATTACATATGATACCGTGTCAAAATGGGTATATGGGTGAGGCTAGACTGTGGTTTTGTTTGGCAAAACATGCAGTATGATGCTAGAAGTTACATCTTGCGACGCGTGTGCTTGTTCACCTCAGTAGAAACTATGTTGAGCTTCAAGATAGCATCTGCATCTGAAGCCACTGTCACTGAAACACCCAGCTGCCGCTACCTTGATGGGCAGACCCCTGCTTGATGGGAGCTTTCACAATGAAGCGGCATGAACCCAACTTGTTGATTGCTGGCAGAGGAGTCATCACAAAACCCAGGTCATTTTTGGGTGTCAGCAAGCACCGGACTAGCAGCTGGAAGCCAAGGGATGTGGGGCTGATGCTGAATGGCTGGAGGCCAGTTCTAGTCACCTGGAGGTCTTCATGCGCTCGTCGTTCCACAGTCACGACTTCTAAGGTTTTCATGGTGATATTGATTGCCAACACCATGTTTCGGTCTTTGTTGTTATGAAGAACATGGCGACACCGCTCAATCTGCTGGCCAAACATGGTCTCTATATCTGTTTTGCTGTCACCAATTTTGAAATCAAAGAGAGAAACCACCTGGGTCCACAATGGCTTGGGACCTGAGGCCGCCAAAATGCAGTCAGGCCGAGCAATTGGCCCATGGAGCTGATTGCTAGACTTGTGTGAGTCCATCAGAATACAATCGCCCCCCGTTGCAGACAGAGCCGTTTGCAAAAGCTCTATGAGGACAGGCTGTAAGTGCTCCTCCTCTTTGAAGCTCTCTTGAAAGCTCTGAGGGATCATATTGGCCAGGGTCACATCAGTCAACTGGCCTGGTGACAGCAAAGTCATTGGTTGAGTGTGCTGTCCACGCTTGCGCTTCCCTGCAACATATTGCAAAATTACTTCAAGCCTCCCAGTCAGTGCATAGCAGCCAGGCGCATCAACATCAGCCGTGTAGAACTTGCCGGTAACATCAGAATGTCAGAGAAGCGCAACAAAGCCCTACCTGGCATGTGTTTTTCTCACAAGCGATCTACTTATACACAGCCTTGGATTGGGTCAACTACAGTATGAAGGACATGCGTAACAAGATGTTCCTCCATCAACACAACACCAGAAGGCTCATGGAGCAGCACATCAAATGCATCCGATGCAACTACTTACCATGAGCATCTTGGGCCGACTCAACAGGAATGGCATATAGCCGCCCATTGAAAGAGTCTAGCACTGCGCTACACACTGTTTGCAAAGCCGGAGAGACCTCAGTCAGTTTGCACAAGCAGGAGAGCTCCCTTGTTTGCGCGCGTTTCATCCAGACCTGAATCCAATTGGACAATCAACAAAACGCTTTCATCATACATATCATCATTGTTGCCCCTGGCAACAAGACACTCACAACACCTTAAACATGTGTTTATTGAGCAGCACTGCAACTAGTCGTTTGCAACGCCAATAAATAAACAAGTTGCTTACCGCCCCCAAATCCTGAGCTGTCTGGGTTGTCTGTGAATTGTAATTCAGCTGGACATGGAGCTCAGCCATCTGCATCTGCAGTTGCTGTATGGCATGAGCCTCATGTGAAAATGTACCTGCATTGGTACATACAAAGTCAAGTTGTCGGATTGCTCCATTCTGCGCCATTCACAAAGTGAACAACAGTGGTGCCCAGATGGAACACAGCCAACTGTGCAACCTGTAGGAGTTGACTCAATTGGACTAAAAGATCCGACGGGTCAGCACTCAAAGTGGAGTGGAATGTCAGCAAGGAGGCCCAAGAGGACTGCTGCTTGACATTTCACCTACAAATCCAAAGTGCCAATTATGCACACCAGCAGCACAGCTGCAGCAGACATAGGGTCTGCTCTATCGTAAGTAGTGCTAGCACTGCAAACAAGCTGCTGTAATGTTACAAACCTATTGCTACCCTAGCATGAGCCACAAGCAAAACGGAGGGGCTGCATTGTGTCTGCTCTACTGCTATGTGACGCGACTTGACAAAGTCAAAGAAAAGGCTGAGATGACGCCTTGGGCTATGCTCAGGGGCTTTGTGATCATTTGTAGGTCATTTGTAGCAAGGCTGAGATGTTGCATCAATTATGCATTTAACGATTTGCAAACTTGCACCTGAATGACGCTTTGAAGTACAGATCTTTCAGCGCGCCACTATGCACCAAAAGCAATGTCCAACCCAATGCTGACAGGCTGGTTGGCTCTGCTTAGATGCTTGTAATGATGCACTTGCATGGTAGGCAGCATTGCCAAGCACATTAACTTATTCGTCAATGATTTACCTGTGACAGGTGTCCCTGAGATGTTCAAGGGGCATGCCTTGCTTCCAGCAGCAGTATCACGCAGAACATTTTGCTGAATATCTGCAAGGCTCCTCTTAGTCTTGCATGTTTGCGCATCAACCAGACTCTTCTTGCTGCATACACCAACTTGCTACAAGTCCGCGCCAACTAGCCAACTGTCTGCAGTTTGGGATAGAAGTGTGACTGACTTGTTGATGACGATGCTTGCAGGCTACAGGTTCAGCCCAGCAGGGTCTAGGGTGCCGTCAGTCTCCAGTACATATGGGTCTGCTTCGTGATTTATGAAAACTTCGCTCATAAGACTTGTACCTGAACAAAATCACGGCGCATCGGAGAACACAACAGTGTACAACAATACACTTGCCGACTTCTGAACAAATGATGCACTCCAAGCACAACAAGGAAGCACACAACGCTTGTACCTGGTGCAGAAGTCAGTGCGTAAGGTCAGCTGAACACCCTGGTCTTACGCAAAAAGCTGTATATAGATGAGCGTCGTACGAGTTCGAACATATTGAAAAGGACTTCGCCTGATGAGGCTTGTCACATCAGCATCCAGTGTGAGGTGTCTGCCACGCGCAGCAGGGTCGCTATTCCTCCGCCTAATACAATGAGACATAACAGTGCTGCAGGAGGTCCCAATGTTGTGACCTGATATGGCTGTACGCTGGGCAATCAAGAACAAAGTGCTGCTCGTCCTCCACAAGTCTACACAACCCAACGACTTGTACAAGCCTGTCTGTCCTATCTAGGGCCCCATCCGCACGGCGATTTGACCGTGGGTCAGATATCGGCGTCAAACCGAGTCTGACCTTGGGTCAAATGTGTTCATTACGGATGCGGGTTTGACGGAGGTCTTTCGAAATCTGCAGACCACAGCTGAGCGGCACAGCGGACGAGCAACGATACTT
>JAABUI010001414.1_pt1 | contig 13968 bp, 11 predicted proteins | sample 5559111 | NCBI WGS metagenome assembly JAABUI01 (sample SAMN10711870, study PRJNA513365) | rock metagenome | isolation source: Antarctica rocks | place: Antarctica: Victoria Land, Buttleship Promontory
GTACAGAAGACATCAGCCTTCAACTAGGTCACTTGTGGTGCACATACTATTCCGATCATTCTCTCACAGTATTGCTCCTCGGAGAGATCGAGCGCAAGTAGGACGGTGTGTGCGAACTTGTACTTACAACTGGACGGTCATGAGGAGAACATTAATCGACGTAGTATGGCCATTGAGCTGAGCTCGAAATCTTTGCACATCTTCTTTTTCTATAAAGCGCCCATTCAACCTTGCGAAGACCATCTCTCCAGCTTGACTTTGGCCCGCCAACCCTAAAAGCTGGTATAAACTTTTGAATTTTCTGAAGAAATCCGTCAATGGTCTGCTGACATTGTGCTGCAGCCTGTTTCAGAGCAATACCCTGGCTATGCTGTGACTCGTCAAGGTTCAGGTGTTTGACCTCCAGCAGAGCTCTCTCAAGGCTATAAAGCTCCTTTATGAGGGCAAGATACTCGGCTGAAGATCCGGCCGAGTCTTCTAAGGCTTTGATAAGCTCTCTAACCAGATTGATACCAGCAACAAAGTCGCCTACAGAGAAACCAAAAGTCGGCAGCATTGTCAAAAAAAGATACGAGGCCTTACCCCGTACGCTGCTATGAAGATTTTACGAGGAGTAACGGCAGTCGCATCGTAGCTGTCAGGTCATAGAGCTTTACAGATCGTCCCGAATCCCAGTAGGGAAAGTAGCCATAGTAAAAGTACGGTTGGGAGCAAGCTGGAGCCTTTAGAATCAGATTCGCCCAGCCTCGTCGCTGCAGGAGGGTGATGAAGTGATTTGATTGGGAAACGCCACTAGCTTCAATCGGCGCTAGGGAAACGCTAGGCTGACAACCTTGAAATGTTCTTCATGGGAATTACGATCTTCTTATGTTTCCTTAATCACAAGAATGAGTAGCTTGATGACGAAGCTTCGAGGGCGCCAGAACCAAACAGATAGCAGTCTCATGTTGGTATGTCCGACTCCTCCTCCGACACCCACTCATCTATGATGCTCAAAATATGTTTTAATTCCTGAGCTACACACCAGTGTACTTTTAATGAAGACAAAAGCAGTCGTTACCCTGAGATGCCATACCCAAATCTGAATTGATACGAACTATTCTAAAATTCTCTTACTAATGCGTGGAGTCTGTTGTTAGGTCTGATATAGATACGCTACAAACATGCGGCATCTCGTCCGAAATACATAAGCGGCACCAACTTAATATATCAATCGCCAACCATTTTCCGCGAGATAGTCCCATAGAACCACCAAGACTAATTCTTCTATCAAGCTATGGTGAAAGGCATAGTCGTACCAAAAAATGCAAAATGACAGAACACATTGCCTATCTTCATTGACTTATTGAGTTGATATATCAGCGAGTCACTGCGACATCATCGCGAAATATTCGCCCAAGGCATCGTTTTCCTATATTTCCTGTCTTGCCTATCATGAGATACTGTAAAGGTATTACGGTGCTCAAAGATCAACCCTTTCTCAACTACGACGATTTGTGAAGAGCACGGCCCTTGCTTTGAATTCAAATGTTTGACTGTCGTTTGCTTGAGAGTGCTATGTCCTCCTTGTAGGCGAAAAGTAATTACCTCACGTATGTTCACTAGACGCAAAAACAAAGGAGTTGTCCCATTACAGGTTGGTAGAATACGAATAAGTCGAGCATGGCATGACAAGTATAAAATGGGACAAGTCCAACCATTACATAGATGGTCTCAAATGTGTGATTTCTGCTCTTGCGAGTCAACGGCAAATAGCCAAGTCTTTGTAGAATACATGGGATCGAAGCGAAACAAGACACCTCTCTGAGGATGTCTAGACAGCCGAAATAGACAATTGTCTTAAGCTCAACATACCGAAAGTCGTTTTCCGCCAACTAAGCGGTCTCAAGATAGCACACATCACCCATCGAGCGTTCACCTAAGCAATCGTTCAATGTCAGCCAACCTTGCGGTACTCCCCTCCTTCATCCTCTTGCCCGCCTTCTCCTGAAATGCAGTCATCATGAGTTTCCTCTTCTCAGCCTGGATGTTAAGGACAGAATCCTCAATACTGTCATTCATGACCAGTCGCCAGACAGTTGTAGGCTTCGTCTGACCCAAGCGATGGACCCGATCGACGGCTTGATCCTCAATAGCAGGAGCCCACCAAGAATCTGCCAGGATGACTTGGTTTGCGGCGACGAGGTTCAGACCCACAGAGCAGACAGCCAGACTGGCTAGCATGATTGTACACTCTGGATCCGTCTCGAGGGCTACGAGCGAAGCATCACGCTGGCTCGCCCGCATAGTGCCGTCAATACGTGCGTATTTGTATCCGTGCTTGTCAAGTTGGGCTTGAACGATATTCAGGAATGACGTCCATTGGCTAAATATGACGGTCTTGGTACCAGGTTTCTTGCGGGACGCCTGGAGAATCTCCAGCAATGCTTCGACCTTGCTGCTGCTCCCTTCGACTTCAATATCCGATTGTTCGGAACTTTCCCCAAGCTCTACGGCTGGCCGAAGGAGCGTGTCGATTTCCAATGGCTCTGCCCTACACATGGGGCATCGGTGTTGCGTCTCGATCACTCGCTCAATGCATTCGTATCCAAATGCATGGGCACATGCGGTGATGACAGGATTGTGAAGATTTTCGAGACAAATTGGGCAATCCTCGTGACTTTCAATGCTAAGTTGGAGCATATCCTGGAGAGCTTTGCGATTCTCCGGTGTGAGATCCACAATTTCTTGGGACTTTAGGACCGACAAGATCGAGGTCACGCGCTCGCCACAGAGCTTCCAGTGATTACAGACTTGTCTAAGACGGAGGAGCATTTCCAAGAGGTGTCTGTAATTGTTTTGGGCTTTCCCGTTGCCGTTGTTCTGGCCACGTTTGACGCTGGTAAGAAGTCCCTTGGCTTCAGCCTGTAAAGCTTCGTACTTCTCGCGTTCGTGGGGATGAAAATCGACAGAGTGCTTGTACTGGGTAAGCTCTGGCAATTTCAAGTCCACAAATTTCATCTCCTTTTTGCGACGTAGACAGATGGTAGCCATCAAGGCTTGCAACAGCAGGCTTGCGTTCACATCCCCTTGGTTCAATGGACGGATGAGAATACTGTTGAAGATTTCCAGTCGCTCCAGGCCTCCTGTCAGGCCAATGAAGCGCACAAGGGAAAAGAGATCCTTGAGATTGTTGATGATTGGGGTGCCAGTGAGAACCCAACGTGATTTGGCGATCAGATTCGTCGCGGCAAGTGCCGATTTGGTGTTTGGGTTCCTGATAATATGACCTTCATCTAGGATAACCCGACGCCAGCCCATGGAGAATAGCCCCTGTGAACGTGGGAAGGACGGAGGGTCTTTCTTGCCGCGAGGGAAGTATTCTGTGGCCAGTGTTCCATAGGATGTAATCACCACATCGTACTCCCCGAAGTCTTGTGCTTTCATTGGCTTCTTACTACTGCCATGATAGACTAGGACACGAAGAGCTTCGTTTACTTTGACATGGTGAGCGATTTGTCCACTCCAATTGCTCATGACTCCGACCGGCGCGATAATCAGAGTACTCTCGGATGGTCCGGCCACCTTGGATTCTGAAACCATCAGAGCAATCATCTCCAGCGTCTTCCCCATTCCCATATCGTCACTGAGAATCCCTCCGCTCGCAAGGCTTGGCTCATGATTTTGCAGAGAGAAATTTGTCGCGACATTGGTGAAAACGCCTCTCCTCTTCTTTGCGCGTTTCCAAAGCTGAACGGCATCGTCAGATCCCTCGGGTGGAAGTTGGGGGTTCTCTTTCTCCAGAAGCCAGGCAAGTCCTTGGCGCTGGTATGGAAGAAGTTGGGTTTGCAACTTCTTGGGACATTCAGCCATTGGCATTTCCGCAAGGACATCCTCGCCAGCCCCAAATTTCTCAGCAACATCGCCTAGCTCCCTGGGGTTGAAACGCTGACTGGTTTCCATAAGATCTTCCAGACTCTGGCTTGAATTACCACCAGACTGCGACCCGGGATAGTCTGCCTGGCTGAATTGAGGCCCCTTCGGAGCGCCGCCACCCTTTCCTCCTTTGGTCTTCTTTGCTGCCGCCAATCGTTTGAGTTCCTCTGCTTTCCTCTTCTTTGCTTCTTTCTCTTTCTGGTCTATAACCTCCGAGGGGAGCCTGTCAGCTTTCATCTGACTTCTTAAGTTTGCTCGTTCTACAGGGTCGCTAGTTCCAAAGAGCTTCAAGGCAATAGGGCAATCATATTCATTAAAGTGACCTGATAAAGATCCCTCAACCAGAAGCGCTCCGGAGTCCTGTAGACACCTGGTATTAGCATTCTTTCTTTCGCACAGCATGAGGTTTCCGACCATGTATTTGGCTAGTTTCGCGGCCATCATCCTTGGTATATGTCCTATCTGATCTCGCTGGACGTTCTCCACTCGGAGGGCGTTGGAATCGTAGGGGTTGGATGGCTCCCTTCGAACAAGCACATATTCCCCCACGCTTGCATAACCCCTGTAATATTGCACACCCACGATTTTTGTATCCAGAACACCTAGCAGACATACAGTTAACATTGTGGCTCAATGCGCTCGCTGTATGCACACTGATTATCCACATACCGTAGAGCTGGTAGCTTGCGGTAACAGTATCGTCGCCATCCTGGGACGAGATCACAATGTCGTCGGCGTCTTCTTCATTCCCTTGCTCTAGCCAGCTGTCGCGCTGAGTCTGTGTGACATGATCTCCAGGTGGGGCTCGTCGTGTTTGCGACGCAGATGATGTGCCGTCGTCCCCGGTAAGGTCGATGGTATCGAACTTGCGTTTGCCTCTTGCAGTGCTGGTCATGGTTTTCCCTTTCTGGGTGATCGTATTGGTGCAGGTCTGAGACTAACAATGCGACGCGACCTGTCAAAGCTCGGTTGTCGCTAGGCTCACGCTAAGATCGCCAGATCACGTGACTTAGGTCTCTATCAGCAAGTCCAGTCACTCCTGGCAAGTCCCTACTCATCACACAAAGGGTATAAAGCATCTAGACTTAATACACAGACTCTCCATTTTCCATGCTAGGCTCGAGTGCGCAGGAATAATCCCAAGTTCCGGCGTTGTCTTTGGGGGGGCCGGCATTTCTTCAAACCGCGAGAGTCAGTAGACCCACGATGCTGTCATATAATTTTCACCTCAAAAGCGCAGCCCCCAGTCAGACGTCGTATTAAGATATTGAATACGCCTCATCTCATTTCTTGCATGATCGTTATACACATACATTGAATCCCAGTCTCCGTATCAACGATGATCCTTTTGAACCCGACTAATGCCCATGACTAACGCCAGAAATGCCAAGTAGATTCTGACCCTAACCAGTGTTCTCCCCAGGCCATGAACTCCGGAGTTTCCCAACACCGTGTCAAAAGTCATGCGAAAGGCCGTGTATTGGGTGCAATTTTATAGAGGTTCATCGGCAGAGTTCGTCAGGGACAAGTATGCGGTCCACGCGATACCAACGGTCGAAACAAAGGGCTGAGATCCTATTAGCCTGCGCACATCTCTAGCCTTGGGATAGCTACTTACAATTTGGAATTGTAAAGGAATGACTCTGAAATTGAGGATTTGGACAGCAGGCCAGAGCATGAAATTCGCCTTCAGCGCAGGTAGGTATACATCTTGGAATTTCCTTGCCACTGCACGTCGGCCACCGCCCTCTGTGACGGTCATGAACGTGAAGAAGCAGGCGAGACCTGAGTCCACTGTCAGCCCTGGCGTATAATCTCCCATAGGGAAGCCTACCAACTGGCGCAAATATAAGCTGGTCGAAGCACACCCTTTGTAGTGCCGGCACTGTCGCACTCTGCTTCGTAATAGGAAACGCTCTCGAGAGAAACGCAAACCACTGGAATTGTACAGGCGACATGATGAAACCGTACGACATGAATCTCGTAAATCTCTCAAAGTCGAACGGTGGCGGTCCTGAAGTGCGATGGGGCACAAGGAATTCTGTGGCATAAGGGCTCTTCTCATCATAGTCAGGCATCTCGATTCCGTCTGATATGTCCTTTCCCAAAGCAAGATTCCGTCTTGATTTCGCACGTATGGCTGTGAGTGACTGTGCAACGGTATCTGCTATGCCTCCAAGAACCTGTTTTGATGGCACGATTTAGCATCATGGCTCGGAAGGTTCTCAAAATATTTGAGACCTACGGCATTTGTAACCATGATAGTGAGAACTATGTAGACCATCAGCGGCTGCGCTCATCATTCTCTAGCTTGTCTCGGGAGTCATACCTGGCTTGTCCGCATAATAGGTGTTGAACTTGGCTATCAGCCGCGAAACGATGACCATCTCAATAAGGAATGCGATCGCGTGAAGTAAAGGCTAAGGATAGTAGAAGAGGGTTAGTAGGGACGTACTAGGATAATTGTAGGAACAGTCTGAAAGCGGGCTGCCATTCGTTCTGTCATGAAGGAACTACATTAGACCGGGGAAGGTACGCACCACTCGGCCATAGAGGTATCTGCTATTGAGAGTATCGAGTACTCTCCGTCTCGTTGTCTCAATCATCCTGAGCTTTGAAGTCAGAGATGAAGTCCGATTCGAGTGGTGGCCGAAGTTGGGTGGCCTTCTAGTGCACTGCGATTGGTGGGGTCGATCAAGTGCGAGCCTCTCTATTCACTCCTCAATGCGAACCAGAGCTCTTGAGGAAGGATACGGTATCATAGATAGGGTAGGAGCGATGGGGCATTCATACAAGAGTGTAAAGTCGGAAACAGTGGTCATGGCCTCGATGCCGCAATGCAGCACTGCCGTCAGTCCCGCACTAGCCTTGTTGAATTCATGAGGCGCCTTTGACGTCGGCTGGTCCTGAGCGCCAATCACAAGACCGTGGAAAGTGTTGGGTCTTTGGACGAGCTATTCTATCTACCGTATGTATCTGATATCTAGGTGACATACTACACTCTTATACTATTTATCGATCCTCCACCACGATGTCTGGCAAGTCTCGAACATCTATCGATTCGCTCGTCCCAACATCAATTATTCTCAAAGCCTGGATACGGACGTAGCCGCTTGCCAGCGGAAGCAGCCTGAGCTCTGTTTCGATACAAGTGTATGGTTTGAGGTTTCTCCAGTCTTTGTCAGTATCGAGATAGACCTTCAGATAAGCGCAAAGACATACCCAGTCCTGACATCGGTGCCCAAGCACATAACCTCCCCAGTATCAACATCCGCAGTCTTTTGCAATACATAAAGTGAATTCTCATCAACTACTGCATCAGCTATGTCCATAGCTTTGAGGTCAGCCGTCTGGAGTGATGCAGATTTCGATACATGATTACTTATGGCCCCCTTGTTGGCCGTTGGTGTAACCATGAGCGCAAAATGTCGTGGCTGTTTTGATCGATTGAGGACCAATATGCTCCAGGAGAATGGCTGTCCCACCACTACTGGCTTTGGTGCCGTGACAGTAATTGAGACGCCGAAATCGCTTACGGATACTGCTCGTTGCCGGCTTTTGCCATCTCCAATTGTTGATTCAGGTTCTCGCTTCATTGAAGACGTATTGCTGAGATTGGCATTAGAATGTGCCCTGGAGAGACTGCTTGGTCTCCTTTGTCTCTGCATGGATTGACCAGGGGCACCATAGCTGGGATTCAAGGCAGTAGAGAAGTCGACGCCAGTTTTCCATCTCATTTGGATTTTTGGCTGACATGATGGTGAAACAAGGACGTTTGCGTGTACTGTTATTAACACTGTCCTTGCCGACGTTTGGCTTGGGCTATCTGATGGAGCTTCGTAAGGTGTGAGACGAAACAGGAAGATTGGATTGTCTTTTGATCTGCACTTCAGAGGTAGAATTGGCATAAGAGAACCGCTTAGGTTCTCGGAAGAACCATCAGATAGTTCCATGGCAATTGCAGTGAGCTCTACAACTTCATTAGAGAATGGTGCTGTTTCGATATCGAGTGAGGCAATAATGGATGGCTTTCCCGCTCGTCCATTCGCTCTTGCATAGCGAACTCGGCTTGAGATTGCTGGAAGTGCACGAAATGCCGTCGTCGCATCCGCCTTCACGGCACGATCAATAGTGGCTGGATCACTGGCAAGGTTAATAATTCGAGACAGCCTTGCTGCTGACAGTTTCGGCTTCGTTTCTTGTACTGCCGGATCGCTTTTCAAGGGCTCCAGAAGGTTCACTGATCCTGCAACACCGCTAGGTAGAATTCGGTTATTGAGCTGGTCACTCATCTCCTCCTTTGTTGGCCGAAGAGTCACTGTAGGCTTGAATACAATTACAGGAGACTGCAAGCGCATCCTAGGTCGACCTAAGTGGTGAGTGAATAAGCTAAATCGGCACATGGCAAACAGGTGAGTGACCCACTCAATGGGATGGTCATCTTCCAAATAGCGAGCATTTGCCGTGACGAATTCTCGTCCGTTTCCTGACAGGCTATGATCACCGGAATGCTCGACGTATCAATACTGCCTGACCATAGAGTGTCCTCATTTCGGGCGGGGGAGCTCTCCCGTGACACATCCTGACCGCTGGAAGGCCCGGGAAGGAAGCCATACGCTGATGCCTGTAGATTGATTGCAAGCCGAACCAAGTAGGCTTTCAACTCGGCCTCGGGCTGCTGTGGGGTACGTAACACTATCCATATTGATAGAGATTCATCTAGCACGTACCTAAGAATGAGTAAGACAAGGGAGCTTTCGGCGGACTTCTCCTCTGCATACCAAAGTACAGAAGAGATCTCTTCTCAGGTGAATACTTGACATCTCCAGCGTGCCCAGCTAGCTCGTTGGTATCCAAATCAGTCGCTCGGGGTAAAAGGATTTCTAATCTAGAGCTCTTTAAGAACTCATGCGTGCCTACAGACATAACTAAGAGACACTCATCTGTCATGAGTTGGCACGCAGAACTGTTCGGAGGCTAAAGGAGCTGAAATCCTGCCTCTTATGGGCGAGTGGGTGCTCTCTACCAATCATCAATGCTGAATGAATGAATGAACGAATGAGGGTGTGTTTAAATGCGAACGAAGTCCTCCATCAAGTTTTTGGTGGTCAAGGCGGCATCTGCCGTTGAGCCTCTTTTGAAGCTAGAACGAAAAGAAATTAAAATTTACCTATCTAACAACATCCACGATGACGACTAATCGGCATAGAATAATCCGGCTGCTGGAGTGAGAACTATCGAACCAAGCAGTGACTGGATTCGAGACTTCTACAGTATGAACGGGCAAAATGGTGTTGCGGCACCTCCTGGCCTCTGGTCAGAAGCCCGTAATGCTGAGGGCCGTGTCTACTACTACAATACCGTGACGAAAGCGACGCAATGGACCAAGCCAACCGAATTGATGTCGCCGGCAGAAGTAGATCCTCCAATCTTGTGGTGCGTGTCGTACTTCCAGCTAACTATGCCCAGCGAGCCTTAGCAAATCAGCCCTGGAAAGAATACACAGCCGAAGGAGGGCGGAAATATTGGTACAACACAGAGTCCAAACAAAGCTCATGGGAGATACCCGAAGTCTACAAAAATGCGCTTGCCCAGACTGCTCCAACTTCAAAACTTTCTATGCCGTAAGATCTTCCCAAAGTGGTCGTGACCAAGACTAACCATTTTGCAGAGCTCCCCAATTTGTTGCCGGTGGCACGGCTTCGTTCTCATCATTTCCACAACAACGCGACAAAGAAGAGTACAGCGAGCGCGTAGGGGCAGATAGACAGATTGGCTATGGGGATGTGAACAGCGTAAAGGGACCCAGTTTCAATGCACAAGATAACGCGCCGGAGTATCAGACCTTTGAAGAGGCTGAAGCGGCATTCATCAAGCTCCTTCGAAGATCCAACGTACAGCCGGATTGGACGTGGGAACAAACAATGCGGGCGACCATAAAAGACCCCCAGTATAGAGCCTTGAGAGATCCAAAGGATAGAAAGGCCGCCTTCGAGAAGTATGCGGTGGAAGTCCGAATGCAGGAGAAAGACCGCGCAAAAGAGAGGCTAGCAAAGCTCCGTACAGATTTTGGCACCATGTTGAGAAGTCACCCCGAGATCAGGGATTACACTCGATGGAAGACGGCGCGTCCAATCATTGAGGGTGAGACAATCTTCAGGTCCACAAACGATGATACTGAGCGACGGCAGCTTTTTGAGGAGTACATAATCGAGCTCAAAAAGGCAAATATCGAGCGTGAGGCTATCACCCGGAAGTCTGCTATGGACGAACTTGTTGGACTTCTGAAAGATCTTGATCTCGAACCCTACACAAGGTGGTCTGAAGCGCAAGAAGTTATCGAATCCAATGAAACATTCAAAGCTGACGATAAATTCAAGACCCTTAGCAAGTCAGATATCTTGACTGCTTTTGAGAACCACATCAAGTCACTTGAACGTACCTTCAACGACGAGCGTCAGCGCGAGAAGAATCTGAAGCAAAGAAGAGAGCGCCAGAATCGGGATCGATATCTAGACTTGCTCAAAGAGCTAAAGACAGCCGGCAAGATCAAGGCGGGAACCAAGTGGATGGATGTTCTCCCAGAGGTCAACGAAGAACCTAGGTACCTAGCCATGCTTGGCCAGCCAGGCTCGACTCCTTTAGATCTCTTCTGGGACATGGTTGAGGAGGAAGAGCGAGCCATCCGCCTAATCCGCAACGACGTCTACGATGTTCTTGAAGACAAGCGCTACGAGATCACCCCAAAGACTACGCCGCAAGAGTTCCTTGATGTCATGTCAACAGACCGCCGCACCGCTACGATATCTCCTGACATACTCGACTTGATTTTCAACCGCCTTCTCGAAAAGGTCATGCGCCGAACAGAAGACGATAAGCATGCTTCCGAGCGCCAACAGCGCCGCCTTATAGATGGCCTTAGATCTAAGATCAAGCACCTTGACAGGCCCCCCGTCACTTCAAGTACAACATGGGAAGCTGTCCGCTCACAAATCTCTCATTTTGAGGAATTCAAGGCCCTTGACAACGATGATCTACGCCGCCAGGCTTTTGACAAGGTCCTTCGCCGCCTTAGAGAGAAAGAGGACGATATGGATAACGAGCATCGTACTAATAAACGCGATCGCTCGCGAACTCGAGATCATCGTGACCGCGATCCTCGCAATGGTCATGTCTCCTCCCATCGCCATTCCCATCCAACGGACAGAAACGACCGCCATCGCGGCAGCCGTACCCCTGAACTTGATGCATATGAGGCAGATCGCCGCAAAGCGATGGCAGACCGTGAACGTAATTATCACAAGTCAGGCTCGACAGGCCTTTCGCCTGACCCACGTTCTCGAGAGCGCATCTCTAGCCGACCGCCACGTCTGAGCCACTACGACCGAGAGAGGCGTGACAGAGAGGAAGAGCGGGAAAGGCTTTACCGCACTAGAGCAGATCCGAGAGGGAGTAGGGATGAGTTAGACTATGGCGCTGGCGTTGGTTCTGGCGGCAGAAGGAGAAGAGAGAGTGATGCTGAGAGTGTTGGCAGTGCTAGAAAGAGAACGCGGCGCGACGACGGGAGGAGGAGTAATAGGAGAGAGAAGACGCCGGAGCCAGTCCCTGTGAAGGAGGAGCCTGCAGTGCATTCTGGTAGTGAAGAGGGTGAGATGGTGGAGGAAGAGTGACTTAACTATTTTTTCACGAGATGAGTCTAGTTGGAAGGGGAATTTGACATAAAGATCTAAATAGATCAGGCTCTGTGGTGAGACCGTGAAAGACGATCAGTTGATTGCGCACCTTGAGCAATATGACATCCAATTCGTGCTATTTACTTCCGGCCGTCTCTTCTTTCGAGGGAGCCGAAATGCATTGATATATCCATCTCGAAGCCCAAAAAATGCAATTACCCCATATCCACAAAGACAGTCGCAAACTCAGACGGTATTCCTCCTCCTCAGAATCCCCTTCTCCTTCACCACAACGGCAATCGCATCCTTGGTCGTAACAAGACTAACGTCCGGAAACCTCCCCACAACCTGGTTCCTTAACAACTTCTCCACCGCGCCCGCCTGTTTCTTCTGCAATTTCCCGAAAAAAATGCTCGGACTCACGTCCCCGGCGTCATAGCCCGCATAACATGTCTCAAACAGCATGCGCTCATGGTTCTCGCCGCCGAAGATGGTCTCGCGATAGGAGCGTAATAATGTGGTGATGTAGTCTGATATGTCGGAGAGGGTGGAGATGCTGGTTGGGGGGTAGCGGTGGCATTTGAAGGGACCCGAAGACGGGGATTTGGGCCGGGAGAAAGCAGATTTTAACGAGGAGAGTTTGGATGACTTGGTGGAGCTGTCGGAGTCGGAGGAGAAGGTGTTGGCGGGTGAGAGGCCGAGGGCTTGTTGCTGTGGGGGGCTGGCGGGGCGGGCGGAGATGACAAGAGGTAAGGCGGCGAGGAAGGGAAGAACGAGCGTGAGGAGCTTCATGGTGTCGCTGGTGTGGTCAGTTGGGCCTTTTGGTATTCTTCAGGTGGCTGTCCTATTTCCGTGCGACGGGTGCTCGAGGAGGAGTGGTGGTTCAATTGTAGTCGGGACATTTTGAGTTCAGTGGGCTGTGTTTCGCTGTGCCGCACAGGACACCAACACTTTCGCGAATGGTGAGCTCAGGGTTGGAAGGATTTGAAGGATTTGAAGGATCTGAAGGATTTACCGATCTGCCCCCCACGAGTCGAGGATTAGCATGTCACATACTACCAGCTATGGGAGGAGCTGGATCCGAGGGACAATGGCTGCTGGAGCAACGAGCCAATGTGGGATAGTGGCCGTCGCGTTTGGCATATTGTGGAGGAATGGAGATGAGATAATGATGTTTTGGTGACTCAAGATGAATACCGGCCGCTCTTTGGCTAGCAGTATCGCAGACATGAACTCCTATGCAGATGCCGATCAGCCTCCCTCTGGGGCCATGTCCTCTGCGTTGCAGAGTTATGGCCTGGCGCAACCTCTTGAAGCTCTCTTCTTACGGAGCTACTTCTTGAACAGGATATTTGGTGTCGAGCTTGATAATTCTGCAATGCAGGCGACTGACAATGGGTACGAGTCGTTCTTCAAACGGTATGCACAATTGTGCAAATTGGCAGCCAACATAAACCGGGAGGTCGAAAGTGTAAACCACTGGCAAATGGCCAGCATCATCACCATCCTACGTGACAGGGTTTTGACCAGAGATTCCTTCTTCAAAATAACTTCGAGCATGATGAGAGAGTCACTTACCGAAGATTCGAAGGAGAAGAGCATGGATGATCTCTGCACTAGATTGACTGACGTTGCTATCGGGATGTGGTTGATGGTGATAGTCACAAGGCTTCCTGGTGATGTCTCATACGATGAGCCTATCATCTGGCCACCTTACGAGAGCCAGGAGGCACTACTCAGGAGACAATTTTCTCCAGAATACCATTCTGAGGATTCGGTGAAGCTGCCGCAAACGTTCACGGCAGCTCACTTAGAACAAATTGCCGGAATCGAAGTTGTCTGGACGAGTAATCTAGCAGACCATCTCCTCCTGAAAGATGATGACACGAAACTCATGCTGTTCCACCAAGCCTCTATTCTGGGACGTCATCTCTTATCCAATTCGAGCACGCTTCCAAGAATGCTGGTAGACGAGACAGTTCGATCTATATCCCTCCTCATTCCACCAGTCTTAGGAGAACCTAATCCCTGGTTTAAGCAACAACAGCTGAAGTGCCCAGTTGACGCGTCTGCAGGGACCTGCGAGCGACTGAATAGCTCTGACCGACAGATTGATAACTTCCTATATTGGAGGGACCGTTTGGTTCTCTTGAAGCGCACATTCGATGATGCCGAGCCTCGAAAAATCTCGCAGTTGTGGTTCGATGATCGGAAGAAGACTCAATGGTTCACCTTCTGGGTCGCTGTGCTGGTCTTCATCATGACTGTCTTTTTCGGCGTCATACAATCTGTGGCCGGCATCGTCCAAGCGTGGGCTTCGGTACAGAGCTTGAAAGCACAAAACGCACCCAGCCCGAGCTCTTCGTAAGATCCGACAATG
>JAABUI010001415.1_pt1 | contig 13965 bp, 15 predicted proteins | sample 5559111 | NCBI WGS metagenome assembly JAABUI01 (sample SAMN10711870, study PRJNA513365) | rock metagenome | isolation source: Antarctica rocks | place: Antarctica: Victoria Land, Buttleship Promontory
CACGCTCAGGCTGCTGAGCTGATCGGGCAGGAGTTGCTCGCCAAACAGCCCCGAGAACGTCATGAGGTGATCGGTGGCGATGGACCCGGTGACGGCGATGCGCATTGCGCGGACACTACCGCCGCCGTCGCACCGACCGGCCGCTCCCGGTGACCACGGGAGTGGCCATCACCACTGTCACGAGCCTTGGGGCAGTGGCGAGAGGCACGTGCCGCCCCGATGGGGGCCCGGCGATCGGAGCCGTCAGACGCGCTCGACCAGCATCGAGGCGCCCTGACCCACGCCCACGCACATGGTCGCCAGGCCCTTCCTGCCGCCCTCGCGCTCCAGCCGGCCCAGCAGCGTGACGATTAGGCGGCTGCCGCTCGAGCCCAGCGGGTGACCCAGGGCGATGGCGCCCCCGTCGGCGTTCAGGCTCGCCTCGTCCAGCCCGAGGCGGCGGGCGCTGGCGATCACCTGTACGGCGAACGCCTCGTTCAGCTCGACCGCGTCGAGGTCGGCGACCGACCAGCCCGAGCGGGCGAGCACCTTCTGCGTCGCCGGGACCGGCCCCAGCCCCATCAGGTGCGGTTCGACCCCGGCCGCGGCGCTGGTCACGACCCGCGCCCGCGGGACGAGCCCGTGCCGTCGTACGGCGTCCTCGCTCGCCACGACGAGCGCGCTCGCCCCGTCGGACAGCGGGCTCGAGCTGCCCGCGGTGACGACGCCGCCGGCCATGAAGGCCGGCTTCAGCGCGGCCAGCTTGTCCATCGTGGTGCTCCGTGGCGTCTCATCGGTGCCGACCGCGCCCTTTGCCGTCTCCACGGTGACGAGCTCGGCGTCGAACCGCCCGTCGGCGATGGCCTTCGCGGCACGGTCCTGGCTCCGCATGCCGAAGGCGTCGGACTCCTCCCGGGTGATGCCGTCGAGCTGGGCCACCCGCTCCGCGGTCTCGCCCAAGGTGATCGTGTGCTCGGTGTCATGCCGCGGGTTGGTGAAGCGCCAGCCCAGGGCCGTGTCGAACACGTTGCCGGGCTTGGCCCACGGGCTGCCGGGCTTGGCCATCACCCACGGTGCTCGGGTCATGGACTCGACGCCGCCCGCCACGACCACGTCGGCCTCGCCGGCGCGGATGGTGGTCGCGGCGCTTGCGATGGCGCTCAGGCCCGAGGCGCAGAGCCGGTTGACGGTGTAGCCGGGTGTCGTGAGCGGCAGCCCGGCGAGCAGTACAGCCATCCGGGCGACGTTGCGGTTGTCCTCGCCTGCCTGGTTGGCCGCCCCCAGGACGACCTCGTCGATCGCCTCGGGGTCGACACCGGACCGTCGTACGGCTTCGGCGACGACCACGGCCGCGAGGTCGTCGGCTCGGACCGAGGCCAGCGCCCCGCCGTAGCGGCCTACAGGGGTCCGGACACCCCCTACGAGGTACACCTCAACCATGGCCCCAGCCTACGACGCAGTCGGCGCCGCACCCCTCGTGCACGGGTACCGCGCCCTCGGACGGGGCCGAGCTAGTGGAAGGACTCCCCGCATGCGCAGGAACCGCCGGCGTTCGGGTTGTCGATGGTGAAGCCCTGCTTCTCGATGGTGTCGACGAAGTCGATCGTCGCCCCAGCCAGGTAGGGAACGCTCATCCGGTCCACGACGACCTTCACGGTGCCGTCGGCGTAGGACTGCACCGCGTCGCCGTCCAACGAGCGCTCGTCGAAGAACAGCTGGTAGCGAAGGCCTGAGCAGCCGCCGGGCTGCACCGCGACCCGCAATGCCAGATCGTCCCGCCCCTCCTGCGAGAGCAGCGAGTGCACCTTGGCCGCGGCCGGGTCGGTCAGGACGACGCCGGTCTCGGTGGCAGTGGGGGTCTCGGTGGTCGTCTCGGTCATCGTGGCGTCTCCAGGTGGGTCTCGGGGTCCGTCTCGCACAACGCGGGCTCGGACGGCGCTTGTTCCAGTGTCACACGGGTCCGGCCGCGCACGCAGGTGGCTCCGACGGTGCAGCCCGTTCCAGAACGCGCCGTCACGGCAGGGGCCACCGACCGGCGACGCGCCCGGCCAGCAGGACCAGGCCGGCGTACGGCTCGGCCAGCGCCTGTTCCAGCCCGACCGCGGCCGCGAGGGAGTACGCCGCCCCCACACCTGCGTCGGTCGCCTGGTCGGCGCTGACGGACACCTGGCCGGCGAGTAGGAGGCAGGGCACGTTCTGTCCGGCCGCCCGCGCGGCCACCCCGGACACGACCTTGCCCGTCAGGCTCGAGGCGTCGAAGGATCCTTCACCGGTGATCACCAGATCGACGGCAGCGATCCGCGCCGTCAGGCCGACGGCGTCGGCAACCACGTCGATCCCGGCTCGGCGGTGGGCGCCGAGGGCGAGCAGGGCGAAACCGAGGCCGCCGGCCGCTCCGGCGCCCGGCAGCTCGCGGGCACTGACGCCCAGGTGCTGCTCGACGACATCGGCCCAGCAGCTCAGGGCGGCATCAAGGGCCTGCACCTGCGCTGGTGATGCCCCCTTCTGCGGCCCGAAGACGGCGGACGCGCCGTACGGCCCGAGCAGCGGCGCGTCCACGTCGGTAGCGGCGACGAGCTCGACCCCGGCTGCCTCAGTGCCGAGCGTGCCGAGCGTGCCGAGCGTGCCGAGCAGGGCCGATATCTCGGCCAGTGCGAGGCCGCCGGGCGGGAGCCGTGCGCCGGCCGCGTCGCACCCCGTGAGGCCGAGCGATGCCAGCAGACCCGCTCCCCCGTCGTTCGTCCCGGAGCCGCCGAGCCCGACGACGACGCGTCGCGCGCCCGCGTCGAGGGCGCCCCGCAGGAGCTCGCCGACGCCGTACGTCGTCGTGCGTCCAGGATCCCGCTCGGGCTCGGCCAGCAGGTGCAACCCGCACGCCTGGGCGCTCTCGATGTACGCGGTGTCGCCGTGCCGCAGCCAGTGACCCGACACGGGCCGGCCCAGCGGATCCTGCACGGCACGGGCGTGCCGTCGGCTGCCGGGCAGCGCGGCTTCCAGCACGTCGAGCAGCCCTGGGCCGCCGTCGGACAGGGGCAGCTGGGCCAGCTCGTCGCCCGGCCGAGCGGCCTGCCACCCCGCGGCCAGCGCCTCGGCGACGTCGGGCGCCGACAAGGTGCCGCCGAAGGAGTCGGGGACGATCAGGACACGCACGACTGCAGTGTGGCCGGAGCCACAGCCGAGCCACGCGTGCACCCGGCGATCTGCCCCAGCGGGAGGTTCTCGTCTGTGCGACGATATCGTCGTGGATCTGGAACTGATGCCCGGCGTCGAGCCGACCCCGCTCGCCCTACTGCTGCTGGGAAGGCAGCGCGACCCGGCTTCCGAGCGCGGGGTCGACTGCCCCGGGGAGCTGCCCGCAGCGTCGGACCCGTCGCTGGTCGAACGGGCCCGCGCGGCCAAGGCGGCCCTCGGCGACCGGGTGTTCGTCCTTGGTCACCACTACCAGCGCGACGAAGTGATTGCCTTCGCCGACGTCACGGGCGACAGCTTCAAGCTCGCCCAGCAGGCGGCCGGTCGCCCGGAGGCGCAGTTCATCGTCTTCTGCGGCGTGCACTTCATGGCCGAGTCCGCCGACGTCCTGACGCGGCCCGACCAGGCCGTACTCCTTCCCGACCTGGCCGCTGGGTGCTCGATGGCCGACATGGCCAGCTTCGACCAGGTCGAGCAGTGCTGGGACGTGCTGGTCGAGGCCGGTGTCGCGGGCGAGGTGGTCCCGGTCAGCTACATGAACTCCTCCGCCGCCATTAAGGCCTTCACCGGCCGGCACAGCGGCACGATCTGCACGTCCTCCAATGCGGGGCGCGCCCTGGGCTGGGCCCTGGACAAGGGCGGGAAGGTGCTGTTCCTGCCCGACCAGCACCTGGGGCGCAACACTGCAATACGGGACAGGGGCCTGGCGCTGTCGGACTGCGTCGTCTACGACCCGCACAAGCCCGGCGGCGGCCTGACGGTCCAGCAGCTCCGCGAGGCCACCATGATTTTGTGGAAGGGGCACTGCTCCGTGCACGGCCGGTTCACCGTGAGCAGCGTCGACGAGGTCCGGGTCCGGGTGCCCGGTGTGCAGGTGCTCGTGCACCCCGAGTGCACCTACGAGGTGGTCGAGGCCGCCGACCTGGTCGGCTCGACGGAGTTCATCATCGCGACCGTCGCCGCCGCCCCCGCCGGGTCGTCGTGGGCGATCGGCACCGAGCTCAACCTGGTCCGCCGGCTCGCCCAGGAACACCCGGACAAGACGATCGTCTTCCTCGACAGGGCCGTCTGCTTCTGCTCGACGATGAACCGCATCGATCTGCCGCACCTGGTCCACAGCCTGGAGACGCTGGTGGCCGGCTCGGTCGCGAACCGCATCGTGGTCGAGGCGGACACTGCACGCGGGGCCCGTCTCGCGCTGGACCAGATGCTCGCGCTGCCCTGACGGTTAGCCTTGCTCCGTGACCGAGAGCACCGGCAAGGGCCGCCCGACCCCGAAGCGCAGCGAGACCCAGCGGCGGCGCACCGGGCCTGTGGCGCCTCCGCCGGCCACCCGCCGGGAGGCCGCGACGCGGCTGCGTGCCCAGCAGGCCGAGCAGCGGGGCCGGCTGCGCAAGGGCACCGAGACCGGTGACGAGGCCAACATGCTCCCCCGCGACGCGGGCCCGATCCGCCGTACGGTCCGGGACGTCGTTGACGGACGACGCAACCTCGGCATCCTGCTACTGCCTGCCGCCCTGCTGCTGGTCGTCGGAGACTTCCTCGGGCCGCGCACGGTGTTCTTCTCGATCGTGTTCGCCCTGTGGACCGCGACCGTGCTCGGGGTCGCCTTCGACCTGGTCGTCACCGCCCTGAAGATCCGCGGCACCCTGCGCCAGGACTTCCCGAAGGCGGACCAGCTGCCCAAGCACATCGTGTACGGGCTGTTCCGCTCCACGGTGTTCCGGCGCTTCCGGATGCCGCCGGCGCGGGTGCGCCCGGGCCGGCCGTTCGGGCGCTCCGCCTGACGCTGCCGCCGCGCCGCCCGCGAGTGGGCAAGACTGCGCGCGGGCGGATCGGGAGGTCGAGGACGTGCGCGCAGGTGACCGGCGTCGGGCGCGCTGGGGAGCGGTACTGGTCACGCTGACGCTGGGTGTCGCAGCGTGCAGCGCCGGCGCCGCGACCGCCCGCAGGCTCCCCGCGCCCGTGCGGTCCGGCCCGCCGGGCGCCACGGCCCGTCCGGCGCCGGTGGTCGACCCGGCCCGCGTGCATGCCGACGAGCTCGGCGCGGTGCCGGTGCTGATGTACCACCAGTTGGTTGCCCACCCGGCGGGTGACTACGACCAGACGCCTGCTCAGTTCCGGATCGAGCTGACGCAGCTCTACGCCCACCACTTCCAGACGATCACCGCGGGTGCCCTGGCCGACCGCCGGGTCGACCTGCCGGCCGGGACGAGCCCGATGGTGCTGACCTTCGACGACTCGACCCTCTCCCAGTACGCCGAGCTGCCCGACGGGCGCGTCGCGCCGAACTGCGCGGTGGGCATCTTGCTGTCGGTCGCGAGGGCGTACGGCGAGCTCCGCCCGGTGGCGAGCTTCTACGTCAACGCCCACCCGTTCGGCGGCAGAGCCGCCGCTCTGCGCACGCTCGCCCACCTCGGCATGGAGCTCGGCGACCACACCGCGACCCACGCGAACCTGGGCCGGCTCGACGCCGGTGGCGTGCAGCGCGAGCTCGCCCGGGGACAGGTGGTCATCACCAGTGCCGTGCGCGGGGCGACCGTCTCCACGATGGCGCTGCCCTACGGCGTGCTGCCGCGCCACCGTGCACTCGCGCACGCCGGTGCGTCGGCCGGCACGTCGTACGAGTTCCGGGGCGTGCTGCTCGTAGGGGCCGGCCCCGCCGGCTCGCCGTACGCGAAAGGGTTCGCCCCCGAGGCCCTGCCTCGGATGCGGTCCGGTCTCCGTACCGGCGACCAGCGGTTCACCTCGACGTACTGGCTGCGCAGGCTGTTCACCGGGGCGCCCCGGCCCTACGTCAGCGACGGCGACCCGGGGCGCATCAGCTTCCCGGCGGCTGTGGCGCGCGGGATCGATCCCCGTTTCGCGGCGCTGGCACGGCCTTACTAGGGTTCGGCCATGGAGTTCCGGCGCCTCGGGCGCAGCGGTTTGATGGTGTCCGAGATCAGCTACGGCAACTGGCTGACGCATGGATCACAGGTGGAGGCCGAGCAGGCCACGGCGTGCGTCAAGGAGGCGCTCGAGGTCGGCATCACTACCTTCGACACCGCCGACGTCTACGCCGGGACCAAGGCCGAGACCGTCCTGGGCGAGGCGCTCAAGGGCGTGCGCCGCGAGTCCTACGAGCTGTTCACCAAGGTCTTCTGGCCGACGGGCAAGGGCGCGAACGACCGCGGGCTGTCCCGCAAGCACATCCTGGAGTCCTGCAACGCCTCGCTTCGGCGCCTCGGCACCGATCACGTTGACCTCTACCAGGCCCACCGGTTCGACCACGCGACGCCGCTTGAGGAGACGCTGCGCGCGTTCGACGACCTGGTACGGGCGGGCAAGGTCATGTACATCGGTGTCAGCGAGTGGAAGGCGAGCGAGATCGCGCAGGCGCTGCACCTCGCCGACCAGATGGGCCTGGACAAGCTGGTGTCCAACCAGCCGCAGTACTCCGCGCTGTGGCGGGTCATCGAAGGCGAGGTCGTCCCGCTCTGCGCGCGCGAGGGCGTGTCGCAGATCGTCTGGTCGCCGATCGCCCAGGGGGTGCTGACCGGCAAGTACCTGCCCGGCCAGCCGGTCCCCGAGGGCTCGCGGGCCACCGACGCGACCGGCAGCGGCTTCATGAAGTCGCTGCTCAAGGATGAGGTGCTCGAGCGCGTGCAGGAGCTCAAGCCCCTCGCGGCCGAGGCCGGCATGTCGATGGCGCAGCTCGCTGTCGGCTGGGTGCTGTGCAACCCCAACGTCGCCTCCGCGATCGTCGGCGCCTCCCGCCCGGAGCAGGTGCGGGACAACGCCGCCGCGACCGCCCTTCCCTCCGACCTCAAGACCCGCGTGGACGAGGTGCTCGCGCCGGTCGTGGTGGACGACCCTGCCAAGACGTCCTCTCCGGCCAAGCGCCCCTAGGGCCCCGCCCCAGCGGGCGAAACGCGCCGATCCCGCCTCAACGGGAGCGGCTCAGGCGGGGTCCAGGCCCATCGGGCCGTACGCCTTGCGGTCGCCCTCGAACAGCGAGACAGCGTGTACGCCGGCGTCCCGAAGCTCGCGCCAGACCTCGCCGACCCACGACTCGGCGTCGGCCTGTGTCGGGAAGGCCTCCTGCTCGGGCGCGTCGGCACCCGCCTGGACCGTCGCGCCGTCAGGTCCTTCGTACCGCCACTGCCAGCTCATGCTGGCAGGCTAGACGGATGCGGATCAGGCTGCTGGGCACGGGTTCGGCCGAGGGTTGGCCGAACCCGTGGTGCTCCTGCGGCTCCTGCGTGTCGGCCGCCGCGCAGGGCGTGCTGCGCGGTCACACCAGCGCCCTCGTCGACGACCGCCTGTTGATCGACTGCGGGGGCGCCCACGCGGCGCTTCGCCAGGGCGCGTCGCTCACCGGCGTGCGTACGGCCCTGGTCACGCACCGACACCTCGACCACCACGACCCGTCGCTGTGGCACTGGCGCGGTCGGGCCGAGGGGCGGCACCCGCTCACCCTCGTGGCGCCGCCGCTGGTGCTTGCCGACGCGGCGTACCGGCTGACGGGCGACATCACCACGGTCGCGGCGCGGCCGGGCGGGGAGCTGACCGTCGACGGCTACCGGGTGCGCGTGCTGCCGGCCGAGCACTCCGAGGACGCCGTGCTGTACGACGTCACCGGGCCGGGCGGCGGCCGGCTGTTGTACGCGACCGACACCGGCGTCCTGCCCCGGCAGGCGGTCGAGTTGGCGAGAGACCGCGCGTACGACGTGGTCCTGCTCGAGCTTGCCGGCGCGCCGGGGTCCTCCCACCTGACCCTCGCTACCTGGCCGGGGCAGGTCGCCCGGCTGCGGGCCGCCGGCGCCATCACGGCGGGCACCCGCGTGCTGGCGGTGCACCTCGGTCACGGCAACCCACCGCCCGACGTGCTCGACCGACGGCTGCTGGCCCTGGGCGCGCGGGCCGGCCGTGACGGCGAGCTGCTGGACACGGGCCGCGACGGACGGCGGGTGCTCGTGCTCGGCGGCCAGAGCTCGGGCAAGTCGGCGTACGCCGAGAGCCGGCTCGGCCCGCGGGTGACCTACGTCGCCACGGCCCCGCCGCGGCCGGGTGACGCCGAGTGGTCGGACCGCGTCGCGGCGCACGCCGGCAGGCGGCCGGCCACCTGGACGACGGTCGAGACCGGCGATGTCGCCGGGGTGCTGCGGGCGGCGAGGGGTGAGGTGCTCGTCGACGACCTCGGCCTGTGGCTGACGCGGCTGCTCGACGGGCACTGGGACTCCCCCGGCGCTCGGGCCGTCTTCGACGCCGGCCTCGCCGGGCTGCTCCAGGCCTGGACGACGACCTGCGCGCACGTCGTGCTGGTCGCCCCGGAGGTCGGGTCCGGCGTCGTCCCCGCGACGTCGTCCGGGCGGCTGTTCGCGGACCTGCTGGGCCGGGCGACGCAGGCGCTCGCCAGCTGCTCGGAAGAGGTCGTGCAGGTCGTCGCAGGTCAGCCGCGACGGCTGCGATGAGGCCGGCCGACCTGGGCCGCCTGGGTGCCGAGGTGCAGCGGCTGTTCGGCTGGCCGCCCAGCGGCCCGAACCAGGTGCGCTCGCTGCTGGTCACCGCCGGCGAGGGTCTGGCAGCCGGCCGCGCCGAGGCCGACGCCCTCGTCGACAGCGGCGTGGACCTGCTGGTGCTGGAGGGGTCCGGCCGCCCGGACCGAGGCCTCGCGGTCGTCGCCGTCCTGCTCGACCTCGAGCCGGTACGGGCCGTCGGCACCGCAGGCGGTCGCGGCTGGGCCGCCCAGGTCGTCGCCGTGCGCGAGCTCGCCCGCCAGCTCCGGGCGGGTGCGCAGGACCCCGCCCTGCTGGTCACGGACCCCGTGCTCGGGCGGCTCACCGGGTTGCTGCAGCGCTGCGGCGAGCGCCGGACGCCGGTGCTGCTGGGCAGTGACGTCCTGGTGCTGGCGGCGGCCGTGACGGCCGCGCGGCTGTCGACGCAGGCCCCGGCCTGGTGGCTCGCCGGCTCGCGCCCCACCACCGACGCGGGCCGAGCGGCGCTGGGCGCCCTGGGCCTGGAGCCGCTGCTCGACCTCGGCGTGCAGGTCGGTGGTGCGCCGCTGGCTCTGGGGCTGCTGCGCGGCGCGGTGGACCTGGCCACCCGACCGCCCGTGCCCGGGGCGCCGGAGCAGACCGCCGGCCACGACTCCGCCGGTGCGCACCCCGATGGGTGACGGGTTGCGGCTGGCGCTGACCACGCTGACGGTCGTCCCGGTCCGCGGGCCGGCCCGGCTGGACCGGGGCGCGGCCGGGCGGGCCATGACCCTGGCGCCGCTCGTCGGTCTCGGGGTGGGTCTGGTGGCGGCCGCCGTGCTGTTCGTCTTCCGGCTGCTCGACGGTGATCAGGGGCCGCCGCTGCTGGCCTGCGTCCTGGCCGTCGCGACGCTCGCCGCCGTCACCCGGGGCCTGCACCTGGATGGCCTCGGTGACCTCGCCGACGGTCTCGGCTCCTACCAGGACCCCGAGGGCGCACGAGCGGTGATGAAGCGCCCGGACGTGGGCGCGCTCGGCCTGGTCACGGTCGTGCTGGTGCTGGCCGTCCAGGTGGCCGCCGTGCTCGGGTGCGTGGTCCACGGGCGTGGCACGGCTGGTCTGGTCCTGTCCGTCGTGACCGGCCGGGTGGCGGTCGTCGCCGGGTGCCGGAGCACGCCCGCGGCGGCCGCTGAGGGGCTCGGGGCGCTGGTGGCCTCCACCGTTCGCCGAGGGGTGCCCGCCGCCTGGGCACTGGCCGTTGCCGGGCTGGGTGCGGCGTACGCGCTGGTGGACCGCGACGCCGGGTCCTCCGCCGTGGCCGATGCGCTCCGGCCGGTGCTCGCCGTGGCGCTCTCGCTACTTGCCGCCCGCGTGCTCCGCTCCCACGCCGTACGACGGGTGGGCGGCCTGACCGGCGACGTGCTCGGAGCGGTCCTCGAGGTCGCCACGACCGTCTCGCTGGTGGTGATGGGCCTGCAGGTCCCTACAGCCCTGTGGTGATGAGCCGCGCGAGCTGCCGCGGCGGGGTGGTGTCGACATCCACTACCTGGTCGGCGATCTCGGCGAACAACGGCTCGCGTTCCGCGGCGAGCGCGCGCAGGGCCGCGGCCGAATCCGCACCCAGCCAAGGCCGGTCGGTGTCCCGGCCCACCCGGCGCACCAGGGTGGCCACCTTCGCCCGCAGCCAGACCACGTGCGCGGGACTGTCTCGGAGCCGGGCCCGGTCTGCCGCAGACAGCACGACGCCGGCCGCGATCCCGGCGATCAGGTCACCGGGCATGCCGAGGACCAGCGTCAGCACCTGCGACTCGGCCGTGCGAAGGGCGGCCTCGCCGTGGCTGGCCAGCAGGTCCTGCGCGCTGCTGCCCGACGTCCGCTCGAGCAGCACGTCGTTGTCGAGGTAGGGCCAGCCGGTGCAGGCGGCCAGGGCGGCCCCGACCGTCGTCTTGCCCGTGCCCATCATCCCGACCAGCAGGACCTTCACCGCACGTTGCTGGGCACGAACGGCGGCCGGACGACGCGCATGCTGCTGACCCTGCCGCGTACGTCGACCGTCACCAGATCGCCCTCGGCAGTGCCCTTCTCGAGCAGGGCCAGGCCGATCCCGAGCCGCCGCGTCGGGGAGAACGTCCCGCTCGTGACCTCGCCGACGATCCGGTCGTCGCGCCGCACCTGCATGTGGCTGCGTGGGATGCCGCGGTCCTGCGACTCCAGGCCCCACAGGCTGCGCGCGGGGCCCTGCGCCTTCTCCCGCAGCAGCGCCTCCCGGCCCCAGAACGCCGGCTTGTCCCAACCCACCGCCCATCCGGAGCGCGCCTGGACCGGCGTGATCTCCAGCGAGAGGTCCTGGCCGTGCAGCGGATAGCCCATCTCGGTCCGCAGGGTGTCCCGGCTGCCGAGCCCGCACGGCAGGACACCGAGGTCGGCGCCGTGCTCGAGCAACGCATCCCAGACCTCGCCGGCGTGCGCCCAGTCGGGCAGCAACTCGTAGCCCAGCTCTCCGGTGTAGCCGGTTCGGCACACGATCATCTTGTCCGAGCGGGTGAAGCTCATGTACTCGCTCTCGGTCGGCAGCCCGAGCCGCCCCACGAGCTCGGCGCTGCGCGGGCCCTGCACGGCGATCACCGCGAGGGTGGTGTGCAGGTCCTCCACCTCGATGCCGGGCGGCGCATCTGCAGCGAGCAGCCCGACGACGGCGGAGGTGTTCGCGGCGTTGGGGATGAGGAAGACCTCGTCCTCACTGCGGACGTAGGTGAGGAGATCATCGACGACGCCGCCGGTCTCACGGTCACAGCACAGGGTGTACTGCGCCTGGCCCGTCCCGATCCGCCGCAGGTCGTTGGTGAGCCGCGCGTTGACGAACTCCACCGCGCTCACGCCGTTGTCCCCGGTGCCGCGCACGACGCCCTTGCCGAGGTGGCTCACGTCGAAGACGCCGACAGCCTGCCGGACGGCCGCGTGCTCCTTGAGCACCCCTCCGCCGGGGTACTCGATGGGCATCTCCCAGCCGCCGAAATCGGCAAGCTTGGCGCCCAGGGCCACGTGCCGGTCGTGCAGGGGACCGGTCCTCAGCGCTGTCACGACGGGCCAACCTACGCCGTACGCCGGGCGAGCGCGGCGGCCAGCCGGTCCAGGTCGTCCGGGGTGACCCAGGCGGCCGTGGACACCCGCAGGACCGGCGCCACCATGTCGGCGGCACGGGTGGCCGGCACGGCGCTGGTCACGAAGCCCTCGGCCAGCAGCATCGCGCGCGTGGCGACGACGTCGGCGCCGTCCGGCGGGAGCAGGGTGGTGATGCCCGTCGGCTCCTCGACCGGCTCGACGACCCGCCACCCGCCGGCGCCGGTCAGCAGTACGCGGGCCGCCGCGGCAGCGGAATGCACCACCGGCAGCAGCGCCGGTGACCACTGCTGCGCCGCACGGGCGAAGCCGACCCGGCCGGCGACGTGCGCCTCCGGTGAGTCCCAGCGCCGCACGTCGTCGTACGCGCCGGCGTTCAGGGTCGGCGGGGGCGACAGCCGGTCCTGCCACGCACCGGGCACGATCGAGAAGCCCACGCCACGCGGGCCGCAGAGCCACTTGCGGGACGTGCCGACGTAGGCCGCGGCGCCGGGTGGCGCGGGAGTCTGGCCGAGGGCCTGCGCGACGTCGAGCAGCAGCGGGATGCCGCTGGCCAGTACCTGCTGGACCGGCTGGGCGATGCCGCGCTGGCTCGCCACGTGCGGGAAGGTCACCAGATCGAGCCCGTCCGGGATCGAGGCGATGCGACCCAGGCCGTCGACCTCCAGGGGCACCAGGACCCAGCCACGCCGGTCCGCGCGGTCGCGCAGGACGAGGGCGTTCCCGCCGTACTCGCTCGAGGCGGTGCCGATCCGGGCGCCCGGCCCGAGTGGCCAGCCGTCCAGCAGGGTCGCGAACGACACCCCGCCGCCCTCGCTGAAGGCGACGTCGCCAGCGGTCAGCCCGACCATCGCCGCCACGGCCGCACGACCGGCATCGATCCGTCCGGCCGCCTCGGCCTCGGCGGTGTACGCGCCGTCGGCCTCGGCCCGCAGATGAGCGACCTGCTCGTCGAAGGCGGTCCTGGACAGCCGCCCGCTGGCGGCGACGTCCAGGTGGGTGCGCCTGGTCGGCAACCGGTCGTCGACCCATCCCTTCAGCACGCAGCTCCTCCAGACCGGCTCGTTCCCAGCGGTTCTACAGCGTCGTGACCGCGACACCGTCCCCCGTGGCGGTGACCAGGCTGTGCTCGGGCACGTCCTGCCAACCCGGCTCGTCGTCCCCGGGCTCGGAGGCGACCACGATGCCACCCGCACCGGCGCGGACGACGAGGGTGTCCCCGCAACGCGTCGCCGCGAGCTCCTGCCCGTCCGCGGCGAGCAGGTTGAGCCGCGCGCCGGGCACCCGGTCCACGACCAGCCGCACGGTCTGGGCCAAGGCCTGCCCGAGCGGCGCGCCCGCAGCGAGCCGCTGCTGTACCAGCGTCCCCACGAACGCACTGTCCACGGTCGAGCCGATGCTGGCGAGCTCGCACGAGGACACCAGGTCGCCCAGCGCTTCGCCGACCTCGGGGACGAAGCCGTTGTGCGACAGCAGGACGCGGCCGGCGAGCAGGAACGGCGCACAGGCCGCCTCCCCGCCCGGCATCCCCGCGCTGGCCGAACGCACCGCGGCGAGCACGCACCCGCTGCGTACGGTCGGGCCGAAGGACGGCAGCGAGGCCTCGGACCACAGGGGGCGGTCGCGCCGGTACCGGGCGACCACGCCGTCCACCCACCAGCCCACCCCGAAGCCGTCGGCGTTCATGCGGCCGTTGCGCTGCCGGCGCGGCGCGTAGGACTGGTGCAGCAGGCCGTGCGGCGGGTCGAGCAGCAGCGCCGACAGGGACGTGGGCCGGCCGAGATGCGCGATGTGCCGGCACATCAGCCGAGCGACCGGGCCGTACGGAAGCCGCTGAAGATCTGCCGGCGCACCGGGACGTCCCAGTTCCGGAAGGTGGTCCGCACGGCAGTGGCGTGCGTGGCCCAGGACCCGCCACGCAGGATCCGGTAGTCCCCGCCGAAGAACACCTTGGAGTACTCGGGGTAGGGATGTGCCCGGAAGCCGGCGTACGCCTCGAACCCCGAGCTCGTCCACTCCCAGACGTCGCCGATGAGCTGCTCCACGCCGTACGCCGACGCCCCTGCCGGATAGGCACCGACCGGGGCGGGTCGGGCTGCGCGGCCGCCGAGGTTGGCCAGCTCGGTCGTGGGCTCCTGGTCCCCCCACGGGTAGCGGCGCAGCCGCTCGGCGACAGGATCCCAGCCGCACGCCTTCTCCCACTCGGCCTCGGTCGGCA
>JAABUI010001416.1_pt1 | contig 13960 bp, 11 predicted proteins | sample 5559111 | NCBI WGS metagenome assembly JAABUI01 (sample SAMN10711870, study PRJNA513365) | rock metagenome | isolation source: Antarctica rocks | place: Antarctica: Victoria Land, Buttleship Promontory
TTGTGCCCCGCGCACCGGGGGTGCCACCGTTGACGCCCCACGGGTAGGTGAGCCAGCGGTCGTCGTGGATGGTGATCGTCCCGGGCTCGAAGAATCGGTAGGCCACGTCGACCCCGTTCCCGCCCCGGTGCAGCCCTGCCCCGCCGGTGTCCGCGATGGTTTCCCACTTCTCGATGCGCAGCGGATAGTAACTCTCCAGGAACTCGCAGGGAATGTTCGTGAAGCTGGGCCACAGTGAATGTCCATCCGGACCGTCGCCCAGCGGTCGCCCCGGTATACCACCGAAGCCGATGGAGTACAGCTGGAACCACTCGCCCTTGCGCTCGCCGGTGCTGTAGTGCCCGGAGTACATGAAGTGCGGCGACGAGGAGAACCCTGCAGCGTTGAGCAGTGCTGGGTTGGTCTGGCCGAGCAGTCCGCCGAAGAGGTCGAACACCCTGCCGATGCCGTGGTTGCGGGCGTTGAGCGCGGCCGGATGTTCCGGCTTCCAGAACGAACGTTCGGGAATCGTGACCTCGACGAGCGGATAGAAGCCGTCGTTCCAAAGGATCTGCGGGTCGGCAACGGTGATCATGTAGATACCGAAGAACATCCGGATGAGGTTCTCGTTGATGTAGTAGTTGATCGGCCCAACGGCCTGCGGTGATGATCCCGTGAAATCCAGGTGCACCGTGTCACCGGTGCGGGTCAGCGAGAGCACCAGCTCGTAAGGTCCGAAGCCGACGCCGTCGTCGCAGATGTAGTCGGTGAAGGACAGCGTGCGACCTTCCTCGAACACCATGTGCAGCAGGGCCTTCATGGCGGTGTAATTGCGGGCGAGCAGCAGGTCGAGCGCACTGAGGTAGGTCTCGGCGCCGAACCGGGTGCACATCTCCTGGACCCGGCGCCCGGCGGTGCGACAGGCGGCGACCAGACCGTTGAGGTCCGCGCGGTTCCAGTCCGGCATGCGCACCTGGTTGAGGATGATGCGGAGCGCGTCCTCGTTCGGCTCCCCGGCCCGGTAGAGCTTGAACGGGGGAATCACCACCCCTTCCTCGTAGATCGTGGTGGCGTCGGTGGGCATGGAGGAGGGCGACTTGCCGCCCACGTCGGACATGTGTCCGAACATCGAGCTCCAGCCCACGAGGTGCCCGGACTCGAAGATCGGCATCACCACCAGCCAGTCATTGGCGTGGCTGATGGCCGCCCCGCACGCGTAGGGGTCGGAGGTGAGCAGGACGTCGCCCTCGCCGATCTCGCCGTCGAAGCCGTCTAGGAAGTCGGGGATGGACAGACCGAACTGACCGACGACCATCTTCCCGCTGGGGTCGGCGATGAGGGGGAACTCGTCGTGCTGTTCACGGATGCCGGGGCTGAGCGCGGTGCGGAAAAGCACCTCATCCATCTCGTGGCGCGCGTTGCGCAGCCCGTTCTCGACGAGGTCGAGGGTGACGGGGTCGACCTCGACGCTGCCGAGGTGTTCGGTTGCGGTCTGCAGGATCTGTGCCATGGTTCAGCCCTCCGTCGGGGTGATCAGGAGGCTGCCTGAGGCGTGGGTGAACGCCTGGTGCCCGGGTAGGACGAGCGTGGTGGAGTCCATCTCGGCGATGATGGCGGGGCCGTGGACCACGTCACCGGCCCGAAGGGCGGAGCGTTCATAGATTCCTGCATCGACATAGGCGCCCTCGACATAGATCGGGGAGGTCGCCGACCGTGCGGCGACCGGGTCGCCCGCACCCTCGTCCAGGACCGTCGGAGTGACGCGGGGGCGAGGTCCGCTGATGCTCACCCGGGCGTTGACGAGCTCGTGGTCGGCAGGTACCAGGAAGCTGAACAGCCGCTGATGGTCAGCGTCGAAGGCGTCGGCCACGGTGGCGAGCGCGGTGTCTAGGTGCTCCAGCCACGCCGGATCAACCTCGACGCCTATCTCGAAGCCCTGACCGAAGAAGCGGACATCGACCTCGAGGCGCATGGTCTGTTCGTCGCTCGGCACGCCCTGGGCCACCATTCGCTCGGACGTGGTGGCGCGCAGCTCATCGAGAATCTGGGCGAGTTCTGCGCCGGTGAGGTCGGAAAACCGCCGGAGGCAGGTGCGCGCCGACTCATCCCTGGCCGAGGTGGTGGCATCGCCCAGCGCGCAGAGCACCCCCGGGGAGGGAGGCACCACAACGGGCCAGGCGCCGGTCAGCTTCGCCAGGGCGTTGGCGTGCAGGGGCCCGGCACCGCCGAACGCAGTCAGGGCGAAATCTCGGGGGTCGAAGCCCTGCTGGACGCTGACGAGCCGCAGACCGCCCAGCATGTTCTCGTTGACGATGTCGATGATGCCCGCGGCAGCCGCCTCCGCGCTGGGCAGCCCGACTGCGTCGGCGACTGCCTGCACGGCCGCCCGGGACGCCGCAACGTCGAGGGTGATCTCCCCGCCGGCCAGGGTCGCCGGCAGGTAACCCAGGACCACGTTCGCGTCGGTGACGGTGGCCTCGGTGCCGCCCTTGCCATAGGCAGCCGGCCCCGGCACCGCCCCCGCGGACTGCGGACCAACGCGCAAGGCCTTGGTCAGCTCGGGTACATGCGCGATGGAACCACCGCCGGCCCCGACGGTGCGCACGTCGACCGAGGAGGCGCGCACGGTGAGGTCACCCACCTGCGTTTCCCGGCCGATCCGCGGAACGAGCCCCTGCACGAGAGCGACGTCCGTGGATGTACCGCCCATGTCGAAGGTCATCAGGTCGGTGACGTCGCACTGCTCGGCCACCCACACCGCACCGGTGACTCCGCCGGCAGGACCGGAGAGCAGCATCGTCACCGGGTTGTCCACCGCCGCCTCCGCCGCCGAGAGGCCGCCGTCGGACCGGAGCACCGCGAGGTTTCCGGCGACACCGCTGCCTCGGAGTTGGTCCCGCAGACTGTGCACGTAGTGCGCCACGTGCGGCTGAACGTACCCGTTGGCCACTGTGGTCACGGTGCGCTCGTATTCCCGCATCTCCGGCAGCACCTGGCTGCTCAACGAGACGGCAACCCCAGGGAGCTCCTCGACGGCCAGCTGCGCCACCCGCCGCTCGTGGGCGTCATTGGCGAAGGAATTGATCAGCGAGATCGCGAGCGCCTCGATCCCATTGTCACGCAACGATGCCAGTGCCGCGCGGGTCGCGGCCTCGTCCAACGCGACCACCTCAGTGCCGTCGCTGGCCATGCGCCCCGGCACTTCCACCGTGTTCTCCAACGCAGCAAGGGGCTCGGGCTTCGGCCAAATGATCCAGCCCGCCAAGCCTCCCGGTACGAACGAACGGGCGATCTGCAGCACCTGACGGAAGCCCAGGGTGGTGACCAACCCGACTTTCGCGCCCTTGCCCTCAAGGATCGCGTTGGTGGCGACGGTCGTTCCGTGCAGTACCGAGTCGATTCGGCTCCGGTCCACGTCCGCCTTCGCACACACCAGGTCGATGCCGTGCAGCACCCCGGTGGACTGATCATCGGGAGTGGAAGCGGTTTTGGCCCGCCACGTAGCGCCGCTGTCCGAGTCCACCAGGAGCACGTCGGTGAACGTACCCCCCACATCGACACCGAGTCGATAGGTCATCTTGGGTCCTCCTGGACTAGTACTGGTGCGGAATGATCGAGGAAAGTGCGGGCGGCGAACACGTGGCTGCGCATGACGGACTCGGCCCACTCGCCGTCGCCGTGCTCGAGTGCGTCGCAGATCTCGCGATGATGGTGCTGACTGCGCGCCAAGGCGTGGTCGGAGTACTGGTGAAAGGTCCGCATCACCAGCGGCACGTGGACGACGGTGTGCACCATCACCGTCAGCTGGGCACTGGCGGACAGCGCAAGCAGGTCATCATGAAATTTGCGGTTCTGAGTGGTCAGGGCATCCAGGTCACGCGGCCCACCGGGTTGGATGGTCTGTTCCATCGTCGCGCACAGTGCTCGCAGCCGTGCGACGTCGGAGGCACTGGCGCGTGCGGCCGCACGACGAGCCCCGAGACCTTCCAACGCGGCCCGCAGCTCAAATGTCTCACCCAGGTCCTCGCGGCTCCATTCGCAGACCCGCGCACCACGATGGGGCAGGTGCTCGACGAGGCCTTCGATGCCCAGCCGTTGCAACGCCTCACGTATCGGGGTGCGACTGATGCCGAACTCCACTGCGAGCTCATCCTCACGCAGCCGTACCCCTGGTGAGCGGACACCGGCCAGAATCTCCGACCGAAGCGACGCGTACGCACGATCGGTGACGGTCATCACATCAGCGCCCCCTCCGGTTGATGCCATCTTGTATGCAATCAAGCGGCCTGTCTATACCCCGACTTGCTTATGACCTTCAGCGAGTTCGTGCAATGCATACAATGCGACCTCTTACGGCACCCTGACTTCCAACGCGTCGCTGGGCGCGGCCGACCGGCCGGTGTTCGTATGGAGCTTGCCGAAAGGGCGCTGGCCTAGCGCCGTGGCTGCCTGCGCTCCACGTGGTCGTCACGGCAGTGTGGCGGTGCCACGGAACCATCCATGAGCCCGCCGCAAAGAACATCGCCTCGGTACCCGCAACCAACCGGGTCGCCGCCTTCGGAGCCGCGGTCAGTCGAAGAGGACGACCTGACGCGTGACCGTCCCTTCCCGGAGGGAGGCGTAGGCGGCGTTGACATCGTCCAGGTGGATGCGGTCGCTGATGAGTGTGTCCAGGTCAATTCGCCCTTGTTGCCATAGCTCGAGGTAGCGGGGAATGTCGGTGCGGAACCGGTTGGAGCCCATGTTGGAGCCGGTCATGGATTTTTCGTCGATGAAGTCAGTTCCGAGGAGTTCGACCGTCACGCCCTGCGCGAGCATGCCCACGATCACGGCGGTACCACCGCGCCGCAGCATCCGCCAGCACTGCTCGGACGTCGACTTCGCTCCGACCGCTTCGAAGGCGAAATCGACGCCGTCACCGGTGATGGCCCGCACCGCGGTCACTGCATCCTCGCGGGACGCGTCGATCACTGCGGTCGCGCCGAAGTGACGCGCCAGCTCGAGCTTGACTGGTGAGACGTCGACGGCCACCACGGTGCGAGCAGCCGCTAGCCGCGCGCCCTGGATCGCGTTGAGCCCGATCCCTCCGCACCCGACCACCGCAACTGTGCTGCCGGCGGGCATGCGGGCGGTGTTAAGGACTGCGCCGATGCCAGTGATGACGGCGCATCCGGTGAGCGCGGCCCGGTCCAGCGCCACTTCTGGGTCGATCTTTACCAAGGCGTGCTCGTGCACGAGCATCCGTTCGGCGAAGGCGGAGAGATTGACGAACTGGTTTACCGGGCGGCCCTGCCACTCCAGTCGTGCTGGCGCTCCGGGCGGACGGGCGAACATCGCCGAGCGGCACAGGGCGAGGCGCCCGCTCAGGCAGTATTCGCATTGCCCGCAGAACGGGGTTAGGCATCCGACGACGGAGTCGCCGACCGCCACGTACTCGACGTGGTCGCCGACGGCGATGACCGTGCCACTGGCCTCGTGGCCGAGCACGGCCGGCAACGGTGTGGTCCACGCGCCGTCCATGAAGTGCAGCTCGCTGTGGCAGACGCCGGCGGCGGCGGTTCGTATTAGCACCTCCGACGGGCCCGGCGAGTCGACCTTGATCTCGTCGATGATCAGCGCGCCGGGCACCTCGGCGAGCAGCGCCGCCCGCGCGGCTACACGGCGGCTCAATGTAGAGCCACCCCGCCGTCGGCGACAAGGGTTTGGCCGGTGACGAATGCGGAGTCCGCGCCGATGAGCAGCATGACCGCGCTGGCGGCATCTGCGGCGCTCTGCCGACGTCCCAGCGCCGAACCCACCGCGGCGTGGGCGAACGCCTCGTCGGCATATATTTCGTGGTTGCCATCGGTGTCGAGCAGGCCTGGGGCGACGGCGTTCACCCGCACCCCGTCTCGGCCGAGCTCGCGGGCCAACGTCTTGGTGAGCCCGAGTACTCCGGCTTTCGCCGCGCCGTACGCGCCGAGCATCGGCTCGCCCTTTAGGGCGACGGCGGAGCTGACGTTGACCACGCATCCCCGCGCTGCCCGGAGTGCCGGGATGAAATGCCGCGTCACCAGGAAGGTGCCGGTCAGGTTCACCTCGATGATCGCGCGCCACTGCTGGGGAGTGGTGTCCTCGAGCGCGATGCGGGGCCAGTACCCGGCCGAGTTGACCAGCGCGTCCACTGAACCCAAGTCGCCCAGGGCATGGAGAGTCTCGGGGCGCGTTACGTCGACCTGGTGCCAGTGGACGGCTAAATTCGGATGCCGCTCGGCCGCTTGCGCAGGGTCGAGCAGATCGAGCGAGTGTACCTCCCAGCCAGCGGTGAGCAGCCGACCGGCTAGGGCTGCGCCCACCGCGCCGGCGCCACCGGTGATCACTGCTCGCGACGTTATGGTCATGCCGCCTCCGGAAGGGCGGTAGTTGTGGATACCCGGCGGCGCCAGGCGGTAAGGCCCTGTATTCGCTTCGTGGCGCGGGGGCTTTCGGTGAGCGCGACGATTGCGAGCAGGACGCCGACGTACAGCTGTTGCACCTGGGTGGGCTGCCCCGCAGCTGTGAGGCCCGATTGCAGTACGCCGAGGGTGGCGACGCCGACGATCACGCCGATTGGATTGCCGCGGCCACCTGAGAGCTTGACGCCGCCGAGGATGGCGGCGGCCAGGCTCGGCACCAGTAGGTCGGACAGGCTCGCGGCGGACGCGGCGCCGAGGTTGTAGGACAGCAGCACACCGCCGAGTGCGGAGACCATCCCGCTGCATCCCATGGTCGCCGTCACCAGGAGGTCGGTGCGCACGCCGGCTACCCGGGCGCCCCGGCGCTGACTGCCCGCGGCTCGCAGGTCGCGCCCTACTCGGGTCATCGCGAGGACGACGCCAAGCACCACGATGATTCCCACGACGATGATCGATCGCACGGTAAATACTGGGCCGAGCGCCCGGTTCAGTAGATCGGTGACGCCATGGTTGTCGAACACCAGCGTCGAGTTCGCGGTGAGCTCGGAGGCCAAGCCCTGCAGGAGCAGTAGGCCGCCGAGTGTGACCGCCACCGAGCTGATACGTAGCCGGGTGACTGCCAGGCCCTGCAAGAGGCCGAAGCCGACTCCGAACAGCATCGCCAGAAGGAGACCCCCTAGCGCCGACGATCCGCCTGCACGAACCGCGATCACCCCGGCGACGCCAGCCATGGCACCCACGCTGAGGTCGAGTTCACCCACCGTCATCGTCAGCCCGAGTGCGACCGCCACCAGGCCGAGCGTTGCGCAGTACTGCAGCACGCTGCACCTACTGTGCGCCCTGGCGGTGCTGTGGCGTATTCCCCGCAGACTGCACCCCGGGCGTGCCGTGATCGCGGGTGATGACCTGGCCGCGGTGCGGTGGGAGATCTCCTGGGGCCTGCACCGTGGCGGCGTCACCGAGCTGTGGGTGCTCCGCGCCGAGCACGTGGGTTATCTCGGTTGGATGTGGCTGCGCCAAGTCGCCGAGGACGAGCAGCTCCGCCTGGTCCTCCTCACCCCGTGGCCGTCCGCCCAACGCGCGCCAGGTCGCGGCGCTGCGCGGCTGTTGTTGGCATCACCTGAATCCCGACCGGCTCCGACTGGGCGGTCACCCAGATCCGCCGAAGCCGTGGTGGCAGCACAGGTGAACATCCGTGTCGAGGTCACTGGTCGGTGGTGAGCAGGTTCAGGGCGCGTTCGCGGTCGGCGTCGTCGGGTTGGGTGTAGGTGCGGAGGGTGTCCAGGCCGGAGTGCCCGAGGAGGTCGGCGACCAGGACGGGGTCGGCCCCGCCGCGCAGGAGCTGGGTGGCGAAGGTGTGTCGCAGGGCGTGGGGTCCGAAGCTGATCCCGCCGGGGGTGTCCGGGCCGAGGCCGACGTGTTCGCCGAGGTCGGTGATGATGGTGCGGGCGGCCCGGTCGGACAGGCGCCCGCCGCGGCGGTTGAGCAGCAGCGCCGGCGAGTCCTGCGGGTGCGGCCAGCTGGGGCGTTGGTCGAGCCAGTGGGTCAGGGCGGTGCGCAGCTCGGGCCGGGTCAGCGGCAGTTCCCGTAGCTTGCCGCCGTCGCGGCCCTTGCCCCGGACCCGCAGACTGCCTTTGCGGGCCGAGAGGGCGACGTCGGTGACATCGAGGCCGACGACCTCCCCGATGCGTAGCCCGGCGTAGAAGGGCAGCAGTGCCACCACGATGTTCCGGGCGGAGCCGCAGTGCTCCACCGCCCGCAGATACCGGGTGATGTCCCGGGACCCCACCGCCTTCGGCGCGCGCCGCGGCAACGCCTCCCGGCGGGCGGTGGCCGCCCCGAGACCACGGCGGGTGTAGAAGTCGTCGAGCGCGGCGAGGGTGTTGTTGATCGTCGCCGGCTGCAGCCGGGCGGTGGTCTTGGCCCAGACCCGCCAGTCCCGCACCGCCCCATCCCGCGCCACCGGATCGGTCAGCGGATCCCCGTCGCGGTCCGGGTCGCGCCCGGCGGTATCCAACCAGGCCAGGAACCCCCGGACCCGGGCGGTGTACTTCGCCCGCGACGCCGCCGCCAACGGAGCCCGAGCCAGCGCGCGTTGGTAACGGGCCAGGGCCGCGGTCACCTCCACCGACAACACCGCTGAACTGCCAGCCCGAATAGTTGCGGTGTTTCCGGAAGCTGCTTCGGTGTGCTGGCCGACCGATTGCGCCACGTTTCCGGAAGTCATCCTTGGGAGTCTACTTCCGGGAATGGAAGTTCCCGGAAGTAGAGGTAACCCTCGGGCAGGCTGTGCGGCTACTTCTACCACTCAGGACTCGTGGATCTAGGGCGGCGGTTAACGACCGTGGGTGGCCACATCATTGACCCACAGGTGGCCCCCTTGCGACCTACTGACCGATGCGTCCGTCGAGTCGCTCGCGGAGCAGGTCAGCGTGACCGTTGTGGCGGGCGTACTCCTCGATCATGTGGACCAGGAGCTCACGCAGAGAAAGCGGGTTCCACGCCCAGTCGTGCCCGAGAAAGTCGAGGTCGGTGTCGCACACGAATTGCTCCGCGAAGGCGATCTCCTCGCGCCATGCGGCCCACGCTTCCTCCACGACCGCCGAATCGGCCACCGCGCCGTCGAAGTCGCCGTCAGGTTCGGCGTCGGATTGGTAGCGCGCAGGCGCGTCCTGGCCCGCGAAGCGCCGACGGAACCAGCCGCGTTCGACCTCGGTCATGTGTCGCAGCAGACCCAGCAGCGACATTGTTGACGGCTCGACCGCACGGCAGGCGAGCTGCGGGTCATCGAGGCCTTCGCACTTGAGCTGCAGGGTCAAACGCTGGCAACGCAGAAATTCGATAAGCGTCGCACGCTCGTCGCCCAGCGATGTGCCGACGCCGCGCGGGTCAAGGTCGGGATCGATGAACAACTCGGCGCGGTGCTGCGGCTTCGTCACAGCGCCATGCTTGCGTACCACCGGACGCGGCGGCAACCGAGTTCCTCGCGACGACCGCCAAGTGCCAGACACGCCACCAAACAGCCGCAGAGCTGCGGGATGATCAAGACGTGAAGGACACTCCGCAGGATGAAAAGTCAACCGTCGAGCTCGCTGCCGTGACCATCGACTGCCAGGACCCAGTTCCCATGATCGCCTTCTACCAGGCGATGGCCGATGGCCAGATCACCCGCTACTTCAAGGACGGCGGCGCGAACATCACGATCGGCACCACCTCTGTCAACATTCGCCACGTCGAGGACTTCAAGGCGCCGACGTGGCCGTCGCCGGACGTGCCGATGCAAATCCATTTCGAGTTCTACATCGATGACCTCCAGCAGGCCGAAGCCCGACTACAACGGATCGGCGCAACCACAGCCGGCCATCAACCCCACAACCAACCGGGACTGCTGGTAATGCTGGATCCGGCGGGCCACCCCTTCTGCATCGCGACACGTGTCTGAGCCTGGATCGCCGCGCAGCCCGCCGGCGCGTTCGCGCCGAGCACACCGCCGGCGCCGGCCACACCGCTGCCGCCGATCACCCGGGTTCCCGCACCCCGCGGGGTCATCACCGCACTGCCCGGGACCGGCAACCTCCTCGCCCTCACCGTCGATGACGGCACCAGCAGCGACGTCGTCGCCGCCTACACCAAGTTCTGCACCGACACCGGGTTCCGGCTCACCTTCTTCGTCAACGGTGCCAACCGCTCCTGGACCGACAACGCACCCGCCCTACGCCCCCTCGTCGAATCCGGGCAGGTCCTGCTGGCCAACCACACCTGGTCACACCCCGACATCACCACCCTCAGCCGCGCAGCCCTACGCGAGGAGATCACCCGTAACGACACGTTCCTGCGCACCACCTACGGGATCACCGGCCTGCCGTTCTTCCGGCCGCCCTACGGTCACCACAACCCCACCACCGACCAAGTCGCCGCCGACCTGGGCTACCCCACCACCGCCCTGTGGGAAGGCAGCCTCGGCGACTCCTCCATCATCACCGAAGACTTCCTACTCGGCCTCGCCCGGCAATGGTTGCAGCCCCAACACATCGTCATCGGCCACGCCAACCACCCCGCCATCACCCACACCTACCCCCAACTCCTGGACATCATCACCCAACGCGGGTTGCGGACCGTCACCCTCGCCGACGTCTACACCACCGCACACTGACCCCGACGACACGTCCGTGGCCACCGTGCCCTCGTGACGGGCGTCGATCCAACCAACGTCAGCAGTGTGCTCGCGTTGTCCGGCGACCGGGGATGGTTACCGTGGAATGAGCGGCGGGCATACTCACCGCACGGCCACTCGCCCACAAGGAAAGCCCATGGGACTCGGCACGCTCATCACCCGCACCACCGACACTGTGATCGCAGCGACAACCTCCGCAGCCAGAGCCGTCACAGCTGCCACCACCTCGGCCGCAGGCACAACCGGGGGCGCCGCCCTCGGCGCCGGACTGGGGGCTGTGCGCGGCGCAGCCGATGGTCTCCGGGACGGCGCGGAAAGAGGAAGCCGATCAGCCCCCGCCGCCGCCCTCACCGTCACGGCGCTCACGGTCACCGGCATTCTGGATTGGCCGCTGGTGCTCGCCGCCGGCGGCACCGCTTTTCTGGTCAACCGGCTCACCCGGCACCCGGCCGACCCGCCACCACACCCGCCGGCCACACCCACCACCCCACGCCCCCGGGCAAGGGCCGCCAGAAAAACCCGGACGCCGCGATCCCCGGCCCCGGCGGGCCGGCGGCCACCCGCAGCGACCCCCCCATCTGCATCTGCACCTGCACCTGCACCTGCCCCGACGAAGGAGTAGCCGGCTAGCCTCTGGCCCGGAGCCACCGGGCATGGTGGGGGCGCCGGGCGGGTAGCACGGCGAGTTCAGCTGCTCCGATCGATCGTGGGTCGCATCGCTCACCGTCCGCCCCGCACTCACGCCTTGTCGAACTCCACGCCCCCACCCTTAGCCCAGACTGCAGGCCAAAACCTCGCCGAGTCCGAAGCGGCCTGGCTGAGCTCAAATATTCGCGCAGCCAACGTTCCCCCTGCTCGCCCCCGTCCCTCTGACTCACCGGGGAACAGCGCATGAACTGTGTCGAACATTGTCCCGGCCCTCCGGTCACCACGAGGGTCACGCCGCGAAACGCGTTTACCCTCGGTAACATGCGGTTAGCGGCGGTGGTGGGGTGTGCGGCGATTGCCGTGCTGACCGGAAGCTGTTCCCTGCTGGCTCCCGCGGCGCCGGCGGTCGTGCCAACATTTTCGGCGACCACGACCACACCGGCACCGGTGGTTCCGGTCAAAGCCGGGTTGCCCACCCGGTGCAAAGACCTCCTCAACGGACAACAGCTCGACGCTGTGCTCGGCCTTCCCCTGTCCGGCGTCGTGCGGACGGTGCTGGGGCAACCCAGTCCCTCGGTGGGCCTCAACGGGCGGATCACCTGCAGCTATGGGATCCCCTCCCCTTCCGGCGGCTATGCACTCCAGCTCAGCGCGGAAACTTACCGCGACGACGCAGCGGCGGCGGCCAGAACTCCGGTGAACGTGGACGCGCTGCGCCCCCCGGGCGTGAACCCGATACCTATCACGATCGGCCCGACGACAGCGATGTACCTGCCCCTGCCCGATGGACCATTCTTGATCGCCTCCACCGGCATCTACGCGGTGTCGGTGACACTCGGCCCCACCAGCTTCACCCCCGATAAAGCACCCGCTGCCGCGGCTGAGGTAGCGGCAATGGTCCTGACCAGAGTGCGCGGTGGCACCGCCGCCAGCGCGGTGTCGCCCTGACGGTACGGCGGTCACCAACCCGGTGGCGCCGTCCCTGAGCAAGGCGGTCGACACCCCGTCGGGGTCCTCGGCTACCAACGCGAAAACGCCCCGCTCGCCCACCCGGGTGAGCGCCGATCGGCCGGGGCTCAGCTACCCACACCGTGGTGGCGCCCGACGAACCGGCAACGTGTTCAGCCAGGGCCCGGAGCGCCACCCGCCCGACGCCTTGCCAGCGAACCTGGTCCAACTCGACACCATCCAGATGGCGCTCGAAGTCGTTGATCCACGGACACTGATCCGGGGCGTAGGCGACGTACCGACCGCCATCACTTTCAGAGGTCGACTCCCAGAAGTACCAAGAAGACGACTGCACTACATGGGTTCAGGCGCGAACGCTGCCAGGCGTCTATCGCAAATGACCGTATGCGGGGGACCCGATGGCACCGTTTCAGCCGATGACGTTCCCGCCGGTGGCACCCCCATATTCAAGCCCACAGAACCCCAGCGCGGCCATGGGTTGCGATAGTGTGCGTGGCCGTGGGCGACAGCATCGGGTAAGCCCGGGTATCCACCACCGACCAGCACCCCCCACTGCAGCTCGACGCCCTGAGCGCCGCGAACTGTTTGAAGACCTACACCTACACGTGTCAACGCCGAGCCGAATACGGCCCGGGAACACGGGGATGCTCCTATGGATGTCAAGCGGCGGTGATCACGTTAGGAGGCCGTTCCTCGATGGCGATGGTCTCCCGGTGCTTGTCGGTGTCAACGTCGTGCATGCTCGCTGCGTTGCGTGTGCTCCACGTTGACACCTCCCACGCTCGGGTAGGGGGCAGCCTGGATCGAGGAATGGCCTTTTGTGGCCTGGGTTGTCATGGGAGGCCTTGGTTCGGGGAGGTCGACGTTTGCTGGCGCAGGACGTGATAGACCTCGCGGGCGGTGAGGCGCTTGAGGCAGCGGATGATGTCCTTCTTCGATAGTCCCTCGGCGGTGCGCCGTTCGACGTAGGCGCGGGTGCGTAGGTCCCAGCGCATTCGGCTCAGTACGACCCGGTAGAGAGCGGCGTTGGCTTGTCGGTCGCCACCGCGGTTCAGTCGGTGGCGATGGGTCCTGCCCGAGGACGCCGGGATCGGAGCCACATCGCAGAGCATCGCGAACGCACCGTCTGAACGCAGCCGCTCGGTGTTCTGCCCAGCGGTGACGAGCAGCTGTCCGGCGCTGTCGGGTCCAACTCCGTTCAGGGCGAGCAGCGCCGGGTTGATCTGTGCGACCAGGGGTGCGATCAACGCGTCGAGCTCGGCGATCTCAGCACGTAGCGCGCGGTGCCGGCGGCCCAGCGTCCGCAGGGCGACCTTCACGGCTTGCTCGGGCTGAGCGATCAGGGACAGGTCAGGGCGCAGCCCGGCACACACCTCGAGGAGCTGAGGGTCCTTCAGTTCGCGGAGCCGCTCGCGCACTACCTGTGGTGCGGTGATGATCAGGGTCTTGATGCGGCGCATGCAGTCGGCGCGCTGGCTGACGGCGCTATGGCGGGCGACCCGCAGGTTCCGTAGTGCCTCCACTTGCCCGTCGCGTTGTTTGGGGACTCCGGTGCGCACCCGGCCCAGCGCGGCACGGGCGGCTGATTCAGCGTCGATCGGGTCAGACTTTCCGGCCGCGCGTCGTGCTTTGCGGTCAGGGCGGTCGACCTCAACCACGGCCTGGCCCTGCGACGCGAGGTAGCGTGCCAGGCCGGCGCCGTAGGCGCCGGTGCCCTCGACGCCAATCACCCGCAGCGTCCCGAACCCACCTAACC
>JAABUI010001417.1_pt1 | contig 13938 bp, 13 predicted proteins | sample 5559111 | NCBI WGS metagenome assembly JAABUI01 (sample SAMN10711870, study PRJNA513365) | rock metagenome | isolation source: Antarctica rocks | place: Antarctica: Victoria Land, Buttleship Promontory
TCACCTGGCAATACGCCAGGTGGATCCAACCATCGAATTTGCACAACTGAGGAGACCCGTGTGTGAGGTGAATGCTCTTTTACATAGTCGTGCGGCAGTTGTCGGATTCAACGTAATTCTGCCAACAATGGTTGCGATCTGCTCACCTGCGAATCAAAGAATCTCGGGATGTCCTCTATCCTCATATCCAATGTCTCATACGCTGTTTCTTGACGAAGGTGCCCCATGCGGTCTCGCACAAAGCGTGTCGAGGTGGTATCCTTGTGAAGACACTCCACATAGGCTGATTGATGACTCCCCGCCAATCTAGAAACCCAATGAACAGTCTGGACGGTCAAATTCAACAAGATCGCTCGAGTTTGTCGAGCTTCGACAAAGACCCGCGCAAGGGGAACGCTGGCGTCACTTTCGGTAATCGAACGGGGTCGAAACGGGCTTGGACTAACGTCTGGAGATTCCAGTGGTCCGCGAATTGAGTAGCAGCCTCGGGAAAGGATCCTTGTTGGGACGGGAGGTTTTCGAGGTCCCCTTCGAGCGAATCCTGTGTTTCAGGCGGAGGAAACGAGATTCGGTGTTGCTGAGCCGCTATCCGAGCAGTTTGCTGGACATGTAGTGGTGAATACTCGTAAGGAGGCCGACCGGAGCGGCTCGGTGTAGTCAGCTTCTTCAATAAGCCAATCGGGAAGTCAATATTTGATAGATGGGATGGGAGCATGGCGAGGGGTAGCGAAAGCTCAAAGTGAGCTCAGTATAGACCAAAGGCGAAGAGTCAGCCCTAGATCAGTGGCTATTTAAGCTGCATGAGCGTGGAGATAACATCAGACACAGGAAATGGAGCTCTTGATGGCGTCCGGAGGTTGGATGATGTTCTAATCCCCATCAATGACGAATACCCATCAGTGGTGTTGACTGATGGCGAAGGGAGGAGATCGATGGTTTGAACAGGTGCCTGTTGGTCCACGCATACATTACCTACCATGCATTGCTATTTGAAGCTCTGTTTGAAGCTTTTGGAGTGAGTCACATCCGTTTGCATAATCACAGCTAGTTCTCGCGCGATACAGCTAGAATCCCGGGAACCTATGAATAATACTTTTGTCAAACACCCAAGGTCCAACAAATTCTAGAAACCTTGCGGCTTCGAAATAATTTTTGTTGTGACCACAACATCTGACGATGTCATTCGGGCCCTCATCATCCACCTCGAATGCTCATGCGAGCGTCTTGACACCATCTGAGGCCCTACCGGCAAATGCTACCCACGTACGAGGACCGGACCTAAGCCGACCGATCGACCTGCAAGACCTGCTTCGAAGCTATGAGACCATTGGCTTTCAGGCTACAGGACTGGCTAAGGCCATACAGATAGTCGATGAGATGGTAAGCTCTGTTTCGATATCTTTACCTTATGCCGACCACAGGAAGTAGCGCAAACGACGGCAAGACCCGAACGAACCCCTGATCCTCTTCCTTGGGTACACCTCGAACCTGATCTCATCCGGACTCCGAGAGATCATCCAATTTCTGGCACAGTACAAGCTCATCGATTGTCTCGCGACGACCGCCGGTGGTATCGAGGAAGACTTCATTAAATGTCTGGGCTCCACGGTTTTGGGGGAGTTCCACCTGGACGGTGCAGACCTCCGGAGAAAGGGGTGGGCTCGGCTTTCTCTCCGCATACGTCGGCGGCTGCTGTGCGGCTCCAGACGCATGGGTCATAAGCTGATCGAGTTCACCCACAGGTTGAATCGAATAGGAAACCTATTGGTACCGAATTCGAACTATTGCGCTTTCGAGGACTGGGTAGTCCCAATACTCGACGATATGGTAGAGGAGCAAGAGGGACCGGAAAAAGTCAGATGGTCGCCTAGCACCGTCATAAGTCGCTTAGGAAAGGAGATCAACAATGAAGACAGTGTCTACTACTGGTGCTACAAGGTCGATCCCGTTCTCCGATTATGCTGAATGATGGAGCTGACAAGCAGTAGAACGACATCCCAGTGTTCTGTCCCGCCTTGACAGACGGTTCTTTGGGCGACATGATCTACTTCCACACCTACAAATCCTCAGCTCAGCTCAATATCGATATCGTGGCGGATATACGCCGGCTGAACGATATGAGCGTGCATGCGAAGAAGGCCGGGATGATCGTGCTTGGCGGAGGGGTTTGCAAGCATCAGATCGCGAATGCGATGCTCTTTGTGAGTCCATAGTCTAGGCAAAGCTTCACGACTGATGGGTTGCAGCGGAATGGAGCGGATTACGCGGTCTACATCAATACCGGACAAGAGGTGAGTCTCGAGACAGACATTAGACCGAGTGGCTGATATTCTTTTGCTAGTACGATGGTTCCGACTCCGGAGCACGACCGGACGAAGCCGTATCTTGGGGGAAGATTCGCGCGGGAGCTGAGAGTGTGAAGGTGAATCCTAAGCTGGCCATTCTCCTTGAGCTGGCTGAGCGCTTCGAAAGGTGTACGCCGACGCGACGCTTGTCTTTCCACTCGTCGTCGCAGCCACTTTTGGCCAGGCACATTGGGAGGAGCAAGCGAAAGAAGTTAAGGTGAATGGACAGGCCTGAGGAGTTCGAGGAGTCCAATGGGCAGGACTGAGATTTCAAGTCTTGATACCCAGCATCGTTCATACTGGCATCATCATGGCGCCCGTCACATCCGATCCATTCCATGCACATTCTTGGCAGGTGGCAGGGATTCGGCAGGAGCACAGAAATCACCGGATCAGACCGAGCCAAACGCGGGCCAAAGCTTAAGGTCCCAATATTATTGACACTTCCACCATCATCCCCATCTTCTCCTTTACATCGCCTGTCTCTCAAACAATGTCTGTTTCAGTAGGTATGGCGGCTCAGGATCGTTCGGCGGCGGTGCAGATCGTCCGTCCGCCTGTCTTTGTTCCCGCCAAAGAGCTGCCTGCGCCCGGGAAAAGGCGAGGTTCGTCCCCGGGCATAGTAGAGATAATCACGACTAAGGGCAGTGTAGCAGGGGGCGACGCGACGCAGAGGCTTTGTAGGAATGTCCTTATATATGGGTAAGGTCGCTGCGAGGACTTGAGAGCGTGGGCGCTGATGGCTGGCCAGTTCATGTCGGTTCCAGGATCAAGGAGTGAGCATCATCGCCACTGTTGTGAGAAGGAGAGCTGATCTGAGCAGTGTGTCTATTACCACCCTCCTGTGAGCTTCATGTTCAGCCATCTCCATGGAGCTTGACGAGTTTGTCGCAGCCCGGGTCAGAATTCGAACGTCCTGGATCGCCGTCTTCCTCCAGGTCCATCTCCTCGACCTCTCACCATTCCTTCGCTGACATCTTACTCTCTAGTCCCGCATTAACCAATGCGACTCCCGTCTCGAAGGATAGCAGGACATCCGAGCTGGGCGCAGAGCATCTCGCTGCGCCAGTCTTTGTGCCGAAGACCCCGATGTCGGATGGTGCTTCGCCAAGGTTGGCGCTTATGTTACAGTCACGACTGAGGCTAATGGCGTGTCAGGGGCACGGCTCCTGCTGTGCGACCTATTTGGCCCTCTGTGTCGAGCGCTAGGGGATTGGTGCCCGAGGCGGAGGCATCGACGAGCTCAATCCAGCCGAATGTGAGTTCACAAAGCAATGAGTAGCGGCTAATGCGGCAGACGAGCTACGAGGATTCCATGCTCAGTGTCCACCAGGCTCAGGGGATGGACGGGAGCATGTACCTTCCCCACCAGCCAATGCGGCAACCAGTACGTCCTCGTCTCGCTCGGCTAGCTGCATCTGACCCAGCGTTCCTAGCTCGACCATCACCTCTACACCTCCCCGTTGCCACACGTCGCCAATCCACCTCTAACCTCCCATCCTTTGCATTCCTTCTTCATCCCTGACGAGCTCCGCCGCTCCATTCAATCCCGACACGAAGCGACGTACGCTTCGCAGTCTGGTCCTACCGGTCTCCCCGGCGAGCTAGGGGTGTATCATTCTCTTGTTGCCCTGGGCGTCCCACAATCGATACCGAGCAGGGTATACGGACATCCGGCACCAGTCTATCGAGCTGTCAGCTCGGTGGATGGCAATGTATACACTCTACGACGAATAGAGGGTGAGTCTCCGCTTTTTTTGGCTATAATTCAATTGAGCGAGGATTGGGCAGGATATCGGCTAGTCAACGAAGCGGCGTTCGGCGCAATCGATACCTGGCGGAGAATGCGGCATCCGAACATTGTCGGTCTTCGCGAGGCATTCACCACCAAGGCGTTCAATGATAACTGTACGTTTCTCTATCAACCTTCCAATAAGGATTGACATGTTGCCGAATAGCATTAATACTGGTGTATGACTTCCACCCCGATTCGACGACTGTCTGGGAAGAGCACTTGTCGAATGACCCATCGCTCATGCCGATGGGCCGGAGACGACACGGCATGCCCATCCAAGAGAGGCTGCTGTGGAGCTACGTCACGCAGATCGCGAATGCTCTCACTGCGATACACAGCTCCGGACTAGCTGCGAGGAACCTTGATCCGAGTAAGGTGCTCATCACAGGGGAGAACCGGTAAATAATAGAGCTCGATTTTGCCCTTTTGAGTGACGACGCGGACAGGATTCGTTTGAATGGGTGCGGAATCCTGGACGTACTAGCTTACGATGCCACCACCCCCATTGCCGTATATCAGGTCAGTCACATCCGAGCTGGATTCAAGGCTGACCTCTCGAGACAGCAAGAAGATCTCGTCTCCTTCGGCAAGCTCGTGATCTCCATGGCATGCGAGTTCTTCGCGCCAGGTCAACATCCCGCCGCCCCGCTCGACCACATCGCACGCAACTATTCGCCAGATCTGAAGAATGTCATTTTGTTCTTGATCAGCAAGCCTGGACCGACCAAGGCTATCGACGATGTGGTCAGGATATTGGGTCCGCGGATGTTGAACGAGCTGGACGCGATGCAGAAGTGGGTCAAATCTCGTGCGAAGGCGGATTCGGTCGGCTGATGAATTATGCGAAGTTACGTTGACGTGTTGGAGAGCGAGCTGGGCGCAGAGGTCGAGAATGGTCGGATTGTGAGGTTGCTCAGCAAGCTTGGGTTCATCAACGAGCGGGCAGAGTGAGTCCACTTGACATCGCTTCATGACGCGAAGCAAGGGCTGACATCAAGTAGATTCGAGCTTGATCCGCGGTGGTCAGATACGGGCGATCGGTACGGTGTCATGACCTCCACCTGAGCGACTCCTGACGAGCGCAGATATATCCTAAAGCTGTTCCGCGACTACGTTTTCCACTCGATCGGAGTGGACGGCGCTCCTGTCCTTGACCTCTCCCACGTCCTGACATGCCTCAACAAGGTGAGTATAGCTGTTCACAGCAGTGCAGAACGTACTGACACAAGCAGCTTGACGTGGGGCTCGACGAGCGGATCATGCTGGTATCACGGGACGATCAGAGCTGCCTTGTCGTCAGCTATCGGGAGATCAAGAGCTGCGTGGAAGCTGCCTTCGCGTATGTCTACCTCTATTGGCTAAGTGCAATGCTGAGAGAGCTTGATGTAGGGAGCTGCGGAACGCGAGCAATCCCAATCGGACACATCGGTAGAAAACAGACATCCCAAAAACATGCAAAACGTGATGAATTGCTCTACCCCATCCCCTTTACGCCATCCCTTCTTCCTCTTCTTCCCGCCGGATCTGCTCGGCCAGCCGATCCCTCTCCATCTGCCTCATCCGTAAGAGCGTCATGCTCTCGTACTCGTTCTCCTTCTTCCGCGCCTCGATCTTGCTCTCCTTTTGTCGGGCGTGCTGTGCGAGGAGGTCGGCCATGATTGTTCCCCCAAAATCTGGCGCCGAGCCAAACGTCGGGGCCGAGGGTTCATGACCATTGCCATTGCCATTGCCATTCGATGCCGATTGAGGGTCATGCCCATTTGGTTGCCCATCGTGCCCATGAGATTGCCGAGCAGCCCAGTCAACCCAATCTGGTACCCGTCCCCCAGCCCACTTCGCCCTGACCCCCTCCTCCACTCTCCCCCCTGCCCGTCCCTCATCATCATGATCCCTCCAACACGCCCAGCACCCTCCCCAATTCCCGGGTCCAAACTCCACGAGCGCCTTCCGACCTTTCTTCTTCTTCTTCTTCCCTGGTTCAGGTTGGGGAGGATCAGTGACGACTACGTGCGCGATGGGACCGTAGCGATTCTGGAGGGTCGATTGGACGGTCGATGAGGATGAGGAGGCGGTGGACGTTGGGGGGAATTGGAGGATGAGTCGCAGGTCGAGGGGGTTGATATGAGGTCGTTCGTCCGAGCCGGAGCCGATCCGGGTTGCCGAGGTTTGACCATTCGTCGCCTGCGGATGAGAGCCATTGCTGTGACCATTCGTGTTGTCGTGAGAAGTCCCCTTCGCCTGAGTCGCCGTCGCCATCGCCATCGCCCGTCGCTGCGCCTCCTCCAACATCCTCTTCCCCGCATCTTTGATCGCTTCCTCCTCCGCCGTCTGCTGTCTCCGCTTCCCCTGCGCCACCCTCGCCTGCTTCGCGTCCTCCTCCCTCGCGTTCAATGCCTGTGACCCAACCCCAGACTTGAGCAAGACCCCACTGGAATATGAAGACAGACATGGGGAATGGAAACTCACGTCGATCATATCTTTCCGCTTCTGGTTCGCAGCTGCGTATTGAACCTTCTTCCGCCGATCGGATTCCAGTCGGGTGTGTAGGTAGTTACGCTTCGGGACGTCGAGGAGGATCTCGAGGGAGAGCGAGATTTGGCGGAACATGATGGCTGTGGGTCAGGGCATCAGCTCGGATTCGGGGGATCAATATCGCTAAGAAAGGCTGACCTGCTTCCGGTGTCGAGTTCTACGATAGGTGGGATCAGCTTCGGTTCATACGAGACGGATAGAAAGGGAGCGTACCTTGTCAGGATGATATTTGAGCGACTTCATCTTGTACGCCTTCCTCACCTCCTTCTCGGAAGCGGCGGTCTCCAAGCCTAGCAAGGCGTACGGGTCGAGCCCCGCTTCCTCCTCCGAGAGTAGGGGCGGCATGTTGGCGATGAGTCCAATTCCAAAATATTGCGCTCGGATGGGAAGGAGCGGCCCAAATACCTCGCCACGTACACAAGGGATGACGTGTCACGGAACCACCGATATCTTCATCATCTTGCTGGACTCTTTCGTATGACCTACCTCGTATCCTCGAGCTATACAAAGCTCATTCTCCAAGCCTGATGCGGGCTACCTCCATAGCCCTCCTCCTGATCTATCGGTTACCGCTAGGACTGTCTTTTCGAGCTCGGAGTCAAGCTCCACGCACCATGTCCACCCCTCCAGCCGCGAGCTCCTCCCGACCCCGCTCCTCCACCCGGATACCAGGCCCCGTCGAGACCGCCATGCAAACAAAGGTATCTCTCGTCCTTTCCCCTCCTCCGTTTCTGCTCATTCGGCGGACCCCATTCGGCGGAGCCCAGCGCTGATGTGAATTCGAACATAGCTGATCGAAGCCTTCCAACCCACGCTGATCCGGATTTCAAACGACTCGATCAAACACGCCCATCACTCAGCCATGCGCGCTCAAGGCGGAGGATCCGGTGAGAGCCGTGAGTCCCCTCCGCTTCCTCGTCTTCTTCTCCTCCTTCCCCTTACTGCTTCTTCCCTTTGGAATCTGGACCTGACTTGGGGCAAGATTTCGCCGTCGCTATAGTCTCACCGTTATTTGTTGGGAAGATGCCGATAGCGAGACATCGGATGGTGAATGCTTTGCTCAAAGACGAGTTTGAGACGCAGGGATTACACGCGTTGAGTCTGAGGTTGAGGACGCCAGACGAATGGGAGAGGGAGGTTGGCGATGCTGGGGTGACATGAATCCGTATGATCAATGACCTGTGTCGCTTCAGGCGGGTAGCCTATGCGGGACATCGGGATCGAATAGGCTCCCCGTCAGAGAACAGTCTTGGGCATTCCGACCTGTTTCAACTTCGCCAAAAGCTGGGCTCCGTTATCAAAATAGGCTAAATGGTAACATCGCAGACCCAAGCCAACGCGGACGATGAAGTGTCCCTATGAAGAAATCGCTACAGACTGTCTACAGCGGTCTCATCTATACACCCCGCCCTCCTTCCACCCCTGAGACACCCCTACACATCGTACCCCCTCACATGATGATGCATTTGCATCCCGCAACCTCGCCATCTCTCCCTCCCGCGCCATTCCGTCCAGATCGCGAGCCGACCGGATGCAACAGCGAGGGTTTCTTCGGATCTGCTAGAATCGGCGGGTCAGCCTGATAATCGTGCAAGGTCGATTGGAGGCGAGAACTCACAATCTTCGGCGCGGATGGAGAAGGATCGTACGGAGAGATGGATGACGGTGGGGATAGTTGGCGGGAGGGCGGCGGGGAGGTTGTTGGCTTTCCCGTTGATCAGCTTTCTCAAAGCCAGTTCGGAAGGGAGACGAACAGGTGAGAGTGGAATCATCGCTCAGTATTCGGCCAGCATGGAGGACTCGGAGGGAGGATGGCGAAGGTGGTTGAGCGGGGCTTGACCAGTCTTCGGAAACTATCATCAGTCCTGATGCGAAGAAAACAGCCCGGATCGGCTATATCGCAGTCATCGAGACTCACCTGATGGCCACATGCTCCACACCAACTCCTTCATCCGTCCGACCGTGGTCTCGGGCTCGAAAGTGAACACATGACTCTCCCCGGAGATCATCAGGACTCGCAAATGCACCTAAAGTCCACTCAGCTCCAGTCTATGAGAAGGCGAAGGGAGACTTACCATCGGGACTGGAGGAGTGACTGTTCCCTGCCCGTCCCTTGCGGGTTCTTCCGCAGCCGGTGTCAGGGGATGTGAAGTACTACTGGAAGTCGACGCTTCGGGTGCGGAGGCATTGGAAATGGCAGGAGGAGCAGCTGATGTAGATTGATCGAGGGTGGGTGTAGGAAGTGAAAGGGGCGCGGCGAGAGGGGGTTGGGCGTGAGCGGGTGGAGCGGTTGTGCTGGTGCTCATGATGCGGAATGGGGCGATGGCAATGTCTGCGGAGAGTCTATCAGGACTATAAAGAGTGTCATGAGATGAAACTCACGCGGACCAACCCCTGATTCAATGGGAGTTGTAATCGAAAGTTTCGATGATGACCGAAGGGACGAGACGGCTTCCGGAACCTCGGTCGATGATCCACTCCGTAAGAAGGCCGTAAGGGCTGGCTATGTGACGTGACTTAAAACCTCGGCAGAATTCTCCGGATGAATCTGATCCTTCAAGCGATGCTGAGATACTACTCGTCGGCGACTGGGGAGAGGAAAGAGGTTAGGGTGAATGCGGCTCGTAGCGATCGGTGACGGCGAATGACAAAAGGTTGCGGAATCCATTCAGGGCCGGCGATTGGAATGGATATGGAGAACCCCGAGCTCGGTTTGATCGTCAGTTTGTTTCCTTGTTATAAAGATAAGGATGGTGATGTTCAAGGTTGTCGAAGCGCTTCGGCTTCGGCTAGCTAGGCTTAAAATAACTCAATCCAGAGAAGCCGGACGTCAGCGGGACTTATGGACTAATGAAATAGGGTTCAGGCCGGTAGTCCCGTTACCATGAGTAGATTTTTAGTGTGAGCAGGAACGGCCGCGGATCCCGCCTTAACCTTTGTCAGACTGCACACGTAAACCGATCATTTCCGCGGTGTGTGCTCGTGGCTCGTGGGAACAACTTGGAGAGGCCCTCCTTTCGACCCGACGAAGTGCATTGAAAGCAGAAACAGGTCTTGAGTGCCGACTACGTTGACTCCACTGCGAGCGATGCAAGGCCTGATTCTCATTGAACACAATAGCTGAAGTAACCGCAGTTGCGCCGTCGGCGAAGAGGTCGCGACAACAAAGAGGCATCGATGCTCCGGCTCAGATACGAGTACTCCGATGCCGATGGACTCAGATGGCACCACGTTCAAGGATGAAAAGTGAAGGCAATGATACATGTTAAGTGATGTTATACGGATCCTACGCGAATACCCAACGTCTATCGAGCTCGGCTCATCGACGGAGGGTGAAAGCCGTCGGTAGGTGTTCGGGATCGTAGTGGTATTCGTCCCGTTGAGCTGGAGCAACGTCTTATCAGGACCATACTGAGGCCAGGACGTCAAATTGTTCCCCCTCCCGATGGGTCGGAGCAGTACGCGAAGGTAAACCTGGTTACATCAGTCTTGATCCCCCTCGCAAGCGGAGCCGTCTCACCAATTGTTTACCATGGCCTTCGAGAGAGCTTAAAACTTTCTAAAATCAACTAATGATATGAATAATAAAGAAGATAATCATGACTAACTCTAATCAATCTTCATCTCAAATAAACTAGTATACGGATAATAATAGCAAATTAGCGAGTTTGTTATAGTAATGTCATACATCAAACAACATAAGGCCAAATTAAGCTTAGTCTATCGCCGTGGAGATGCTTCCGAAGACAAATGGTGTTTCAGACTGGTGGTAGGCTATTAGACCGTCAATACAGCTCGCAGCATGGTGAGATCAGACGCACCACCGAGATAAGGGGCTGCGCCTGGTGTATACGCCGTGAAGAGATAGCTCCCGGAATTCGTCCAAGCCGGGATTGTTTGCTTGCTCCAGGATCCACCGTCGACCAGACTGGAAAGCCGCGTCGTCAAGGATCGCCGCGAGTTGTTTAAACCTACGCCGGTCAGCTTTTACCTCATTGAGTAGATTGTTGCTCACTCTGGTGCCACGCCAAACGTCTCATTGCCGGTGTCGAATGGTCTGTAGGGCTCAGCAGAACCCTCTTGTGGGATGGAAGACGTACGAGCCGAGTGATGGATCGGTAGAGCTCCAATACCTCACCGAGGACTGACGAGTTCACTGGGAGCGGCCCGATGAGGTTGGCGATCTGTTCGAGGAAGGCGGTGCTGTTGACGGTGGAGGCGTGAAGACCGTTCCCCTGTACCAGCGTCAGTGCTGCAAAGGGGGAATTGGATGGCCGACTCGTCCAGGTTGCTGCCATATATGAAGGATTTTGGCAAATTTGCCCTCCTGGAGGAGAGTATGAGGCGAGTCGGGGATAAGGTCACCATCGATCGAAGGGGCTGAACTTGTCAATCGTCCATCGCTCAAATTGAGCCCGACCCCACCGAAGACGAGTCTGTCGATCGTAAGCCATCGCTCAGACCAGAGGACAGTGAACTCACCCAGCGCTGTAGACGGTAAAATTATCCGTTATCAATAGCGCTTCCAGCAGTAGCTCGGCGGGGAGCGCTTTGAGGCAGTCGAGTGTGCTCTGGTCCGGCCGCTGTCGTATTCGGTTGACGGCAATTGTAAGGTCGACTATGGAATCGTACGGCCCTTGCCACGTTGAACTTGTGGGTCCTATCGGTGCATTGGATTTAGCTCCGGACTCCATGATCTGCGGAAGTCAGGACCGATTCTGTCCCTCGTTGAGGTAGAGCAGAGAGATAAGTTCGGCACCAGCAGATTGGCCGAATCAGGTCACCTGGCCACCGGTCGTCAGTAAGTCGATCATCTTCTCTGTGAGACATCGCAACGCACCTGGGTCGAGTCCCCTCCGAATGCCCATTATGTTGTCTTGGACCCACTCGAGAGCCGCATTGACATCCTTCGAACCCAGGTTCGCCGCGCCATTCGCAGCGATCTCCTCGCCGTACCTGCATACTCTTATCAGCTGTCGCCATCTCCAGTCGAGTCACCCACCCGAAGCCGAAGATCCCGGATCGATAGCTCAGAGTCACCACAATCACAGGCTTGTCCTGAGTAAGATCAGCTCAGCAGTCCATCACAGAACAGATTTAACATACCGTCTCGATGGAATCGCCAATGAACGCTGAGGCATTGTAGAAGCTGCCAGTACCGCCAACAAATGAAACTCCGTAACTTCATGTCATTAGCGCGAGAGTCACCCATACACAGGTCACTCACATCCAGACCATGACCGGTAATCAGGCGTTTTGTCCGTTGGTACCCTCAGTCGTCCATACGTTGAGGTACAGACAGTCTTCCGATGCACCGTAGGTTGGACTGGCGAAATGGCTCGTATTCGATTGCAGGCATGCCGGTGGTAGTTTCTTGGCGGATATCGACTAGGAATTGTACGTCGGGGTCTGAGGTGGAACAAAGCGCAGATCACCAACCGCCGTTTCGCAAAATCAGCCGAGTGAAACGCTACGGGGAACGAGCTGACGAGGTTGAGCGAAGGGATTACCGGCATAAACATCCTGCTTAGATTGGGGCTATGCGACAGCCTCGATGGTCATTGGGCTGGTCATTTGTTCCGGCCGGGATGATAGTTACAGAAGGTAGCAGAGGTCGTATCGCTTGCCCAGCGGGATGCGATTGGCGAGGCAAGGGCGAGAGGCAGTAAGGCGAGAATGGCGAGCATGGTGGGTAGACAGAGGGTGATGGGGAATTCCCCAAGGGGTTGGGCCAGTCCTATATTACATTCTGAGTGTTCTAAAAATGGGGTAGCCGAAACGCGGAAAGGACCACAGCCCAGTGTGTAGGCACCGTTGCCTTTACCGCCTTTTCTCCGTCGGAAAGGGATGGAAACTCGTATGGCAGTTCCGCCGCTGTTGAGATTCGAGCACCTGTAGTCATATACAAGTATGATGTATGAATGTATGTGTGATTTTCCGAGGTGATGGGGAAGCTGACAACTAGGCCTGCTAGCTAGCTGGATAGGCGAGCTGATTATTACGCCTTCAACAGTCGCGTTGCGCTGTCTCAGGAACCGGTACTGGCTGGGGACATCGTGGAGAAGCGTGCATTGCCGACAGACACCAAAGGGTACGATAAAGGTGCACGCATGGTCACGACAACGCTACTGCGGGATTTTTCACACTGATGCCAATCGCGTGACTTTGGCGGGACTATCAAATTGGCATTGCCTTCCATGCGTGGTGAGGGTCAGACGACAGCTCTGCAGAAGATCTGGCGCTCCCAATGCTTTTGGTGGGAACCGTGCAAGATAGGATGCATGCTATGTTCTCGGACCGATCAACCCAAAAGTTGAACTTATCAAGCCACCTCCGACGGCGGTATCCTCCCCAGCTTCCCTACTAACCCCTCCCATCCTTCCCTCCCTTTCGCCTCCTCTTCATCAAACCTCCTAATCACCCTCGCCGGATTCCCCGCCACCAACGTGAAACTCTCCACATCCTTCGTCACCACACTCCCAGCCCCGACATAGACGTGATCCCCAATCGTCACCCCGGGTAAGATCATGGATTGTCCACCGATAACCACGTTGGATCCGATCTTGACCCTTCGCGCGATAAGGTAGGGTGCGGGCCCGACGTAAGAAATCATACGTTCGTATGGCTCGACGGGGTGGTCGACGGTGTAGATGTGTACACCGGGACCGAGGGCTACACCGGGGCCAAATTCGACTGGCGAGCGCGAGCGGACGAGATAAGCTTGTCTACGCATACGGGTTAAGGTGGGTGAGACTGACCCGGAGCGATATCGAGGATGACGCAGTTGAAATTGATAAAGAGGACCCCATGGACTGTGATATTGGATCCCTAAATCCACTTCAGGACGTCGTCGGGATAAGACGGCCTCGGGGTACAGCGTTACTGACATATTCACAACGGAAGCCATCCATCATCCATACTTGTCCCCTTGGACCTATATCAAGCAGATCCTTAGCCATCTCGTCCCGCTTCGCCTGATCGTCCTCTCTATTCCATCGTCGCAGCTTGGCGAAGCACTCTGCTTGCTTCTGGCCGTCTACGTTGGTATTTTCAGAAGGGACGTTCTTGTCTCGTGAGGTGAGGTCGGGTTGGAAGGCGCTCGAAGGGTTCATCCTCGAGTGATTCCTTCGGAACATGTACTATCGATAGGACCGTCATGGTGGAAGAAAGTGTAGACGAAAGTGGGCTCGGTTAACCGGCTTGAGGACTTTCGGAACCGAACAGCGGAGATCTCCGGCAGTATGGCGTGGATCTAGTCTATCGTTC
>JAABUI010001418.1_pt1 | contig 13938 bp, 25 predicted proteins | sample 5559111 | NCBI WGS metagenome assembly JAABUI01 (sample SAMN10711870, study PRJNA513365) | rock metagenome | isolation source: Antarctica rocks | place: Antarctica: Victoria Land, Buttleship Promontory
CTGTCCGGAAGGAGATTCAGGGTGGACTCGTGTTTATCACCGGGGGAGAGGAGGGGGATGGGGAGGTGGGAAGTCAGGCGGATGATGGGAATGACCAAGAGGATGAAGGGGATGGAGATGAGGAAGAGGAGAGGGAAGGGGGTGACGATGAGTCGGCGGGATTGGACGAGCCAGGGCTATGATGAAGGGACAATATGTTATACATCAAACCAAGTAGTGCTACAAATACTCCGGTGGTGGTCGTCAAGATCGTAGCTTGGCAGATTGTTCATATCAGTCTAGCCGTCCCACTCGGTTCAGCCTCGTACACCGCTGCTCCCATCAGCCTCAACCGAAGGGGACCTCAACGGTATGATTTGACTCACGCAACGTCTCCTCCTCCGTCCGCCTCTCTTCCGCCCGGGCCCGTTCCCCCTCGATCCGCTTCCAAACCGTATGACAAGCGCCCTCGCCCACAACAAGCTTAAGCTCGATCTTTCCCCCTCGTCCCGGAGAAAGGATACTCGGGCCATCGGGCATGAAGGAAAGGATCATGTGGGTTGGGGAGAAAGTGGGAATGTGGAATGTGCAGCTCAAGAGGTGGGACTGGTGGCGGCTCATCAGCTTTGCTTGGTTCCTTCAAGGAAAAGGGGGAACGGACGTATGGTATGACCAGGGAAGAGAGGACGGGTGGGGCATCGTAAGCTTGTGAGTTCGAGGCGGCGGGAGGAGTGTCGACTATGAACATGACCTGGGGAACCGGGTCAGCTGATGCCCAGTACAGCCCATCGCTGCGCATAGCAAGGTGCAATATTGGTGAAGCTCACTCTTCGATCAGTGACCTGGACTCGACCCTTGGCGCTCTCTATTCGCTTCGGTCCGGTGATCGTCGCCGGTATACGCAGCTCGATACTGGCCTCATAGGGCAGGGTTTGGATGGTCTCGCCTTGATAATCGGGGTCAGCTGAAAGGATCGAGTGAGGTCATCGAGCACTTGGTGGTGACTTACCAGACTGAGGTGCCAGCTTGTCTTGAGAAGATGAGGAGATGGTGTTGACCGACATTGCGTCACAGATTGGCTCCAATGAGGGAGGGACAGAAACAGAATGACATCGAGGTGGACATGCCAGAAGCTCGAGACGGAAGCAATTATTTAGCTGGAACTATCGTAGGTTTCATCGATGCAAGAGCGGGTTTCAGTAACTTATATACCCTTTAGATAGATAGATCATGTCACGAAACCTACTTCCCACCCTCAGAGCCGCTACTCTTCGGTCAGTTACGAGACGAACCAGTGCTAGTGCAACTCGGGGCCTCAGCTATATCCCGGACGCCCCGTCTGGATCTGGGAGACGCAATTCGCTTGGATTCGACGAGGCTGTCAATCCTGTGCACTCGACACTGGTGCCTTTCGTGATTGAGCAGACTGTGAGCTTCGGGTTCTTCGACCAAAGCTCTGGTTGAACCCCAGGTACTGGCGCTGACGGAGACTCGTCGTAGGCTCGAGGAGAACGTAGCTACGACATCTACTCCCGACTCCTCAAAGAAAGAGTCATCTTCCTCGGTCCCGTGCGTCCCCTTGCCTACCTCAATATACTACCACTGATGCGATATCCAGGTGATGGACCAGTCCTCTACCTTGATGACGGCCCAGCTCCTCTTCCTCGAAGCCGAAGACTCCCGTCGACCCATCAAACTCTACATAAACTCCCCCGGGGGATCCGTCAGTGCCGGCCTCGCGATCTACGACACGATGCAGTACATCTCCGCGCCGGTGCATACGTTCTGTATGGGGATGGCGGCTAGTATGGGGAGTCTGTTATTGGCGGGTGGGGAGAGGGGACATCGGTATGCGCTCAAGCATGGGACGGTCATGATACATCGTACGTTAAGTTTTCCTGCCTCGATCCCTCCACCACTACCATTTCTCATTTCTTGGAGTGTTCAGGATGATGATCTCGCTCAGAACCATCCGGCGGCGCCACCGGCCAAGCATCAGACATCGCCCTCCACGCCAAAGAGATCCTGCGAATCCGGAGTCAACTAACCGACATCTACGCCTCACATTGTACCCGACAGAACGAAGAAACAGGAACAGCTCGGGATAGGTTCGAGAAAGCACTGGAGCGGGACTACTACATGACGGCGGAAGAAGCGGTGGAGTTTGGGATTGTGGATAAGATCGTGGAGAAGAGGACGGCGGTGGACGGGAAGGATGGGGAGAAGGCGGTCGCATAGATTTACACCCGCCTTTACGCATACAACTAATAAGCGTCCGACATGCTGACACGTCTTGGTGGTGTGTTCCATGGCGCTGTGTATCTTTCCAATGTATTATCATTCTCCCAGGTAGCTGGGGCCAACTCCCGGAAGAATATAGGGGATCGACGGGTTGTCCCTGTGTTTCAGATTGGCGAGAGAGGCACCGTGCGTCCGGTGATAGCGGTTTTGTCCATCAGTCCTGTCCCTCCCCTCCGCGATTCCGGCTCACAAGCAGAAACCCCAGAATGTATGCGTGGACGACAAGACACCCTTGTTGGGACCTGAAGATATCCGAGCCTTTGTCTGAGCGTGTGTCAGGCGTCAGACAAGCCATCGCCCGAGGACTCACACCGGTCCCTTGGGATTGGGTGTCCTTCGGGTTGATCAATAATCTATTCTGCTTTCATCTTTCAACCTTCACCCTACATCTCTTCCCATCTCCTTTTGAGCGCGTATACCCTACTAATCCTCGTTCCGACACGCCACTGTCTGTCATCACATTCGTTTGATCGACATCAGGAAGCTGGCCGTCATGATACACCCTCTCATCTATGTAGCATCCCTTGCCATCCTCGCCCTCCCCGTCTTTGCGACACCGACGCATGTTCGCAGGAGTCGGCATGCGGAACTTGGCCGACGGGCGAGTTGCGTCGCGAATCCTCCTTCATCTTCGACCGCCTCCTCGAACCCGATTCCGACCTCGGCCATGACGTCTACCACCCTAGGCGGACTTCAGGCGCAGGCTTTGATCGCAGAGAGCCAAGGCCCAGGGCATTGGCAAGAGTATACCACCAGTACTTATATCGGTATGTCGTTTTCCCAGTGTCAAATTCGTTCACCGACGTCTCTTCAGCCGATCCTACATCGACATCGGCAGTACCCCCCACCTCGGCACTGGCCACGACTGCATCTGCCACCTCATCCGACCCTAATCCAATCACCGCCTTCCTCTCGTCCCCGGCAGACAACGGATTCGACCTCCCCCTCTCCCTCGGTTTGGGCGGTGCAACTTCCTCCGCAATACCCAGCTCCACATCCTCGTCCAGCAGCCCAGTGGTCACTGGCACAACCGGAAACAGCACCAAGCACGTCTTTGCGCACTTCATGGTCGGTATCGTCTCGACTTACGCACAATCCGACTGGCAAGCCGACATGAGCCTCGCCAAATCCAAAGGCCTCACAGGCTTCGCACTGAACATCGGTGTCGACAGCTGTACACAGGCACAACTCGATCTCGCATACGCCGCAGCCCAAGCTGTGGGGTTCTACGTGTTTATTTCGTTCGACTTTAATTGGTACACCACCTCCGATGTATCGGGGGTCGCGACGATGCTCAAGCGATATATCGGTCAGCCGGCGCAGTTGTTGGTGGACGGCAAGCCGTTCGTCAGTACTTTCATTGGGGACGGCTTTGATTGGGCATCCGTGGCGAATCAGGTTGGGAGGCCGTTGTATGCCGTGCCATACTGGGGGCCGACACAGGACAACGCGAATAATGCCGGAGTCAGCGGCCTCTTCTCGTGGTGCGTCTTTTTCCGGCGGCCTATGATGACAACAATCTGATCGGTCGCAGGGATGCTTGGCCAGGGCAACTGGGGAATGATCCGGTCATGGCCAATATGTCAGCATCGCAAGACGAACTTTACCTCGTATTCGTCAACAGCGCAAAGAAGACTTACATGGCACCGGTCTCTCCTTGGTGTAGGTCTCGTTCTCTTCGGCTAATTTAGCTGACCAGACCGGTTCGTTGCTAGTCAGTACCCATTTTGGGAAGGAAGTATCGTACAGCAAGAATTGGGTGTTCTACTCGGAGATGTTGTGGAAGACGCGGTGGGACCAGATCTTAAGTTTGGGTAGTCAGCTCGACTTTATCGAAAGTGAGCTGTCCAATCCATACGAGTTCAGCGAAATGGCTGACGCGATCAGTCGTAACATGGAACGATTATGGAGGTCAGTCTGTTGTCAGAACCCTGGTTTCACAGTTGACGACTGTCAGAATCGCACTACATCGGCCCATTCGACACCCCGCACACCGATGACGGGTCCTCGAAGTGGGCAGCAAGACTTGACCATACCGCAATGCTGGATTTCGCCGTCCCCTACATCGAGGCATTCAAGACCGGCGCGACAGAACCGGGCATCACCACTGAGATGCTGGTCTACTGGTATAGGCCGCATCTGAAGGCCGCCATTTGCGATAGTACCGATAATTGCGGGACAAAGCCGACCGGCTGGAATGTGAGTTTGTTCGCAGGGATGCTGCCACTGATTACGGCTGATGAGGCGGAGTCCCTAAACGATAGCGTTTTCGTAGCGGCAATGACCAAGTCTGGCGGCAGCATCACCGTCACGTCCGGGTCCGAAGCACCCGTCACTTCCAGCGTCGGCGCCGGCGTCCAGGTTTTCGAGGTACCCATGGGAGTCGGGACTCAGTCCTTCCAATTCTCCACCAACGAAGGCAAGTCTGGTTCAGCCACATCAAATGTCACCATCAGCGCGGACTGTTGGGTAAGTTCTCCTGTAAACAACGGATCTTGCTGACGGAGATAAGAACGGAATCTATAACTTCAATTACCACTCGGGCTCGATCATCCCTTGATGGGAGGAGGGGCCTTGTCGGGGTATCGTGCCTATTCGAGACATCAGTGTAGCATCTATCGTCTCTTCTTTTCGTCTCCACCAATGGTTCTCATCGGAGTGATAGTCATGACGATGCTGGCATCGCAGTGTCGTATCGGAATGCAGGGCATACTGGGTGGTCTCCCATAAATTGCCGAAATAGGCTACTCGGACTCGAAGAACTCGTCGGCGTCCTCGACTACAGGCTTCGGTGAGGATTTGTCGCTCTTGTCCTTCTTGTCCTCCTTCCCGATCCCCCCTCTCTCCTTGTGAGCTTCACGCCCGACTGTGATCTTCTCCCTCCTGCCCGCCTTCTCACCCTCCTCGGGTTTCGAGCTGATCTCGCCTCTGTCCATCAACCCCCGCACCTCCAGCAGCATCCCAAATCTCAACCTCTCCGTCTTCTCCATCCCTTCCACATCCACCTCTTCCCCTTTGGCGGGAATCTCGATCTTTTCGCCAGCGGGAAAAAGGGAGATGTACTTCTTTTCATTCCTGTGTGATGTCTTTCGTCAGTACCGTCCAAGAGGAATACGGGATGGGGAACGAACGGATAGTGCACGACGTAATTGAGCATAATGCGAGCTTCTTCTAGGTCCCGGAAAATAGGGGCTGTTGTGGGATTGGATTGGGTCGATTGACTTAGGAGGCGCTTGATCAGTCGGGTGAGTTTCTGACGCTCTGCAGTCGGCCATCAGCCATCATGGACGGGATCCTCATCTAGACTGTTTGTCCATATAGACGGTGGTAGAGACTTGGTGCTCACCAAAGAATTTGACCTGAACACAGAGCATGATAGGACGAGTCACTGATACGGTCAAGGGACGAACCATATGGTATTTCCCACCATTTTTCTTCTCCAGCTCCCTCCGTTCTGCCCGTGCTAGGTCCGCTTGCTGCGACGTCAACCGTCTCTGAGTCGCTATCCGCAACCCAGGCTCCAGGGTGTCCTACGACGCATGTCAATTCGGGTAACACAGAATGGAAGGAAATGACAAACCTTCGCTAGAAGTCGCTTGGTCTGCCGGATGGAGGCTTTGATTTTGCTTATCCCAGGTAGGCCGGAGGGGTCACGCTGCTCGGTTGGACGGGACTTGCGTGATGGCCCAGCATTGGCGCCACTCTCACTGGGGTATGGCTGAGAGCGCTCCGGGCGGGAACGAGGTGCTGATGGCATGACAGGGTCGGGCGTGGAAGGAAGTAAGAGAGATAGAGGAGGATCCGAGAGCGGACTCTCATCTGTTCGCGGAGTTAGCTTCAACTCCGCTCCCTTCATTGTTGCTAACATCTAGCATGCGTCTATTGGATTGTTTCGACAACACTGCAAACCTGGGAGGATAAAGGCTTGAGGAAGGAGCAAGACGCATTTGGTCAGACCTCGCCTATTTTAAAGCCTGAAGTTAGCACCTAACGTCATGGCCTCTTCCTCTCGGCACAAGCTGGACGACTCGTCCAATACCTGCCAGAGATGTCGTCAGGTTCGGAGTCCAGTAGTCGATGGTGGCTCTTACTGACAGCTGGCGTGTTTCAGCCGCTCCTTCTCGACCCATCATTGACGGATTTCTCCCTCTCCACCCACTCCCTCATCACCTCCGCCCTCCCCGCTCCATCCCCTTCATCCACCCTCCCACCCGCCAGCAAGCTCGCCCAACTCCCTCCGCTATCCCGAGCATCCGCCAGGATCTGGGCCGAGGCACAAGAGAGCTTCATCCTCCTCTCCGATTCAGCTCTCGTCCCACCGCCAGGCCCGTCTCGGCAAGGCAGCACCAGCTCGGGCTCGACACCGATACCGAGCAGTCCTGCACTCGCAGCCAATCTGCATGCGCTGTTGTCGAGTCGGACACCTATCGATCATCCGCTGTGTACGGAATGTACGGTTCTTCTCCAGTCTGAGCTCCAGAAGCAACTCGAGGAGCTTAGTAGGGAACGAGATGCCTACATTGCGTTCGAGCGTGGGGTCCTCCGGAATCGAGAGGAACTCACAGCTGGTCGGCAGTGGGGAGATGCGCTGGGAGAGGATGACATCGAGGGAACTCCGGAGGAGTGGCAGGAGCTGATTCGGCGGAAGAAGGAGCTGGAGATCGAGGAGGACCGGCTGAGAAAGGTTCTGGAGGAGAAAGAGAGGGAGCTGGAGGGTGTACGAGTTGAGGAAGCACGAGTCAAGCGGGAAGAGGAGGAAGTGGAGCGCGAAGAAGAGGAGTAGGTCCAGTCTTCCAAGCTTGCAGCACGACTCTTATGACTTTGGTAGATTCCTGTTGTCTCATGCCCTTCTGCAAACATCACAGAATCACCTCCGAGCAGCGCTGCATACGGCTCAAACCCACCTCCTTGTCTCGCAATCCCTCCTCGCCCACCTCGAGTCCGCGAATGTCTACAATGATGCGTTTCAAATCGGACATGTCCCGCTCCATCCCAACGATAAGGGCTCGATCACGGTGGGAACCATCAACGGTCTAAGACTAGGTGGACGGCCGGTGGTGGAATGGGATGAGATCAATGCTGGCTGGGGCTTGGTGGGGTTATGCATAGATAGAGTGGGCGTGAAGGTTGAGTGTACCTTCGAAGGGTGAGCCGAGAGGATCTTTTCCAGCCGCCTTCTGCTTGACGCTTACTGATATCACTGTAGCTATAAGATCGTTCCTCTTGGCTCTTTCTCCCGGATAGAAGAGCTTCCGCCAGGCAAAGGGGTGTACGAGCTGTACGTCGACTGACAAGTCACGATGTGCCTGATCTAACGCTTGTCGCTCAGCTACGCCTCGTCCGACCTCTCTCCCGCACGCATTCTGCAGAACCGCCGCTTCAACACCGCCCTTGTCGGGCTGCTTGACATGCTGCGCCAGCTCGTCGAACATGGACGCCGGACCGATCGAGGTTGGGGCGTCGGGAACGTCGAGTGTGTCCTGACTTATACTTCAGTGTCATATCGGATCTGATGGAATTCATCCAGGATCCACAAAGACCGAATATCAAACTACTCGATCCGACTCCCTGGTATCTCGGCCATGCAGATGCCAGCCTTACCCAGCATGTCAATCGTGGGCTTAGGCTCGTCGATCCCCAAACCAGAGGGAGATTGCAAGAAAGACAGGGATAGGGATGCGGAGGGGACGGGGGATGAGCAGTGGACAAGGGCATGCAGGGCCGTCTTGACGGTTTTGAAGAGGGTTCTGGTGGTGGAGAGTGAGGCGGAGCGTGCGGTCGTGGGAGCGGCGGCACCGGGATGAGATGATACTTTGCATGTCAAATACCAGCTTTGCGCCTAGCTCTCTTCCAAGTCTCGACCCTCAAAAATCTCTTCTCGTTCTAATCACCTGGGGCGTATGAGCCAGTAGAAGACAGGGACAGAAACCCCTTATAGACTGTGCCACCTCCTCCTTATCCGGCCTTTTCCGGCGTTATTCGAATTCCACCGTGCGAAGTGATCGGCCACTGCTTACCTTTCTAAATCATCAGGCTGTAGCGCTCATCACTCCTAGAAATCGGATCATCCACGATGTACCGCACAGCCCTCCCCACCATCCGCGCCCTCGCCCTTCGACCAACCACCATCACCCCTCTCCTCATCCGCCCCCGAGGGCAACAACTGCTCCGCCAAACGCCAGCATCATTGAAATGGAGGGGATATGCCGCGGCCGCGGGATTGAGCAAAGAGGACATCAGTTCGAGGGTGATGGACGTCATGAAGACTTTTGAAAAGGTTGATGGGGGGAAGGTGGGTGCCTCTCCATACACCTTCTCCGCGCTTCGACCCGTGATCGAGCTCTTTCCTCGAGTTTTTCACCCTCGGAAGCGCTTCTATTCAGATTCTTCGGGACAATAGCTCGAGCTGACAGTCGTGTAGCTCTCGTCCACCGCAGCCTTCACCTCCGACCTCGGACTCGACTCGCTCGATGCCGTAGAGGTCGTCATGGCCATCGAGGAGGAGTTTGGGATCGAGATCCCGGATGCGGAGGCGGATGAGATCACCACGGTTGCGCAGGGTGAGTGGGGCTCGTCACACGGACTCACCTCGTCTTGAGCTTTGGGCTGATGAGGGTGTAGCTATTGATTATGTTGCAAAGGTGCGCTTGACCCCGTACGGAGATAGTATCCGACGAAGCTGATGAGGTGCCCTTTCTCCGCGATTTGTCATCCTTAGACCCCAGAAGGTGCGTCTTTCCTCTAGAGGATGTCTCCACCTGACAGGACGTAGCACATTGATCAGGAGAAGCTCAACGAGATGACAGAGACGAAGGATGTATCTCGACCTCGGCATGCAGTCATGATCTTTCACTTGAGATCCTCGTAGCAGCGGCCAACAAGGATATTTATGAGGGTATCAAGTGACTTTATCTACAACTAATGGACGTGATCGACGTAAATATGCAGGGATGGACCAACACAGTTCGTCAAGCTCCCGCCTCAATCACCCCCTCGATAGCTTCCTCTTCTTCGGATTCCTCCCGCACACTACTCCGGCCCTCCCCAGTCGCTTCCTCGCTATCCAGCTCCATCCTCGCTTCGTCTCGGTCGTGCTCGTTGGTCGATGGGGTCACCCCGTTCGCGGTCGTGACTTGCTGATCCGACAAGCTCCTCTGCTCCTTTGGTGTCAACATCTCGAATGGCCTCTCGTGTGGGACAAAGGCATATCCCTTCATCCCTTTCGAACGTCGGGATCCGTCTAGAACGACCATGGGTACCTGCGTGCCTCCGAGACTCGGATCGAGGTCCGAAGCCGAGGAGACGGTTTCACCATTCGTCGAGCTCTCGGTCACTTCGGGCCGAGCGTTTCGTGCCGACTTGCGCTCACCGGGGATGAAGGGTTTGCGTCGGATACTCATTTCGGCATAGTCGGTCGTTTCGTGACGTGTTCGTTTGGTTGGAGCTTCGTCAACCTATTGACATCAGTTGTGGTACCGGCCCGGACAACCTACATCAATATCGTCGTCATAGGTATAGTCGACCTTTCTTGTAGGTCGGCGCGTCCTTGTCGTCCGCTCTTCCGCCAACTGAGCCAGCTCAGCGGCAGCAGCGATCTTTCTTCGGGCCCTCTGTATCCTCTGCCGCCGCTGTCAGCGAGTGACTGAAGGATCAAGCCGACACCCACCCCTTCCTCCTTCTCCACCGCCGGCATGAGATCTGCTAATTTACCTGCTAACTTCTTCTCATCTTCAATTCCCTTGAGCAGCTTCCGATGAGCCACAGCTTCCGCCGCGGTCGGCTTGCCCTTTGATCCGGACCCTTTCAGCTTCGGCTTGCTCTGAGAGCCGTGACTGGTGATCTTGTAGAGCAGATCTTGCGTTTCCAGGCCGTTCGAAGTAATCGTCATCAGGGGACAAGGGCGCTTGTACGGATTGCCCGACTTGTATAACCGTCCCGAATCTAGGCATCAGCGGGATTCTGAGGGCGTACATACCGTCAAATCTCCATATGCGATTCTTATTGCGATCCTGGCCGAGGGGCTCGATGGTGATGTCGGAGTCGACAGGCGCATGCACTGTCTTGCTGCCGCGAGACTCGCCGACCTTGTTGGTACGATTTATGATCGATCGAATAGGGTCGGATAATGCGACTGCCGTCAGCACCGTCTGGAAAGCTAGACTCACGCTGCCAATCGACGAGCTGCCGGAGGAGTTTTGCTCGTTCCCGCCAATCAAGCTCGAAAAGCCCTCCACCCCGCTGCTCGATCTGCTTGATCGGGTTTCTCCCCGCTCTTTCGGCAAGCGGCTCGCCCGCATACCTCAATCGCCCTAGCTCATGCCGGTCCGTGCTCGGATTGCAGCATCCCGCTCGCACCTCCTCGTTAGGTGCCCAAGGTCGATCCCAAACGGTGAACTCGCTTGAATTGAGAAACGCATCGGAAATATAGTTGGAAAGGTGACTCTGGATATTGGTACAGCTGGGACCACACAGATCAGCAGGAGTGCCACATTCGTGGACGCGGGGAAACATACTCGAGGTTTCGCAGTCCCGGCTTGAGGTTGTATAGGAATCGAATCAAAGTACCTTCGAGCACATCATCGGGTCTGTTGGCAACTGGTTCCAGAAGGCTACGCTCGAGGCTATGACGTCGTAGTCAGCATGAGCGGCAAATATGGCACTTCTTGCACGGGTCGTAGAGGGTCGCTGAAGAAGGGAAAAGGTAATCGATTCACTCTTCGACGCACTCCAGCTTGCGTATCCTGTCCAGCTGACCAAACTTCACGATAAATGCCCAGACGTAGGCGACCTGCCAGCTGCATAGCACGCAATGAACCCTCGTCAGCTCCATTCAAGCGAGGTTGAAAGCCTTGATGGGAAAGCCAGGAGCAGAGACTAGGGGTATTGACTCACTCATCTTGCATCCTGTCCGCTTTCGGAGCCTCGTAGTGATGCACCAAGAGATCCGCTTCATGTCGCTCCTTCGCTGCAGCGACCCGTCTTAGTTCATCATCCGGGTTCTCGATCACCTCGACAGGCTCGTCGGGCTCCGAGAACTCGTCATCGCCGTTTCGACCGCTGATACGATGGTTAGCACTCCCATTCGATTGCACGGAGAGCTTCATATGCGAGCCGTGACCGTTTACTGTCGTTGCGGAGTCGTGAACTTTGGCGGACATAGCTCAGCAACGATGGCTTAAGCAGGTCTGCTGGGCGCTTCTTTCAGCAATTCACCTTGCTTCATAAAGGCCAACAAGACCCAGTAGCTGAGGAAGGAAGAAAGAAGGCCGACATGGACTCGAGTATCGATTGAAGTCTTACTATGATATGGTTTCCAACGTTAAAGACAATGATGTTCCAGTCGCGTGGATTTATGATACCCGAAGTCTCCGGAATCAAATCCCCCCTCATACCAATTGGCGGCCTGCGCCGCTCGTCACGAGTTCCAAATTCCGACGGAATACTGACTGTCTCTGGGTCAAATCATCACCCTCCTCTCACCCTCTCGAATGGATCACAGGTATTCTGCGTCCGCATGCCATAGAGACAAGCACTGGTCCGGCTAGAGCGGAAAATTGATGACCCACGCAGGCGTAATCTGCCCAACCCTTTTATGACGCGCTCCTTTTCCCGAAGCCTGACCGTATTCGCATCATGCCTCATCTGTATCCTCGCCCTCCTTCTCACGCTACCCCCTTCATCAAATCTGAGCTCCCTTCTGCTCGACCCATCAGAGCCTCGGAGGGCGATGATACTTACCGCTCATCCGGATGACGAAGCGATGTTCTTTTCACCCACGATTTTCTCATTGAGAGCTTCAGGCTGGGACATCCGGGGCTTTTGCCTATCAAACGGTAAGTAGTCTCGTCATTGCTCCGCCGAAGGCTAACCCCAGTCAGGGAATAGTTCCGGGCTAGGCGAGGCGCGGAGAAAGGAATTATTCTCGAGCTACGATATGCTGGGTGTTTCATCGGGAAATGTGGAGATTATGGATCATCCGTAATTATCTCACCCTTCTTTGGGCCACGAATGCTGACTCTCAGGGAGCAGTGAGCTCCAGGACTCGATGTCCGCCACTTGGGATCCCGATCTTATCGCTTCAGTTGTGAAGTCTCATCTCGTTAAACATCCCGCCTCACTCGTACCTCTACCCATCTCAGTGGCACTTTCTTATAACTGAGCGAAACATCTAGATCATCACCTTCGATCAAGATGGTATCACTCGCCATCGGAACCACCTCGCACTTCCAGCTGCCCTCTTCCTTTTGCCTCATTCCGCGTCTTCCCCAAAGGTGCTCGTGCTACGCTCGCCACCAGTCTACCAAAAGTTCACCGGACCCCTTTATCCCATCCTACATACCATCACTCATCGTATCTCTCCCTTCCTTTCCCCGATCGTTCCAGCCAGGCAAAAGGCTTCGGTCCTACCACTGGTGGTGATGATCTCGGGCCCGGCAGGATGGTGGACTGGGATCCAGGCTATGCTCCAGCACAGGACGCAGCTGGTCTGGTTCAGATGGCTTTACTTGGGCTTCTCGAAGTTGATGTGGATCAATGAGCTTGTAGTAATGGGGTGATGGAGGCGCATGCATCATCGGTTCTTTGCAAGAGTATTTCGCGAATGAGCGGTCCATCGTTGTCACTGCACATTCTCACAAGTAGGAACCAGCCTCGGAGAGGTAGAGCAGACCGCATGAGTGACAACTTCATCGACACCAGAGTCAAATCGATTGCATCACATGACGTCAAACATCTATGCCGGCTTCTTCCCCTTCCCACTAGCCATTCCCGTGTGATCATACCGGTTTGCACTGGACTGGTGTTTGTCATGACCACAATCGTGGGAATGGTGGTGATGCCGGTGTTTCCGTGGCTTCTGCGGTGGTCTGCGAGGAAGAAATAAGCCTGATTCACACCGACTCCCGTCTGAGGTCAAAACCCAAAAGATCACTCACCGGGCATTACCCTTCCCCGCTCCACCGTCCGACTCCGAGCTCTCCTCCACCTCCCCCTTGCCTCCCTCTACCTTCTCACGTCGGTCCATGCCTCCGTTCGCTCGTCTCTCGTCCTTCTCCGGATCCTTTCCGCCTTCCGAATCGGAAGAAGACTCGGAAGAAGACTCATCATACGCTTTCGGTCGATGATAGATACAGCAAACTAAATCAGACTCATCAGTCATGTCCGGTCTCAGGTGGAGACGAAACGGACTCTTGGATCTCTTCTTCCCCATGCCCTCATTATCGACCGTCTCCTCGCTCCACACGACCTTCTGTCGGCGATTCGGACCGCCGCGAAGACGGAGGACCCTAACGTTGGGTGGTCCGCCGCCATTGGAAGGGTCTGGGTTCGAGGGACCGGCTTCGGGTGTTGGGGTTGGGGTGATGGTCAGAGTGCGGGAACTGTATTCGGCGGGTAGTTGGCTAGGAGCTGATGTTGACATGGTGGCGCTACCAGCAAGAGTTGTGGTAGATATCGAATAATGACAGACAAGAGGGAACGGAAATGGGCTGACGTGAGAGAAAATAAGTCGTGGATGTCCAGACGTTTTGACCCGTCTCTCGCGGTCCCAGGTGACTAGACTGATCCTGCTCTGTGCTTTGAAAACCAACGCTTATTTGGACCCAAGAGCTGGAATTTTGGGGTCGCCGCCCCAGAATCGCAGACGGAGATCGGTTGCAC
>JAABUI010001419.1_pt1 | contig 13932 bp, 12 predicted proteins | sample 5559111 | NCBI WGS metagenome assembly JAABUI01 (sample SAMN10711870, study PRJNA513365) | rock metagenome | isolation source: Antarctica rocks | place: Antarctica: Victoria Land, Buttleship Promontory
CCAAATGTCGGTGGAACCAAATGTCTCTACACTACTACACATCATTGACAGGCCACCGCTTTGCCGAGTGAGGACCTGAGGACCTTCTTTTGTTGAGGAGAATCCACCCTTTGCTGGCGAGTACGCTATTTGTTGAAGAATACTTTGCTGTGAAAAAGAAACTCGGTTCCAGTCACATCTACAGCAAGGAAAGGCGTACTCCTTCTGACGAGAGAAACGATATCAATACACTATGACGTTACATACCACACATTACCTCAAGTCAACATGCATCGCTACCCGTTCTTCACGATTTTCCACAGTCCTCTCACTCTGCTCAACCATCCAATCCCATACCCCAACTCAACCACCCCTCTACAAACCTCCCAAGCCTTCCCAGCCCCACCAGTACGGTAATCAAGTGCAGCCGGTATCGAAGTACTCACCAGGGAGGGGAACCTATCCTTACAAACAGCCTTTGTATTACAAATCGATCTCAATCCCTCTTCTCCTCCAAACCGGCCATATCCGCTCCCCTTGACTCCACCGAATGGAAGCGAGACGGCGTAATAGACTGCAAAGTCATTTACGCTGACCATGCCCGCTTTGATCTCCCGTGTGACTCTATCGAGATCTTTCGAATCAGTGCCGAAAACGCTGGCACCGAGCGCGTAGGGCGTTGCATTGGCAATTCCAATTGCATCGTCGAGGGACGATGGACGCATGAGTACACAAATCGGGGCGAAGAGCTCCTCCTGAGCTATTCGCATTGACGGAGTGACGTCTACCAGGAGGGTAGGCTGGAAATAGTGACCCTTCCGATGCTTGGGATGTTGGTATCGTTTTCCGCCAACTAGGCATTTTGCTCCTTCACGAACGGCATCGGCGATGAGATCTTCCAACTGCCCGAAACGAGCGTCTGTGATCATCGCTCCGACGTCGACTTCCTCTGGCTCTTCAAGGGTAGACCCGACACGTAGACCTTTGATACGGCCTTCAAGTATGGTGATGAGGTCCTGGTAGACTTTGGGAAGGCAGATTATACGCTCAATGCCAATACAATTCTGTCCAGCTGACTGGAAAGTCCCTCGTAGAAGGATGCTGGCGACCTTGTCGAGATTCGAGACACAATCGAGAATGATAGCAGGATCTTTCCCTCCTAATTCCAGACAAACGGGGGTCAGAGATCTCGCGGCTGAGGCTGCGACGTGGTGGGCGATCGGGCGGGAGCCTATGAATGTTACATGTGAGATGTCGGGATGAGAGGTCAGATGATTTGCGGCTTGAGGCCAACAGAGGACTGGCTGGACCAGATTGGGGGAATGACCACATGATATGAGAGCTCCACGAGCGATCGAAGCGAAGTGCTGGGTGGACCAGGCCGTGGACTCGGAGCCTTTCACAACGATCGCAGATCCGGTGAAGAGAGTAGAGATTAGGGGACCCATAAAGTTGTGAAACTATTCGATGGGTCAGGGCATCCATATCATTAGATTCAAAGGCTTCCTTACTGGATAACTATCTCAAGTCAGCTTCTCGAATCAAAAGGTCGCCAATTTTGATAGACATACTTCCAGCTCACACAAGCAGCGACTACGCCCAATGGCTCCCATCTCACCTCATTGTTTTTGTACATCATCAGGAAATTCGTTGGTCTCCTCTCTGGCTTTAATGCCTTCTCCCCATGCTCTATCGTCCATTTCAACTTCTCAACCGTGACCAGAATTTCCCCCAATGATGCGTCAACCTTCGTCTTTCCGGAGTCGAGGCATGCTGCTGTGGCTATGCTTGTTTGATTGTCGAGGATGTATCTAGCCAGAGGGCGTGGTCAATGTCATACTCTTTCGCCTGGAACCTCCTCTGGTACAACATTCACACACTTCAATAACGTCCGCAACACCTTTCGTCTTTGCTTGAATGTAGTCTTGACCCATTCTTCCTGGGCCTCTCGTGCTTTGGCTACCGCTCTATCGATTCCATCAGGCGTGGCTGGATTGACAAGCCCAAGCTTTCGTCCATCGGCTGGGCAGTAGCAATGTATAGCGCTCGTTCCTGCTATCTGCCCACTGTGTCAGTGTATCTGCAGTCATTGCCTTAAATGTGAGGAGAGTACCGTAAGGCTGGGCTTGTCTAGCACTTCGCCCTTCCAATCGGAGCGACACTGCTCAGGTGTGGGTAACTTGAAGGGAGCAGGTTGTTCGCTGCTATCACTGAGGACGGTATACTTGAATACAGCAATTACAAAGCCAATTGATACGGCGAAGACTAAGACCTCAACCCATGATACTGTGGCCGGGAGATGATAGAGAAGATCCATGGGATTGTGGATGACGGATGTTTATTTCATGACTTTCATGACTGACAGCGCGTCATTGGTCCAGTCCAAAATTTCGAAAGTCACAGCCTTTCACGATCACATTACGGTAAATTATATGTCACACATCATGTTCCAAATCGGTATATCAGTGTGCGGCTAGGTGAATGAGAATGAGTTTGACTTGATTGTTCTCTATAGATGAGTGTTGGTCAATTCTCATCCTCCATGCTTCCGCCCATTACAACAGCTCCCATGTCTGCCGACATGATAGAATGAAACAATAGTGGTATCATGCGCGCTTCCGATGCTCTCTGCCTACAATCTGTGTACCTTCCCCACCAAACGCTCCTCAGATGTCCTGGCCCACATCCCGTTCACTGAGCCATGACCATCTCGAGGACTAGACCGCGCTTCTTCCATGCCGACGTCCCCCTCCACGGCCGCAGGTCAAGCAGGAGATGATGATATCGAAGATGGACACGATGCCGGCTATGATGGCTTGGAGGACAGAGCCGATGCCGTTAACGATGGCCATGAGGCATGCCCCAATGGTCTGGAAGACAGACTTGACCTAAAGCAGAGAGACTATGTCAGTAATGTTCAGGTAAAGAATGACCGAGTGCTGGTGCCCAGTCAAGTATTTGTGAAAAGGTGATCGAACATGGCTCAGCGGTTCACTCAACACCGGAGGGAATGTGAACTTACACAAGACACGACGGCACCCATTTTGACTGAAGCAGCGCGTGCAGCAGCTTATTTGATTGGAGGACTAGGTGTGGTTTGTGGTAGTGTATACTTTGTAGGTGAGTGGTGACCGATGCGTGGTGGAATGCTGTTCTGCAAGTGAGGACCGAAGCTTGAGATGATACAAAAACAGACGGTCGTTCTTGCCCGAAATAAGCGCAGGGCTGATGGTCGCTTCCGGGATGAGATTTGTAGTGAAGGGGAAAGAGATGAATGCAATTTCCTCCAAATTTGGAAAGACCTCATCTCTTTATATCAACCCAGGCAAGGGCCCTGGACCCCATTGCTTGGACGATCATCGTTCATGCCATCTTACGGTCCTGTGGAAGCGCTTCATGCTTGCACTGACGCACCAAAAGGTCATCTGCCGACCTTGAATTCCGCCAAGGACCTGCAAGCCTTGGAGACAATGAAGCTTTCTGTAACCACGCTTTGCCCTCTCCACGATAGCACAGCCATGTCAGCCACAGCTATATGCGCCGCTAGGCTCTGGAAGGGAGACATGGTGCTGATCAATGTGTCAAGATTCGAGTCTATGCAACTGCTAGAGTGCATTGAGTAAAGACCAGAGCCTGTTCTGTGCATCCCGGTAGATCCTGTGGCTTGACTCCTCTCCTGCTTTCCGACACCCGCACAGTCGCGCACTTGATGGATTCTTTGGGTGGGACAGGCAAGCACACTTGATCGTCTCGAGTCTTGGCTGTTTATTCTGGTCACTGGGACACGGGATTCATTTGGGACCGAGATGACGTCCTTGACGGAGATCAAAGTACGCGGCAAGAAGCAGTCTCAAGCAAGTCACGCAGAGGGTTTACTGTCGAATTCATCTTCAAAACGCAACCGAGTCTTCTCTTCTGCCCCAGAAGCAAAGCGTGTTCGACGAGTCTCTCTACTCGAGGACCTTCCCACCGAGCTCTTAGAAGTCATTTTCTTCTACTGCTTGAATGTCAGTCTTCCGCAGGCCTCACTGGTCATCGGCCGCAAGCTCGCATCACGTCATGTTAAGTCGCAGCTTATCTTCAGAGTTCTCAGCTCACCAAGCAGCACCGAATATCCGTGCGCTCTGTCTGCCATTCTCCCGACTTTACGAGAACAGGCAGAGGCTCAGTCAGCCATCCTCCGACTGAAATGGATGACATTACCCTTTCTCAGAGACATAATCCCTGATTACATCGTCAGAACAATTGCAAGAGAATTGGGGGTATGGAAGGTAATGTGGAGGGGTACTGGGCCTGAGGTATCTATGGCCTGCGAGCCTTTGATTCGACAGTATCTGGAAGAAAATGCAGACCGCATGAACGAAGTTATGGTGGAGGGATTACCAGCGTATTGGGAAACAAAATGGCTGGCAAATCGTGGTACTGAATCTAGGACTATTTACATGGGCATAGGCCTTCGAGATGGTCTGGTCACTCTCGGAGAGTCTTACCAAATCCCTAGGCACCGGATACCATCTCAAGAGTCCCGGGTACAGTTTAGCAGATGGAGGGTCCTGTGTGGTGTCGAGGGCTGTAAAATACCGGAGAAGTTGCTACATGGGCCCTGGTCTGACGATAAATGTGAGTTTCTAGAGATTGCAATACGCGGCGACGCCTCAGTTGACTGGGTTGGAACTACAAGCGGTGAAGTTGCCAAAGAAGGCCTATCGCAAGCCTTGGAGGAACGAAACGCGCGTGCTGTGGGAGCCCTACTAGCCAGAGTAGGACCTAGTCGGCACCCGCTGGACAGCTTGAAGTCTCCATACTATTCGTATGAGGATTCTCCTATCATACCCACAATCAAATATTCCGAATACGAAGATCTTCCCGTACGCAGAGGTGTGGGAATCGTTCCAACAACGGAGCAGTTTCGGAAAGCAGTCGTAGCAGTCTATGATGAGGGCTGCAAAGAAGATGTTGTTCGTGCTCTGCTGCGAGCGGCTGAGACTGCTATCGACGCCGATGATGACATGGCCATGTTCTTCCCGAAAGAGCTGGCCACGAAAAGATTATACGGGCAATGGCTCGCATCCGAGACCAATCCTTTCGATTCATGATATTGCAGGGTTGATGCTACCCATAAGCAAAGAGCGTCGCCGCAACGTATAAATGATGAGGAATGCTACTTGGGATAACGAATGATCTATCCGACACTGCTCCTGGTAGAAATATGTGTTTGATAGATCTTATTGGGCATCTCAAGACAACCAATCAAAATCACATCTTCAACTTGCTTACGACTTGACAAGGTACAACGTCCTCGTCTCTTTTGAATCGCCGTTGCACTGAAGCACTCCACTATTCTCCGTCCCCCTTCGCCACCGAAAAGATTTCCTCGAAGCTCATGTGAACATTTCCCAAACTCAGTAATCGCCTTCATCCTTTGATGAAGACTCCATTCCAAAACCCAGTCATAATACGCTAAAGATCATACTAACCGGGCTCCCCTTCCTTTGCAACCTTCCAGACAATGCCAACTCTCTTCAACTCTCCCAATTTCGTGTTCTTCATGCGTCAGATGTTCAATCTTGAGAATTCAACGGATTCACCGCTATGACTAAGTACGAGTACGGCCTCGAGCTCTGTCACTCGGATACGTGGGTTTTCGATCAAGGGCTTTGAAGTGGTCTTTCATGCACGGTGGTCTCTTGCAGTGGAGGGGATGGTATTAGGGGAGGGCTGAAACCCCTAAATCATGAAGCATGCAAGTCGCTCTCCCTCGAGATATATTGATAGAGGAGGATTAACACCTAAACGTAGCTGAAACGTCTGGGTCTACAGAGGCTGTTCACATGAAAAGACTTTGGGAGAAGTCTGGGCGCATGGTTGAATTACATATTCTGTCCTGAGATGTGTTAATAGAGAAGGGGTGAACTCCCAAACACTACTTGAGCATTTGGGTTACAAAGATTGTTCACACACCAAGATATTGGGAAGAATCCTGCACGCATGTAAGACAAATTGGAGCTATATCTAGAAGTATTCAAATGCAAAGGGGTCTGACCCTACTATGCAAGCTATCTCCGTGGGTGTATCATGCTAGATCGCAAAGTGTTCAAAGGCTCACCTCCTCGCTAGATCGCAAAAGTCTCAAAGGCTCATCTCCTCGCTAGATCGCAGAATTTTCAAATGCTCATCTCCTCATCGTTCACTTCATCCTCACTGCTCGCCCCCTTCTTGCCTTTTTTCCCCTTCGCTGCCTTCCCCTTGGCCTCCTTTCCCTTGGCCTCCTTCCCCTTGGCCTTGGCCTTATTCGGAGTGTCAACACCCCCTTTCTTCGCACCAAGCCGCTTGACCAGATGCTCAATGACGCAATTTGCGTCAGCCCAGCCTTGACTCTTCTCGCCTGTCACGGCGCGGCATCGGGGACACGTTTTCCCATGCTCCAAGAACAATTGATGCAGCCCGTATTTCAAGTGATCTGGAACTCTGACCTCGCAGTGACTGAATGTCGTGTCTCTGTCGGTCTTCTTCTGCCCCTTTGTTCTTGTATCATTGGATGGCACCCAACCGAGGTACTGGCACATGCGAAAGACGTGTGTGTCCACTGCGAAGCAAGGGCGTTGCATGCAAAAAAGGTTCACGCATGCTGCAGTCTTGACGCCAATCCCAGGGTATTTGACGAACGTCGTCAGGGCATCCTCTTTCTCGAGGTGATGGTAATAGTCAAGCGTAAGAATGCCTTGTTGAAGCACACGTAATTCAAGCTCTTTCTCCGCTTTGTCTTCCTCATCTCCATCGTCAGGCGCATTTGCTTCCTTCGCCTTGGGGAGCGCGGCAAGACGTTCTTGATTTTCTTTGTGGACCATGGCAAGAAGCGTTTTGATGTTCTGGCTCTTGCTTTGGCCAAGACCACCACATTCAATGGCCTCGCGAACATCCTTAAGGGAAGCTTCATGGACAGCATTCCAATCGACACTTCCTTTGCCTACACCTTCTGTTGCTAACCCAAAGCGTTTGACGAGGCCTTGGAAAGCATTACTGGAATTCCGACCATTTGTTGCGGCACTGAGGAGGGTGCGAATAAGAGCATCGAGGATGGATGGGACCTCGCCACAACCGGCCACCACTTCTGAAGGCGCTGGAATGTCATCTGGCGGGAAGAATCTCTTACGCCGGTCTGGCTCAATAGTGTTCAATAGAAGATCATGGACGACTTGGCATTCCTCACTTGTCGGGTGTTGCCAGTCTGGAAAGGGAGTTTCGCCAGGAGTGAGGTGGTATTCATTCTCTTTTTTGGCCTCTTTAGCCTTTTTCTTTGCCTTTCTGGCCTTCTTCTTTGGAGGGCCCTCATCCCCTTCAACAATCTCCTTTGCATCTTCAGCTTGCTCATCTTTCTTCACAGATCTTGGCGTCCTTGTCTTCTTCGGTGAGACCTGGACATTTCCGTCACCCCCGGCTTTTGCTTTTGGCTTCGCAGACACTCGTCTCCCCATATTATGTGGTAGTTCTTCATCGTCTTCTTCCGTTTTTGGTGTGGGTAGATCCCGCTTGCGTTTCGTATTTGATTTTGGCGGCGTTGATGGGACATCTTCATTGCCGAGGACTTTGGGATCCTCTGTTTTTGCGACCTTTTTGGATGCGGGTGTAGTCTTTTTCGTAGATTTGGGAGTCAAGGGTGCAACGCTCGCCTTAGACCCACTTTTGGTCGCGGGGGTCTGTTTGCTAGGAGTAGCTTTCTTTCTAGCGGCAGCTGTCCCTTTGAGAGGTGCTGGTGTCGGAGGCGGGCTCGATAGCTGCTCGGGAGGGTTCTCTTTGTCTGAAGTCTGGGTGCTCATTGCTTTAGCAGCCAGCCTAGAGCTCACGCGGGGAGACATAGTATCATGAAAGTGAGGTAAATCACGAACTCGAATGACTGAAGACCATTGGAGAAAATGGAACCTAGGCTTCGTCAATCGAAGCCTAAGACGACTAGGCAGAGTATGAGAGGACTTGATCTGGGCTACAAGGAAAGACACAGAAGGAGACGTAATGGAGGGAGGAAGATGAGGTTTATAAAAGATTGTATTCTCTTCCAGCTACCTCGAGTGAAGAGATGCACTACGTTAGCGTTAAAACGGAGGAAGTGACATCCCTTGACGGAGCCGAGTTTGGGTTTGAGATGCTCCTTCACTTCTCGGTTCACTTGATGCATCCGTTTGACAGGGCAGTCCTTTTGCGTGACTTCTGAGGAGTTTGAACGGCTTATCCACTAGGATACCGTATGCTTGGGAAACGGTGTCGCTACTTAATCGTCATCGTCCCTAGTCTTTCCCGCCTATGCAGGTACCGAACTTTCTCCATTACTCAAGGGTCTAATCATAAGCTACAGAGACGGCCGCAACCTCTTCCTATTCAGATTGATCGTCAGTGCCAGATTCCTCCAGTTCTCCACATGACACCTCCCATATGTACATAAGTTCACTCTCCGTAGGAGTCAATCATCCGTCAGTGCCGAACCAGTCACTCATGACATGCTACAGCTCGGTGTATTCAAAGTCTGCTTGATTGTGAAGTTGTCCATGCGATTCCTTGGCGATGCTTCTTGCTCTTGACTGGACGTCATTCTCCTGCCATTCGCCGTCCGCACTCCGTTGACTGGAGGCGATCCATTGAGGGGCGGTGACGATGCCGCAACCACCTTCCCATCGCCATTCACCTCGACCCTGTTGGTGACCATCTGTATCTCTCCGGTACCGGCGGACCCATTAGCTACCGCTTCACGAGCGCTTTCCATCACTTTCAGCCTCTTCGTTTCTCCCCGGATTCGTTCCAAATGCGCGAAGTAGCCATCGGGCACAGGCGTGACGTATTCGCCATTGAAAACCCCAACTTCGAACTCTTGATCCTTGCGGCCAATCGTCCCGTTGCAAACGGCTTGCACGCAGGCCTCTTTAAGGTCATCGAGCTCTTGAAAGATGACCTTTTCGGCACCGATATGGAGAGCGATCGTATTGTCATCGCGGTTGTGCGCTATGAGCTCGTGCGAAGCATATTCCGTAAGGATAATTGGCGAAAAAGGGCTGAGCTTCGGCATTGGCGCTGGAGCCCGCTGTAGGGTATCTCAAATGGCCTATGCCCATGTATCCAGGCAGATCCTGGACGCGCTGGCCATCTCTAAACACTTTAGACGCCTAACCGTTCCTTTGCATTGATAAATCTTGCCCCCAGCGGCGAAGGTTGCGATGCCACAGGCGCCCTGATCCCTATGTTGAAGTAGATACAAGGCCTCATGTAGCTCGGCTGCAACGAGATTGTCCTGGCCGCTGGCGGCCAGAATCGCCAGTATGCCACACATGACGGACAGTTCGAAGAATGTGTAGGGTATGTGTGTAGGGTATGTAGATTCTAGCGGGTATCTCTTGGGTCGTCGCACATCAAGCCCATAATAAAGATTTCAGTAAGCGATCAAAGTCGTAGATGATATCTCCAAATTCACTAAGCCAGTCAGCATGGCTCGATTCAACAAAAGCTGATATCGTATATGATCCAGTCCTTTGGTTTCAGACAATGCTTATTTCTCAGCAGTATTTTGCTCAGCAGTCTAACATCTAAAAGTAATTGTACGTTCATCATGTCAAAGAGGTGTAGTGGGAAAAAGAAAAGCTTCATCCCGGGAATGTACCTTCAAAGTCACTGAGCTTCTGAAACAGGATGAGAAGCCCATCTGTTGCTCAGCAAGAGCATCGAATGCCTTGGCAAAGCACCAGTAGGTATTGCATTGGCCGACCAGATTGGATGGAGAGAGAATGAAGCCATTGTGAAAGCCGACGCTTGTCCCGCCGGTTTGCTTCAAAGAATTTTATTCCATCCATTGGGACAGGGATTTGCTCCTCAGTATGCATGCCAAGCCGGATAATTGCGGCCCCGGAGGCTCACATGGCAGTGGGCTAACGGATGATCACAAGAACAAGGCTCTCTGAACTGCAGAGATCTTAGTCTTGGCTTTTCGTGTGCTCCTTTATGCTGCAAGAGACAAGGGATTATGGCGGCTGACTATCAATATGACCGAAGAAGCAAAGATGGACCGGAGAACTATGCAATCAATGGTTCCCTGGCTCTGGAGAGGGAGATCAGGATGGCGGATCCATTTGAAGGACCTTGCTGATAATGGTGAGGTTATCCAGTCGCAGCTTTCCCTATTCAGTAGTGGGCCCTTCAGAGTGCTCATCTGGAGTTTCGCTGGATTGATTCACAATGTAACGTTCGTCTTTCCATCTCGTCCTCAAGGACCACATGGCCTTTTCAGTCAGATCCTTAAGAAAGTCCCTTGAGAAGAGCTGCTAGCATCTTGGGTGGTATAGACTGATTGCAAAAGAACCGGTTTTGTAGACTGCTCTCAATTTGGTCATGTACCTGTCAGCCCGTGTTTCCGTTTCCCGATTCAAAGATGATTTTTCAAAGACAGCCGTGGGGTAAACCGTGCAGCGACCGCTTGAGATTAGCTCACGAGTAATGATCCCTGTTCAAAAGGGTCAAGCTGGGACAAAGGACCAAAGATGTGCTATCATCACAAGAGTTTGCTAGAGAGCATCCTGTCAAAGCCGACATCTGGCTTTGTTGCTGCAAGCATGGGAAGGCCCTAAGTTGGCATATTGCGAACCATATAAGAATCTGTCAATTCTGAAGATGCCCAAATTTTGAATTTTCGCTGTGCATCATGTCACCATTCTTCAACGGACCACTAGAGTCAATGACCGATCGTTTGTCAGGCCGATAATTAAGAAGATTGATACTTTCTCACTTATTCCTAGTCTCAGTGAGTGGCTTTCGGTTCAAACATCTGCTCCTAGCGGATATCACTCCAAACCTTTATCACTGCTATCAACCCATTCTCAAAGATCATTTGTCGTCTAGAGATTCTCTCCTCAGAAATGTCTGGGAGGTCTTCAACGGCCGCGAAATCAGCAATGATTCGTCTCTTCCAGTGCTCTGACTTAGCTCACGGCCCGCTGGTAATACTTCTTGTGCTGCTCAAGCTAGAGACCCTCGGGCAGTGACACTTTATTCTACTTCGCGGCCCCTTCCCACACGAAATTACTTCACTAAACACAAGTCTTTACTACTTCGTTCCCCCATAACACCTCCGTCGACGCTCCTCATCCCTAACCTTCTGACCATCTCACCTGGAGTCTTTTACAGGTCATGAATTGCCAGCCAAATCCTCAACGGAAGGAGGTAGTTGTTATCGATGACGAAGATGAGATTTCTACGGCTCACACGACAGGCAAGACTCTCCCGCTGTCTCAGATGATCCATTTGCTTACTTTGTTACTTAGCTTTACATAGCCATTATGAACAACCTCAAGGCCGATCTCGGCCAACGGGAGGTTATGAACATGGTCCAGATCAATCGCCCGTATCTCTGAGACAATCGCCGTTCCTCGCAACTCAAAGCAGCAAGATGGAAGATCTGGAGCATCTGCCCAGGGTCAGTGAGGCTGCCTACTTCTCAAACACCTCTTGGAGGTTTCCAGAATACAAAGACCTCCCTGCAGCCACAATTCAGGTTCATCCGCCAGACGTGACGCATGGTTCTATGAATGATTCCGATGTTACCTTACCGTCCCCAAGCTCTCGGCCTCGACCTCTCTCAATGCCTCAAACAACCCAGGCTGAAGCGCGCACCGCTATCCAATCAATGCCAAAATGTGAATCGTCTAGCACTCTGAATTCATGCACGCCATCGCGACGTACGCCAACGGAGAATAGTACAGAAGATGATGATGACATTGACGACTACATGGATGAAGATGAATTCAAAGTTTGGATAGCGCAGCAGCATGAAGAAGAAACCAGAGGGATATCCACGACACCTGGTTCCAAGCCCATTACTCGACGTCGGTCATCGATCCTTGTTCCAAGAAATCCACCAATAACTTATCCTTTCCAGAGTCTCAACGAGTATTCATACAACGGTATCAGGTTGAATCCTAATTCCTTTGCGGAGTTACAGGATGGAGATTTCATGAAGATTGTCCACATTGTCAAAGACACGATGACTTCCGACGTTACCCTCCGAGGTTTCATATTCCGACGTACGAAAGAAATGAATGGACTATTGAATCGTTTACTCAACGAAGTATGTTGGATTCTCCACGTTGACGAAGACGACCCACGAGAGCCACTTGTTCAAGGGGTTGAAACAAGGGCTGTCACTGAAGTCATCGGGAGACGAGCCATCCGTTTAACGAATCGACCTTTTCCGGACTTGAGCTTCCGTAATGACGACAAAGACACCCAAGAGACTGTCATGAAACATCGCGTCCTTGTGTGCAGGTACAAGTACCTTTGCTTTTACCCAAACGCCAAAGCACGAATGGCGTATGGCTGGTGTGAAAAGGGCCTCCATCGTCTCCGGGAAGACGAATGTGACAAGAGGGCAGACAACAACGTGAAAGATGACGACCTCCGTCGCGCTTGGAGAGGGACCACGACTCCGGGCGGTGCTAGAGAAGGCTGGCTGATCGGCGAGAAAGAATTTCTGCGCCAAGAAGCAGTCTCGCACAGAGGAAAGACCAGCTGTCAGTCATTGACAGCTGCGTCCGGTTACGACTTTCCACCAGAAGACATTATGCAGCGTAGAGGTGTGGGGTCACTTCTTTGCGAATCGGATCTCTCACGAGGCATTGATTCGTCCACTACACCTGGAAGGCAACGTGAGGCTTCAAGGACCAGTATTTTGCAGACCACGGAGGAAGCAGCCCCTATTGAGCTAGACGATGTTGTCTCGCCACGAGCCCGTCTGCCAGAGCAGCGACGTAGAGGCGAATCGCTACGATCGCCAATCTCATCTTTCAATGCACTGGCTTCGGAAAGTCCTAAAGATGCAGTCACAGGAATGTTCGATCTTTCTAGGGACCTGGAAGAAACCTCGACCGAAGACTTCACGGTCAGAAAGGAAGCATCCCCGCAGGTTATTGAGATCAATGCTAAAGTCAAGACGTCGACGCCCTTAGGCACCTTCAGGAGACACTATCAGGGGAAAATTACGTCAACCTACACCCCAAGCCCCTTGTCGAAGATAAAGCGATCCGCCGACGACATTGTTGACTTGTCTACAAGACCATCAAAGAAGACAAAGATGGAAAGTCCAGCTGTGATAGATCGATTCCGGCGCGTTAGCGTTGAGCCTTCTTCTCATGAACGCATGCTCGCGGCTGACCTTTCGGACAGCGACAGGACTCTATTGCATTCAGATGCTATAGATGCCATCGATCAATTATCCAATCCTTCAAAAGCTTACGGCCCCAGAGCCCATGGAGGCGGGCTTCTGACGCCTATTCCTTTAGAAACCCAAGGTATAAGGAGAAGGCCGGCTTCATCTTTTGGAGCAGCGGATACTCGTCGTTTGAATCCTGACAATAATGATGTGGTCGATCTGACAGCACCACGTATCAAATTGTCTCCTTGTCTTCGTACTGGAAGTCCACAACTTTCTTTAGCTCTCAATTCTAGACCAATCCAGTCTCGGTTGCATGTCGCTCCATTTCCTCCTAAGGCTCCAGCTTCCCCCTTTTCTAATGCGGTCTCTCAGCGAAGTCCTGCTCGGCAATCCTCTAGCTCAAGATTGTTTCAACGCCTCGATCCTGAACAAACAGAGAAACGCTCAAGATCTCCAGAAGCCACTACTCGTCCATGTAGGACGCATGTGAACGACTTCCGCAATTCTGGGTCGAAAGAGAGGTCACTTGCGAGGTCATCACGTGCTCCGAGCTTTCAGGCTCAACCTAGGACTGAGACGTTGAACTCTTCAAGACCGAAAATAAAAAGGTACACATTCGGCGACTGTTTCTGTGGTGCTGGCGGTATGTCACGCAGCGCCATCAATGCCGGTCTCCGCGTGGAATGGGGCTTCGACTTCAACCTGCCAGCTTGTCAATCGTATGAGATGAACTTCTTCGGCACTCCAATCTACAATGTTGCAGCGGATCA
>JAABUI010001421.1_pt1 | contig 13912 bp, 28 predicted proteins | sample 5559111 | NCBI WGS metagenome assembly JAABUI01 (sample SAMN10711870, study PRJNA513365) | rock metagenome | isolation source: Antarctica rocks | place: Antarctica: Victoria Land, Buttleship Promontory
GCCCATCAACCTGTCATCACGATCGCTTGAACTCCCTTGCAACGCCTTGACAGGCCACCGTCAGGCAAACCCTATCCGCGGCCATGATCGATCGATCGGCCCGATCAGTGCTCCGGGCCCCTCGTCGATCACCTCGAACCCCTCACTCCTCACGGCACACCTCATCTTCAACTCCCAGCCCCACCGTCTTCACGCGCAGTACCTCCGCCTGGGTCGCCGCCACTGAATCCGCCCATTCCGTACTTACCCCCCTCCCACCGTCTGCCCCTTCGTACGATCCCCTCGCATCCATCCACGCCGAGATCGGGTCCCTCAAATCGAGTCTCTTCCGTCTCCTCGGCTCGAGTCATCCCTCCTTGGACACGATAGCTAAATACTACTTCAACGCGGAAGGGAAACATCTTAGACCGCTCATCGTCCTTCTTATGGCGCAAGCGACCAATGGGCTGGGTGGGTCCGGGTGGGATCTCGCTCAGAGAGAAGCTGGACGGTGGGGGGTTGACGATAGTTTGACGAGCGAGGGAGGGGTCTTGAATGATTGGAATCCGGATATGATGGGTACCGAGGATGGATCAATGGTTTTCGCCGAACCATTCCGAATACCAACGACTCCACCTCGATTACCTCGTCCACCACCTTTACCTGGATTACCGACGTCGTCTGGACCCGAGATATTGGCGACTCAGAGGAGGTTGGCGAGTGTCACCGAGATGATCCACGTCGCCTCCCTTCTGCACGACGACGTGATCGATACCTCCCCTCTCCGACGTGGAGCTCTCAGCGCCCCGAACGCATTTGGCAACAAACTCTCCATCCTCTCCGGTGACTTCCTCCTGGGCCGAGCATCAGTCGCGTTGGCCCGATTGGGATCAAGCGAGGTAGTCGAACTGATGGCGACGGTGATTGCGAACCTCGTCGAAGGGGAGGTACTGCAATTACGAAAGACGAGTGAGCCGGAGACGGAGCCGACGCCGAAGGGGTTCGAGGAGTATATGAGGAAGACTTATTTGAAGACTGCGAGTCTGATGGCGAAGAGTGCGAGATCGAGCGTGGTTCTGGGTGGATGTGGGAAGGGGCTGACGGGGGAGGGGGAGTGGGTCAAGGATCTGGCTTATGGGTATGGACGGAATTTGGGGATCGCGTTTCAGGTGGGTGGTCCGTCCTCTATCTCCAACCAAAAATTGAAGAACCCAATCTGAGCCATCGTCGTCCGCGTTGAATTCAGTCACTTGGTGGGACACTGATCCCGCGCCCAGCTAATCGACGACGCCCTCGACTTCCTCCCCCCCTCCCCAACCCTCGGGAAACCCTCCTCCGCCGACCTCTGCCTCGGCCTCGCAACCGCCCCAGCCATATTCGCATGGGAACAGAACCCCTCCCTCGGCCCACTCATCCTCCGGAAATTCGCGGCTCCCGGCGACGTCGAGACCGCGCGGGAGATCGTGAGGCGGAGTGATGGATTGGAGAGGACCGTTGAGTTGGCGAGACGGTTCGCGGGGGAGGCGAAGAGGTTGGTGGAGAGGTTGCCGGGGAGTGAGGCTAGGAAGGCGTTGGTCGGACTCACGGCGAAGGTGGTGGATCGGGTCAAGTGACGTCAGGTCAAGTGACCCGGGCGAAAGTTCGGAGGTGTACCGCTCAGAGGTTGATCTGCATATACAGGACTTAGACGCATCCATGCGGCATCGCATTTGGCTCGATACGCCCGGCTCGGATCGAATGAAAATAGATGAATCGACCCAACAACCATCCGTCCGTAACAAATCGGTACTCAGTACCCTCCAAGCAATAAAGATAATCCCGAGACAGCAGGTGATGACTTGCCCTGCTCAAGACAGCACAGCGATCGACCAGTCCTTGAACCACGCGCTCTGGTCCTGCGGGCTCGCCCAAGTCGAGTCATGTCCGCCCTATCCCACAGCGATCAGCATCTTATCCTCTGACTCGCTCATGACCGACTCACGAAGAAAGTCTGCGCCATGATCCCGTAGATCTTGGTATCCCCATTCGTGGCGATCTGCAGACCCGAGAGGCTGACCACGCTGACCCCGTTGACGAAGAGTTCCTGCTCGCCGTTCGCCGAACACACGTCGTTCAGCTTGAGCCGCTGGGCGACGGTCACCCAGCTCCCAGTGGGGAAGGTGAAAGATCCTCGACCGACTACGCGGAACCCCTCAGCGAAGTTCGACGGACCCATGGAGTGGAACTCACTCGAGTCACCGTAAACCGGGTCACAAACCGACATCGGTGCGGTCGAGCAATACCCGCCCGACTGAGTTACGCTCGTCGGATAATAATTATACAATTCCCCCATCCCATTTGTCCTCCACATCATCCTCGCGCTAAAACACTGATCTCGATCCGTCTGTCGTCCACCCGAACAACTCTTCGCTTCGGCCAGACTAGTCCCGCCATAGAGACCGGGCATCTTTCCGCCCTTGTTGAATTGGAAACCGGATTGGAAGAAGACGGAGTATGAGAGGACGACCTCCTTGGCGGATGTGACATCCACGGAGGAGTGGCCCTCGGTGTAGAAATTGAAGCCGTGAGTGATGGAGAGGCCAACTGTGCCGGAGGGGAAATTGGCGATTAGGGAGGATTGACCGTCGGGGGAGGTGAATGTGGAGGGGAGTTTCTCGGGGGAAAGGGGTTTTAGCGCGCCGGCGACTATGGGAGGATCAGTTTTGACTGTTTTTCGTCCGGCTGGGGAAGCAGGAAGACGTACAGGACAATGCTGAGGAGGATTCGGTGCATGTTGTCCACGAAGCACTCCCGGTGCCCATAGGGAACAGCATATCCATCAGCGACCCAGTCGAGTTTACCGAAGCGACGACAGTCGGGGCACTCGCCTCCGACACTGCGGCGGAGGACGAGGTCGTCGACGAAGCATTCGCCACTGCGCATCCCGTCTTCTGCCGCCTGACCTTTACTTGACCCGACCCCCCTGCTCGCTCAGACGTAGCACGCAGCTTGGCCACCCGTTGAGCCTCCGCATCGTACACATCCCTCGCACCCAGCGCTTGCAGGTGTGGAGCTTGACGGATATGTGTGTGGGGCGTAAGGGCGGACGCGAGGGGGAGGACCAAGAGGAGGATAGCGGTGGCGGTTGAAGGGTACATGATCAATAGAGATATCTATCAGAGATATTGGACAAACGAATGTTTGGATAAGATCGCCTGGATCGGTGCTACCAGAGCGCTAGGATGGGATAAGATGATGAGATGATTGAAATGAAAGGAGGAGTGATAGGTTGAACGGGATTGGCGTTTGAGCACAGGGGGAGGAACAAAGGGAGCCGTGCCATTCGACGCGTAACGGAAGCAAATGATTCGATTCCGAATTGCCGGAATCACCAGGGCTGGAAAGGTGATGAGTCACGAAAAAAGCTCGGGGATCCGGTTGTCGTTCATATAATGCCATCAGGCATCATGGGACCCAGGCTCTTTCTCCGCAGGGATGGCAACATGCTCCTCCCGTTCCCGTGGTTTAGCGGTGTCCGTAGTGGAGGGAGGGACACGTTCATTGAAGTTCAGGATGAGATAGAGACGAGCCTGCCGCACCCATGAATTCTCCATCATAACTGCCCAGCGGATAGGGATGTTCCCCGCGGTTCCAGGTGAATTCATCACCGGGTAAGCCGTCGCATATCTTGCTCACTTTCCTCCACAATCTCTTCATCATCGTTGAGGAAGAAATCGAGCTCCACCCCTAGCTTGCTTTTCTCCCACATATGGCAACCACGACCCATTTGAGAACAGTCATAGCCATGGATACCAAAGGACAGCGTGTGTCCGTCAGCCTTCTCACCAAAAGAATGAGTACTCTTCATGTCGCAAGACTTGTCGGGTTTGAATCTGAGTGGGAATTTGAAGAGGCCAGATTCGATGGTTTTCCGGATCTCCTGGCGGAGCCTTTTGCCTCTGAGCCATGGAAGTATGACTCCAGCCACATTACTGCTGGGCAAATCAGCGACGGGGCCGGAGATGGTGGACATATTGGGGAGCAAATCCAATCGATCTCTTGGCCTTGAAATGGTGAAGAAGTGTTGATGAAATCGTAGAATGCAAACAGAAGTTGCGGATGTAAACCCGTTTGAGCTGAAGTAGGTGTGTCAGCCTGTTGCCTCCACAGCGCTTCTATTAAGAAAGAGTCCATCTGGCAGATAAAGGACCAGGCTAACGAAACACCATTGGCGATCAAAGGAAAGCAACGCCAGTCATTCTTGGCAGAATCCCCAGCGGTCTTGCTAGCGGGAATCGTACTGCTTTAAGTATATGCAATCAGATCAGCGGTAAAAAGCCCAGATGTTGCGAGTGGCGAAGGCAGTCAAGAGGCTTCTGGTCAGTAAGCGCCGTCCTAGCAGATTCAGATCTTCGCTTCGTCCTTCGGCGTTGCTTCGTAGAGGCTCTGATACCTGAGACTATGACCGTACTCGATGAGTGGGAATGACGCCCGGTCTGCGCGAAGAATCACCGCGGATCGTTGTCATGTCTCGTCCAGTTGTACTCCATCTGTCTTCTCAGCCAAACTGTCCACCTCCTTCGCCTCGTCCTCCACCATGTCCCCATCACCCGTCGATTCCCCCTTCACCTTCTCGTTCTTGTCATCCCGCTCGTCTAGCTCTTCCCCTCTCTCAAATCGCCACAGGAATCCCTCGATCCATCCAGCGACCTCCTCCTTCCCCTCGCCAGCGAAGACCGCTTCTGCGAATGCGTCTCGCATGGCTGCGTTCTTTTGCTGCGTCCCGTCATGTCAGCTTAGCCACGGCGAGGCGTAGAAGAGGCAAACCTTAAATAGCTGGAGCCCACCACCTTTGTGTTCGGGGTATTCGGCTAGGGTCTTGACAATCGGGACGTGATTGTTGAGCACTGCCCAGTGGATGGGTGGTGATTTTGCTGAGTTGGTCTCGGATAGCAGGGAAGCTGGCGAATATGGTAGTATGAAGTTCAACAAATCTAAATGTGGTTCAGGGCTCGGCATGTTCATGCTAGAGATGGAAGGCCTACCGGCATGCCCATTACCGCAACACATATGCAAGGCCGTGTTACCCCTGTCATCTCGAGCAGACGCAAGGGCATCCCAACCGTACTGCTCTACGAAACCCTTGACTTCTTCTAGCTCGCCGTATCGACATGATAGAAGGACGTCCTCGACTTCCTCCTCTGTTGGCGTTGGCATCAGGCTTGATGGTGTCAAACGCTCGACGGAAACAGTTGCATGGTAGAATGAAACGTGGCGGTCGCGTGTTCGATCTTGAGTGTCACGTGAGCGACATGACTGGATTTCATCCGCGTGTACATTTCATCATCCTTGCGCCAGAACTAGCTGATATTACAAAATTGATTGGACCATGCAAGTCTTGTCTAAGAACACCAAACACAGCACCAAGTGCAAGGGATGACTCCCAGAAATTGGTTCAGGTTGTTCGGGCAATTCAGCTCGAAAGGCAAGTTTGATCCCGTTTCGCGTTCGCTTTGGTAGTTGGTTCCGTTGCGGAATGATTTCGTTTGGCCTTTCCGCCAAATTGCGAATGCTCCCAAACAGCTTGAACCAGCTCGCAAAGTGGTTTGTATGCATGAAGCTAACTTCTGGGCCACATACCTTGCACCTGGTGCAGTGTTCGAAGTTTTTCGATGGAGTTGAAATATTACAGCTAGTTCTTATAATTAAGTAAATCAAAGCATGATTAAATGTTTCATCCCCGTTTGCCGCTCTTATTGGCCGGCCGTCTCACTAGACCTTATCCTCGTTGAGCAGCTCATGGCACGAGGATGGCTCGGACCGCAAGATGGCTAGAGCGACACCGAAGAAGAAGCTATCGGCTAAGACACCCAACAACATCCTAAATTTCTTCCAGAAGGCCGACGGATCGGCCCGTCCTGCCCGGCCCGAAGCTGTCGATGTGAAGCCGGACATCAAAGGTTCGGTCAAGTCGACGACGCGGAGAACAGAGGAGAAACCGACAAGACGGGGGTCGGAACGAGATCCTGTGGTGATCAGCGATGATGAGGAAACCCTAGCGAGTTCAAACGGGGCCAAACGCCGGCGACTGGCTTCCAAGTCAATTGCGGCACTACATCCGACGGACAGCGCGACATCTGCCCAATATCTTGCTGCGCCACCGAACGAGACTGTCGCCTCGCCTGTCGCAGGACCGTCTCGATTGCCCTTTCCAGCTAGACCTTCTCGGTCTTCGTCTCCCACTGTTCTCGTCGCATCACCTCCAGCAGATGTCCCATCGCCATCTCCGCGTCGCTCGTTCATTTCTACACCTCAACCTCCTTCCACCTTCCCCGGTATTCCCGGTTTCAGCCCTCCGCCATCCTGGCCGCAGATAATCAACACCGCTCAAGCTTTAGATGATCCTGGCGACGCGACCTCAGATGATAATCGCGCTCTCGATGTCGGAGTTGGTCAGGACGGTCGGGCCGATGAGGACGCAGCCCTTGTTTCGGACACAGAAGAGGCAGTTGAAGCTCTGCCATCAATGGAGCCTCCGGTGGATCCTGGTGCGATGCGAGATCAAGGTATGGAATGGGACGAAGGAGACGATGAGGGCATGGGAATGGAAGAGGATGAAGAAGGTAGAGACGACGAGGCTTCCGAGATCGTAGAGACACCGCCTCTGAAGATCAAGCCAAAAGCTATGGGGAAGATGACGGAATGTCTCTTATGCGGGAAGTCGCTAAAGGGCAAGGTCAATACGGTAGTACGATCCCTCTCACATTGAGAGCCGACTGATGGTAATGCAGGTCGTTCAGCAACATATCAATTCATGCCTTGACTCGAAGGGATCATCTCGGCGTCCAAACAATCCCCGTCCGATCACTTCCATCAATCACTCCTTTTCCCCAGCGCCATCTTCACCTTCGCCTCCCCCTACAACTCCTTCGAAAGGTCCAAACGCCTTTTCGGTGCTCATGAGCGGTCATAAGGAGCGGGAGCAGTGGGAAGACGCTGAGATAGATTTGAAGCGGGATGGGAAGAGGACGTTTGGCCGAAGAAAGGCGCCCTTTTACAAGGTATGTTTGATTGTTCTTGTACAACGGAAGCTGACCGGGTAGGTATTGACCGGTATGCCGGTCGCCGTGGACGCCTTTCGGTATGGATCGATCCCAAAGGTCGCCGCATATCTCCTTACGTGAGATTCAGCCTCCAGTCTCGCGCAGTTGCGGGCTGATTCTGGCGATAGACATGCGCATTCCGATCACTATACCAATCTGTCGAAAAGCTGGAATAGCGGGCCGATCTACTGCTCGCAGACGACGGCAAATCTTATCATGCACATGCTTGGCGTTGAGTATCAATGGGTCGTAAGTCTTCTTTAGGTGACTATCGTCGGTGGTCTGATACCGCGTGTAGCACGGGCTTCCAGATAACATCCCTTTCGAGATGCCAAATACAGGCGGAGTGACAGTTACTCCTCTTGAGGCAAATCATTGCGAGTGTTGACGCAATCGGTGACCTCAGCTTATCCCGGTAACAGGCCCTGGATCGTCCATCTTTCTCTTCGAAGGCCCGCAGACGGTCAATGCCGGTGATTCCGGGTTCAAATCGCCATATGTAGGCAGCAAGCGCGTCTTCCGCTATCTGCATTGCGGCGACTTCCGAGCGTGAATTTGTCCAATCATTTATCCACACAGGGCTCATGGTTGCTTAGTTGCCCGAAGCATGTCCTGCATCCCGCCGTTGCTCGGGCTAAAATCGACACCTGCTACCTCGACACCACCTATCTCAACCCCAAATATTGCTTCCCACCTCAACCGCAAGTCATTGCTGCTTGCGCTTCTTTGGCTCGAAAAACGGCCGTTGGGCTGTCAGATACTGCACCCCCTCTTCCAGATATCAACTCCGACGTCAAGCCCGATATCAAGCCGGATTCGTCCTGTGACATCAAACCGGACCCATCAGCCTTGAACGAGATGGCCGAGGAGAGATCGAAAGCGATGATGCAGGGCTGGCTGGTCAAGCGGGAGGATGATGTCAAAGAGGAGTTGGTCGAGATGAAGGACGTGAAGCCGAAGGGTAGGACTTTGATTGTGATGGGGACATACTCGATCGGAAAGGAGCGGATAGTAAAGGGTGAGTCCAGTCCATCGAAAGACGGCAAGACTGACCCAGGACGATAGCTGTTGCTCGTGCGCTGGGGTCCAAGATCTATTGCGATCCTCGCAAGAAGGGTATACTCCTCTGCGAAACTGATCCGGAATTGCATGCCATGCTGAGCTCTGATCCCGTTGAGGTATGATTCCTATCCAGGCGTTCCTCCTACCTGACACACCACTAGTCGCAAGTCCACCTTCTCCCCCTGGGAAACATCCAGCTAGACCGTCTGCAAGACTACGTGCAGCGTCTCTCGCCGCACTTTGACCGCGTCCTTGGCTTCCGCCCGACTGGGTGGACCTACACTCCCCCAGCGGGAACCGATCTTTTGCCCGATGTCAATACGGTGATTCGCCGAGATCAGGCGAGGACATTCACGGATGTCAGTTTGAAACCGATGAGAGGGAGCAATAGGCAGTTCATGATGTATGGTAAGTACCCAGCCTTGTTCGCACATACCCGACACTGATCATAAGGAACAGGGGTACCATATTCTGAGCACTCGAGTTTCTTCGAACTCACATGCTTTGCGCTGTCCGTGCCAGGCCAGGAGCTCAAGATGATTGCGACTGTCAATGTAGGCAATGAGAAAAGGTGTGGTGTGCTCGCTTTCCAGCTGAGGCACAGCGGGTCAACATGCTGATGTCATGTCTGGGTCCAGTCGGGCAAAGATGAAGAAGTGGTTTGAGAAGTGGGCAGCGGAGAAGGCGAAGCGGAACGAGAAGAATCTTCCCGCAATCGTCGAGTATCGGGATGAGACCTATGTGAGTCTACTCATCCGATTCATCTTCGTCAGCCAGCCAAAGCAATCTGGTTGTGAACTGGACAAAGCGCTGATGCCGGATGTAGTGGTGATCATCTTGCCTTGATTGTCATGACGGGGTCCGTCAACGAAACTTTGGACCTGTAGCTGTATTCTTGGAGCTCAATCGTATCGCTGTATACTATCAAACCGGCAAATGCCTGCATGGCAATGGCAAATGGGTGGAGGATCGGAGGATAGCACACCGCCACGTGTCAAGAACCTTTGTCAGAGCCGGAGCCTATCTCCTTTGACTCACCCTTTGATTTTCATAAATTCACCCATGTTGCGCATGTTCCGTCGCCAATCTTCCGAATCCCGGTCCACTCCTCGGGTCCAAGCCAATCCCGACGCGGACCCCAGCATGGCCCCGTCTGCTTTTCCGGCAGGTTTTGCAATGATGGTACTTCCTTACGAGATACCGGATCCTAATGGGACTTGTCATCTCCTTGGGCTCCCCGACGAGGTCCTAGCCGGCATTTTCACGCGATTAGATCGCGTCTCCCTCACCCGCTGTTCCCGTGTATGCCATCCCTCATCAGCGTGAGTCACGATTGACGATTGGCCTAGTTATGCAAGATTCTGAACGAACTTCTCACGCACAACTCCGTCATCTCCCTACATCACCTTCTCCTCTGCAATGCCCTCCGCGTCAACCCGGCTGCGACACAGCCTTCACCCAACCCACATCAAGTTCCACCCTCCCCAGCTCAACTACTCGCTATCCTCCGCGAACGACTGACCAGGTTCCGCAACTTCACACCGAGATCACGATCGAGAATCGAGTTTGGCGAGCCGGATGGGACATTGTATGAGTATCTAGAGGGGGTGCTGTTGCGAGGTGTAGGTGGACGGAGGGTCTTGGGGACGCCCAGGGTGTTGCCAAGGGAACTGGCGGTTTATGATTTGAGGAAGTTGGGGGAGTGGGAGGATGCCCCGGTGAACGAGGGTGATGGCGTGGGGGTGGAGGATGGTATGGAGGAGGTGGAGGAGGAGGAGACGACGGAGAGTGAAGCGGGTAAGGGGATCAGGTCGACCAAGAAGCTCGGCTTCGAGATTTCCGAATTCGCGGTAGATCCAGGCGCGGATCTGCTGCTCGTCGTCGAAGTCCGGTTAGTCTGTCCGGACCCGCAAATTTTGGTCGGATGCTAATGGGGGGTAGTACCGCTGGACACCGACGATGGACGATGCATTTCCACCTCCTCACGCTCTCGACCTTCGAGCCTCACCCACGAGCGGCGCAGACGGTCCTGGATTGGCCGTTGACGATGCAGAGGAAGGAGATCTCCCTGGGTTTCCAGATCTGCGATGATGGGATTTTTGTGCTTAATCATAATTCGCGGAGTGGACCGCATGATCAGCTCTGTGGGTGGCAGTGGACGACTGGTCGTCTCGCGGTGGTACGTTATCTATTCTACTGGAAAAGTACTTGCTTATGTGTTCCAGACTATCCGCGCCTTCCCAACCACGTCGTTCGAATCCTTCATCCTCCTTAGCCCCTCCGCTTTCGTCATACCAACCATCATCACCCACCTCGATCCGACATCCGAGACCGCTGAGGAGCTCGACAACCCCGCCGACCTTTCGTGGACCCACCATCTCCACCTCTACGCCTTCCCACCTTTCTCCGCCATCCGCATGCCCGCGTCCCATTCTGAACCGATGCCGCCTCCCCATACCGCCGTACACATCGCCACCCTAGATCTCCCGAAGTTCTACGTCAACATCATGGAAGAGATCCCCCCACCTCGACTGACCATCCGGACCGACCCGCCGCCTAGACATACTTTCCCGATCTATCCCGAGCACGCGCCAGCTCCGTTTCAACCGACGCCGGAGTCAGGCTTGATCATCATGGAGGTCTTCTGCCAGCTCCCTCCGGACGAGGTACCACATTTCGTCATGTGCTGTCTGAAATCGACTTTGCTGCAGTACCTCCCTGCACCGACCAGCCCTCTGCTGTTTCAGGCTTTCCCGAGACCGGCGCCGGTGGTGCAGTGGCAGACCCTCGCACCGCGGGTCCGTATGTTCGGGCCGGACCTCGAGCCGTCTTGTCAGTCATCTCTCGTCCCAGACGGATTCAGTGACTGATGACGTGTTCAGCCTGGGTCTGCTACGTCTATCAAAACCGCTATGTCATCCCTCGGACCGACGCCGAAGACCGTACCTATCTACGGCTATACGATTTCGACCCCCTCCGTGTCCGCAAAGAGAAATGCGATCGAGCAAACGACACCGAACCGATCCCTCCGCCAGTCAAATCCCGAACTCGATCCCTCCTCCGTCGAGCATCGTCTTCCCTACCTGCCCACCCGCTGGACTGTGATCGGCATGGTGTGCATCTCGTCACGGCGGAAACAGTGTTACCGGGAGATAGACCGCTGTTGGGCGAGATTAGGACGGGGAAGGATCTGCCATATCTGTATGTGGAGAGGGAGGGTCCGGCGGATACTGCGCTCTTAGACGGGGAGAGGGTTGTCGCTGTTGAGGTGAGTTGGATGGAGCTGGGGTTCAGGAGATACTGATATTGTGTCTATAGAACGGGAATGAGGCATGGGGGAGAGCGAGTTTGGAGATCATGGAGTTTTAGACCGCTGAAATCATAATTGATTGTATCGGTTTGCATTTGGTCTATGCATTGTGCACAGTAGCACATGTATCCTTCAGTGCTACTTTATGAACCTCCAACAAGATACCAATTGTTTCTTGGCAATCTTGTTCAGCTCGACTCTAGACCGCCTTAGACAGATCATCTCTCCATCGTGAATAAGATAAATCGTCGTGCTGCGATTCTCGTATATCTAGCCGCGCAGTGACATTTTCCTGTAATCCCTTTCATGACAACTACATCTGTTCCCGAATCCCGCATCTCCCGTCCAAGGTATTGCCCCTCCTCACCACAAGATCGACGCCTCACCGCCGATCAGTCCCTCCCCCACATTGCAAACTCCCTCACAGCCTCATCCCACTCCCCCTTTCTCTTCCTCCTCATCTCCCCCGCCAACTCGCCCAACCTCTTCCTCATCCCCTCCCCCTCCTTGCCCCCAACAGCCTTGAATGCGTGTTCCAGCTCGTCCCTCAGCGTTTCGGGAGTTCCACGTGGGACCTCGGCGGGTCGATGGGCGACGGGACGCCCGATGGAGTGATCGAACCGGTGTTGGATGAGCTCGAAGCCGAGCTTGCGGGTGTGAATTAGGGCTGAATGGAGGATCTGATCGCCCTTGCACGCCCAGGTCTACGTATCCGTTGTGAGCGATCAATATGGGTGGACTGGCATATGGGTGCGGAGGGAGGACTCACAATCAGGGGGACGCCGGCGTAGATGGATTCCATGAATGAGTTGGCTCCGCAATGCGAAAGGAAGCACAGAACAGCCTTGGTTGACGAATCAGCTCAACAAGGATTTGATCATGGGAGGATACTGACCGGGTGGCTGAGGACACCGATCTGGTCGAGCCAATGTGGGGCGATGGCTCGCCCGTCACGTTCAGCTTCTTCCAACAGAGGTTTCACCTCGCCCGGGAGCTCGTCCTTCTGATTAGCCCCTGCGTAGACGAACGGCATGTCACTCTCGGCTAGGTAGGTGAAGAGCGTCGTGAGGCCAAAGCCAGCGTCGACGACTGTACCGAAACTGTACGTCTCAGACAATCTTCTAACCGACATTTCGAGGTGGATTGGGCCCACCTGACATAGACGACGCTCTTCTCCTCATGCTTATCGAGGAACTCCCTCACACCCGGCCCCCAATCCTCCTTGGGCGCCAACTCGAACCAACCCATCTCGCGATACTCCTTCTTCCCACTATCCGTCATCATACCATCCGCCCTCACAGCATCCAGCGCCTCTGGCTCGACGATGGAAGAAGGGAAGCATGTAATCCACGACCCGATGGACGGGGTTATGGCTTGGAGTCCATCGATGAATTGGAACCATCCGGTCGACTCGGTTTTGTTCCAGTCGACACCGGTCGACCAGCGCTCGTATAGGTCTGGCGGATTAGCGGTAGCCGTGCAGATGGAGAGAGACTTACGGAATGGTGCATGTCCGGGTACGGTGATGAGACGGTCGGATTCGTTGACGCACTGAACGGGATTCAATGCCGGAATTATGAGATAGAGAGAACGCACAGCTCGGAAAGCCTTGACGGAATGCTCTTTCTTCTGTTGAGCTTCGAACCCCTCAATCGGCTTGCCATCCTCATCCAGAGACTAAGTACGGCTTCAGTCATCGCGCTCGTGATTGGCCAGGTGTGGAGAGGGACGCGTCACTCACCACTCCGTTCCTCGCCGTAGGATCATATGCGTCAATCGCGTCGTTCATCCACCTCAACGAGCCATTCCGCAACTCGCCAAGGTCACTACAGCCAATCCCTTCAGCTTCCTCCCAGATTCAGAGATGACAATGGGGATTCACATCAACATCTCGCCGGCTAGTTGAGGGTTGTAAGCTACCAACTTGAGGGGTTCCATTCCGAACTTCTTCTCCACAGCCACCTTGACCGTAGGGAGGAAGAACGCGGTTACGTCAAAAATGAAGACTTTCGGAGCTGGCCACTCCTTCCCCTATGCAAGCCGTCTCAGCGAGCAGGCAAGATCAGCAGGGAAAGTGGTCCCCTCACCATGAGGATCTGGGCATAAGCTTCGCCGCCCTTGTATGCCAAAGCCATCACCGTCTTCGTCGTCTCCTTCGGCGGGGTCAGCTCGCCCACGGGATACAACTTGAGTCGGTCGGCGACTCCAAGCGGAGCAAGCGAGATGAGCTGGCGCGAATTCTCCTCGTTATTGATGTGGAGAATGAACGAGATGGAGAGATCCGGGGTGAGGGTGAGTAGGCGGATGGCGAGGCTGAGCAAAGGAGGACAATGGGAGAATGGGGCATTGCTGGCGACGACAAAGTGAGATTGTGGAGTCGTCATGGTGAGACTGCGAGGATGGGGGTTGGGATCAGGCGGGGAGAGCGGTTACTGGTTATATAACATCCTGCAGAGCCAGCTGGGGAAGAAGCCCAGAT
>JAABUI010001422.1_pt1 | contig 13908 bp, 19 predicted proteins | sample 5559111 | NCBI WGS metagenome assembly JAABUI01 (sample SAMN10711870, study PRJNA513365) | rock metagenome | isolation source: Antarctica rocks | place: Antarctica: Victoria Land, Buttleship Promontory
TACTTCCCGTCCATGCAGGCTTTGGCTATTCGCCAGAAACCGGGAAGGGAGCGGGCCACGTAGTCTGAGAACTGCTTGACGAGACCTTGGACCGACATCCAGGCGTTATCGACAAGACTCGCTATAACGAAGCACATCGTTAGAGATGACATGCAGCATGAAGGAAACATACGAGATATCGTGTTGACCTGGTACTGCGATATCGATAGCTGCCTCTTTAGGGCGTCTGCACCGGATGTCGAAGTGGAAGGCTGCTCATCGCACCCCCGAGCAGCCGCTTCGTCCCGCTCTTTATCGCAAATACTGCCTAACCTGGAAGATTGCCACTCACCTTTCACCCTCTCCTGCGCCGTCGTATAGATGTTCCGCATACTTTCTAGGATATGCGCATGTTGGTACTCCAAGTACGCCCAAGCCGGCTCATCCGACCGTTCTAGCTCGATCAAGATCCTATCTCACGTCAGCAATCAGATACAGCGAGCGCCGAACGACTGACTCGATAGTCCGTTCCTGCTCCTCGACCGGCCTCGTCGGATCCTTGAGCCCCTCATCCAGCTTCGCCTTCATCTGCCCCATGATCCTCTCGACCGACGTCCAGACCTTCTGAAACACCCTCTTCTGCTGTTCCCTCTGTCGCTGTGTGCTCGCAGGGAGGCCGGGTATGAGTGTGCCAGGTTTGGAGGAGTGGAGGAACGTGCCCCTCTTGTAGTCGCGAAGCGCTTGGTCGTATTTGCCCTGTTTCGATTTCAGCGGATCAGACAACGGGGATGGAGCACAGGACGGACCGCATTTATCGACTCCATAAGCTGGCCAGGGAGGTTGAATAGGAACTTGGACTTCTCGAAGACCCCGAGCGTCGAACGCAGCTTCTGAGCTTTCACAGCGTTCTCGAGGACGGGGAGGAACACCTGGTCCGCTCGATGACCCGTTACTGTTCGACGTCAATACTGGCTCCCATCTCTGAGAGTAGGAGAATACTGTACCCTTGAAAATCTCCCTCAACTCTCTAGTCCCATGATCTGTTTCCTCCGCTAAGAACCCCTCCCTCATATCCTTATACACCACTGCACTACCCATCAATTCGAGATCAAGCTGGTGGGTAGGAAAGCTCACCATCACTGGACGCCTTGACGGCTACGAATCGATCAAAGTTCTCCTCGACGAGGATCCGGACCGCCTCGGAACGAGATTCGATCGCTCGCTCGAGGTTGGCGATACCTCTTCGGAGGTCTTGGTAAGACGCGTCGGGGTGCTGGGCGGAGAGAAACATTTTCGGGTCGAAAGCTTTGGAGGAGAGGGAGGTCGCTGTGCCTACCGGGTATCAGTCTCGTCTTTCCCAGACTATGGCCAGTCGTACGAGTCCTCAGGTCAAACTCGGCGGAGCTAGCACTTGTTAGGCGTGTGATTAGGTAGCAGAAAGTGATACGGACCCCGTCAACCTCCCCCTCAGACCGAGCGGGTCCATCTCCTCCGCCATCCCGCCATCTTCGCCTGTCATCGTACCAGCTAGAGGACCTTCTTTCTCGTGATCCACATCCTCCCATTCTTGGGGATTGAGCGAGGAGATGCCGTACAGCTTGAGTACTGACCGGTGAGATGCGGTGAGTAGCGGGGAGGCAGGAGAGGTGATAGACGGACCTGCGGCTTCGTCGACATTTCGTCGGCTCATGATCGCGTACAATGTCCTCTCAGCTGGAAGCTCGGATCACCACCACATGCGGAGCCGGATCTATAGTTGTACAAGACCAGGGCGAAGGTAAGTACAAGAAGCTGGAAGAAGTCAACCGTTTGGCGGACAGCTTGATTTGAGGCTGCCCCGCTTCGGCCATGCGGCGACAGTGCAAGTCCAATTGAATCCATATGTGTGATATAATGCTTTGTAGTGACATGTACTATGACAGCCAAGACCGCACTCAAACAAGCACAGTGTGGTCGGAATCGCCCCTCGCCCATCCGACCTTTCCGACCGCCTTCTATTTTCTAAGTCGATCTGATTCCTCACAGCTGACAACTTCTAACTCAAATTCATCATCTCCGGTCCGCCTTCCATGATCCCCTGAACTTGTGCTCGACCATTGCTTCCTTATCTGCAGAACCCAAAGTCAACCACACACTCTCGAGATGGGGCGTGAGACTTACGCCATGTGGATTGAGCTCCGTGGTTGCCAACACCTGGCGAGAATCCTGTGACTGCGAGGATTGAGTCAGCTCAAATACTCAGAATCTCCGCGTCAAGGGGCTATGACACGGAGGCTGAATGGATTGTGAGCTCACCTGGTAGAATGACGACGTCTCCAACCCTGAGCGGTTCCCGAATGCCCTTCAAGTCGGTCCACAACAGCCCATACCTCACTCGCAAATAGCTGCGCGGTATTGGTCAGTCATGTTCTGCGCAAGGGTTTCCACCAGCATACCTCAGCACCGCGTCCGTCCAGATTCCAGGACCCGTCCAAGCCATCACCCCGACCGGCCCACCGTCGTTCGGCTCTTCCAAAACAGTCGTCTTGAGGAGGGCCTTACTATCGTCGTATCGCCCAAGCTCTTTGAGATGCCGGATGTCCCTAGCATGTTGGTGCGACCACTCGATGGCGTTGGCCGTTGAGTGTAGAATGCGGAGGACAGCTGAGAGGGCGATGGGATGGTTGGGGGAGCTGGCCATAGTCCATTGGACGATTTGAATCTTCGCTGATTCAGCCTAGCTTGGTTCTAAGAGAAGAGGAACTCACGGGTCGAGGCCACCAGTCGAACCAGTCCTCCCGGTTGCCCACGTCCGCCTCGATCCCGACAACAACGCTAGGCTTCCCGAGGATCGCATCGACTGCATCCCCGTCGGCTATCTGCTGCAGCGAAGCATCATCCAGCCATCCTGCGCCGTCGCGCCAGAGCTTGGCGCCGTGACCGAAAGACGAAGGGGATTTCAAGAGTGTGGTGTCGGTGTCCGAGTAGATACCTCCTTCGAGGAGGAGAAAGAGGTAGCGGAGGGTGTCAGAGCGCTACGAAGCGTCGGTCAATATGGGATCCCCTTCGAAGGCAGGATAGGACGCACGAGGATGCCCGAAGGAAGGTTATTCCACATCATCTCGATTCGGCTACCCCCGAAATTCGCAGCGATCCACCGGTCCGCTTGTCTACAAGACCGATATCAGACAAGACGAAGCCAGGTTAGACGGAAACTCACGGATCGGTCAATAAGTCCCACTTCCATCCCTCGTCCTTTGCCTTCCCATTCTTCCAACTACCAACCTCGCTACTATCGCTATGCCTCGTGTTCTTATCGGTCTGCCAGACATTCTTGTTCGTATCCCAGCTCTCTCCCATATCTTCTCCACTCATGTATCTTGACAAGGCATTTTTCAGACGCGCACCAAGTGCCTTGGGGAAAGCCGCTGTCGTAAATGCGAATAGCTGATCAGTGTATTCGGGAACCATGAGCGGTCCGAGCTTGTAGACGTTATCGGCGAAATGGCCGAGACTGGACAGAGGTGAATCGGATCCATTGATGGTCGGATTCGGAGGCCAGGGGGTGAGACCATCTAACAAGTGGTTGGTCTTGAGGTTGAGACCCCATGTCTGGATCGAGCTTGGTGGTGCTATATCGACTCCCAGGTCGGGTTCGATATGGGGACTCGTAGACGAGAGAGAGGTCATAGTGGCACCAAGATAGACGCCGCCTTCCCCGACGATGACTCCGGGGATGGGTAAAGACCTCTCAACGCGGTGCGACGGGGTCAAATAGCCTGAGATTTGGAAAAATCAGCAAGGTTTGGGCGGTCCGAGTCGATACCTACCTGATCCCCAATCGCCGCTCAAGAATTCCGGCAGGTCGACTCCTCCCATCCACCACCCAACAATCCCGAGAACACTTATCACCGCCAGACCCTGGCCTATCATCCGCCTCCTCCTCGATCTGCCATAGTGTCCCGCAGCATAATGCCTTCTTGAACTCGGTGAAGGTCCAGGTCCAGGTAATGCCTTCTCATCCTCCTCGCTGGAGAGACGGAATGCCGCGGCCGGGAACGAGAATAGCTTAGACCCTCTGCGAGAAGAAGGCGGCGAGGGAGAACGGGAGATTGCGGTGAGAGAAGAAGAGGGCGAAGAGGTCAGGGAGGATGGGAAGGAGCCTGATGGGAGGGGTGGGATGATGGGTGTGAGATTTCCAAAGAGTCCCGTGACCATCGTGGCGGAAGACCGGCGGTTCTGATTGAGACGAGTACGACGAGGATCGCCTTCGTCGCCTCTTAAGGAGGACAAAAAGTCAAGGACGACCTCAAGGGATGGGGTGACGACAAAGGTGGCTGCGCACGAGGTTGGGCAAAGGTCCCAATGGGGCAGTTACTTCTAAACTTAACGCGACTTGATTGAAACTCTATATGATACCCTACTTTGTGAGCAAATTTAGACCTCATCAACACAGACGACCCCATCCCGGCATAACCGACCGCCTGTCCAGAACTGTGGAGCACAATCCATGACCGAACGGGTGCGATGATTGATAGCCGCGTATTGGTACCTCATGGGTCTGGCGGATGAGCAGAGGACGTGGGATGGTAAACCTCTAGAATGCCGTAGCTTGGGAGTGGCAAGAGCGGAATAGATCGAGGTATGCAAGAGGTGCGACCAGATTGGCTGATATCCGCTAGAGATCTAGTATCGAGGTGCTTGTAGCTAGTTTATGCAACGTCTTGTAATTAGCGGACCTACCCTACCGACGACCAGCCTGGCTGTGGAAGTGTCCACCCTCAGGTTGAGCGATCTCTCGTGCTGTGCAGGACTAGACTGGTAGGTCTACGTCTTACTCGCACTCGTCGTCGTTTGTGTTTGACAATTGTTGACTGTGTCAACCTGTCTTTAGCTTTATAGTCAAGACCATTTCATAACCGCGATTGTGTTCGACAATCGTCTCCATTCATTGATAGTCCACGGGGCATGAGGGTTGCTTGGGCGTGAGTTCGATTGAAATCATAGTTGGCTGGGTGCGGTCATAACACCTGGCCTGTAAGATCCCTTCATGGTCTACATCACCCTCGTCGGCATGCGTTTGAGCGGGCTGCATGTCCCTTGGGTCGAGTTCTTGAGGGTGGCTATTGAGAACGAGGTTATGGAGGACGACGGCGGCGACAATGAATGCATGGGCTCGAGCTTGATTGCGGCGGCTGCGAAGACATTGACCGAGCGAGCGGAGGGCAGGGAAGCGGCTCTTGAGTATACCAAATGTCTGCTCCACCTTGACACGCATGGGAGTAGTCTTCATGTTGAAGTAGGCCGCTCGACCGCAAAGGACGCTCCGTTGGGCTGGTTTGGTGAACATGAGGACGCATAGGTTGGTAGCGGTGAACCCAGAGTCTGCCAAGACGTACTCAGATGGGCCGAAGTATAGGGGACGAACGAGATGTCAAGTTGTGTCCCATCATGTCAAAGCCTTGGCGACGGACGTTCTATCATAAACAATCCCCGCAGCCAAGATTTTCTCCTGTTCGAGGGACCCACCAACATATAATAATGTCCATGAGCGAGTGTTCAGATGCAGGACTGCCCGCCAACTGCTAATTGCAATACCCCGTGGGCGTGGGGACGCGACTCAGCGCTCGATCCTCTGCTTTACAAAGGACTCCCTGCCAAAGCTACAACGTAAGAGAATTCGCCGTCTCAACTTCTTTCGCTTGTTCCACGCTCTACACCAACATGGACAAACGCCATGAACGTCTCCTCGAAGAGCTCCTCCAGCAGCCCGGTAATCGTGAGCTCCCCTTGCAGTCGTGGTAGTAGCTCTCAGACTGATCAACTCCCCACCATAGAGACCTGCGCCGACTGTCACTCCCCCTCCCCCCGCTGGGCATCCGTCAATCTCGGCATCTTCCTCTGTATAAACTGCGCTTCCATCCACCGCAAGCTTGGCACCCACAAGTCACGCGTGTATGCCCTCCTCCTTGCTCCTGCATTGCTTCCCGCTGAAAAGTTTCCCTAGCAAATCCATTACGCTCGATTCCTGGACTCGAGAACAGATCAATAGCCTCCGTGCAGTGGGTAACACCGCCTCCAACGCCATCTACAACCCGAACGAGTCCCTTCACCCGCCACCCTCGAGTCGAGGCGGGGACGAACGGGATAGCGAGATGGAGAAGTACGTTCGGCGGAAATACGAGTCGGAGGCGTTCAAGCCTGGTGCTGGGAGGGTGGGGGTCGCTCCGACGAGTCTGAACCGTGCGAGAGAGAGGAATGGGAGGGAGGTTAGGGTGGAGAATCAGAGGAATCCGGAGTTGAATGAGTTGCTTGTCAAGGAGACAAGGGAGAGGGAGCTGCCGGCGTTGCCTATGACTGTTGGTGTGAGTGGAGGAGGGAGACCGAGGCGGATGAGGACTGGGTCGGCGCAGGGAGGAGGTGAGGGACAGCTCATCGACTTTGCGGGGGGATCGTCATCGACCCTGCCGTTGCAGATCAATCTGGGGGGCTCGACGTCGGGTGGATATCCACAACAGGACGCAGGCCATTGGGCGAACGGGGGAATGAACGGTTGGGCAACCTCCATGCAACCGCAGCATCAACAACAGCAGCAACAACAACAACAGCCATCGATGGGTTACTCCCAACATCCGAACGGGACACCACATCAGTATCTCCAACATGCATACTCCGCACCTGCGATACCCAATATGAACGGCTTCGACGCGTACCAGCAGTTCCAGGAACAGCAGGGGATTCAACATCAGAACTATACCCAGCAACAGGCGTTCCCACAACAGCAGCAGCTCAGCACGTCCCCATCGCCTTCATCATTCCACCAGCAATCATACTTTCCCCACCCACAGTTCGCCGCAGGATCCTACACTGCCAACGATGGGTTCCTCCCGCCACAGAACACCCAACCACAACAAAATCCATACGGCCAACAGGTGGGCGGTCCAGCCTGTTTCCAGCAACAACCCGGTATGCAGATGGGTATGGGGTTGCGGTGACACCTTCAAGCTCCTGATTCGAGTCCACGTTGTGTTGTATCATGCATGCTTGCCTGTTTCGCCATGACTTCTATGCACACAGCTCAAGATCGTCCGTCCCCGCTATCGTCTACCGAGCTGATATGCACCCAAGTGCATCCTCAACATCATCCGTCCCCCGCCATCGCCCTCCGAAACTCAGATTGGTTCAACTCATACCCCCATTGCCAGAGACACTGCCTCAACACCCTCCCTACATCCTCGTCCCCCAACATCTCCTCCCCACCAGCACCGACCACCTTCTTTAGCAAGGCCCTCTTGAACCGTCCAGTCGGTCCTGCCACCTTAAGCCCTGTAAACCCCCATTCGGTCAAGAAGGCGCTCTCGGAGTTGGTCTGAAATACAGGCAAGGGGAAACGTACATCTCCGGACTTGGCGCTCATCATCCTCACACCGCCTCCCACCCCAGAAGCGGACAACCACTGCGCCCAACCCCTCGGGTCCCCATCCCAGATCCACCCCGCTTTCTCCCACTCCTGCAGGCTCTGCCCGGCTCGGACTTTGAACCGGTTCAGAGCTCCATCCGGCTCCCGGTGACTCAACAACGTCCGTGATGTATCGGTGGGGAGGGTGAAAGGGAGGTCGGCGATATCATTTTGAGAGGACAATGGTGCGCGGAGGACGTTGGAATAGGTATCACTATCATTCCATCAGTCTCAAAGAGGGATAGGACAGGAGGGCGAGAGGAGGGGGAAAGGAGTTGAGGGACTCACCAGAAGAACGCCCCTGCGAAAGCCCCGGCCGAGAACATCTCCTCCGGCGTACGATTCGGCGTGAAGATCCCCTTCCATCGTCCCTCGAAGACCAATGTCCCGTCTGCATATCGGGTCGGTCCAGGTGCGGGGGAAGATGAGCCGGAAGAGGGGGAGTAGCTCGGTCCAGCTGGGATCACTGGTGCTGAGGATTTCGGAAGGGGGTTCTTCCGGACTGGAGGGGACGAAGGGCCACTCAAGCTTGGCTCCAACCTAGACCCCAATCAGCTGGGACATGAGTTCGGAGAGAGGAGGAGACCTACTTGACCGCATCGGCCTGCAGAGCCACTCTCGTACTCCGCCTTGTCGGCTCGACAGTCGCTCTCAGCGCCGCAGCTTTCGCCTTCGTCTCGCGGCGAGTCCGATCTTCTGCGGCGGATAATTGGGGTTTCGGCTTCTTCGGCTGGGATGGGGAGGGCTTGTGAGGGCGGATGGACGATTCGGTGGAGGTGGATAAGCCGAGGGAGGCTAGGAGAGCGGCGTTGTTCCTGTTCCAGGGGGAAAGGGTCTCGTCAGCCAGGAGCCCTCCTTGGACTTACGGAAGGGACGGACCGGATGTTATCGAGACGTTCCTGCTCGTAGCTGACGCTCAAGTCGGCGGGATCGTTCAGATCATCCTCATCATCGAGATTGATACCGTTAGCCGCCTCGTGTTGAGCTGAGGTCGACATCGAGGAGGAGGTCGAGCTTGACTGTGAGTATTCAAGCTGTCATTGTGTATATGAACCGGTGTACGACTGTCCGGTAGCGAGCTCAGTACTCCTCAAGATGCAAGCATTAGATGGAAGGATTGTATAGCGCAGCTTGACAAAACATGAAGTCTAGATGTGAGATCGATTTCTTGATTTCTCCTCCATAAGACTGCTCGCTACCGCTGCAATTCTCGGCCATTCGCCCACACATGAGGCCCCTTTGCGAAAACAAGTAAGTTAACTCCAGGCGGTCACAGGCACGATTCATAGAAAATATGGACAGTAAAGAACACATATCCCCCTTCTTCCCTTTTCGAGCTCTTTCCCCCTTGCGCTCGTTTGAGGCGGACCCTATTAAGAGGTCATGTACGTAGCCGGGTCGATTGTCTCCGGAAGCGTCGGAATGGCGACGGTGAACCTCTCCTGGATCTTCTGCAGCACCTCAGAGTCGGCATCGCTGGAGACGAAGGAGATCGCAAGACCCTTGGTGCCGAAACGACCGGCACGACCGACTCGGTGAAGGTACGAGTCGGCGTCGGCAGGGGCGTCCTAGATTTCTCTCAGCTTGGATTATCAGCCAAAGGATAGAAAATCTCACGTAGTTGATGACCACATTGACACGCTCTACGTCGATACCACGGCCAAAGATGTCGGTAGCGACTAGGATGCGCTTCTCGAATGCCTTGAACTGCTGGAACCGGGCGATACTACAATGTCCATCATCAGCTATGTAGCTTTGGTGCTTCAGTGCCCAGCGACGAGCTCTTGTGGGACGTCTGAAGGAACGTGAACAGGCACTCACCGCTCAGGCTGAGGCAGACCGGAGTGAATGCAGATCGAAGGGAAGTTGCACTCCTGAAGCAGCGCATCGAGCTGCGTTGCCCGCGGCACTGACTTCACGAAGATGCAGACCTGTCGAGCTGTATGAGCGGGATGCGGATATGCGATGCGAGATGCCACGTACCTGGTTGAACTCTAGGTTGTCGAGCAGGTCGTTGAGCTTCCTATTCTTCTCCTTCTCCTCAAGCTTGAGATAGTACTGCTGGAGACCGTGAAGGGTCAACTTGGTCTCGTCGTCCACGAAGATTTCGAGCGGCTGTCGTGCAGTGTTCAGCACGAAAATTGATACTAGATGCGCTGCTCACGCTCTGCATGAACTTCTTGCATGTCGTTCGGATGTCCTTTGATAGGGTGGCGGAGAACATCATCACCTGCTTGTGGTGAGGTGTCGCACGGAAGATTTCCTGCACGTCGCGGCGCATGTCTGTCGATAGGACGTGGGTTCGGAGGAGCACGAGAAGAGGAGGAAGAAGACATGGTAAGCAGATATTCGACTCCAACCGTCCTCCTTCCTTCCACGGTAACCGAGTCAAGAGAGCAGAATGGCTGGATCGCCGCGATTATAAGCTAAAAGTCGACGCCTTGACCTCGCCAGCCGGGTCATCAGTCCGAAGACGAATCCTATCCCCATCATGCTACACGCATCCATCTCCAGGGTCTCTCTTCATTCTGCCACATGTCGAAAGCAGGGCGGGGTCGATTGTCGATCCACCTGCTGATGAAGCGGCCGAAACGCCCCGTCACACAGATGGACTTGTCGAAGTCGGAAAATTCTCATCGAAAGAAAACAGGCGAAGACTAACCAAGTTGCTCCAACATCTTGTCGCACTCGTCGAGAACAAAGTGCTTGACCTTGCTAGCGTTGAGTTTCTTCTCGCGCACCAACGCCATCATTCGCCCAGGAGTCCCAACGACGATGTGAGGGCACTTCTCCTTGGAAGCCAGGATCTCTTGATCGGCCGAAATAGGAGTCCCGCCGTAGAAGACGGATGTCCGGACATTGGTCATAAACTTTGAGAAACGGGCAAACTCGTTTCGAATCTGGTAAGCCAGCTCGCGGGTGTGGCAGAGAATGACAATCGCGACCTCGCCGTCGACGGGTTCACTAGTATCCGCATAAGTCGATGTAAGCGGGAAGATGAAGCCTCACGTACATCTGCTGTAAGGATGCGAGGACGAAAACCGCAGTCTTACCCATACCTGACTTGGCCTGGCACAGGACATCGGTGCCAAGGATAGCCTGGGGGATACATTCCTGCTGGACTGTGAGACAGAGGATTAGCGCAGTCGCTGATACAGGTCGAAAACGAACCTTCTGAAGGATGCTCAAACCCCAAGTCAGAGATTGCCCGGAGGAGTTCCGGTTTCAATAGGAAGTCCCTGTCAGGACATCGTCAGCGACAGCTCAATACGACACTCCGGACGCCTTGATGCTCTCATCCGTATTCAGAAAACCCCTGATTTCCCCGACTGCTCAACATGAAACATGGAAACTCACCTGAATCCGGTCGAATGAATGCCGACGTAGGATCCCCTGTTGTTCCCATCCGCGTTCGCGCCATTCGTCGCGCTGATCGGGGTGGTGAGGGTTTCCTCTGCGCCCTCGTCATAGTCGACAAGCTCCTCTTCGTCTGGGCGCGACATGTTGATGGTTCGAGACTATGGTCGGGGCGGAAGAAGAAAGGAGGGAGCGTCAGGAGGCGTAAGCCGGTTGTTGCAGTCATGCTGATCGCTTGAGTACCCACGTGAGAGCGTCAGACAGGAAAGATGAAGAATCACAGAACAAAATGTCGAGAGCAGAACAGGTGAAGAATGCAATCACGGGCGAGCGTGAATAATGGGAAATGCCGAGGAACAAATGCCGATGGGAGTTTGGGTTGTGGCGTCGGCGAAGCGCATTAGTTTCCGCACATTCTCTACCTTCTCCGTTCGGCCGTTCACAGTCCCAAAGCCGAAACGTACGACCGATCAGCTGCTCAGCGAAATAACTCTATAGTCGATCCCCGAAGACAAGAGGAAGATCGTACCGATCCCTGAAACATCGGGACCCAGATTGGGGGATAGAGATTGTGTTTAACCGGCATCTGCGGCTACGGTAAGTCTCTCCCGTTTTTTATCTTATCAAAGGGACGTTTCCCGATCTGCTGGTTTCCTTTCCAGGGGCTGACGAGGTGCACAAGCCTTTGATTGCCCGGAACAGGCCGAGACGTTTGTCGGAATCGGATCCAATACCCTGGCCGAACGATTGGTCGGACGCGTCAGGCTGCAATCAGACATTGCAATATAGGTCGTAACGGAGCCATCTCTGGGTGAGTTGGCTTTCGAGCTTCGCATCAAGCTGTGGATCAATCCCTACTGCTTCGATACTCCAAGCGGACCGTCTGCTGATGATGATACCTTCTCACATGTCCTCCTCCGCTTCTCCCTCCCTCCCATCCACTATACATCCCCGACACCGTCTGTTGACACGCCCATCACATTTCAATCCATTCTGGTTCGGCCGTGCACGACCATCGCATTGTCCTGCGACCTCACTTGTCATCCCCCACCACCCCGGTCATGTCACAGCCGCTGGACCCCCCCTACGGACCGTTACGCGTTGTCAAGCGAGCTCGATGCCGCCGTTCTCACTTCATGACTAGGTGTGTCGCCCTTGCTGTACTTATTTCGTACTCACAGGGCTGAATCGTTCTCCTCGTTCAGACACAACCCTCCTCTACCGAGCTCCCGGATCACCAGCGTCCATCCGTAAATCCCAGCACTGCACCGCGGGCTCGCTCAAATCCTATCTCGTCGCGATGAATTACCAGCAGCAACAGTCCCACCATGCCGGCCCTTCATCATCCGTCCCCGGCGCGTCTGGAGGTCGTGGTGATCCCGGTCCCTCTTCGATGGCGCAACAGGGCCAGCAGTTCCGTTCTCAGCAGGGTATCAATCCGCAGCAGGTCGCCATGCTTCAGCAGATGGCACAGGCGAGAGGACAGCAGGGTGGCCAGAATCCCCAGTGGACACCTCAACAGCTGCAGATGGCGATGTCAGAGATGCAGGCGCAAGGGGGAAATGTGAACACTCAGGCGTTGATCCAGGCGGCAATGCGAGCAAGTGGCGGGCAAGTTATGACACCAACTCCACAAGGCAATCGTACACCTGATCAGATGGGCCAGACTGGAGGCGGAGGACAGGATGCCCATGGGCAGGCTCAGGCGATGCAGCAACAGCGAATGCAGCATCTCATGCAGCAGCAGGGTGGCGCACCGTCACCCCAGCAGCGCGAGGCGATGCAAGGGAGAACAGCCACACCGAGTATATCCGCATCTACTCGACCCTCTCAGCAACCCTCACAGCAATCCGGAAACATGCCACCCCCTCCGAAACCTGGCTCAGGTATACAAAACGGCCAGATCAACTACAGTCAACCACAGCCAGCCGCGAATCAACAGCTCAGTCTCACTCCGCAACAACAGCAATTTTTCGCGGCCCAGCGAGCTCAGATGATCGCAAACCCGCAGTTCCAGCAGCTTCAGCCTCACCAACAGCACCAACAGCTAGCATTCATGACGCAACACATGATACGGACATTTGCGCAGCAAAATGCGCCGGGTCAACAGCAACAGCAACAACAGCAACAACAGCAGCGACAACAGCAACAGCAGCTTCAGTACTCGCAAGCGAATGCGCAACCCTTTCCGGGCGGCAGTGGACAGCAGCAGCACCTGCAGCAGGCTGCCGGCCAGCCTCTATCCAGTCTTCCGCAACATATGGCACCGCCTCGACCAGCTTCGGCCGCCTCACAACGGGCTCCTTCATCTCACGATTCTTCGCCATCAATGTATCATACGGCCAGTACTCCTCCACAGCCAATCTACCCTACTGCTACGCCGCAGCACCAAAGCATGCCATCGCTGACCACGTCTACTCATTCACACCAGAGTCATCAACATCAAACGCCTCGGCAGCAATCGATCCCGCCGCCCAACTCATCCTCGCCTGTCTCGCAACCTCACACGAGTCAGCGAGGTCAACCACCCCAAGCCATAGGGGTCAACGGTACGCTCTCCCAGCAGCCGAATGCAAAAGCGCCTTTCGCTCTCCAAGCGATGCAACAGCATGCCCAGAACGCTCAAACGATGCTGCAGAGCGGTCAGCTTACTGGACCGCCGCAAGTCGATGCACAAAACGTAGCGGCACAGAAACAACAGCAGGTGGCGTCCTCGATTGGATTCATGACCGGGACTGCCGGAAATCAGGCGGTCATGCTCAACGCCGGACAGGGTATGCCGCCTCGCCCGCCGATGCCTAACATCAACATGTCAGACTTCCCGTTCGACTGGCGACTCTTGCCCCAGATTTCGCACCTCAATGACCCGAAGTGGCAATCCGAAGTGCAGCAGCGCAATCCTCAGCTTCTCGCTGCGGTTCAGTCCGCTGCCGCTATGCTCAACTCTGGCTCTGTACGGCAAGACGTGCTACAGCGGATGCAGCAGGTTCTATTTCACGCCGCGCGGTCGCAAGCAGCAGCTCGACCGCCTCAGCAGGTGGGGCAGGTCTCTCAGCAGGTTCAGCAGCAGCTTGCGGCCACAGGTATGCCTGGGTACTCTCAGAACGGCCAACTCTCCCAGCAACAGATTCAAG
>JAABUI010001424.1_pt1 | contig 13903 bp, 17 predicted proteins | sample 5559111 | NCBI WGS metagenome assembly JAABUI01 (sample SAMN10711870, study PRJNA513365) | rock metagenome | isolation source: Antarctica rocks | place: Antarctica: Victoria Land, Buttleship Promontory
CGCTTCTTTGCCACACTGGAGTTGATGGACACTCACTGGATGTCTGTCAGCTTCTGAACACCGAAGCGCGTGTAGGGTCCAGGTTCAGGATTTTAACCCTATGCAGCTTGCAGGTTTCAGAAGCAGGTTTCACCTGGAACACCATGACACACTGCTGCATGTCCTCTTGCTGGCCTGTATCCTGTGGAATCAAACAATTCATGGGCTCCCCATCTTCATTGACTGCAAAGTACACCGTCTCTAAATCTGCCCAGTGGGGCTGAGGGCTAGTCGGGGCAAAGCCCTGTTGAGGGCCAGGCTGGGAAGCGCCTCCTGAAGGGCCATGCCGGAAGGGGTCCTGATGGGAACCAGATGTGGAAGGATGCTCCTGAGGGCTGAGTGGAGGAGTGCCCTTCCCATGTGTTGAAACAGAGCTGGATGAGGTAGTATGTGGTGAAGTTGCAGAAGAAGACTTTGTTGATGGAGAGCTGGACGAGCTTGCATGTGATAAAGATGAGTCATCAGAAGCTGAGGAGCGCGTTGTGGAACCTGCAGCAGCAGCTGCTGGTGCAGCTGATGCGCTGTCTGATGACAAGGCATGCGATGTGGGTAAGGATGGCTGATGACTGTGCTGGCTGCCATTATGCATGTAAGGCAATTCAGGTGGCGCAGAGCCATCTGAGTGTGACCCATTCTGTCTGTAACTCAGGCCGGGATCAGAAGTCTGATGATCAGCGTGCCCATTTGAGGCCTGCTGCTGCTGCTGCTGCTGCTGATGTGATGACTCATCAAGGGCAGCTTCAATCTGTAGGGCAGAGCTTTCAGCCGCCGCTGTGCTATCTACCGATGACTCTTCCTGTTGCCGGAGTGATCTGGCATGCTGCAGCTGTTCCCGTCGATCTTCAGCCCTTCTGGCTGATGCAGCTGCTGATGCAGCTGCTACTGCAGCTTCTCTGGCCTGCTGCTGCTGCTGGTACACCTCTTCTGCTTCATCGATGGCATGTTCCAGATCCAGATGATCCAGGAAGGAGCGACCGTGCCTGCAGCAAAGCACAAGGATCTTGCTGATGCTCAACCACAAAATCATGAGAGAGGTGCAGTTGTAACCCTGACAATCTGGTTGAGGTCAATGCTTTTGTCTGCTGGTGGAGCACAGATGTAGGGCAGCACAGCCCATATTCAGGGTTTATGCCTAAGCAGTGAAAGTAGCCTGTATAGCCTAAACCCTGATCGGCAGATTTGCTCAAGTAAGGTACACTTCTCCACGTCTTCAGACGCACCCATGCTTCAGACAGACACATCATTTGATATGATGAGCTTGGCTGCATTGGGACAGAAGCTTGCTTTCCTTGATTTGTGCAAAAAGTCATCTACATTGCTCAGTCAGCTAATTTGGGGGTCAGCAGTAGCTCACATAAAGGCTGCCTTGTCCAAGGCATAGTGCAAGACGGCATGGGCAAAAAGCAAAAGCAGTTCTGAGCATGCGGCAAAGAAAGGAGGGGGGTCGCTGTTGCAAGAAGAGGAAGAGGACTACCACCAGAATCAGGAGCAGCAAATACAAGAGGGACAGGGGAGCAGAGAGATTGAGGCGGCAGAAGAGGGAGGCAAACAAGAACAAGAAGACAAACGAAGAAGAAAGAAGAAGAAGAAGAAGAAGGAGAGGAGGAGAAGGAAGAAGAAGAAGAAGAAGCAGAAGCAGAAGAAGAAGTACAAATAGAAGAAGTAGGGGATGTTGGGTGCAGAAGGAAGAAGAAGCATAGGAATATGAGACAACACAAGGAGGAGGACAAAAGGGATCACCTGCGCTCCATCTCAGCTCTGACTTTGGGGTCCTCAAGACGTGACCCAGCAGCTGCAGCCCTGTCTGTGTCTGGATCAGCGTCTGTGTCTGTATCACTGTCTGTGCAGCGCTCAATTTTGAAGGTGAGCAGGGCCCACAAAAGGCCTATGACCCCAGCAGCAACCACAATGTTTCCCAATGCACTCCCAAAAAACCTGCAGCTCAGTACCTCATGAACTCAGCACTCATAGTCACGACTCAGCACTCAGAGCCGTAACTCAGCACTCAGAGCTGTGACTCAGCGAACACAGTCGTGGCTCCAACGCTTCAACACTGACATAGACCTCATCAGTGCAATGATCACCAAAGCAACGATTTTGCCAATGCACCCCCCAACTACATGTGCATCTCCAAGGCATGTTGAGACCTTCCATGTTACATTAAGAGGCAAACATTGCATACCAACCAAAAGTTGGTACCTTGTATGTGGAGAAAAGTTACCTGGCAGTCTGAAGAATATTCGCTCTCATGGCAGGTCCTGCTTGCATGAGCATCTGCTGCTGCACTAGTTGTTCCCTCTCCTCCTGTGCCAAGCGCAGCTCTTCCTGTTGCACCTGCAGGGGAGCTTGCTATCAGGCTGGGTCATGCATGTGTCTGCATGTGTGGCTACAGACAGCTCTTGAGGATATACAAACACAGCGATTGTTGGAGCAACTGCATTTTGTGGTGGAAATCTGAATATGGATTCAAATGGCTGGGGACTAGAAGCAGGCGTCGCGAATTAAAAAAACCCTTTTAACTAATTGAATGGCGGCTGGTCCAGAGTACAGGGTGCACAAGATGTTCATGCGCATGTGTGCATTCGTCAAATGATGCCAACTTGGGCCTACCCAAACGACGTCTGTGCAAGTTGATTATGTACGTAAACATAGGGTTGCATTATGTGTAAAGAGTGTCACAGGCCCATGACACAGATTGAGATGTTATGTAACAACAGGCAGTGCATTCTATGCAGTCTGAGTTGGCATGACAATCCAGGATTTGCCATGGAAAGATTGGGTGAAAATGTTCATGATAAATTAGTTGGCTTGATAGCATGCATGCTGTTGGGCAGCAAGTTTGTGCATGTATGTAGCTCATCTGCTTTCAGTAATCCGGCCGGGTACAAAGCGGCAGCGTGGACAACACAATCATGCTGTGGGCTGCTGCTTAAAAAGGCTTCCTGTATCATTGCTGAAAGACATAGACTTATACATTTACTTTGCATCACAGCCATGACATGACTTTGTGCGGTTCAGGAGGTTGCAACAGCATGTGCAACAGGATGATTTGCAGTGATGACCATACCTGCCTGTTCTCCTGTGCCATAACCACTTCCTGTTCATCATCAGAGTATGCTGCTTCCACCGGCACTAGCACGCATCTCCTGTTCTTGCTGACAGGCATCACATTCTCAGGAACCTTGATCACAAACTCGAGTTTCTGACCTGCTGCAAGGTAAGGATCACCTGCAGCAGCATGTGCTGATGAGTATTGCATATGCATGAAATGAGACGGTGCAATAGCCATGCCTCATCAGAAGACAAAGAGGCTATGCGGCTTTGCTGTTGCAACATTGCCTGCAGACAGTGAGCAACAGCTGACTAATGATGCTGACATCAGCACACTGCATATAACACGAAGCAACACATGTATGCCAGAGGGAATTTATGACAGCTCACCTCCGTTAGCTGCTTGCAACTTGGCTTTGGAAAAGCCAGAGTCAGCTGAAAGTGACTCCAAGGTGTCGCCGTCCTGGACAGCCAAGTGAACAACTACCGACCTGAATGACAGCTTGTGGCGTTTGAGGCTTCTGGCTTGTGCCGTTTGTGGTGTGAGAGGGCGGTTTAAGGTGACCTGCATACCTTAGGGTGCTTGACTGGCTTTGCTCTGATGCCCGACAACAAAGGCTACGCCGCGGTGCTCGCCTCTTGCAGGGCCTGCATGACTCCTGAGCTGCCCATGTACGCTTTATGCTTCCGGAACCCGCAAGCGTTAAGCGCGTTGCCAGTTGAAGATCCGATCTCGGAAGACAGCGTCTTGAGGCATAGCTGCTGTGCACCAGCATAGCGGCAAAAAGCCTATTGCAGTCGAGCTGTGTGAGCGTTGGCCGCCAATGTACTCATAGTTTTTTGCATCAAGGTCACGGAACAGGCCGCTGGCGTTTCGGTTGTAGAGACAAGAAGAGGAAGAGGTTTGTCTAATAACAGCAGACAACTCCGGCAGTAAAGCAGCAATTTGTCGGCTGCTGTGTCTGGTCTGTATTTTGGTTCCCTACACTGTTCTAGTCACTCCAATCACAAGTATCCTGTCATTGAGTGCACGCATCATTTAATAGGTATGATGGTCTGCAACACCATGCGTGATACTGGACAATGTCACATTTGCCTCTTGCGCTACAGCTACGATAAGCAGCTTTGTGCTGCCGAGGCTGCAGATGGGTTTCAGAGAGACAAAAACTACTTGAACGTACTTCATCAGTGATCTCACAAACTATCGGCCTATGATTCATGTGTCCAACTTAGCTCTCTGCCAAACTATCTATGATCAGTGTGTAGCCTTCTGGCACACTGGCCTTGTGCTTTATACACTCCAACAGCACAGCTACATCATTCACAAGATCCAGGCCAGGCTGCTTTGCAAGATACATCAGCAAATGGAAGTCTGCTAATCTCTGCCAGTACGGCTTGCTGGAATTTTGTCGCATGTACTGCTTAAATTCAGAAGGCCCTGCAGCAATACAGCAGCATCAGCTTCTGTCCTGATCTTGTTTGACACCATTCACATCAATAGCCTCTGCTGCAAGTTCACACATGCATGGTAAACATCATGCCAGATTGCACCGTCGTTGGCAGTCTTCACAGAATCATATAACACTTACCAACTTCACAGCGGCTCATTACGGCCAACATGTTTGTGAAATGCTACAGAGACATGCATAAGCTACTTGCCTTGGGGTAGAAGGCGGTTCTCTATGGGGAAGCCTGCTGTCAGGGGTCCCTCATGATCCATGATCTTGACAGGAATCAGGAAGTAGTCATTGTCAACCTCCTTGACGTCCTTGCCCGCCACAATGACAGGCTGCTTGTGTGTAGGTTCCTGCATTGCAACAAGCCACTGGCAGGGTGGCACATGGTAGCAGTCTCACATCTATCATCCTCTGAGTACATCCTGATCTCGATAGACTTATCTCCTTGCCCAACATTTCACTGCAGTGTAAGGCTGACAAGTTGCTGCTCTGCTAGTTGCCCAGGCACGAACTCTGGCAAAGGCACAGTTGAGATCGTGCACATTGCTCTGTGGAGGAAGAACCCATTTGACATGTACCGCAAGCAAATGGCTGGCCGTAGTCATCAAATGGGTTTCCCCCCGGGGCCAGTCGCGCAATCAAGTGTGCCTTTGCCAGAGTTCCTGCCTGGGCTGACGGCGTGTCATGGTCATGAAACACGCTCCCTCCCCGAGGGGGCAAGTTGCACAAGCCACTTGCTTTTGCGGCCAATGTTTCGCACCTGAACCTGGTTCCTGAAGACCCCACAGATCGGCGTTGCAAGCTCACACAACATGTGATGCCCTGATGCTGCTTTCCCAAAACACACTGTGCTATTGATGCTTCCACACCACACTGGGATTTTTATACTTTCACGGCCTCCAACAGTGATGCAGGGATGGGGACAGGCACTGGTCCCCTGGGACCTTACCTTGGGATTGGTGAGGGTGCTGACACCGCTGGGTTCCTTCTGAACATCAAACCAGCCGGCCTTCACCAACTTCACACACTGATCTGAGACCTGCATGCAGCACACCCCATCATTGATGAGCTGCTGTAAACAAAAGACTGTGTACACAACAGCACAATGTCTCAAAAGGAGCGCCTTTGCTTCAGCACTTCTGAAACAACTTGGGATGATATGATGCCTGCCTGCAGCACAGCCTTCACATGGATGTGAAGAGGAAGACCAGCACCAGACAGTCTCAAATTGATATGCTTGAGTTGTGACCCTATGCCAAAGGGATGCGAGACACACGCAGGGTGGTTCATCTTACAGCTGGACACAAGAACCAATACAGGTGTGCGTAGGCAAACCTGCTATACAGGTGTACTGCTGTCACAATATGTTGTTGGACTTGCATGGTGGAGTCGATGCTCAGGCACATAGCAGCTGTACTGCATGCAGATGCGTGCATCACAAACAGGTGGCAGCTGTGATGTTATGCAAGGACAGCTTGGGTACACACGGCATCTCTACGTCGTGTCATGTTACGGCGCTGTCTTTTCTTGGATTTGCATTTGGTTTTTGCAAATCCTTACCTGAAAGGCTTCGAAGTGGACATCACTGCCTTCGTCTGACACAGCCAGGGACACCACGCCTGTCACGCAGTGCTCGCCCACCTCGTCCTGCCAGGCTGCCATCTGGCTGATCTCCTCTGAGTTCATGATGTAGTCTCGTTCTTTGCTGCTTTGTGTGAAGATCCAGCCGACCTTCTCCATCCTGAAGCAGCCAAAATAGTTCTGTTTCCAAAGGACAGCACGATGCTCAAAATATGTTGCACCTCAAAGGGTTGTCCATATTGCTCAAGTTATGTTGTGCCACTAAAACTTGTCTCTACCCTTGCAAGCCAAAATAGCATAAGATCACCAGCAGTCTGAACATCACCGTCTTCAATGTTAGATGTCACAGAAAACTGGCCTGCTGTCAGCACCATATAAGACACGTAACATGCCAAGCGCAGACAGGTAGTAGCCACACAAGTGTAGGGTCAAATACTTACAGCAGCAGCACGTGCAAGGCTGGAACAGGCCTGTTGTGGATGCAATCAAGCTCTCTATGGCAGCAATTGTATGCATGACTTGACAGCAAGACCTGAACGCATGCAAGGACCTATTGTGGATTCAACCAAGCTCTCTACAGCAGCAATTGTGTGCATGACATGACAGCGAGACCTGAATGCATGCGAGAGCGATGTCAGACCCACCCAAAAGACTTTGCAATGAAGTCTGCCCGCATCTCCTCCTCTGTTTCTCTTTCCATCTGCAGTGTCTCAGGGCTGGCCTCCTGCAGGTCGTGGACACACAACAGATCGTGAACCTGTCAAGCAAGACATTATCAGGTTGGTAGCCACATCATCACTTGACAACAACATCATCGGGTTGGTGTACACATCATCAGGTTGGTAATCACATGGTCAGGTTGGTAATCACATGGTCAGGTTGGTAACCACATGATCAGATTAAATAACCACATCGACAAGTTGCTGAGCACATCATCAAATCAGTAAACAGACCATCAGCTGTGAATGATCTGGGGGTTCAGACATCCATTGACCAAAAGTGAATATGTGGCATGCATGTCAAAATAGAGTATCTGTATACAAAAGAAAATGATCTAGGCCCTCATATGCAGTAGATCACATTATTTGGGCCAACAAGCCAGGTAAGCAAGGACACCGACAGGGTTTAGCCCAAAGCCACATCTGCACTGGGCTCACAGATTATCCTCTTGTTACTGAACTTACTTCCAAAGACACTAACTTTGTATCAGCCTCGGCTGATTACGTGATGGGCTTAGCAGCAACGACACAATGGGCTAGACACAAACAGCAGCACGTTCCAAAAGGGGTGAGTATCCTCAGACACAGCAGCAACCACAGCTGTACAATGAGTGCCTCACACAGTGTGTAGCTCAGAACTTGACAGAAACCCTGACGCAAACTGATGGAAGCAAGTGCTTTTGCTGAAAGGCGCCCATGCTTTAAAGCAAAGCGCTGCAAAGCATTTTGGTACCTGTGGAGGTTCGTATATTGCATGAACAGTCACATTGCCTTCCTCGTCTTTGTTGCCATACAAGATTCCACCATGCTTGATGGAAAACGCCAGAGCAGATTGTACATACGACTGAAACATGTTGGCTGCATGCTTGTCAAAGGACACTGACGCACAGTGTGGCTCCTCCTGCCTGTGCAAGCCCAAGCTGAGAATTAGCTCTTTGGGATACAGAAATGTCATTTGCTTAATGAACTTCCCCTTGCATGTGAATCTAATCAAAGCAACGCCTTGCCTATTTCTACATTGAGGAGATTACTTAGCTTCTCATTACAGCATAACGTGGATATCAGATGCTGCCTTGTAACTGACATCAGCTATTCAGTGATGAGTTAGCCATGCACATGCCACACGTGGGTGCTTCAATCATGAGTCATGCTGATGTCAGAGCTGCATCAAGCAACCCATGCAGGCATAGCAATGCGCGAGTAATTGTATGCAGGATTGTGAGTAGGAAAACCTCTACATTCGTAAGCCACAATGTGTTGCCACTCCATGATAAAGCAACAGAGGTGCTTTGCAACATGCAGAATCCCACCTTTCTATCCGTGTCTGCTTTGCTATCAGCTGTTCCACTGTCATCTTTGCCCCAAACCCTCGTCCCTCAAAAACTGACTTCTTGACAACAGATTCAACTGTACGCTCAAAAGGGTATTGCATGTAGATCTGCATGAGGAGAAGTCATTCTTGACCGCTGCTGCAGTGATGCACATAAGTTTGCAGTTGGAGGAGGGGTAGCCATATGGTGACTGCGTCAGTCGGTGTGGCACATCTGCTTGCAGAGCCTTTGATCTGCCGCTTACCATATCTCCATGCTGTACACCAGCCTGTTTGAGGCGCAGCTTGTTGTTGCTCAGGTCTTTGAATTGCTCTGGGGTCTTGGACAAAAGCTGCAGTTGTAGTTCCAGGCCAGGCTTAATATTAAGCTTGGTTGTATGTTGCTTGTAGCGTATGCAATTGCTCACCAATTTCTGATCTTTCGAAAGTGTAACATTTTCTCGAGGCATACTCAGATCTGAGCTGATCTGTTGCCTGAGGGTACCCACAGTCCCAGCAGCATCAACTGTTATGCGCTCTAGCCCGTCCCTGTAGAAGCAATATCTGGCATTAATTGCATCGCTGCGTCCCCCAAGCCTTTGCATTTGTGGTAAACAGTGCAATGGTGGATGGGAACGGCAACAGGGACCGGCAGAGCTTGCCAACCTGGAGCGTAGTCTGATGATCATATTGACCCAGCCCTATGCAACGATACACCTCAAGCTTGTCACGGTCGTTGTGCTTTCGTACAGACCGACTGCAGCTTGAAACTGAGAAATGTGCGGAGTTAGTATGGCGTGTACAGCAGCGCCGTTGCGTGGCTAGTCGCGATCTTGGCTGAGACAATAGCGACCGAATGGACAGGAGATCTGCGAGGTCGAATAATCGATGACCAGGTAGCTCAACGGCAAATACCACTGTTTGCAAGACTGGCTTCCGTCTGCAAAGCACGCTGTTTCCGTGAACTCTTCCAAACTTCTGACGTTGAACGGTGAGTCAGAGGCAATATGACTAACGGAGAGCAAAAGCAAGCGAGGGCTACATATTTGAGACCTGGTCAACTGCGCAAACCTCGTATTGATCCACGTAGTGATTTCACGGCTGCTGGTCTGTCACATCACGTCTGAGCCTCTCCTTTTGCCACAGGACGAGCTCTTGGAGGGCTTTCTGCGCCACAACTAGTGCAGTGTGTCTGATCACCAGTCACCGGCAGTCCGTCTCAGCTTTACAACAATTACAGCCCAGGCTGTATTCCATTCATTGCCGTGCGTGCATGCAAGGCAGACTTGAGCCACTGTCGAGATACAAAACCCAGAGCACCTGTTGCTGACACAGCAGTGTGTTCTCTGCAATAGTCTGCCAGAGCTGTGACACACCTGGCAGAACAGGCAAGCAGGAATGGGACTCTCAGCGGATGATCCAAGACTTGGCAGGGTGGCCTTTGCCAAGCTGCAAGGGGATGGGCTTGAGTACTTCATTCGCAAGTATGAAGTCTTGCTTGGGCGGAAAAGCAAAAGCACAGAACTGGACATAGTGTTGGGTGAGAAGTTCCCTGAGCAAAATCTTCTGGATGTTGCATATTGCTGCTGTTTTGCTAATCTTCTTGAGCTGATGCAGGTGACAACATGAACATCTCCAGACAACATGCAAAAATTGCCTACAACTTCTCACTTGGTAATTTCAGCTCCTAAAGGTCAGGTGGACATTCTGCATATGTGTACCTGAGCCGGGTGCATTTCTGCTTCCAGGTGTCTTTGAGCTGACTGTCATGGGGAAGAATGGTGTCACTGTCAATGGCATACTGCATACACCCAGTTCTGCGCCACAGCAGCTGTACACTCAGGACTTTTTGCAAGTAGGAGAGCAGAAGTTCTTTTTCCTTCTCCCAAAGGGCACCAGCAGGAGAAGACCGCCAAGCGCCAGTCCTCCAGCGTATGTCTCGCTTGCTTTCATCCAGACCCACATAAACGTATTGCTTGTGAGAAGTGCAACGCGCTTATCACACTGTGGACTCAAGTGTCATTTCAGCTGGCTTTATGCTTAGAAATGGGACACCATCCACATAGCAAGCAGCAGCATGTCATTCCAGAGCACATGGGCACAGCAATACATCTCGGAGTTTTTGACTCGCTTGCCTGCACATTATGTATCATGGTTGTTTGGCTCTGTATCTGCTTACATGCCATGATTACGACATCACTGTGGGTCTCAACTGTTTTAGCGCTCATGCAGAAGTAAGCCAGAGGGTGCAGCAGCAGCTGCTGAAGGGGAGCAAGTTCCATTCTCAGGGCCTGCTGGGGATGAAGAAGGACCGGAACCCATGGATGCAGAGGCGCCAGCCCAGGCTGCAAAACCTGTCATGAATATATAAATTGACAGAGGCAGCATCCAGCCACAAGGGACAGAGTCTTATCAGCATCAGAGGCTGAGTCACAGTGAAGCTCTGCCAGCAGCACAGCCGCAGAATTTGGCTGCTACTAGTTCACTTGGCAGACCTGTGATTCAGACATGACTCTTATCGATTGCAGGCACCAAGCAGTGCAGCTGTAAACCGCTGCTTTTGCACTTTCTTCCATCCCAGGCACTGCATTGGTACGCCCAGCAAGACATGCAACACTGTTGTTGCTGGCTGCACCAATGCCTTGTGCAACTCTTGATCTGAAAAAGCTTTGCAGATTGTATTGTAAGACATGCACAACGTGCATGAAACTTGTCTTTGCCGCACACTGGTTTGTTGCTTTATGCCTGCTGCTGGTCAGCATTTGTCGTGGAAGCCAATGGGACAAGCTACTTGAGCAGCATACGTTCAAGAACTGTTCTGAAGGACTTCAGATTCCTTTGTATCAGATTATAATTGGTTAATGATAAACAAAACTTGTGGGAAAGAAGTCTTGACATGTGTTGATGGCACTATCACAAGCTAGCTCACGTCGAAATATGCACCTTGCAATTCAGCACTACTGTTTGAACTCAAATTCTACTTGTTTCAATGCAAGGCAAGGACACAGGAAAGGTGACTGATGATACACAAATCTACACTTGAGTACACAGTGACAGGAAATGACAGGAGGGCTCATCAGGCCTCCATTTCAGTAGGGACAGTTTCAGCAGCAGGAACTTCAGCTGACTGTGGCTGCGGTGCAGGAGCCACTGCGTCAAAGTCCACCGGGAATCTGGTCACCCTTGGCTTGTCTGCTAGAATGTTGCGGCACAACCTGTAAAGGAACTCTGACAGGGTGAGCAAAACCTTCACTTGCTTGATGACAGTATACACACCCGGCTGTCAAACAGCGCAAGGCCAGATGGGATTTTGCAACTGCATGAGCTGACCTGTCAATCAAAGGAGGGTTTGGTGGGGGCTCCATTTCTCTGAGCTCCTCATCCCAGTACTCTGTGCTGACATAGTACCCTACTCTGATGAACTCCTGCTGAATGAGACAACCTTAGTCCAAGGTGTGCATACTGAATGGCTCCGCTCGTTGATAACTGAAGTGAAATGTCAAGCTCAAGCGGTGTGGCCGGGCACTGACCTGTTGGTTGTACGAGCAGGTAAGTAGCATGACTGTCACCCCTACTATGTCATCCTGTGGCAACTGTGCTGGATTGGGAGGCTCTGCCTGTACAGCAGATTAGGTCAGCGTATAAGCTGCTCAGGTGCTGTGCTGGTCAAAGTGTCAATCTGTGCTTACCTGAAAGACAAAGCGATAGCTGCCAGGTGCCACAGGTCCAACAAGCACACTGTCCAACACTTGATCATATTTTTCAGACTCTGGTGATCCAACGTAAATGAGCTTCCAGTCGAGGTCTGCAGGCAGGATGAGGTAGCATCAGTCGTCATGCAATTTGCAGCTGAGTAGAAGGTGTCAGCTGGTTGAGGCGCTCACCGTGCTGAAGAGGGTACAGGCATTCATACTGGATCTCCAGCTGAAGTGGGTTTTGAAACAGCGTGGGATTGTCAAGGACGTTTACTGACGCAATGTTGATGGCTGACATAACTTGGAATTACTGGAATGCCAATAGGCAGCACGGCACAGCTGCGATCTGTTGAAACCACTTCGGCAAGATTGCAAAAACGACGAGCCTGGCAGCTGGCAGCCAAAGTGTGGGTAGGACGCTTGCTGTAAGATATCTAAGAAAACACTTGCAGATGCAACACAAGCGGGGGGAAGCTGAGAACGAGATGTTAAGGTTTTGCTGGCATGCCCCTTCACGAAGTGGTAGATTTTGTACAGATTACACTCACAACAAACTGCGGCAAGAGCTGATGCTTGTCTGTCAACAGTCAAGTGCTCGTGTGAAGGCAAGGTCGCGGGTAGGAATTTGAGCCGTGAAAACTCTGGATCTGTTGGCAGGCCATGCTGTGCTCGCAAAATCTATGTCATTACTGCTCACGCAATATGTATATATTTATATATAAAGTATGTATTCGTATGCAAAAGTAATGCAACAATTGTGCATTTGAGCATCATGCTGTGTGCATCGTAGACATCGAACAACTATTGCAATGCTGTCATTAGCATGCCATGCATGAGGCTGGGACTTGGAATCATGACAAACAATGTCGTTTTCGGCCCTGATTGAAACGAGAGCACACACAGGAAGCTATAGCTAGCTAGACATCAAATGTTTTGCAGAATCAATTGATGTCAGGCAACAAGGTGCAGTTGAAGCCAGTCAAGTGGTCTTGTAATGCAGAGGCAAGGAGAGATATGAATGCATCCACGTGAAGCCGCGTTAGGTCTGAGTGCGGTGAATGCTCCTGCGCTCAGGCCTCTAGAGTGATTGCCTGACATGTACATCAGATTCTTCTGTTGCTGCTTGGCAATACTTACTGATCAGACATGACGCTGTGGTCTAGGCTGACTGCAGACTTGCTGCATGACCAGGTTCAGGGACTCGAGTGTTCAACACGGAGTTCAGGACGCTGATGCGGTGGAAGGTGCAGTTCAAAGTTTGTTGCTTGCTTCGCCCTTGCACACTTCGGAATTTGAACATGACTCATCCCTTTAACCTAAATCCACAAAAACCTGAATCCCCGCCACGATGCCGAATCGCACATAAGTACAGCTGAGGTCCAGCCAATCAGATTTTATCTTGCTCGCTGCAAGACTCTGTTGCGCTTTGTTCACCACAAGTATCTTAGGTACGAGTCGGCCGTAGGTTGTAATTGTACACGCTCTTTCGCATCGATCCGGATCAACATGGCTGCCCAGCTGGGTGCGGGCAAAACGAGCGCACAGATCGGCCAGACGTCAACCCAGCAATGCTTGCACTCTCACTTGCGCGCAAGCCACAGCCAGGTACAGCGGCATAAACCCGAGTTGAAATGACTTTGGGCACTGGTTCGTTTGGTGCGATCAGATCGTCGGTCCGTGATGTCAACCAGTTCAAGGCTTCATCGCAGGTTGCAAGGGGTAGTCATAGCTTGCACAGGTTCGCCGGCGGTCCTCTCCCCTCTGGATCCCGCAGGGTAAGCGTAGGGTGACAGATGGGGTTAGCATCAACTTGTGCGACCGTGCATCATCATTCCGGCGACGCTCTTCGTTCTTGCAGGCTGCCTGTGGCTGTGTTACGCAAAAGGTTCGTGCCATAGCAGAGGTTGACACCTTGGTTCCAGCCATCGATACAGAGCCAATCAGAGTCAGTATTGGCGATGGCCCAAGTAAGATCAGGCCACCGACCGAAAACCTTGCTTCACCACAGGAACCAAAGCCCTTACCAACTGGTCACTGCATGCACAGGTGGAG
>JAABUI010001425.1_pt1 | contig 13880 bp, 8 predicted proteins | sample 5559111 | NCBI WGS metagenome assembly JAABUI01 (sample SAMN10711870, study PRJNA513365) | rock metagenome | isolation source: Antarctica rocks | place: Antarctica: Victoria Land, Buttleship Promontory
CATGCAGAATGACTGAGCTAAGCTACTACTCATGATCGAGTTCGTCGACAATAATGCTCTGTTCTCAGTCATCTTCTCGATCTCTTTCTTTCTAAACAAAGACTTTCATTCTCGTATGAGCTTTGAACTCGATGTCATCAAATATGAAAGTTCTCGTGAACGCTTGCAGACGACTAAAGTCGAGAATATATCTGAAAATATGAACAAAACACTGAAGTTTGCTCGCGAGTCGCTAGTCAAAACACGAGAACAAATGATGAAACAAGTCAATAAGCATAGAAAAGAAGTTGATTACAAGATTGAATCAAAGATGTTTCTGAATGAAAGAAACATTGTTACAGCGAGATCTTTCAAGAAGCTAGATGACAAAATGCTCGATTCTTTCATCAATCTAGATTTCGTCGACTCTTCATATAAACTGAAATTATCAGAGTCTATGTGTGTTTATGATGTATTTCATTCTGATCTGCTTCGCTCTGCCGTCGACGACCTCTTGCCTGATCAAAAGAATGAATTCTCAGGTTCAATAGTGATAAACGACGAAGACGAGTGAAAAATCGATGATATATTGAATTCTCGTCGATATCGAAGACGACTTCAGTATAGAATCAAATGAAATGACTATGACAATGATCTCAATTGATACAACGCTGATGACGACGAATTTATGAACGCTCAGAAGATCGTTGACGATTTTCATATTCGATACTCGAACAAATCGCGCTAATCGACAATTCAATCAATCACGATTTAACAGATCTGAGTCTGTGAAATCATGATTGAACAATCAATCGAGTCGAACAGAAAATACATTCATGCGAACATGAATCGTCGAAGAGAAGAAGTAATGTCACGATTCTAGTCTTGTCAGACTCAATCTTCTAGCCTTATCAGATCTATTCTCGCTTCGTCATCTTGACTAGTCTCTATTGAGCCTAGCGTCGACTGAGAAACACACATATGTAGCCAGCTTCTTTCCCGTAGCTATCTTTCTTTCTTAGCATTTATCTTCTAGTTAAATGACATTTCTATCTGATTCGCTCTAGACAGGTCTCTAACAGAAGTGATCGAGAAGATATTGAAATTGTCACTGAACTTCATCATAGATATTCATTTGATTCAGTCGTTCTGCATGTAATTGCAGTAGATTCTAAGTTCGCGTTCGACATCTTGATTGACTCGTTTCGATTGATCGTCGATCTCAGAATGATAGACTGTGAATAGACTAGCTGTGATTCTCAGTCGCTTACAAAGACTTTTTCACATAGTCAATATGAATTGAAAGTCTCTGTTCGAAACAATAGAACTGAATAGATCATGCAGTCGATAGACGTTTCATAGCATGATTCAAATCGTTTCTTCGACTGAGATGTCATCGTCTTCTCAATGACAGAAAACATAGTGACGTTCTTTGATGAGACAACATATAATTGTGCAAATGACGTTATAGTCTTCTGACAGAGATAGTTCAATGATGAAGTTCATAGCTATATCTTTTCAGCGTTTCTGTGAAATCGAAAGAGAATGATGAAGTTCATTGATGCTATCTCTAGAGACTTTGCTTCGCTGACAAGCATGACAGTTTCGAATGTATCATCGAATAGTAGCTCGATGATCTGATCAATAGTAGAAACGCTGAACTAGATCGATGATTCGTTTATTGTCGAGATGAGAGATTGAAGATTGATCATGCACTTCTTGTAGTAATTTCGTGTGCATGTTCTCAGAAACTCACAGTAGATCTTTTCTAAATAGAACGTCGTCAAGAATTTCGCAGTTCTTCAGTTTAGTGATATGAAATTTGAGCTTGTTTTCGTTCATAGCTTGTCTATATTCGCTGCAGAGCTCATCTGTTTAATTGATCATTCATACTCGTTGATAAAGATTTGCTTTCGATTCAATAAATAGAACATCGACTTTATCGAGAATCAGAATAGTTTGAAAATGATCTTCAAGACGCTGAGCTGATTCAGAAACGTTCGCTAGAGACATTCTGATTAAAGCATCGACTTTAGTGTTCATTTTGCCTGATCTAAAGATGATCTGAAAGTTGAACTTCGATAGAATGTTCAGATAGTTGACTTGTCATCGACTCAACTGTTTGTTTTTCATGAAGATCTTCAAAGTCTGATGATCGATGAACATCTGAATGAGTAGTTCAGTGCATTTCAGCTCGGGTCGTCAGTGTTCGAAGCATCGAATAATGACTAGCAATTTCTTGTCATAGATGTGATAATTGATTTCAGCGAAAATCATGCTTTTACTGTAGAAGATCATCGAATGAAGAACTCTCTCGTCATCGTACTGAGATAGTATTTCATCTTTTACATAGTTTGAAGCATCAATCTTCAGAATAGCTTGTCGTTTGAGGTCGAAGTGACGAAGTACTGAGATCGAGCTGACTTGTTTCTTTAGATTGTCAAAGACTTGAACACAGATCTCGTTTCAAACAAAAGGCGTGTTCTTTCTAGTCAGCTGAGTGAACGGTTTGACTAGCTTCGAGAAGTTCTTAATGAAACGACGATAGAAGTTAACAAATCTCACGAAGCTCTGAATTTCTTTTAGATTGATCGAAGTGATTCAGCTGACTATGACTGTCACTTTGCTGAGATTCATACGAAGATCTAGTTCTGATACGATGACTTCTAGAAAGACAGTCTCTTCTACATCGAATTCGCACTTTCGAATATCTATCTGCAGTTCAGCTTCGCGTAGTCGACTCAATACTAGTTTGACGTGATCTCTATGTTTCTTTCTCGTTTTGCTATAGATGAGAATGTCATCTAGATAGACTTGACAAAAGTCGTTCAGAAAGTCTCATAGAACGTCATTCATATATTGCTGAAAGAAGATCGATTCATTAGTCAGTTCAAATGATAACATCTTGTATTTATATGCTTCTAAAGCAGTGATAAAAGTGATGTAATTCTCGCTATCGAAATGCATTCGAAGTTTGTTGAACGCTGATATGATGTTCAATCTAGTCAGATGCTTGCAATTCACTATTTTATCAATGATCTCGTCTATCAACGATAGAGAATATCTATTTCTTTTGAAAATGACATTTAGCTTTCGATAGTTCACGCAGAATCGAAGATCTTCATTTGCTTTGAGAACGAATAGAACGGGAAAGAAATAGAGAGTCTGACTAGAAGTGATGAATCTCTTTGACAGATTCTCGTTTAAGTACTTCTTTACTTTCAGAAGTTTGACAGAAGACATTTGATAGACTTGACAGTGAGAAAGCGTTGAATCACTGATGAGCTCGATTTTATGATCGTAGAAGCGATGAGAGAGTAGTTTATTCGATTGAGCTCGATCAAAAACATCTAGAAACTCATGATATTTCGATGACAGCTTTGCTTTAATATCTTTCAAATTCTGAGTCATTTCATCGATTGAAGAGACGTTTAGAGCGTTCAAATCGCACTGAGTATTGTACGTGATTTTTCTATTGATGTTCGTCATGAATAAAGCAAAGACTTTGATCTTGTTCTTCTTTGAACGATTCAACAGCGTTTTGAACGAAGCTGCGTCTATGCTTCGAATCGAGAATGACTCTTCTCGAATGAATTGTTTGAGCATCATAAAGATCTTAGTCTGAGTAATTGAAGAAGATGAAGTTGACTGCGATCAACTTGTGTGCTTTGAATTGAGAGAAATCGAAAAAATCGAAATAGAAGTATTCAATTGATTCGAAAAAACAATGACGTCGTTCTGCATATTCAATAATATTTCGTTTTTGTTCATTCAGAGCTTATTCAATATGACTTCATGATGATCGATATCAGCTATCAGCATTGATACAGTCAATTTCTTATGACTTTTGATGATGAGATTGAGTAGAATTTTATGAGTGATGATCTTCTTAAATATCTTCTCATCATAATCTTTTATTAGCTTCTCTTTTGCCAGTGATATAGATTGAATTCTCAGTTTCTCGCATACTTTATTGACTAGATTAGAATGTATGATCGTGTAGATGACTGAATCACTGTCTATTAGAGAACAAAGACTGAAAGATCGATTCTGAGAGATGAGATGAGTGTCAATTAGAAACGACTTTTCAAAGTAATTTTCTTTCGATAGAATTTCATCTAGTTTGCACAAAGATATAATCTCTATCTCTTCGATGACTTTTGAAGAGATGACTAGTTTTTTGAATCGAAATTTGAATTGAAATCGAAGCGATCATATTCATTGTTCACTGCATTGATTCTAGTAGATCGATTGAAGCACTCTTTAGAGCTATGACCTGATTTATGACATATGAAACAGCTTTTGACTAGAATGTCTGCTTCTTTGACGCTAGTTAAAATCGCGTCGCGCGACTTTAGCTGATCAGACTTCGAGTGATTGACTGATTGAGTGATAATAGTCGCTCTATGAAAGATAGTCTTAGAAAGATCATTGACGCGTTTGATCTTGTTCTTGATCTCTTGAATGACTCGCTGATCATTATTCAAATGAATCAGATAGAAACGAATTTCTTTTAGAAAATCAGATTGAACTAGTTGATCTACTCAAATGAATTGAAGACGAGAGTGTATTTTATCTTTCAGATCAGCGATTAGTTGCTTCTCATGATAGCTTAGATAGAAAGATAGACGTTGAAACTGAGTATAAAATTCATTGAATTTCTTGAATTCTTGAATCAAGTTGTAGTATTCTCTATGAAAGTTGACTTTCTTATTCGAATCATCGAACAACTGAGCTAGCTCTTTCAAAAGATCGTCGACGATCTTATAAAGATTAACACAGTCACGTTCACGTCTAGCTTGAATGATCTCAGCTGCGTCATCGAATAATCTAGAATGTATATAGCTCAATTTGACTCGTTCATTAGAAAAGAGATCAACGTTGATCTCTAGTTTATTCTGAATTTTTCTGTATCAGTTCTCTCAAGTAGAGTTCTTTTCATCAGTAAACAGCGAAGAATCAGGTATTTTTTGAGATCTAGAACGCTCAGAGTAGATGAAATCAGAAGAAGTGTTTTCTTTAGCTTGAAGTCTAGTCTTCAACTCTTTGATTTCGTCTTCTTGTTGTTTATCTAACTCGTAGAGTCAATCTGTTTCTTCATCAAGAGCTAGACTTCAAGTCTTTCAGATTTCGTAGAACATGAGAAGTATTATCGTTTCAGCGAATGATTCGTCATCTTCATGAATGAATGATGCAGCACTTGATGATTTCGTTCGTGATTTTGATGAATCAGCATCAGAGATTTGAGAGAAACGATTTCGAAATTCTTCGAAACGCTCTTCAGTAGACGAACGACTAGGCATGATGAGATTTGTTTGAAAGAGAGTCGAACGAATGACGATGTTCGACGATTTGAAAAAGAAAGACGTATAGAATGATGTTTAATCTTCAACAAAGAAGATGAGATTTGTTTGTTGATTGATTTGATTGATTCTCTAGCAAACAACGAAGATTCTTTATCGTTGAATCTATCGATCGATTTGATTCTTGAGCAATTCACGAAGATTCTTTATCGTGATTCTCGTAATCGAATGAACTTTGCGTACTTAATGAGCGATAAGTAGTCTAGCAATTCAAACAGTCTCGTCGTTGATTCTATTCAACTCTCTAGTGTTGTTCTATCTTTCGATTATCGTCGATCATCAGATAAATGAATTTCTTTAGACTCGTTTTGCCTAGACGAGTATGTTGAATGAGTAATGAGATCAGTATCGTGTGATTAACGAATTCTTAATATAATGTCAGAATCGTGCCTAGATGATACAATCAATGAAGATCAGAATTGATAGTGCTTGATCTTTAGAGATAGCTATAACTGAATATTAAGAATACAGAAGAAGATTGATACAAAAGCTTCTATTTATGTAATGTTCAGAGGCTGCGCTAGGCCTGAAAGGAATGTGTTTGTGACACGAGAAGAATGTGATGTAGATGAACAAGATGTTGATGAAAGAAAAGAATGTTGGGGAAGAAAAAGAGTGTTGAATCATATCTGAGCCATATCTGAGTCATATCTGAGCCAAACCTGATGCGAATTGATTAAAGCTTCAGCCTTGTTTAGTCTTGATACGCTCGTAACAAAGACAAGACTCAAGAAAAATTCAATAAGCAAAATGACATGCTATTAAATTGATGATTAAAGAGCTTCGTCACTGCTGATTCTGAACTCTTTGCAGAGCGTGTTTTCAAACAGCGAAGTTCTACGAAAAAAGCTTCATCTGCATTCATCTTCTCATTATCTTCTTCATCTACAAGCTCAGCACAATCAAAGCTAGTTCAGTCAGCAAAGAAACAGCAAAAGCAAATTCAGAAGTTGAATCGAAATGATAACATCACGAATCGAGTGACGACGTTGAATTCACTCATTCAAATCACTCGCAATGAAAGAACAATTAAATCTTCTTGAAATCATGTTTTTGAGAACACTACTGAAAGCTTCTTCAAAAGCTTCTTCAAAAGCTTCTTCATCAAAAGCTTCTTCACAAGCTTTGTCATTAAAAGCTTCTTCAAAAGCTTCTTCAAAAGCTTCGTCATCAAAAGCTCTTTCATCAAAAGCTTCATCGAAAGCTTCATCGAAAACTTCATTGAAAGCTTCATTGAAAGCTTCATTGAAAGCTTCATCGAAAGCTTTACCTAAAGCTCTACAGTTTCTCTGAAACACACGTCATCGTCACGCACTCAGTAGAACGATTCTACCTGTTCGAATTTGCCCTCAATGTGCTCGCTCTGAGCAAGTCGATCAGTCAAATGATGCTGATCAGCCTTCAAAATTCATCTCAAAAAGGTTTCGTCGGCCTTCACACACGCTACACTCATATGGGATATGAAATCGCTTTGTCGAAGCTCAAAAGTGAAGATCTCATCGATCTGAGAAGGACTTTGAGCCAATGGAAAGTTGTTTGAACAGTCTATTATACGAATTAGTGAAAACGAAAGGAGTAAAGGAAGGGGGGGTGAGGGGATGAGGAGGATTCATGCATATAAATCGCAATTGCAACGTCATTTTCAATGATATAGTTTATATTTTCGGATTAATCCTTCATCGAGATGCTTGAGAGAGGTACAAGCAATTGCCAATTAATATGTAGATGGTGAAGGTAGATATAGATGAATTCTCCTAATATTCTCGTGGGGGCACTAATTTAGCGTGCGCGGAAACCCCGTTTGCGCGGGAACCCCGTTTATACGAGTAAGATAAGAAATTTCAAACAGAACCAGCAACAGAACCATTACACACACAATATCGATCCGTGTTTCATGGATTCTGCATCGTTTGAAATCCATGAGTTCCAGTTGAGGTATGTAGATATCTGGCTCTTGTCTTTAGGAGAAAGTCCCAGGGACAATCGTCCAATCAGAAATGGTCTACTCACGGATGCAGTTCCACCTGGTTTACGGCTGGTCGAATCCTCGCAGTCTCCAAAGATCCGCTTCGTCTTGAAGATATTGACGTTTTGAGAGGCCTATCCCTGGGTTAGGTTTTGTTATGTAGTTATTCGAAGCTTCAGACATTCACAGTACACAGTGTACCTCAAGGTACGAAGCATGCGACGTTTTTAATCAGTTGGTATGGGTGGCCGGTAATATTCCGGTAGGATATATGTGTAGATATGGAAGATGGTAGGCCTATGTATGTATGTATGCCTGCCAGCTTATCGTTGTGTGCAAATGTTGGACTCCTCACCTAGAGTTTACGGAGATGTCACACCACAATTAAGACAGTAGATATTGCTGCTGGGCCCGAGTGTCTACAGTAATCCAAAGCCTTCCTTCCATCATTTTTGCAGCCCAAAACCGCCCCCCCCCGCCCCCCAAACCCATTGAGATTTCCGCAAAACGACATTCAAATACTTAACTTACGTTACCTCGCGTTCGTTTCTCTCTCTACCTTGCTACTTGCTTTTTCTAAATAAGTAGATCCTGCTGCTGTTGCTGTGCTGCAAAGGGCCCTGGCAATCTTTCTCAATTAAAACCTAATGCTAACATCGGCATCAATATATCAACTCTGTGGGTTTTGATGGGAGGGGGGGGACATATTTCCTTGCCACCTTTCAATACAAAGTCATCAAAAAGACAGTTCACGATGTTTTTGAACGTTTCTTTGTGTATTCATAGTAACTAGCTATATGGTTATCTACTGTAGCACCATATCGAGTTATTTCGTAACCACCCTTTAGGCTCCAACCGGCTCGGACCAACGCCCCGGCTCAGCCTTGAAAGTTTTCGCTCGCGCGTTGTAGAATCCGTGGAGTTCGTCTGCGAATCACCTTTTTCGAAGGCTGTGGGTGTGATCGGCTCTAGATAATGCCAAGCGCACTCCTAAAATCCTCACGCTCGTTTCCACAGGTATCATTACTACTAGCTGCTCGCGACATTAGGGGTATGCTTCATCCAAAATGGACTTGGCACAGCATAATCCTTTCTCTCTCCCATGGCTCTCCATCAGCCCTCCGTCTGCGCCACAGGGGAATTGATCGCAGTTGACTCCTTTGCCGGTTGCCCTCCTCGGAGGCTCAACCCGCCCAAAGCACCGACCAATTTCCCGCCAACCGCATCCACCGCCCCCATTGGCATTCTCAAGCTAGGGCCACCCATCTCACCCTTCTCGACCTTGAAAAGCCTAATTCCCGTTCCGTTCCACACCCCCACTGTCCCCTTCTGCACCACCATCTCAGACGCAAAAATGAAGGACCAGAGTAGACTCTCGTACCAGCCGAGGGAGAGCGGGGTCCAAGAGAATAGGTGGATGCGGGCGGGTGTGGGATCGATTGAGGCGGGAAGGGTTGGGGGAATGTATATTGGGGTTTTAGGCGCCGGGCTTGGTGCGGGGGAGGGAGGTTCTGGGGTAGATGTAGGCTTTGGGGGAAGGGAGTGAGACGAGGAAATCAGAGTGAGTATGGTGTGGAGGGGTAGAGTGGGAAGCCAGGAGTCGATCTGTGAGGTCTTAGTGGGGGTATGGCTGATGAGTGGATATGGAAGTACGTACCCAATGTGCTGTAGGATCGAATCCGGGGTTTGGCGACATGATGGTTGCAGGGTGACTATTGAGGCTCGTAGTGCTATTCTGGCGCAAAAACGAGGGTTGGCCAGCTGGCATTTTGCCACGGGCTTTTTCTGACATCCCACGGAGTTGAGTGGGGAGAGGCTCGTCGATAGATGATGACACGGAAGGTGTTCGAGAGTTATGGTTTGAGGGTGATGATTGTGATTGTGTAGGGAGGATTTCGTGATTCTCGTCGTCATCGGAATCTTCGTCGTCGCCAATTGCAAAAGCACCGCCTTCCTCAGGGACGTTACTGAGCGTTGGGGTTCTGGCAATTTGCGGGCTTCGGATGCTATCTATGGAGCTGTTGCGTGATCTTCTTGCGGGACTATTTGCAGTTTCCGCACCATTTGCGGCGTCCTTCTTCTGTTGCTTCAGAAATTCAATTTCCTCTTTGCCACTTTCTAACGTGAACGACCTCAAAGCTTCAAACCGCTTCTTTGACTTCAAAATAGCTTGGACGAAAGTTTTGTTGCCTTCACCATGATTTAGGACCGTATTCCAAATATCAATTCAGGCGTTTCCACTTACTGGTATATTGATGCTCTATTATAGCGTTCATAGACTCAAGCAAGGATTGCAAAAGTGTGTAATTCGTCTCGTTGGCAAGGAGGAAACTCGGCGAGGACATGGAAGCAAACAGATACAGTAGCTTCATACTTGCTTGAGGACTCAACTTCCTGAGATAAGCTGCGATATTATTGATCGTCGCAAGGAGTGCTGGATAAATGGCGTCGAGCTTTCCTTTGCTCATTGTGATAAGAGTATGAATTGACTGTTCCTGTTAGTAAGTCAATCTTTTACTGGTGGAAAGTTCCTTACGATTATCAAGAAGTCAGCGTAGGTACCCTTGAATTTGTCCAATCTCATATTGGCAGGTAGCGAATCTTGACCCTCAAAATCGTGATTCAAGCGTTTACCAAAGTTCTCCTCAGTACTGAGGGTTTGTAAAACAAAAACGCACATCCGGACAAGCCCCTGTTTTGCAGCGTCGGTCTTGTATTCTAGTGCATAAAAGAGGATCAAGATGACAAAATCATGGGCTCTATCGGTGTCAACAATAAAGGATCGGAATCGCTTGTTGCACTGGAGCGTTTCCCAAAACAGCATGATCATTTCGGGAGCCCATGCTACTGACTTCTGACTGCCAGGGAGATAAGAGGAAGTAGCTTGTAGCTGAGGCATGAATCAGTGTAATGCTATGACTTCTTGATACGTGGGTAATTACCGGTTGATTCAAGGTCTTCATCATACCATCTACTAGAAGTTGAAAATCTTGGGGGCGGTGTAGCCTGCCAAGGAAGTGTCGAATATAGTTCTTCGGAGGTGCGCCTCGGTCCTCTTCTGGTATAGGGTACAGAAGCAAAACGAGAAGAAGTTGCAGGCAATAAGATACAAGCACCTGCTTTGGATCTTTGTAAACCACATGATCGTACGGAAGTCGCCAGGTAGTAATATTGTAGTTGAGAGTCTAGATGATGTCAATGGAGAACATGCAACCAAGGCAGAAAACCCACAGTGTTTAGCAGGGAGCAGAGCAACGAAAGAACCACCTGCTTGTCCGGGCACGTCGTGATGTATGTAATGGCTTTGACGCCTTTGACGGGAAGGATATCTGATCTTCGTAAGTGATCTACTCATACCGTAAATTGTTCTGATACTCACTAGCCGGCATATACAAAGACTTGCTAGAGAGAGTCAGAAGCAGTCGCAATATCTCTGTCCTATTGCTTTCCATTTCCTTGCTTGAGCTCAGGGACGTATTGCACCCTACACCACTCTGCCATATTGAGTACGTAACGTTTTTCTTTAACTGGTCATTATGTGGTAATGTGAAGCCTGCGAAGAATAACAAATCGATCAATGTATCAATCAGTTCTTCCCCCAAAGGCCTGGCATCCTCGTACAACTCTTCAGACTCCGGCTTCTCAACATCTTCAGGATGAGACTCATCGAACAGTATCTCAGTCTTTTTTACCCGGCCTTTGTTCGAGAGTTTTCTCCCCGCTTGCCAGAAGAACTTATCCTCCCATACTTCGAAGTGATCTGCTTCGTAGAGGAAGGGCAGGATGCGCGTGAGCACTCTGATGCAATTGAGAGCATGTTTCTGGGGTGCAAAATCTAAGTCGGGGAACGCTGGAAGATGTCGAAGGGTAGAAAGGCGATAGGTGAGAGTTGTGATGAGGGTTTCAAGGTTCCCTAGGGAGTTGTCACGGGCTCGGCGGACGTCGACCGGAGAAAAGAGACTGAAGATGTCTTCAGTAGATTGGGGCAGTTCCCAAAACTAGATACTTATTAGCACCAGCCGTTTCTGCTCAGGCGTTGGGAGAAACTCACGCCTTTCCAATAGGGATCCTCTGCTGGTATGACACTTGTTTCCGAGAGCTTGAAGATGCCTTGTTTGAAAACAAGCTTGGAGTCTGAATTGCCCATGGTGGGCAAATTATCTTCACGATTACTTCAGTTACCTAGCTGATCGTAGCATTGAGGGTTGAAAGAATTGCAAGACCCTCCAACCTCTCATGCCTCTACTGAAGCAATCGTCAGCCAGCTATCCCCGGATTTTCCGGACATAGCCCCTAGGGCTGATGAGTCAGCTTCCAATCAGCAGTTTGTGAGTTCATACTTACTTTATGTATGGGGTGAAGAAAGTGCATTGGCCATTATGCCATCAGGGCGTTGGAAGACCTTCCTTGCTGATAGCTATGTACATATTGAGTACTGTTTCCCTTCGGGTATTTGTAATACAAGGAGACTTTATTCGTTTATGATACATTTCATGCTCAAGAGTATATGCCACTACTCCTAGGACTTGCTCTACCCCTCTCATACAGCCATTTACTGTTCAAACCAACACTAGCTCCTCTCCCTACCGACGGACTGGGTGTACTCGGGGCCCCTAATACACTTGCATCTTTGCCGCCAAAATTACGCCCAAGCGGCGATGGCGTACCAAAGCTGTTGCGCCTTGTGACATCTCGAGAGCCTCCAACAGCCTTTTGCCACATCGGACTCGCAGAAGGCGAATATGGCGAGTTGCTTTCCTGCCTGCCTAACGGACTTTCTTTTCGTAATAGCGGAGAATCTGAGTTGCTACCGCTTCTACTACCGGGTGAGCTCGTTCGTGGCGTAGGTGATCGAGGATAACGTGGAGGTGTGATGTACTGTGTGGTGGGGGTCGATGAGGGTGTAACGTTAGGATCAAGACCTAGTAGGGCTCGCTGGGTTGGAGTCAAAGGAATGTCGATAAGATCATCCTTTTGCTTTGCAAGCGGCAATAGAGCCGTTCCAATGTTGAAGAGCAAGACCAAGTTCAGGATGATGAGGATTGGCTGCGTATAGGCTTGTACATGTTTAGGTACAATAGTACTCCTGATCTCTGAACTTTGCGCTGAATTAGCCTTATCTTGACTCCTGGCATATCAAGAATCGTACCTACCCAATGAAGCTATCCACAACCCACAATATAAACAAGGCACCCCCATTCCAGATAATTCGTCGCACATTGCTCTCATCAAAGATATTTTGACCTTGTCTCCTCGCAATCTCATCAAATTTTGGATGACGCCAGGTACCAGGAGAGGGAGTCGAGAAGGCGGCTTCTGCAATCTGAGGCTTGGGCGTTCGCGGTGCTACCGCCATTGCCATGGCGTTCTCCTGTGAGTTAGTCAAGGTTAAGTCAAGATCGCAGCGAATTAGAACGTCATGTCTGCTGCCGATTCTATGTGAGGATGAGGCTGCGACGATTGCTACGTTAGTAATGTACAACACGTTGATCTATGGACGAGTACGAGGATGTGTTCCATTTGTTCTGAGGTCGCGGTTCTTTGTTTGCTTTGACGCGCCGCTAGTGCGTTGCCGCTAGGCTTTACAGGGTTAAGGTAATATTGAGCAAATGTTTCGAATGGCCCTCGGGCCTAGGGTACGAATAATACCGTCTTTTCTACAAAAGACGTGTTTAAAACCTCCTAGCGGCTTTTTTGCTTCGTTTTATTGGTCTTTAATTATGTAAGCTGAGTAAGTAGGGAGGTTCACCTTGCTGTTGATCGATGACCTCGCTGTCGCCAGTACTAACCTGCTTGCAGGTTCCTTCCTACCTATCTTCTACCTTCTATCTTCAGCAATGTCTTCGCAACGTGACGATAAATCTTTAAATCAGCTCGTCGTCAATAACTTTCAGAAGATAATCATATCTGAAAGAGCTGATACTGTTCAGTGTCGTCACTGTCATAAGATCATGACTCATGCAACTACATGTCAGCAGACTCATCTAGATCAGTGTGATCAGTACAAAAAAAGATCTATTACAAATTCAAAACATCACTTGATTCAGATCATCTTGACTGCAAATATCAAATCTCTCGTCATTGATGTAGCTAGATGATTACATCAAACTGTGACAATGACAGTTTACATGATCAATCTATCATTCAATCACTATGAAAATTCATACGTTCAAGCTCATGAGCAAATCTTTCATACAAACTACATATCTTTCTTACACATGACTATGACAGAAGTGCTGTTGAATGAGATCTATCAAACAGTGAAGAGCAAGATTGATTCTATGCTCACAGATCAGCATCTGAATTTCTTCAGCGATGAGTCTATCAATATACAAAAGAAAAGAGTTATCAATTTATGTGTGCACATATCAAAGACTGCTACATCTGAAGAAGAAGAATTTCATTTAAAGACAGAAGTCGAAGTGATTGAAATCATGAATGCAAAGACACTGTTACGATCCTAGCTACGCACCTATGTTGGTAGCTATGTTGGTGGCTATGTTGATGACTATCGCCGGCCGCTCGCCGCTAGGCTATAGGGTTGTTCCGAGGCCAACCCTATTCAGGGTTAG
>JAABUI010001426.1_pt1 | contig 13859 bp, 13 predicted proteins | sample 5559111 | NCBI WGS metagenome assembly JAABUI01 (sample SAMN10711870, study PRJNA513365) | rock metagenome | isolation source: Antarctica rocks | place: Antarctica: Victoria Land, Buttleship Promontory
CTAACCCTGAATAGGGTTGGCCTCGGAACAACCCTATAGCCTAGCGGCGAGCGGCCGGCGATAGTCATCAACATAGCCACCAACATAGCTACCAACATAGGTGCGTAGCTAGGATCGTAACAAATCTAATTTTTTGATGATACTACAGTATAAACATCTATAACACAAGTTTGATGAAGTGAAAATACTGAAGAATTCTCAAGACTGAGTGTTTCATGAGAACTACTTGACTTTTGAAAAACTTTCATGAAATTCATAGAATATGATAATTCAATTGTAATTTAAGTTTAAATTTGATCAATAAGCTCACTGCATGAGTTCTACATTTTCTTTTCATCTTTAATTCTTTCAGAAGTTTCATTCATCATCAGCATATATACAATCATGTGTCGCTATGCTTATTGAAATAATCGTTTACACTTGAGATCTCAGTCACGATTCTCAAACCTCTTCATTGTTTTTCTTAGCTACTCAGCACTCTTTTTTACTTACTAATTCGTCTCTCAAGATTCTACATCTACTCATTCTTTTCATTTTTTATGATAACATTCATAACTGAACTTTACTCGTTCTTTTTCATCTTCAGAGCGAGTATGATATTCTCAATGTCATTCACTTCTATTCAGTTCAATGAATGAAGCTCTCTTTTAAATTCAACGCTTGAACTTTGACTCAGACTTTAGTAAAATCAATTTTTAATTCATGTATATCTTTCTTGCTAGAAATCTTGCATATTTGATGATAGATCTACTCACTAAAACCACTCGATCATCACTCTTGTATTTTCTTCTTTTATATCTCAACGTCAGATTCATCTCTTTTCTCTCTTTAAGAACACACAAGCTCATCAATCTCTGCTCTCAGTTTGAACACGTTTTTATCATCACTTACATTATCTCTCATTTTTCTATTCTGCATATTCACTTCTTCATCAAGCATTTCGTTCTGTCAGTTCTTTATATTATGCTTACATTTTTCTTTCATCTCTCTTCTCTCTCAACATTATTCTCAGCTTATTTCTTGAAACCGTTTTTGCTTCACTTTCGCTAAGCATAGCTCTTTGTCACGCAGACATTTCATGAAAACGTTGCAGACTTTTGATTTTGCAAGCATGTCTGTGAGAATTGAGCTTTGAATTGTACTGAAGCTAGTATTTGAATGATTGAGAATGAGAATGAAAAAGAAGAGAGAGAGTTAGATTCTGAAAGCCGTAGAATAATGAGTGATGTTGACAATGTCTAGAGCAACGAGTGGTTCACTTTAAGACAGATGATTGATCTTGACATATAATATTTATTCATTATTTCATTCATTCATCTATTCATTCATTCATCTATTCATTTATTCATTTATTTAACTATCTTCAGACTCTTGTCATCAATCAAAATTCACGTATCAAAATGAGTTTAATACTAATCATATCAATATCTTTAAAGCTAAACATTCAGCTTTTCACTCTCTCAGTTAGATTTCACATTTATATTCATCTTTCATATTTTTTATCTTGTTGACTTCATTCAAGTTTGTCGTGACAAGAATCTTATTCTCAATCAACAACTTTGATATTCTAAGTCTTCAAAGAATCACTCATGATGACAGAGATTGATTCATAGAAGTAAAGATTCAATGATCTTTTAAATCGATCTCTGTCTATGTTAATGTAAGACTTTATTCTCTCTCTGATGAGAGTTTCTACAATTTAATTAAAAAGTCAAAACATTTGCTGAGATTGAAGAATGATTGTTCATGTGATTGAAATCTCGTATAATGAATAAAGTGAGCTAGAAGTGCTTTTTCTACACTAAATAAATATAAGATAATTGAGATGCTTGATGAAACTTTTGAAGTATATGAATCTTCTGATTCTTGTATGAAAAAATAATGTTCATCTGTGCAATATTGAAAATCGCTGCTTCGTTAAATGATTCAGTAATTATCACAATCTTGATTGAGATTCAAAGACTTAATCAAGTCTTTTCTCTAACAAGATGTTCACTAATACAAAACAGTTGAAAGACTCAAGTTATCAATGATTACTGCATATTAATCATCAACTATTGACTCTCATTCTCTTCTCAGCTGTTTCAGAGAAACGAGTGCTTTCTCATAAACTTCAACATCTCATTTACAAATTTGTTGAAATTTTCTTCTGCAATGTAATGATTGACTTCTTTCATCACAGTCACTTCAAAAACTTTCTGCTCATAAATTTCATTGAACATTTTCAAGACTTCATTCTTATGTGCACTTTTGTTTTCACTGAATGTCATGACTGAAATCTTGCTTTTTTCATACTTGTTTATTCAATGATGATTCTCTTGAACATCAGTCTTGAAGATTCTATAAATTTTCAATGCACATCTCATAACTTCAGACTGCGAGTACAACTCAACATAAAAATTCAGATTTGCAAATAATATAACTGTTGCATTGTATACAAGCTTAAAGAAGAAATAATTAAGATAAATGCACTTTCAATTTATTATCAAAGTTTCTGATAAATCTAATATGCTGTAAAAAATAAAATAAAATTGCTGTACTGCATGTGTTGTCTTGTTTGTTTGATACACGACAGTTTCAGAAAGTGAACACTTATTTCATATAATATTCATGACATGAAAAGAATAACATGAAATGAAAGCATAAACAATCATTTCATCAATATCATGATCGACAAAATGTATTGAATCATTGATTCTAAGATAATCAAGTAACATCAGAATATCTTAAGTCATGATTGACTTGATGAAGCTTGAGACAGACTTGAAAAATGCATCAGCTTCATGATAGTTGAAAGTTATGACACGATAGTCAGTGATCATCAAGAATGTAATGACGTGATGAAATTGATAGAATGTTTGAGAAAAGTCGTGAAGAAGAAGAATTACATCTTCTTGATCTGTAGAATATGAAGAAGAACAATTAATGTATGCAAGATGAATTGACGAATCGATCTTAAAAAAACTATCAGCTGCTTTCAATTGAAGATGTTGAAGATTGATAATGTCATTCTGAACTTTGATGAATATTTCACTGTGATAAACAAGCTGTTTTGATAATGTATGCTACTTTCAGAATTCACTATTTCTACTCTTCTGTTTCATTACTCTGACGTGACAACTTTTAGTCGTGATACATTTTCAATTCTGAGAAAGAGACTTAATGTTGAGACTCAGCGATGCAAAGAACACTGAGAATGAAAAGTTTTACATATGACATCATTATTGTTAAATAAATCAGGTGAGATCTATGCAAGATAGTAAACATCAGCAGAAAATCACATTTATCTTGAATTTACAAAGTAGAACGGAATGTGCTACATGATAAAAGAGTTTTTTGTTTATGTGCTACTTTAAATTCTGATGATGAAAGAAAGAATGATTGATCAAGCGATTAAATCTTTTTGCAGTAATTGAACATTGACATTCTGAAGATCAGTTGATGTCGCTGCTTGATGATATCATGAACTCAGACAACTGATATTATCACGCTCTCTTGATTAGCATTTTACTTTCAATATTCTTTCTTTCTTCTTGCTGATGCGCTTCTCTTCTAGCTGAGCAAGTGTCATAGCTCTTTTTGACATCATGTTCTTTTCAATCAATATCTTCGCAGCGTAACTCATTTTCTGAGCTAGTCAGTACGAAGATTTCTGTATATCAAGCTCGATAAGCGTATTCTTGATATATTGACTACTTATTTGATATGTTTATGCTCAGACTCTTTCTCATCTCAATTTCTCTTCTTTGAGCAGTTCTGTTTAACACTTTTGAAACTTCTGTACATTAATGAATTGAGCGAAAAATTTAAGATTCAGATCAGATACAGATCTAGACTTATTATGCATATCATGTCAAGATCATCATGTGAGAAATACAATGTATGAATCTGATGCTTGTTGTCATGATGCATCTGCAAATTCAGAGAGACACAATAGATAATCTTTGAAATTATACACATTGTATAATAACAGACTTTCAGACTTTTCATGTGACATTGATTATCAACAAGACTACACAGTAAGAAATAAAGATAAAAAATACAAGTCAACACATGATTCATTACAAATCTCTTCATCTTTATGATCGCTTTCTTTTAAATGTATTATATTTCATGAAGATAAGACTTGAAAGTTTGAAGTGGGATCAATATTATCTTATAAATTTAGTAGTATCTGACATGTCTTGAGTTTGTATGACAAATTGAGAGTCAGAATTCTTGTAAGAAATTATTTCCTTGAGATTAAGAGCATAAACTGATTTTATTTAAATAATGCAACAACAGTCAACTCTGATATTTTTCTCGATTTGAGCTAGTATGACTTAATCAGATAAATTAATCAATTTTACTAGTCTTGAGAATTTAGTCTCAATTCTAGTCAGAGAAAACATGAAAGATTGAACATGTGATATAAGATGATGTTCAAGACTTATGTCTGATTTCACTTTCTTCAATGAAAAGTCATCTATCTGTACTTCATTCTTCATCTTTGACTACTATGTGACTCGAGAGAATTATAAAAGTTCTGCAAGTCTTCATTTAATTGATTTTTTTTCTTTCTCTGATCTCATGCAATTACTTTCATATCATCTATGAACTTTGTACTACTTTGCTTGAAAGAACTTCTGTCAGTCTTAAGTTGCATTCAAGCTATCTCAACTCAGTTTATCAGCATCATCTTAGTAATGACAATCATCTTGAAACCTGCTCAATTCTACTTGATATACATGTCTATCAAAACAGCTACAGTCATTAAATCTGCAGCAACTTATTGAGTCATCTGTGATTTAAACAATCTTGAAATGATCTACAATGAAGATTTGATTGATATCACGACTGATGACATCACAGTTCAGCAAATCATTCACTAATGAATTCTTACATGTGCTGCTTCTATTGTCTTATAAATTCAGCTTGTGACGACGCATCGTTGTATCAGCTGTTCGATAGTAAAACTTGCAATCTGTAATATTTGATGATGTACAATTCAAGTGTCAGTTTTGAAAGCTACAGCGTCGTCTCTTTCATATGCTAATTTGAGTAATGAAAATTGTAGACAATTTATCTCTGCATAATCTATTCATGCGTAATCCGAAAAGTGTGCGAGCTTATGCAATGATGATTATTCTGATGATTTAAATGACGATCTGCATGCTTCTTATGCGAAGCAGAACGTCTGCAAAGTAAAACAAGATAAAGAAACTTGTAATCTATGAATGCATATCATGTCAGTTGATGCTTCTCAAACAAGATTTGTCGTCGTTGTTACTACATATCTCGATTTGATGCTTCAGTCTGTATTCAAAGAAGCAGTCAATATCTGCTTCGACCTGACTCGCATTGCTCGCATCACAAAAATAGCGAATCTGTGCAGATCTGAGATGACGCTTCGCGAATTTGCGTAGCCTTGTATATGACTTTGCCTTCAGAGACTGCTACTTTGTGACGAGTTCGTGCACTTGTATCTGCAATGATCGATCTTTCAGAGAAGAGATTCGATATGAAAACATTTCAAGTAACAGAAGAAGTTTCCGATGAAAGCTTTTCAAAGAAGCATTCTTCAGGCAGAAAGAGGCTTGGGTTGTTATAAATGCGTGCCGGCTTGCAGTGATCACCATCGAGGCATGCCTTGTTTCGTATACCACATTGCAAGATCTTTGGTGAGCAGCAGAAGAACAATTTCGATGCGAAATCTTAAGTCAAGCTTCATCAGATACGAACAGTCTCAGCTCATGAAAATCGATGCAAGTCATTTGAGATCTCTTTGAAACATCACTTGCATGTGTAGTTTCGTGTATCACTTCGTAAAAATCGCGGATTTCGTCTGAAATATGATTCGCAAAATTCGAAGTGTAGATTGCTTAGACTGACAGGCTCTCAGCTACTGAAGATACATGCAGACTCTAGAAAAGCATCGCTGAGGAATGATTTGTATGCGTCGTTTGATGTATCACAAAGCAAAAGTAAAGAACTTGAAATGAACAGTCTTGTGCAACGTAACTTTCGAAGTGGAAATCAATCTAGTAGAATGAGTCTCAAGAATCGCAGATACTAGCAAAGATTTTAAGGCTTGAGCGTCACTCGCATGCGTCAGAGGTATCACTACGTCAAATTCAAGAACTTTGAGAAGGAAACCTTGTGCGACGTTCTTGGTGGAAATACTTCATGCAGAGAAAGCATAGGCCTTTAAACTTCGTACTTGACGCTTGAGGGTCGCTGCAGTGCAATCAGTATCACTGCGCAAATTTCGAGCATTGTGAAAGGCATACCTTGTGCATGTCAACTCGTCATCCTGCTGCGTTGTTAATATAGCTCAACTTTAGGCATTGAAATTCGATGTCTTCGCGACATAGATGCATATGTATGCGTTATGCGTATGCGGAACCTCACACCTCATACCTATGACAGAGTCGTTGAATTGTATATATGCGATCCACATGAAATGATAGTTCGGGTACACTGATAACAGAGTCTCAACGTTCAGTACGGGTTTGAATATTGTAGATTTCTCGTTTACAATAACAGAATGAATCGCATTGCTTAGTTCTATGTGTCACATATCTATTTAGGCATTTGAAATAAACAACCTGACATGTTTTAATCTGAGAGACTGGTAAAACATCTAAAGTACACGAACGCAGATTGTCAAGTGTCACATTCGTTCCGGAACTTCTGATTGAATCCGTATCAAGAATGACTGTTGAAAACGCAGTTTGATAATCACTCGATCATTTTCACCCAAATGTGAACACACTTGACAAATGTCTAATCAGGTATGTATATCATGTTTCAACATGACTTCACCAGGTAATCATGCTGTGATTACATTGAAATGAGTCGACGATGCGCAGAAAGAACGGTAAATTGCATTTGTGGTTTGAACAGTTCAGCTGTTGCATGAGGCTACATGTTTCTAGGTACGATGTACATAAATGAAAGGCAAATAAAACAAACATGAGGTTCTAAGATGCAAACATATTAGAGCGAATAAACGTATAGACCATCTCAAGTCCTTCACCCCTGCCCTCTGACACACTGCAGTCGAGAAGCTTATTCAATCTATTCTCATTTAGGTCTACGTCTGTAACGCAAAACCTATTCGTGAATTATTAATGTCAAAGACAATGAATTGACTTTTCAGCAGAGAGTCTTCAAAGATAATTTCGCTCAAATCATCATTACTCTGAAGTTCATCGAAACATGTTGTTCTTTCATTATCTGTAGCAGCGAAATTCATTAGTTTTTCAGAGATGACGATGTCGTAGTCATTGATGAAGAATGTTATATCTGATAGAGTAGTATTGCAAGCAAAAGTGTATTCATCATGAGTATAGTTGTATTCTGCATTCTCTATCTGACTGTAATAGTCAGAGACAACATTATCGTTCACAGTTTCATGCAATTACATTGAAACAGCTAAGTCGCTATCAACGATGTAATTCTGCATAATAATATTTCAGAAGTTAAAAGAATTGTCAATCTCAATATAGCTGATGAGATCAGTGTATTTAATTGTATCAATATATTCTAAATTGAATGAATCAGAAGCTTGATGCTTGAGAATTGTGATGAAGATTGATGAAGCGAGACTACTTTTGACATTGTCAAAGAAGATGTTCTGTTGATCTGATTGAATAGTATTGATACTTTTAAAATCAAGATCAAGGATTTCTTACATTCTGTAAGCTTGAAGCTCAGAACAAAGATACACGATGCATAAGAAGACTGATCACTGAAAGAAATGTGATTAAGAATTTGAGAGCTGAGCTTTGCTGCAAGTTGAATGATCTGATTTTGAACGATCGATGTTTCTACAGTCACGACATCGATGCATACATTCTCAGATGCATTCTGAAATTCATCGTCATAAATACTGATTCAGATTTCATCGATCGAAGTCTTGAAGATATTGAATAAAAATGAATCATAGATCTTGTGATTCTTTTGTTCTGCTCTGAAGAGATGAGTTGAAAAAACTCATAGATCAGAAGAGTCAATATCAATCTGAACGTTCATAGTTTGTTCGTCAATTGTAACTGATATAAGGTATTTCATATTATTTGAAGTGAGAATATTGACATTGTCGTTGCTGTTGTTGTTATTTTTAATGATGATCTCAACGTCTCTTGATAAGTCTTTGTTGTACTTATGATACATTCAAGCAAAAGCAGATAGTTCGTGCCGCTCAATCGAGTTGTTAAAGTTCTGCTAAATGAAGCAAGTGTTTGTATATCAATCTTGCATGAAGATTGCAGCATCGAAAGTGTTCATCAAGATCAGTATCATACATTTGATGAAAATGTGCATGTTGAATAACAGGAACGAAATTTGAAAATTCTAAGAAGGTTTTGAAGTATCGTGAGAATTTACAGTCACAACGAAGAGTTTCAGCGAGACTAATATATGTTGAAAAATATCATGTCACGAGTAAGAACTAAGTGACAAACATTATGATGAACGGGAACAGAGTAGAATTATTTGAAACTGTGAAACTAATTCCTGAAAGAATAAGTGAAAGCATCAATCTGCAGAGAACTTTGCACCTGACCATTGATACAAGCATGTAGGTTGTGTCACTGCTATGCGTAAATTAGAAACATGAAGTGATTCTTCTAATATGCAACCTTCAATCAGCTCTTCCTGGAACAAGGTCTTACACTCTCGAAGAGACGCAATACTACTGTAAATTACTGATCAGAAAGTGGATCATTTTCAAACGAAACCTTCTCAAGTCTAGATACTCGCATGACTGACTCTAAAAGAAGTTTCCGCAGTCCTAACAATATGTACATCAAGTCACTGAACTTCGATGATACATGCCTAATTACAATCGCAAACCTGCAATGTGACTTCAGGCAAATAAACACATAGATTCTCTTTCAACATTCTTCAAAGCACCCAATTTTGTGACAGCATTCAAGTGAGAATGAGGGACTGAGCATGACGATATGTGAGCTACTCTGAAAGCTTGGCACCTCAAGACGTTTCAGAATGAGGTACTCTACTTTATCTTACTTCGGTTCTGCATAAAAGTCTTTACATAAATGTTTTCTTGGTCTCGATTTCTTGATCTTTTATTAATTTACTCTAAGGCTCTCACTCAACGTTATTATCATAAAAAGAATGCGAGACATATTAAGGGTCAATGATGGTTCAACATGACTGAGAAAAAACCTCAGATCTGTAAACATTCTTCTGCTGCATACAAGATTGCAGTTTCTCGCCTTGTCAATCATTGGCTGTGTCCTTCGACGCAAGTCTACGATACGGCTAGCTTATTTCAAACAGTGACGTTATTATATTAGTGTTGCATTGCTTCAGTGCGTAGTATCAAGACATTCCGACTTATCATACCTTGTTTTGCCTCAGCAATCGTCTTGAAATTTGACACAAGGTGTGTAGATTCTGCTTGATTAAAGATTTGGCTTGGTGTGCTTCTGAAAGACAATGTAAGATAAGGTCAAGGCTCGCAATCTTCATTAGAACTTGCGAAGTCTGCACTCAATCCTTTCATCTCAATAAGGCTCGTTGGGTACAATGCATACGATGATTCATGCAACTGTACGAGAATGAATTCGTGACGCATTGAGCTATTCAGTGATACTTCTCGTGAATATCTTTGAAACACGATAACCTGCTTTCAGCTACCCCTAACCCTTACGCTAATATATGAGGCTATCTATGTGCTATTGTGAATGCTTGGTTAAGTGTCATGAGTTAGTTTATGTTATACCATCGCCTAGTTTTCGCTTGCCCTGTGTCATTATTCAGATTGCAAGAAAACTCTCTCGATAATGCCGCAGAAACATATTACATTTTCTACAAGTAGTCTGCATTTGCCTCACTTTATAGCTTTGATCATTCCTCGCCTCTGTTTACTTCAGACTATCGTCACACTCAAGCGCTCTTGTACTATTGTTTGAGACTCTAGCAGAATGTTGACTTATCTCATCGAAAGCTCTATGAAACTTAATCAATATTTCTCTCTGCGTTACTTATACCTCTGATAAGAAACATTACCCAATTTTGTCATGACAAAGCAGCAGCTGAAGGCGCTAGATAATGTTGCAAATACTTTGAAGGTTTGATTATTCTCTAAAATAAAAGACTCACAACGTAGCGGTCGCGCACAGAACGTGCCTCAATATATAATATCAAGACGCTTTGTAGATGAGTTGACACAGAGGAAAGAATATTCTTTAACCCTGTTCGTTGAACCATTAGTCAATGAGACTGATGTAGTGTTATTCAATCGTTTGATGATTTACCTCTCATTGAAAGAGAATCAAGACTACTCAGCGCTGAAAGTCATAGACTTCAATAGCGTCTCTACGCTCGACGCTCAATATAAACGACAATTGACTATTACGAAGTCAGTTGAAAACAGTACACTCAGTGAGAAGATACGCACTGACTTACTACCTGAATCTTCAAGTCGTTCGTTTAAGAAGTGAATTTCTCTTATGCTTTGCAAAGTCGAAGCTTTTTCGCTAGCTGACGTATTTTTCATGCTTGTTGAACTTCTTGAGTTTCTAAGTCAATTAAAGCAAAAAAGATAATGTTCAAACAGTTGATTTTGATTTATTCAAGCATGTCTAATAGCATATACATATACGTTGTCAAACATGTTTCTGACCTGTTTTTTGGACAGAATTTCTTAACAGATCGCAGAATTATCAGTGTCATCGCTCAGTTTCTATTCACAGTCATTATGATTCTATTATTCTTCATCTGACATATGCTGATTAACGACTTGAAAAAGATCATTTCTTGAATTGTAATGATTAACAAGTGATCTGAATCGAAAGAAAGTATTCTTGTCAATTACATTGATGACTTGAAGATTATATTGATTTAATATTTCTTTCGTCGCAAGAACTGAGATATACTGATGATCTTTTTTGAAGATTTCGTCTGTAACAGCTTGATATTCTTTGCAGATAGTCTTTTTTATTTTGATGATTTGCACAAGTTGATATATAATTCAATGCTGATAAGAACTTCTCATCTTGAATTCAATAATTCATTAAATGTCTTTGATTTCTTGAATTCAATTGCACAACAGCAAATGATGATTTCAGCAAGAATAGACCATTTTAATTCTTTATTATCTCATTGAACATTTTAGAATTATACATTTGAATTGTTCAATCTCTCTGATACACATTGAAATGTGACACTGTCTGTGAACAGTGCAGCTTTTGACAAAATTCTTGATTGTGATACTATTAATTATAATACAGAAGTTTCTTGAAATTAATATATTGAGAAATATGCTTATAAGAATCTTAGAGAATGTACATCTGAATTATTAACAGATGTCAAACTTATTTTCAACGAGAAAAACATGCTGAAGATTGACTATAAAATTTCATGAACTTTTTATTCAAAAGTTATATTTTCAAGATTTAATGATCAATCAATAAAAGTGCTATCAACAACATGAATGAATGTAACAAAATGCTTCAGCACTAAAAATACATCTTTAATGATAATGACAATGATACTGTTGAACAATAAGATCAATGACACAATGATATTTTTTAACATCATTAATGTGCTCTGCAGATCTCATTTCAACATTAAAACATTGAATATTATTGTTAATGCTTTTATCATCAAGTTAATAAAAATTACATCATTATTGAATACTTTCATCTCAGTTGAGATTAATATTGACACTACTAAACTTATGAAAGTAATTGATGCAATCAATTCAATCAGCGAGAAACTTATGAGTTACAATGCATTGATTTCATTTTATGATGATGATTACTGATTAAACTTGCTGAACGTTGAAATAAAAGTATCATACTATTCTTTTATTGATTTTATAAATAAAGATTCTTGATTCAAAATGCTTTCTTCTGCAAAAGTCATCAAAATAAAAGAATATATTATTAATATAAAAGCGCTGATGATCGATTCTTTGCAACTTTTTTAATGCACTATGACATAAATAGCAAATTCAACTTTTAGAATTAATGATTCTTCATCTGTATTTAATTTTTTAAGAATTCAAGAATCTCATCTTATAATGTAATGAAGCTCTTTGTTCTATTTATAATTCACGCTTAATCTTTTAGACATCACAGTTATTTGCTGTGTTACTGTTATAAGATCAAAGTCTTGTCTGAAAGAAGATTCTATCACATTAACAGCTCTATTTATTATTGTAGTCTTTAGTGAAGATTTTCAAAAATAAATCAAAAGCAAAGATTATCTTGATGATAAAAGCTGTGAAAAAAGACTTAAAGATTTGAAGATCAGATTTAATGTTAATGAATGTTTAACATCTTTAATAAAAATTTGAAATTTTATTGTAAATGTCATTATGTATTTGACTGAAATAGTAAAAACATCACTAAGCTTCAAATAGATTTGAACTCTCTGCAGTGATAATGATACATGTAACAATGATTATATGTCTCTGATGTTTCATATAACATTTCAAATATATTTCATGATTGCAATTATTGAAATGATGATAATTCTTGAAATTCTGTTAAAAGATTTCAACAATCAGTCAGATTTTGATGCACAAATCACATTCAAGAATTTTGATTGAATTTATACATCAGATGCAATCTTAGTCTTATTAAAATATGCTGTTAAAGATGCAAGCAGTTGCATTCAAGCTGTAAACATTTATATGATTCTTAATAGCGAATCTGTCAGTGATTGAAAGTCACTGCTCTTCAACATGATAAATCATTCAACATTCATCGTATTTTCATATGAACATTGATAAAACATTCATTGAATCTTTTTTACAAGTTCAATAATTGTATTCATATATTCAGCAATCAAGATCATGACTGCAGAATTATATATTCATTCTTTAAACTGTCATATGTTTACAATCATCATTGAGATTGATCAGTCATTGATGACAAATCTCGACAAAATATCTGTAATCGATGTGCAATAAGCATCATTGAATGTTATAACGAATCGATTTAACATATGAATATTGACATCACAGATGAAATTTTCATCATCATCTGACAGTGCAGATTCACTCATATTCAGCAATCTTATCTTTAATTCACTGTCAAATGAAATCAGTCAAACTTTATGTCAAAGAACTTTATTTACAGCGATTGTTTTAGCTGTTTAAGTAGAAGTAAACTGTTCAATCTATATTAGCAAGAACTTTCAGATTGTAACAGTAAAGAATATTGTCAATATACTTTGTAAAAGTCAGAGTTGTTGAAAGTACTTTTCACAGCTTGATCATTTTAATGAACAGTCGTTAAATGTATCTATCTAACAAGAAAACTTCATTATTTCAGCTCAATTTAATCTTAGTTATTATAAATATATGAGAAATTTCAATCTGACTGAGTCTGATTCGAAAATGTATGATCTTGTCATGATAAGCGAAATTTTAATGCAGATTAATGATTATAACTCTAGTGTGATGAGTATAATACAACATTTCAACATAACTTTTAAAGCTATTGTTGAATACTCTTGTATTCAAATATTTAACAAAGTTAACATTAATGTGACTTTTGCTTGAACTTCACAGTCGAATCTCAAAGAAACATCACTGCTTTCAATAAATATTGCAGATTTTGATAATCAATCAATACTATCAACTATCAATTTGTCAATGTATAGTGATAATAATAATACTATGAACCATTCTTATGAATGTATTTTCTTTTCAAATCTGACGTGCAAAGCTGTCACAAGTTCAATTCTTTCTTGCATGAATGTTTAAATTGATAGTGTTAGGGGCCAGCATAGAGCGAGTCATATGGGTGTAATGTAACGAGTATATAAATGCTAAGGAAGGAAAGTATCTAGAAGGGAAGAGCCGGCTATCTATATGACTCAGGAGAACATAAGCT
>JAABUI010001427.1_pt1 | contig 13857 bp, 13 predicted proteins | sample 5559111 | NCBI WGS metagenome assembly JAABUI01 (sample SAMN10711870, study PRJNA513365) | rock metagenome | isolation source: Antarctica rocks | place: Antarctica: Victoria Land, Buttleship Promontory
GCTAGGAAAAGGCCAATCAGTCATGTTTTGCGGGCCCATGGAAGTTGAACGTAAAATTCTCCACTGCAGCGGCAAAACCCAGTGCGACACCATCGAGGTAGCCGACGTGTTACAATGGAGTATTTCGACAACCTGCATCAACACAAAAAAATGCATTCCGCTGTGGGCAACACAAGGAATACGGCGTCAGCGTCGCCATATAGCATGCTCGGAGTCTTCAAACGACGGAGGCAAAGGCGCTGCTTTGGAGATCGCAAAGTCATTGCTCGAAGCTGAGGCGCAAACTCTCCAGGATCGATACGAATTTGGAGGACGAAGATCGGAAGAACAAGTCTTGTTACAGGGCGTAGAGGAAGTAGCACTCTCAAAACGTGAGACGCAAGTGGAAGCCATTCGGGCCAAATGTCGAGAATTTGGACTGATATCGCTCAACAACGCAACACTTCGGGAGGAGCAGGAGCGTGAGCTGTCACCAGAGAACGAGCAGGAGCGACAAGTTGAACGTCCACCGGCGCTTACACCCAAAAACCACAGTGTTCATCCAGACGTGAAGCGCTTTGTTCACCAGGGAATCCTTGACCGTTTTTCAGACGCCTTTCAGCCTGCCTTCGAGCTTTTCGGCAACACAAGCGCCATTGAATGTCTTGAAAAGGAAACATGGCCCGTGCATTTGCTGATCACGGCCGACTTTGCCCAGACGGTACACGCTTCAGGAAACCAGCTCTTGGACTCGTTCCTTAGGCCTGTTCATTGGGTGGCGAGCGGAAAGAACCGCAGCACGGTCGACTGCGTGGTGCTCAGCCCGTACGAAGCTCATGAACTATTGCCATATATACGCCAGCACAACACCGTCACCCTACACGTCTATTCGCCTCGTGTCAGTATGTCTGTGCGTACACTAGAAGATCTTTCATTTTGCGCCATTCCTGCGGTACCCAGATGTTGGGCCCACCCCCCTTCCGTCATGCAGCTCAATTTATTTGCCGGTCAGCTCTATCTGAGCAGCTACGACGAGTATCTTTCGGTCTGTCGATTCTTAGGACTGTGTTTTCGCCCGCGGTATGCGCAGGTTCAGGTCGCCTACGATGGATTTATCAGTCCAACAAGCAGGCCAGAATTTGACGCAGTCATGGAGAGAGAATGTCCTTTTAGGGTCAGTCCGGTTGAGTTTCTGAGAATGCTGATGGCGTTGAGAAGGAAAGGGCAGAATATCCAAAAGTCTCACATTGGTAAAATTCTGCACGGTGAATCACTTGCTAGGGAACAGTTCCAAGGGTAAAAAAGTTCAAGTCGGATTCAAATAAAGATAGCGCAAGACAAAATAGCTAGCTCAGCTCCTTCCATACTTCACCAGGCTGTAGAGAAAGCTGCGAAGATTCTAGAAATTTCGATATGATCTTAGTCTTTCATCACCACTAGTGCATCACTTTTGCAAACTAGTGATGCATTGTCTGAGCCTAATTACATCCACACTAAAAGGCGATGGTCATAACAAGTCATTTGTTTCGTACTTCTCTCAAACTGCATCACTATCAGAGATGAAGAGAATGTTAGATCACGTGACGAAAGTTCTCTGAGCGCGCTCAAAAAACTTCCTTAGCTTGATCCGTTAAGTCGTTTCATACAAGTCATTTATTAATAAGTTTGAAATTGTTGCTATTCAAAAACCTGATATTCATGTGACTGACAGTCAAAAAGTGAGTCATCTGTTCAGGATCAAACGCGCGCTCACTTTCATTTCTATCATAATTTCATTGAATGCTTAAGTCATGACACAACTAGCATAAGAACGTGAAAGCCTACAATGAAAAGAAAGAGAGGTGCTCATAGATTAATTGCGTCGTCGCGCTGAAACAAGAGCAAGATACATTATATCAAGCATTTGCCGACCTTCGTCGACATTGCCATGCAATGCAGGACGAAATCCCTCAACGGCTTTTGCAGACTTTTACGAATCTCATTCTCGAAGTCTTTGAATAGCTGATTGACAGGCAAATGATACGGTGATTTCTAAGCTCGATTAAGCTCAGGAACGATGTATTGGGTTCGTACATAAATTCTCTGTTATCGTGGGAGGTCATCCGGAAAAGGCAAAATTGGAGAGAGCAGTGCTGGAAAAGGCACTAGAAAGGTACGCCAAAAGCAGAATATATGCCTCTGGTATCCGGTCTGCGTAACTTTACACGTGACTCGGCTCTATTCTGTAGTCAAAATAGTCGGCACTACTTTATCAGCCGGATCTGCTGTACTCGATTGCTTCGACTTAAGGATTTCACGTCATGGCAGACTACGGGCATGAACAAGATCAAAGGTGTCTTGACTGGGTGAGTTGCCGTGCATCGTTTGAAAGTTTGCTGTCGGTAAAGCCTTCTGACCTTCGGCACATACTCTGATGCAATGATCAAGTGCAATGGAGCTCAATTCAACGTTCATCGTGTCATTGTTTGCCCTCGGTCGGCTATTCTCCGGGCTATGTTGGACGGAAGTTTTAAAGTGATAGAAATCAAATGCTGCTGCTGGACTTGCGCTGACTTCGCCAAGGAAACTGAATCTGGCATGATAGATTTATCAGAAGACGATCAGTGTATCGTCGGCTATATGCTTGACTGTTTATACACGGCAGACTATGACGGCTCTGAGAGTATTTTCGAGGGTCTTGAAAAGTCTGCAGCTGGGCAGTCATCTTTAAACAAAGATATCGAAGATCATGTAGAATTCAATACGTTCGACAGCTTCGAAGACCTCGTTTTTGTGCACGGAAGTATCGCTTTGCGAATGGCGGAGATCTGTCATATGCGGATTCACGTACGCATCTGGGCAATGGGAGATAGATACGACATAGCAAGCTTAAGAGCTTTGGCAGAAGATAAATTCGAAGATTGCCTTAATTCAGATTACAAAGCAATATCTTTCAGCAAATACTCTCCTTTGACTGATAAAACATCGTTCTAATCACCTAACAGCATTTGGATTTTCGAGGGGACTGTCTTTGGTAATATGATGAGAACATTCGGATAATATTTTCAGACCATTACATTACTGAATCTATGACTGCTACTTGCTTTCACAAATTATATGGCGTTCCTCTTTTTCCCTTTCCAAAGCCTGTCTATGCCCGTTCTCTACAATCTCATATCACGCGATGCGTCTTCATCATCGTCAAGATGCTCTCGTGGTGGAATCGGCATCAGGCCAGCATAGTCCGGGTCATCAATCCAATCCGGATCGAACTGCGTCATTGTAACCCGCCAGTTGCCCGGAAATTTCTTCCGATCCTCGTAGTTGAATCCAGTAAGCTTTAAATGTCTCGATGTTCCTTCTTGGTCTTTTTGGAAAAGGTGTTTAATCACACGTTCCATGGCGGGATCCATAGACGGATAATATGTTGAATAGGATGATGCGCCGACATACTCAGTTGAGATATCTATCTTCGTGAGGCTCGTGAGTCCACTTCCGAACAAGGCCTCCGCCCACTGCGAAGCGGTGTCTGAGGTTGACACTCCATCACATTGACATTGCTCGGTTGTACGATAGTCGAACCATATAGATATAGATTGGACGTGGGCCTTGTTAATGCTTCCAATAGCCTCAAGGCAATCGTGTATATCCTCAGGGGCATCGAAATGAATTGTATTTCTCGAGTAGAGAATCTCGTTCGCTTCAACGCTGAGCTGCCTGTTCAACAGACATATCGCAGGTGTAGGCGGCCTGTAAAATTCTATATGCTGAGGGATAAGATTGGCGTATAAGGTACACATAAGTGCGTAGAGATAGATTTGATCTCGGACCTCTCGCGGAAGTCGAAGGAAAGGAAATGTTTGTGGCCCGCAGGCTTAAGCTCCCGTCTAGTGAGATCAAGCTTGGTCTCAAGGTATTCTACTCGACGTTGCAAACGAGACATCTCTTTCCGGAGCTGCAGCACTTCGGATGAGAGATTCATATTGCCAGGACTTTGTCGGAGGAAATCTTTGAATAGGATTAATTGATGGAAAAAGATCTTATCCGACCCTTGTTAGATCCTCTAGCGGGAACAGCTCGACTAAGCGAAAAGGTGATCATAGATGGGTCTAGGGCAACAAATCACCTCTACTCGCCGCACACTCCCATTTACTGCGCCCTATGACGGCCATGGTGACCTTTATGCTGAGGTTTTTATTGTCGTAATTATCCAATTCTATGAAACTATGACTTCCCCTTTGTAATCAAAGGCTCGGCCGTGGCGTTCATTCTAACATTGTAGGGCGTATCTGACTATTTAGTCTTGTGATATACTTATGTCAACTGGAGGGAGCATGAGAAGAGAAGAAGGAAGTGAGGGAAGAGCGGGGAAGAGAAGAGTTAACTGGGCTGAGTGAGGCGTGGGTGGATGGGTGCTAAGGTGGGGGGAGAAAGGGGGGTGTACAATGTGATATAGGATATGGAGACATGAAGAAGTTATAGGCTGATGCCAGCTGATGAAAGGGAGTGGATATTTATTGTACATTGACTGACCAGAGGGTGCATGAGGTGATAAACACTCTTCGAAAGGTTTACCGCTAGGGCTTTGGCACTGGACATACGCACGCTGAAGCTGTCAAGTACGTAGATTACAATTAGAATCAGCGAAGGCTATCATTCTTGCACATTCGGTCGTCCTATCACATACACAAGAACAGACCATCAGTCCTCCTTCTTCCAAAAAAAACCCTTCACATCCCCCATAAAGCCGCCTATCGCTCTTTTTGCATTCTCCATCAACCCGCCTATCGCTCCTTTTGCATTCTCCGTCAACCCACGAATCATTCCTTTCAACGAAGCCAACCCCACTCCAACTACAACCATACCACCGAAAGCACCAATCACCCATATAAAACCCATGGCCGCCCCACCCATCGCCACGCTTTGCAAGAAAGCAAAGACAGACCCAGATGCAACTAATCCTATTGAAGCTTGCCATGCCGCGGCTATGCTTGAAGCAACAGGACCGATGGCACTGAATCCTACAGCTCCGAGTATTGCCGGAGCAGCCAAGGCGAGCGTAAAGAGCGAGATGCCGCTTAATATACTAGCTGATTTGTAGGGGTGGGCGCGGATCCAGTTGGTGATTTCATTTAGGAGCTTTCGGAGTGCCGGTCCGTAGCGATTGACGACTTGATATTAGTTGCCGCTTCCGTTAGTCATGGAGGAAAGGGGACTTACTGAGTATTCGTAGCGAAGTTGCGAATCGGATGCAACGGTAAGTGAGTGCGCCAAGCGCTGCGTGAAATCCGACTATAGTGTTTGTCATGGTGGCTTGACTAAGTAGATTTAGGGATTCCGCCCTATTGAAGTTGTTCAAAGCGTTGACAGGCGTTGGTCTGTGTGTAGATAAGTCCTTTGGTTGCTGATGTGCTTCAAGAGCTCTTGTTATTTCTGCTAGAGAATGATAGTGAGCTGAGTAGATTTCGGGGTCTGAGTTGCCTGAATCGTTCATTATCTCGATGGTACCGTCCAGGTTGAGAACTAAGCTTAGAAAACTGTCGTTCTGTTCCGCATTGTTGAAGAGAAGTTCTTCGACAATAGCCTCACTCCACTTCTCTTGCAGCTCGTTCGGCATTTCTTGAATGGAGCAAATACTATTAATTTGAGGTTCCCCATTATTCTGAAGGGGATCTCTGATCAGCAAGCAGCATGCAACATTGTTTGAAGGCATTCTTGATATGGACCGCGTGGGTTACAGCTTATGCTGGTGAGGAGGATCGAATCGGAGCGCAAATCGTAGATATCCCACAGAACGACTTGTTTCGTTCGACTTCCACTAATAGCAGCCGGTCTTGTTTTTGTTTCCTGATGAGCGCTGGCTCTAAGTCTGTCAAAAGCTTACCGTCGTTGCTTCTGAAAAATGGTTGTCCGACAGAGAGCAGGACGATGATCCAGAATTTTCTCAGGCAAATTTCCGAAAAGCTGGGAAAGACTACTTGTTATGTTCTTCGAAAGTTATCTGGAAGAAAACGAAATGAGTATTCCGTTACTGAATGTCAACGAAAGAGAAGCTTCACGTTCATCAGAGTAAGCCAACTGGCGGAGCAGTGATTATTGGTTCGCTATTGGAGATGTGGGAAGCAGGGATATACGGTTCGGGGCGTTCGATTCTTGCTTTTCATCTCGAAGCACCACAACGCAGTCGTGAATGAATGACCGGACGAATTCAGTAAAGCGTCGCGTTTGAGTATGCATATCGTCGAAAAGATGTCAGCCGTCCTCACCAAGTCTCGACAAATGAACGGGCACAAAGTGCCTATCCAATGACAAGGGAAGGTGCCCGCAATGCCTCTCGTATACAGAGATCTCTACCAATGGCGGCGATCAATCGCAGAAATGAGAAACCTGGATGGTTACACGAGCTTCTTCGCCGAAGTTCAGGTTAAACAAAGGAGTCGCAAGCGTGTACGTCAGAGTGGTGAGAACAATAGCAACAAGGCACACAAGGAATACCTCGCACATATTTACGCGGATCGTACCCCGAAAGACTACAAGCGTGCGAAACAAGCTCTTAAGAAGGATTTGCGGCATGGACGACGATGGTCAATATTGGTCGATGGGTTCGCTGCTGATGATGGGGACGTGATTCCCGGGTTAGGCTTAGGACTCCTCTTACTCTGTGGAGCTTCCACGGCAAAGAAAATGTCATATGCTCACTTACGCAAAGAGGATCTGCTAACCAGCATTGCAGTTACAATACCACGCAATACAATGATCCTTATCTAAAGTCTCTGGTCAAGTACATCCGCCGCTTACACCCGCTCACGTTGAAGATGTGTGAGATTTTGCAGCCAGCATCCGAAAGTCTGGTACGTCATTATCGGCTACGTGACAACGATGAATTAAATACCGTTACAGAAGGTCTTAAGCAGTGTAGGTTGATATCAAGTCTGAGGTGAATCCTCTCTGCCAAAGTGACTACAAATTCTTCGGATGATATTACTTCTTGCTGAAATCAAATTTAGCGTTAATGATGATGGCTTGGATCATAGAATCCTTTCGAAGTCTATCGATACCTTGCCAGATTCGACATTGGGTCATGATGTTTTACAATTACGACGGATAACCGAGCCGGTAATTTCTCAAAGGAGTTCAGTGTGGTACGAGCCACGAGTGAGCTCCAGCAGTAAGGACAAAAAAAGCGGAAGGGGGGTCTCAAACAAGGGCTGGATGGCAGCTTTCGCTGAACATTGCGGAATCAACGTAGGAGACTTCGTGAATATTGTCGAGGCAAGTGACGCGAGATTGTGGATCTATTGGAGTGTGTAGATGTAGGATACATATATTCAGTCAACTGTCTCGAACAGATTAGCTGCAAATGAATGCGTAGCCAAGGTCAGCGGCGTTGCAGAAGTAGAACCTGTCTTCTGCGGTTGCACCGTACTTGAGAGGAGTTCTTCATGTTCAGTAACAGAGTAGGGGGTCGGAGGATAACGAGGTAGAGGGGACGCCTGAAACCCGGAATTTTTTTGAGAAATAGCCTACTGTACGCACGGACCCTGGGCACGATTACCGGCTGAGCCTCCCCCTGGAACGCCTACATATGTACGTGTCAGCGGGGTTGAGGGCTAGCCCGCCAGCCTCTACTTGAATCAAACCATCAGGCCTTTTTGCCATCACCACGTCGTCTCTACGTCAAATGTGTGCCTTGGGAGGTTTATTAGCGGATTTAGAGCATTTTGTCACACACTTGATTGTGCTATTTGCCGCAACGTCCTCCTTCTGGACGAAGCTGCCGTATCGCTCAATCAATGAGGAATAGCCCAATGAGATGACTTTGAGGGCCTTTGTGAGCTTATCTAGTTTGTCCTGCAAGAGCCAAAGAGCTTACCCTTTTAACTTCCATGCACGCGACCGTGGCATCCTTCTTGCCAATAGCTCCAGCAGCCTTGTCATCTGCATCCACAGGCAATGCAGCCACAATCCCAAAATCCCCGTGCAACTCCCAATCGCTAATATAGCGTTTCAGCATAGGTTATGATGCACAAAGCTATTAAGAAGCAGCTCTCTCCGTGACGATATGTTTATTGGATCAATCCGTAGCATGGAGTATCTCGTGGCACATGGCGGCTCACATGTTTAAAGCTGCGCTTCATCACTAAATTGCTCTCTCTGGCATATATCTTCTCCTCCGCTGCCTATCCCACCTGGCTAATTCCGTTTAGCCTAACTTCGCCGTCAACGTTCAAAATGGTGTTGAAGTCGTTCCAGACAGATGCCCTGAACGGGTTGTGTTCTAAGGATCAACTAGATCTATTAGACTCCGTCGACAGTCTTCGTTCGCAAGGCATAAGTCATTACGTCTCGCTGCCACAGATCATCGTGTGCGGTGACCAGTCATCTGGGAAGAGCTCTGTGCTGGAAGCAATTTCCGGCGTATCGTTTCCCATCAAGAGCAACTTGTGCACCCGATTTCCGACAGAATTAGTCTTGCGCAAGACGTCGCACATTGGCGTAAGCGTCTCGATTGTGCCGCATCACTCTCGCAGCGAGCCCGAGCAGCTCTCTCTCAGTAGCTTTCACGAGAAGCTGGATGGCTTCGAAGGGCTTTCAATTCTGATCGAGAACGCAAAAGCGGCCATGGGAATCTTGACGCATGGCAGAGCTTTCTCGAAAGACCTCCTTCGTGTTGAGGTCTCGGGTCCCGATCGGCCTCACTTGACCATTGTGGACTTGCCTGGGCTCATCCATTCCGAAACGAGACAGCAATCTGCTTCCGACGTCGAGCTGGTACAAGATGTTGTTCAGTCCTACATGAAGGAACCAAGAAGTATCATTCTCGCGGTGGTCTCGGCGAAGAACGACTATGCGAACCAGATCGTGTTGAAACTTGCCCGTGCAGCTGATAAGAAGGGTGTTCGGACGCTGGGCGTCATTACGAAGCCTGACACCTTGGTTGCGGGCTCTGAGAGTGAAGCCATGTACGTCTCCCTCGCGAGAAACCAGGACGTGGAGTTTCGTCTTGGATGGCACGTATTGAGAAATCTGGATTCCGAAACGGGAGAGTGGTCGTTGGCCGATCGGGTTGTTGAAGAAGAGAAATTCTTCTCACAAGGGATATGGGAAGAACTGTCTCGGTCGCTCTTAGGCGTCGACACATTACGAGATAGGCTCAGCAAGGTCTTACTCAAACAAATCGCTGTCGAGCTACCCAGCCTGATTGATGAGATTGAAATCAAGTCCAATGATTGCCGCAGTCGATTGGATAAGCTTGGAGAGCCTCGAGCTACCTCGGCCGAACAACAGCTCTATCTACTCCACATTAGTCAATCGTTCCAGTCTCTGGTCAAAGCTGCGGTGGATGGCACATATAACGATCCCTTTTTTGACGACGCCAAGTCTGAACCCGGCTATCAAAAGCGCATACGGGCCGTGATGCAGAACCTCAACCTAGACTTCGCAGAACGTATCGCCAGACGAGGCCACCGTCGCGAGATCACCGATTCGGGGAACACAGGTCACATCTCCAGGGGCGTTGTTCCTATCACCAGGGATGAATTCATTAGCCATATACGGCACCTGATGCGGAGGACCAGGGGTCGAGAGTTGCCAGGAAATTTCAATCCTATGATCGTGGCGGATTTATTTCTGGAGCAATCAAGTCCATGGGAAGCGATCACCCGAAGTCACATCGACCAGGTCTGGAAAGCTGCCAAAGAATTCCTTAGTCTTGCAGCCACGTACGTCGCTGACGCGGCAACCTCTAAAGCACTGTTTCAAAAGATCTTTGAGCCTGCTTTGAATCAGCTCTTGGAAACCTTGAATGCAAAGACCACCGATCTGCTAACACCGCATCAAAAAAGCCATCCGATCACCTACAACCATTACTTCACCGAGACTCTCCAGAAGGTCCGCAGCGAACGCAGCAAGAATGAATACTCCAGGATCCTGAAAGATTTTTTCGGCCTCTCTTCCCTCGAACCACCCACCTACATCAACCAAACCAAGGACCTCCGCCCGCTCGTTACTGCTCTCGTGCAACACACAGAACCGGACATGAACCGCTTTGCCTGTTCCGAAGCTTTGGATTGTATGGAGGCTTATTACAAGGTCGCCTATCCTCTATTCCATGCCTCCACTTCCATCATCTCCATCGCTAACCCTCTCATGTGCTCGTATAGGTTGCCTTGAAACGTTTCATCGACGACATCGCTATTGAAGTCATCGAAGCCAAGCTCATCTCCCCGCTCAGCAGTATTTTCTCTCCCGTAGCTGTCTCCGCCATACCCGATGAGCTTGTGACCTGCATCGCTGGCGAATCCGAGGAGAACCGTGGCCAGCGCGAACAATTGACCAAACAGCTCGATGTCCTTATAAAAGGGTCTGATACCTGCAAGCGCTTCATCGGCGTTCGACTCCTTGGTAAGTCAGGCAACTGGCTTGTTTCCCTTCTCAATAGTCGCTCATGTATCAGATAGATGCAGATGATGACACGATTCAATCGGACCCCCAATTCAACAATGGCTCTGTAAGCCACGAGTTTAGCGACTCCGATGAGGTGTCTAATGATTCACTCCAGGAAGATGCTAGATCGCTAACTGATAGATCTGTTGGCCGCAGAAGCCTACCTTCTGAAGGGTTCGAGACCTTAAGCATAGACGAAATCCCTGCCACAGAAGTCATTGTGATGCCCGAAGCTCACGCTATCGAACTTCCAGAGGAGGAATCGGGCTTTTCTCACAAGAAGTCTAAGAAGGCTAGGAAGTCACAAATTTCTGCGAAACGGGCTCTATTTGAATAATGATTCTTGATTCGATACGCCCTAAAGGGGACGGTATGGTATATGGCTACACATTAGAATATGGAATCTATTTAAGCTTGTTCAAGTCTCAGTAATGTGAGAGTGTTGATACACGCTATACTCTGCAATAATGCAATCTAGCAACGATGGAAGAATTGTAAACGATGCGCGTTAACTCAATGCAACTTGGACACTTACAAGAAAGACAGGATCGGAAAGCCACAACATGCAACTCATCCGAGGAATCTGTCTTTATCTAAGACCGAGTGTGGGGCTGGTTCCGAAGACAAGTACTAATATGTCTCTGAACTTTCTGCTCCGCTTCTGGATCGTCTCTATTCTATCTTGCGTCCCCCCCTCCCGGCTTCATTTCTGGTCCCGGGGAAATGCTAAATCTCATCAGACATGTAGATCCCGTGAACCGTCGCCGCATGATTCTTAGAATGCATCATGCTGTCAAGCGTGACTGCGGTACATTCAGGATGAGGGAAAGGACAGGGTTCGCCGGACTCAAAAGGGTGACAGCGGTCGAAGTGCCGCTGCAACGAATATTTACTGCCAAGGTTCTGAAATCGCTCCTTCAACAGCAGGGCTATAACACCCAAACGATAAAGGCACTGATAGGGTTTGCATCTCAAAGGCAAGAAATCGGAGATCGGGGAGTCCGACTCGCTTTAGGGTGAGCCGAGGGTGAGTGGCCCTCAACCGTGTGCCTGAGCCCCCCGTGGCAGTGCAGGGAGCGCAGCACATAGGAGCCTGAAACTGTTGCCTTGACGGCGGAAGCATCCTTGCATTAACATTGCCACTTGCGGCTTGGAGGTAGCAGCGTTGAAAACTACTGAACTGGCTGTTCAGATTTCTATTGGAAAAGGAGTGGCTAATTCTAAATCAGCCGAACGAGTATTTAACTTCCCTCGGCTGACTAACTATTGTTGGGCCGTTCCTGCCTTCAACAGCGTAGAACAGGGTTCAGCTGACTTTATAGAAGTAAAAACAACGATCTTTGAAACGGCGAGGCGAGAAAGACACTCTAGAGAGCGCGTAAACATCTTTGATGTTGGTCAGGTTGTTCATTTCACACTGTTGCGTTTCAGCTTATCGAAGAGAGTTAGTCGAATCGTCTATCATGCGCGCTTAAACAGAAATTCGCGACATCTACAGTATGTATGATGATGGGGCAGGCAGGGCTCAAGTGCTTGCCTCATTTTTGTTCTAGTTCATCTTTGCTTTGTGCGAAGCGATTCTTCAATTTCTTCGTTGCAATTTCAGTCGTTTTAACGAGTCTTCAGTCTTCTGACATCTTCGAGTGTGTTAGAGTTTACTTCGAAGTCAACATATGTCTTTACGCTTATATACATTGATCTCATGAAGTACATTTACGTGCTCGTTTACTCTCAGAACTCTGAACCCGATCTGAAGTAAGTATTCCTTGACTTTGACCTTCAGGCACAGAGTTACTAATAATATGCACAGCATTGTATTTGTTCATGAACTCAATCCCAAGGGCGATTCAGAGCACGCACGCAAGACATGAACCCACGAGAATGACACATTCTGATCAACAGAACTTCTTTCTGAGCTTTTGCCGATCGCATGAGTTCTTCTTTTCGCCTACAACTCAAGTGTTTTTAGCAATGTCTTCAACGTTTCAGTCGTCAATCATGCACAGTCGTTGCTGAACGATGTTAAAAACAGACGGTTGAAAGCGATGAAGATTCATCGACCTCTTATATTTGTCACGCACTCGTTGAGAGACTTGCTTGTTAAGCAAGTCTTGATCGAAGCGAGACTCAATGAGCGAAAATATGATTGTTTGAAGACGTCAACATATGAGCTGATTTTCTTTGCTACATCGCATGCTAGTGGGAATAGATATGTGCTTTGAGAAATCAATTTCTTTTTCGAGTACTCTTTAGAATCTTACATCTGCTCGATCTCACGTTGCGATACGGCTTGAGTGTGCTGACATCAAGAACTGCAACAGAGCTGATGTTGCAAATGTTGCTTCTAAAGTGTGCAGTGTATTGACAGACAAGTCATCAAATTCTCTGCTCATCACACTGAAGAAGAATTCGCTTCCAAACGAGATCTCGTTCGATTAATTCGCTCATCAGATGAAAGATTATGAGATACTCATCTTTTATGAGACTCGAATGATGAATGTGAAGGTCGACAAGCGCAAGGTTTTTCCACAAATCATCAACATGATGTGTGATTTCACTGATTCATCTTCAGGTTCTAGCTAAATGATAGCAGTACATCATCGACCGCAACGCAGCTAAATTAGAATTTGATTCACTCTCTCTTGACTGCAATTACTCGAAAATCTGCAAATTTTCTGGAAAGAAAGATTGCATGTGAGAGAGGGTGAGCCCAAATTTGAAGATCATAAAAGCGAATGCACGGAAAAACAAGGTCAATTGTAGTCATGCTTTATCACAACCTTGTACGTGATGCTCTGCTCAATATAAGACAAGTGAAAGAGATATTTTCGAACAGATTGTGAGAATGATGAATCGTTCAACTCTATGACGCTGTACATCGCGCTAGCTATCCTGAAAAAGAATCAATAACACAAGTCAGAATGATGTGTATCAGGCCGTACTGATCTTTGAAACAATAGCAGTCATCGAGCTGCGCCAATCTTACGTCACTTCTACCTCGCACCTGATCATTCGTCAACAGGTGACAGATCATGACATCGAGCTCAGTTTTCAAGTGCAATTTGATCTCACCAATCTACTCGTTTATGACAACTTCGTCGATCGAGATGCAGAGATGACGCAGATGAAACTTTCGCTGCTATTCTCAATCTCACGACATGAACGAAAGATTCACGTTCTTCACGATCTCAATGATATTGGCAAAACTCAGCTGATTATCACATATGCTCGGAAACATCAAGAGACTTATAGTGCAATTCTATGACTTAATGACAACAGCAAAGACACGCTTCTGCAAAGCTTAGCGAGTTTTGCAACACATGCAAATATCTGTCACGATCCTAGCCTTGCCAGGCTCAGCCTTCTAGCCTTACCAGGCCTATCCTCGCTCCGTCACCTTGACTAGTCCCTATTGGGCCTAGCGTCGGCTGAGGAACACACATATGTAGCCAG
>JAABUI010001431.1_pt1 | contig 13841 bp, 13 predicted proteins | sample 5559111 | NCBI WGS metagenome assembly JAABUI01 (sample SAMN10711870, study PRJNA513365) | rock metagenome | isolation source: Antarctica rocks | place: Antarctica: Victoria Land, Buttleship Promontory
GCCGGGTGGCGCGGCACCACCGCCCCGGCCCGCGACCGGCGGCCGCAGCCGCTGCGCCGCCGGCTGCGCCAGCTCGCCAGCCCCGGGTCGGACGAGTCGGCGCGCCGGGCCCGCCGTTGGCTGCTCGCCCTACTCGCCCTCGTCGCGGTGCTCACTGTCAGCGGACTGCCGGTCCTGGCCGTCGGCGCCGGGCTCGCGGTCGCGTTCGGCCCAGGCATCCTGCCCAAGCCGTCCGCGACGAACGCATCCATCGAGCGCCTCGAGGCGCTGGGGGAGTGGACCCGGCGCCTGGCCGAGATGCTGTCCAGCGCCGGGGTCCTGCAGACCGTGATCCCCGAGTCCGTCCGCACCTGCCCGCGGCCCCTGCGGCCCTCGGTGGAGCACCTCGCCGAACGGATCCACGGCCGGATGCCGCTGGAACTCGCGCTGCGGCTGTGGGCCGATGAGCTCGCCGACCGCGACGCGGACCTCGTGGCGACCACCCTGATCACCAACGCCCACCGCGGCGCGGGGTTCGTCCCAACCCTCAACAGCCTTGCCGCCACCGTGGAGAGCACGGTCCGCCGCCGCCGCGACATCGAAACCGACCGCGCCAAACCCCGCCAGAGCGCCCGGCTGATTGCCGGCATCTACGGCGCCGTGATCCTGGCCGGATCCCTGGCCGGGGACTACACCGCCCCCTACCGCACCCCGGCCGGGCAGGCCGTGCTGGCCGTGATCCTGGCCGGGTTCTTCGGGTGCCTGCTGCTGATGCGCGCCCTCACCGCCACCCCGGTCCCACCGCGGCTGCTGGTGCGACCGGTGTTCCGCCAGACCCGGCCCGGGCTGATGAGCGGGATGGCAGCCCTCCGGCCGGTCACCACCCCCCGCCCCACCCGAGCCCCGGGAGGGGCCAGGTGATCTTCACCGTCGTCATGGCCGCCCTGCTCGGCACCGGTGTCGCGGTGGCAGTGCGGGCGCTGTCCCCGTCCGCGCCGCGACTTGCCGAGGCCCTCGCCGGGAACCGTGTGCGCAGCGGTGTCGACCTGTCCGCGGTCACCGACGACCAGCGGCAGCTGCGTGCGGTCCGCCTCGGGGACTGGCTTCAGCAACGGGTCGGGCACACCCGGGCCGCGGTGCTGGACCCCGCCGACCTGGCATTGCTGGACATGACCGCCGGCCAGATCATGGTCCGGCGGCTGTTCGCGGTCCTCGTCGGCCTCGTCTATCCACCGGTGCTGACCGCGGCCGTGATCACCGCCGGGATCAACCCACCGATCGGTATCCCGCTCATCGGTGGGATCGCCGCCGCCGCGGTCCTCTGGTTCGTTCCCTCCCTGCAGGTCCGCGCGGTCGCCGCCGCCATGCGCCGGGAATTCAACGACGACATCATCGTTTACAACGAACTTCTTCTCATCCAACGCGCGTCCACCGCCGGGATCAACGAGGCCATCGAACAGGCCGCATATGCCGGGAACACCTGGACCTTCCTCCGGATCCGCGACGCCCTGGAGAAGGCCCGGCTCGCCACCCGGCAGCCCCACGACGCGCTGCGCGCTCTCGCCCGCCAGGTCGACAGCGAATCGCTGCTCGAGCTCGCGAACATCCTGCGCAACAGCGAACTGCGCGGCACCGCGATCCTCACCGCCCTGCGGGTCCGTGTCGAGGCCGCCCGCGAAACAGGACTCGCCCGGCTGCAGATCGAGGCCAGCAAGGCCACCAGCCGCATGGCCATCCCCTACAGCCTCCTCGGGATGATCTTCGTGGTGCTGTTCGGCTACCCCGCTCTCCACCAGCTCACCAGCCTGTGAGCACCGGGCGGCGCATGCCCCCGAAGGCGCCGTGGACGTTCCGCAAGGGCCGCGGGCTGCGGCTGCGGACGGGGACGGGGACTCCGCCGCCCGTTGGTGGCCCCTGCGGTCTCGGGCTGAGGGGGGATCGGTCCACGGCGCCGACCATGATCAATACCGCCCCGTCGGAGTCGAACGCGACCAACGGAGCAGCGACCAGTCAGGTGCTTACGGGGAGTCAGCGAAACAGCCGTCAACCCGCTATTCGGTCACGGCGAGTGTTGGACAGAAAGAGGCCCCTGGGGATCAATTCATCAGGGTTGCCTCCCGTTCACGGAACGTGGTATCGAAAGACCGCCGGAACACCGAACGGCCCGGAATACCGGACACGTCGGAACCAGTCACCGTGAGTGCCGTACCCATCGCTGTCCGTCCATCTTCCCGAGGAGTAACCATGCCCGACACCTCAGGCCCGACCGCGGCCACGCTGGTCCCCGCCCTGTCGCAGACGGACCCTGCCGCACTACGGGTGCGCGTCCAGCACCGCGCGCGGGCCCTCCAGGCCACGGTCGTCGTCGCGCTGTACGCACTGCGGGACCGGTTCCGCCAGCGCGTCGCCACCCGTGCCGAGGCCGGTGACCACACCATCCAGGTCGTGATCACGGTCCTGGCGATGGCTCTTCTCGCTATCGCCGTCGCGACCGTGCTCACCGGCACGGCCAACAAGTGGATCACCCGGATCAAGGGCCTGGCCCCCTGACGTGGTGGCGGTGCGCGCGCCCCGCGCTGGGAGCCTTCGGTCCCAGCGTTCTTCGGCGCGCGCTCCGCACCCAATTCTCCGGTCGGTGGACGGTGAACGCGGATCCAGCGCGGTGGAGACCGCGATCGTGATCTCGTCGCTGCTGATCGTCGTCCTGCTGCTCCTCGAGGTGGTGCTGTGGTTCATGGCCCAGCACAGCGCGGCCGCGGCCGCCGATGCCGGCGCGTTCGCTGCCGCTGAACAGACCAGCTCCGCGGGGCGCAGCAAGGCCGCCGCGGTCCTGGCCGACCTCGGTTTCCTCACCAGCTCGACGGTGAACTCCTCCCGATCCGGGACCACCGCGACCGTCACCGTCACCGGGTCGACGCTGAGCCTGGTGCCCGGACTCCACCTGGGGGTCCGCAAAGTCGGGGTCGCTGCGGTCGAACGGACGACACGGCCATGACCACCCACGTCCGTATCCCGAACCGATGCGGCTCCCGCGCCCGTCTCGTGGCCTGTCGGGTCTGCCCTCAACGGTCGGCCGAGGCGGGATCGGAAAGTCTCACCGTGGCGATCATCTCCGCCGGGCTGATCGCCGGTGTCCTCGGCGCGGTGCTCCTCGGCGGCCGATATACCAGCGTTCGGATCAACCTCGAGGACGCCGCCCAGGCCGCGGCCCGCGCCGCCTCCATCGAACGCAGCCCCGCCACCGCACGCTCCAGCGCGCGCACCGCGGCCCAGCAGGCGCTCGCCGGGTCCCGCACGAACTGCTTGACCACCACCGTCACCCTGGACGCCAGTGGCTACGCCACCGAGCCCGGCACCGACGCGAAGGTTCCCGCCACCGTCACCTGCACGATCAGCACATCGGGGCTCGTCCCCGGCCTGCATGGCACCAAGACCTTCTCCGCGACCGCGAGCAGCCCCCTCGACACCCACCGGGAGCGATGACCATGACCACCCGCCGCGCCCACACCCGGCGCGTCGCCGCTGCGTCCGCCCTCGCCGTGTTCGGGCTGGCCGCGGCCGGGTGCGTCGGGAACAGCGCGGCTGCGCCCGTCATCCCCGCAACGAGCTCCGCGACCGCCACGCAGACACCGCTGCCCGTGGTGACCGGGACCCCCACGCGCACGCCGACTACGAAGCCCATCCCGACCGTGAAGGCCACCCCGACCGGCGACGCCCCACCCGGGACCGGTGCGCCTCTCGCGCCCGGGCTCCCACCGGCACCCCCGGCGTACCTGAAGCTCCCGGCCGCCCAGCAGACCGCCGTCCGCGGAGCCCTCATCAGCTACGACGCATACAAGCTTGCATTCGAGAGGGCGAGTCGGGTCGGCCCCACGCCCCCGGTGGCCGACGAGGTCTACAAGCACGCCGCTACCGTGGTCGCCGCCCCCGTGCTGGGCTCCATTGAGGAGGACTACAACGCGGGTCGGCGTATGAAGCCGGGTCACGGCGCCGTCTACCGGTTCCTGCCGATTACAGCAACGGCCACGACCGTACGCATGCTGGTCTGCACGACAGCCGAGCCCGACCTCGTCGACAAGACCGGCAAGGTGGTCTCCTTTCCGTTCCCCGGGCTCGAACAGGGATTCGTCATCTCTTCCCAGCTCTACAAGGGGAACTGGCTGCTGCTGGACTCCGAACAGCCGCAGAAAAATGAGCCGACATGCGTCTGATCGCGCGGCTCGTGGTCCTGGTGGCCCTCGTGGTCGCCGGCCTCTCCGTGAGTGTTCCGACCGCGCACGCAGACGTGATCTGCACGGTGCACGGCCCCGTGAAAGTGTGCTGCGACAAGAAGACAAGCATATGTAAGACGATCATCAGTAAGCCGGGCGGTCCCGGGACGGCCCCGAGCCCACCGCCCGGGAAGCCGGGCGGGCCGGCGAAGCCCCCGCCGTGTGCTTTCGGGAAGCAGGAAGTGCCCTGCTCGGGGGCGAGCGGCACTTGGTCCAACGCCAACCAGTGCTACATGCACGTCGAGGACCCGCCGCCGGCGTACCTGAACGCGCCGCCGGACTCGACGGCGTATCTGTGTACCCCGCCCGGCGGGGGAGCCGCCAGGACGGTGTGGGTCAAGAATGGGGCGCCGCCGCCGCCGCCGCCACCACCGGACCCGGCCGTGGTCGCGCAGATGATCGTCAAGAGCATGCAGCTCACGCCCCCCGAGTTCGCGGACACGTTCGCGCCCCGCCCGGTCGAGGCGAACCCGGCGTCGATGGGCGCGGTGGGACTGCCGGTGTGGATGGCGGTCGCCCGGTCCCCCCGGACCACTGGTCCGCTGACGGTGACCGCGAGCCTGGGCGGGACGACGGTCACCGCGACCGCCGCCCCGACCTCCTACGACTGGCACCTGGGTGGGGGAGTGACCCACCGCTGCGCGACCACGGGCACGGTGTTCCACGTCGGGGACGGGGTGGTGATGAGCCCGGACTGCGGGGTCCGCTACCTCAAGGTCAGCTCCCACGCCGGGTACCCGGTGACCGTGACCGCGCACTGGGTCGTCACCTGGACCGGCGCGGGAGCGACCGGTCAGATCCCGCTGGACCTGACCAGCCCGGTCCGCCACATCCGGATAGGGGAGCTTCAGGCAGTGGGGGTGTCCGGGTGAACACGCTGACCCGCCGCCTGCGCGGCGACCGTGAGCGGGGCTCCAGCTCGGTCCTGGTGGCGATCCTGGCGCCGACCCTGCTGCTCGCGATCGCCGTCATGGTCGACGGCGGGGAGAAGGTCCGCGCGACCACCGCCACCGACGGGCTGGCCCGGGAAGCAGCCCGCGCTGGTGCCCAGGCCGTCAGCGACAGCTCCGTGACCGGGTCGGCGGGATCGGTGGACCCGGCGCGCGCCCGGGCCGCCGTCCGCGCGTTCATGCCTCCCGGCACCCCGTACACGGTGGACGTGTCCGGAACGAAGCTGACCGTCTCGATCACCACGACGTCGAGGACGGTGCTGCTGTCTGCGGTCGGCGTGGACTCACTCCCTGTCCACGCGAGCCAGACCGTCGACCTCCGCCAGGTCCGCCCGTGACCGCCACCGGCGCGTCTCGAGGCACCCGCGTGGCCGACAGCGCTACCCACTCGATCGGGGTGAGCCGGTGACCGGGCTCCAGCGCCTGCCGCGTGCCGCGGCGTCCGCTGTCGCGCTGGCAGCGCTGCTCGTCGGTTTGCCTGCGCTCATCGCGCTCATCGCGGCGGGCACCGCGTGGCCGCAGTCCTGGGCACAGCTGCACCAGGAGCTGTCCACAGCGTCCACGGACAACCCGCTGCTCGGCCCGGTGCTGCTGCTGATCGGCGCCATCGCATGGCTGCACCTGGCCTACGCAACGCTCGTCGAGTTCGCCTACCAAGTCCGGCGTGTGCAGCCACCCGAGCTCACGCTGCCGTCGCTGCGGGTGTCTCAGAGCCTCGTCCACGGCCTGGTCGCTGCCGTCCTGGCGGCCGTGATGATCGCCGCAGCCGCAGGCCCAGCCGTCGCGGCCGGCAGTAGCACTCCTAGCTTCCCCGTCCCGACGTTCCCCGGCCCCGCCGCTTCCCAGTCCCGAGTGGTCGCCGCCCTTCCAGCGGTCCGGGCCACAGCTGCCGTCCCCACATCCGCCGGCCCTCCGGGCGCGGCGACCGAGACCCGTGTCCACGTCCAGGCCGGGGACAGCCTGTGGTCCCTGGCCGAGGACCACCTCGGCCAGGGGGAGGACTGGACGCGGATCTGGCAAGCCAACCGCGACACCCTCACCGACCCGTCCACGATCCCGGTCGGCGCGACCCTCACCATCCCGCCCGCCCGCACCGCTTTCAGAGCCCCAGCGGGGTGGAGGACCGTGCAGTCCGGCGAGACGCTCCGCGAGATCGCGCACCGCGAGCTCGGCGACGAGAGCCGGTGGCCGGAGATCTACCACCTGAACAGCCACCGCATCGCGGACCCCGATCTGCTCCGACCCGGCTGGCAGCTTCGGCTTCCGCAGGCCACCGCCCCGCACGCCACCGCTTCGCCGGTAACCCCGCCGGTAGCCGCGTTGCCGCCCGCGCCAGCCGAGCAGCCCGGCAGGCCACCGGCAACCCCGCCCCAGCCCGCTGCCCCCACACAGCCGGCGCCCGTTCCCGCCTCCCCGACCGCGCCCACGGCTCAGGCGCCCGACACCGCTGCCACCGCGTCCGCGCCGGTCGTCCCCGGTCTCACCGCCACCGCGCAGGCGTCCCAGCCGGCGCCGACCCTCCCGGCCGCGGCGACCCCAGCAGCCGACGCCGTAGCGGCTGTCGACGGATCGGATCCGCGGGGGCTCGGCGCGCTGACCCTCGGTGGACTCGGGTGCTTCGCCGCGGCTGGGGTCCTCGCGTTGCTCGGTGTCCGCCGCCGACGCCAGATGCGCCGTCGCCGCCCCGGCCAGCGCATCCCGTTGCCCAACCCGGAGGACCGGGACGCTGAACTCGAGGCGCTCGCCGTGGAGCAGCCAGCGACCGTCGCGTTTCTCGACACCGTCCTGCGGGGCATCGCCGCGCACGCCGCCGCCCGCCGCCGCCCAGTCCCCGCGCTGCTGGGGGTCCGTCTGGACACCGCGGGTGCGACCTTGGTGCTCTCCGAACCGCAGACCTTCCGCCCCGACTGGGTCACCGTGGACGCAGTCGGCAACTGGCGCGTGGACCGCGCCGCGGCTCCACCGGACCCCGCCCCTGACGCCGCGGTCCCCGAGGCGGCCAGCCCCGACGGCGCGGACCCCGCGGACCCCGTCGCCCCGTCCGGTCCGGACGATCCCGTCCGAGCTGCTCCCTACCCCGCGCTGCTGACCCTCGGGCCGACCGCTGACGGCGCATCGCTGCTGCTGCTCAACCTGGAAGCCGCGCGTGCGCTCACCCTGACCGTGGACCCGGCCGATGACCGGGCCGCCGCCACCGCCGAAGGGGTCCTCGCCGCGATGGCCGTCGAGCTCGGCACCAGCCGGCTCGCGGACCACCTCGTCGTGCACGCGGTCGGCTGGGGCGCGGACCTGGCCCCCCTGACCCTGCAGGACCGGTTCCACCACCACGCGTCGCTCGCGGACGCGCTCCCGGTGCTCGAGGCATCCGCCGACGGGGACACCGCCGCCCTGGCCGACGCCAACACCGACGGTCTGCCCGACGCCCGGGTCCGAGACGGTGCCACCGACCTGCTCGCCCCGCAGATCGTGCTCTGTGTGACCCCGCCCACCCCCGCGGAACTGGACCGGCTCGCCGACCTGCTCAACCGCCGTCCCAGCGTGGCCGTCGCAGCTGTCACCACCACCGGCCCCGACGATGACTGGACCGACCCCGACTGGGCCCTCGCGGTCACCCCGGACCGGGTCACCCGGCTCGCCGCCATGGGCTGCGACCTGCGCCTGCAGCAGCTCTCACTGCACGAACGCGCCCAGCTGGTGCAGATCGCCGAACTCGCCCTGCATCCCGGGAGCACCGACGCCCCATACGACGTCGCCGCCGCCACCGCCCACACCGTCGACGTCACCAGCACCAGCACTCCGGACAGCACCCCGGCCGGGCCGGTCGAGGAGGCGGACGTCGACTTCGCCGCTGACCGGGCCGCGCTGGCCCACACCCAAGCCTCCGGCGGCCCGGACATCGCCCCGACTCTCGGCGCCGTCGACAGTCCCGCCGCCCAGGAGGAGCCCAGTGGACCGGGGACACCGTCCGCGGCCGCACCCGGGGCGCATCGCACCCGCCCAGCGGCCGACAGCCCGGGCCGCTCGTCCCGCGACTTCGGCCTCGCTGCGCCGGCCGGCGACCGGTCCCCGTCGGCGGCCGCGGCGCCGAACCCGGTCGCAGCGGCTCCCACCGGCATGGCCCGCCGACAGCCGCGCCGGCGTTCTCTGGACGCGACCCTCGACGCGCTCGCTGACGCACCCCACGTCGCCCTGCTCGGCGACCTGGACGTCGTCGGCGCCACCGGCACCCTCGAGCAGGGCGACGGCACCTTCCTGCTGCTGCTGGCCACCTGGATCGCGTTGCACCCCGGAACCAGCTCCAATCAGGTCACCGACGCGCTCTGGCCTCGGGTCGTGGTGGACAAGACCGTCGCCCGCAACACCGCCACCTCCAAACTGCGCCGCTGGTTCGGCAGCACCCCTGATGGCCAGCCCTGGCTGCCCCGGGTCACCGCCACCGCCGGCTACCGGTTCACCGACGGCGTCACCACCGACTGGGCCCAGTTCCAGGCCCTCAGCGCCCGCGGCATCAGCGGCCACGACGACGACGCCCTCATCCGCGCCCTGTCCCTCGTCCGTGGCCGCCCGCTGGGTAACATCAGCCACACCAACCACCTCTGGGTCGACGACCTCCAGCTGGAGGTCACCGCCGCAGTCGTCGACACCGCCCACACGCTGGCCGAACGCAGCCTCGCCGCCGGCAACCCCGGCGTCGCCCTCCACGCCGTGGAACAGGGCATGGCCGCAGACCCCACCGCCGAGATCCTCTGGCAGGACCTCATCCGCGCCCGCGCCGTCGCCCGCGACCCCGTCGGCCTGCGCCGCGCCATCGACCGCGCCCAACTCGTCCTGCACCAGGACCTGTCCTCGGACACCATCGCGCTCATCAACGAGGTCACTGACCTCGACCGGCGGGCCGCCGCGAGCTAACCGTTGCATCGGGCGGGTCGCCCCGGGACGCGCGGGCGTGACGCCTCCGGCTAGAGGGAACTGAGCATCTTCTCGCGCAGGGTGTCGTATTCGTCCTGACTGATCAGGCCTTGGTCCCGCATCGCGGTGAGTTGGTGCAGGCGTTCGACAACGCCCAGCTGCTGTTAACAAGCTGGTGAACGGGATACAGTGCGTCGCAGCCCGTCCCAGACGGCCGCGTCGGACGCTTCCGCCTGTCTGGCGGTGACGGCCGATAAGAGCGCAACCAGCGGGTCGTCGCCCGGTTCGACCGGATGTGAACCCTCGCCGACCCGGTGGAGCGCTTCACCCACTGACTGCTGCGGGAAGACCCTTGGTGTAGTCGCCGGCGCCGTGCTGGACTGAACAGATGCCGGACCCGTCAGGAGCCCCGGACATGGGGACAACTCATCCCAGCGACAGCGCGGTGCAACGTCGGGCCGAGCAGCGGATCCTGGAACTCGCCGGACAACTCCTCGGGGTGGAGTTGACGCACCGGCCGCGCGCCGAGGCGAACATGACCGTGCCCGATGAGGCACGCGTCGACGTCGATGGCTATTGCCCCGACCCGGGCATCTACGCCGAGGTCTTCGCCCGGCAGGGCACGTTGAAGGGCGGCCAGGTCCACAAGGTCGCCCAGGACGTCCTGAAGCTGGTGACCATCCGGCGATGTCTGGCCCCGACCGCCCGGCTCTGCATGGTCTTCGCCGATGAGGCCGCCGCCGCGACCCTCCGCGGACCGGGCTGGCTAGCTGAGGCGGCGCGGGTCTGGGAGGTCGAGACGGTCGTCGTCGACCTCGACCCACCTCTGAGACTCGAGCTCCAGCAAGCGCAACAGCAACAGCGCATGACCAACCCCGTGTAAGCGGCTCGTTCGGGGCCCGCCGGGGGTGACGGGCGGGGTTCTTCGGCAGTCCCCGCGGGGCGGGGACGCGCCAGCGCAGGCCAGACCGCATCGCCGGGTGTTGACCGTTGGCTGTGGTGCCGGTCAGCCGACCCGCGGTCGGTGCTGCCGCGTTGGGGTTGGGGTGGGGCGGCTGGGTGCTCCGAGCCTGGCAGGGCGGGACCCCGACCCGTCAAGGCCGCTGTCGCGCCGCTGCGCGGTCGGCTTCGCCGAGCCGTGACCGGCCACCCTCGCCCTGCCCGACCCGGGACTGCACCCGCCGCACCCCGCGGCGGCAGTCCCCGGGAGCCCGCGATGGATCTGCCCTCGTTCACCGACCTCGACGACGACCTGTTCCCCGTATGCACGGCCGGGACGGTGGGTGCGCTGCACACCGACGAGTACCGGGTCCTCTGGGTGTGTGACCTGCTCGACGGGCTCGGTGTCGTCTGGGTCTGCCTCGGCCCGGACACCGGCCAGGGACCTGGTTTCAGAGCCCAGGCGACCAGAGACCCAGGTGGATCCGAGGGTTCCTGACGACCTGTCGGCGCATCGCCTCCGCCGTCGGGGGTGGCCGCGCGATAAGTGCACCGTCCGCCCTGGTTGTCATCGAGCTCCGACGCGTGGACCGCCTACAGCATCGAGTGCCTAGGGTATCTACCTACCCAATATTTAGGGCAATCAGTACAGGAGGGTCAAGCCGACAGTCCCACCGATATGGGATGCCTTACTGAATACTGATTCGTAAAAGGCACCAGTCATGGTATACGAAATGCTGGACAAAATTCCCACGAGCTGGACGCTACTGTTTCCAATTGGTCCACCGCTGTCACCAAGATAAGGATTAATACTGGTGAAAACAGGGTCGACCAAGGTGAAGTTGTGGCCTTCGGCCTGCGTTCCCCCGCTGTCTATGATAGAGCCGCAATTGATATCGGCCCCGTGCTGGGTGGCCGACTCGCCGCCGGAAAGGCAAACCCTGGTGCCATTACCAAAATATGTGGCCGTCGAGACGTATCTATTGGTGGCGTTGTTCTGAACTAAAACGCTCGATGTCGCAATGTTCGTAGCGATGGGACCGACCGCGACACAGTCGCAGTTACTACTCCCATTGTAGATGAAGTGATTACTGTGCGAGGTCCCAATGCTCACCGTAGTCTTGTCCTCGCCTCGGAAATATGAGCCATTTCCACAGTGTCCGGCCGTGACAACAAAAGGGTTCCCGCCGCTATATGCTTTAGAAAATCCCGAGGTGCAGGAACCAAGGGGGGTCTTTACAGTGATGTATTCACCGGCGTAAAGCGGTCCCGATGAAATATTTCGATTACTGGCGAGAACACCGCCAGGCCCCCCGCCATTCAAATGAACGAACGGAGCTGGATACCGATCCGTGATCTGCTTTCGGGCAGCCGGAGGAGTATCGGAGCGGAGCGTCAACTCGACACTATTACTTTTCACCGAGACTTTCGACCGAGTAATATATTGCCCTCCGTATCGACGGTGTACCACGTCCGCAGTGACCGAGGTCTCCACTCGTTGAAGCTGACTCAGTGGATACCGAGCAGATACATACTTTACGGTGTACCCTGCCGGTATTTTCGGCGGGACAACCCTACTCAGCCTAGACGTCGTCGCAGCAATAAACAGGGCACCACCGAGCTGCTGGTCAACCCACATTCCGCTAAATTCTGGTTGGTGGTCCAAATAGGGTTCCAACTCTGAGAGGACCGGTGTAAGAGCGTCTCTATGCATGATGTCTGCACGCTCCGCAGGAGTTAGGGGGATACCCAGTAAATCCGTGGTGGTGGTGGTGTCAGCTTCAGCAGAAAGAGAGTGGACAAGACGGGGATTTGTAGACAGGCCGAACTGCTGACGAATGTTAGTGTCCCACTTGTCCTGCGACGTAAGGGTCAGTGGCTCGCGCGTCTGGCCTACAGACTGGGGCGCGTTAAATAGACAGACGCCTAGGAGAGTGAATGCACTGACCACCCCAATTGCCGATACACGCGTGAACCTCATCCTTACTCCCTGAAGCTAGGTGGTTGGAGCCCCCGAGTCATGTCCACGAAGGCGGAAGGGTAGGTGCGGTGAATCCGGAATTCAATGTCTGAAGGGGCAGCATCTAAGATGATGATACTGACGACGTTTCGCTTAATATCGAGCGAAACCCTTTGGACATGAGCGGCCGGATACCGTTGGTTAACAATATCCGCTGCGATAATGTCACGAACTTCGAGGAGGGCCTGTAGGGGCACCGAAACAGTTGCGGTCTCCACGGTCACGTCCATCTTTGAGTAGGCGTGACTGACCAAGGTACGCAAGTCGCGGGTGGTTGACGCTATCGTTATCAACCTGGAGTGTTCGTTGATCCACATGCCACCAAAGTCGGCCTCGTCTTTGAGGCGAGTCTCGATCGACTCGGCCAGCTCAAGGAAGTTCGCTACAGCGCCGCGCGATTCGTTGCTCGTGTGAGACCCCCGGTAGTTTGGGTCACGGTCTGTGTACGCGACTTCACGGTAGCGCTAGAGCGCAGGTAGCGCAAGGGGTTGGAGTGTCGGCCACCAGCCTGAGTCACCCGGCTCCTCGGGTGGGTTTCGAGAAGATCCTCGGACCGCCTGTTTTCCGCTCGATGTAGCTGTCCCAGTAGGGGTTCCCCTGCCGGGACACCCACCGGCCGAGGTCGGCGGGTGTCTGCCCTGCTGGTGGTGTGCCAGCAGACCCGCCCCCGTGTTCGTCCCGGCAAGGGTGGTCCAGCTGGGACAGTCCACGGGTGACCAGTGAGCAGAACTTGAGTTCGTGCCCGGTTGAGCGGGCCGATGTCTCAGCGCTGATCGGGTTGTGTGCGGTTCTTGAGGGCCACCTGATGGGCGATTCCGCCGCGTTGAGCCATATCTGAGCCGGCACCTGGGTCGCCGGCTGGCGCAGGACGGCCTGGCTGGCGTTAATGCCGACGAGCGCGGGGTCCGGCAAGCGATCAACGACCTCAACCACCGGCTGAGGCACGCCCTGGGGGAGTACCCCGGCGGTAGCGTGCCGATGTGAGGCTGTGGGGTCGAACCGACCGATTGAGGGACACCAGCGATAGATGCGGCGGTCGCCGCGAAGGCGAGACCGCCGAAGATCACCTGCGGCGTGTGGCCTTGAAGGGAGCTTGTTTCTCGGATGAGGTGGCGGCGGAGCTGCTGTCGTCTTGGATCGCTTGACGGAGATCGAACGCAGGCTCGTGGCGTTGGAACGACACCGGTAGCCCCCCGGGAGCTGCTCCACCGGGTACCAGCCCGTCGAACGCGCTGGCAACACCGACCCGTCGCCTACCGTCAAGGCGGAGCCGTGTAGAACCGCGCAGGGGTGGCGCGTTGACCGGTTGAGCCCGCCATCCGTTTCGATGCAGCGGGGGTGTCCCGCCGCGCGTCGCGCGCTGATCGGGTATGTGGGCTCTACGCCACCATGCGTGGTGAGCGTCCTCTGATCTGTGGTGTCCGGTCAGTGTGCCAGGTGATGCCGCAGTGGAGTAGGAGCCGGAGTCGGTAGTTGGCGAAGTTGCGGAAGCCGAACCCGACGCGTTTGATGATCTGCCCCGCGATTCTCGGACATGGTCTTTTGTGCTCTCATGCCGCTGTTCGGTAGCCGGCATGGGTCTCGCTGGGTGTCTGGTAGCCCAGGCCCGAGTGCAGTCTTTCGGTGTTGTACCAGCTGTCGATGTAGGTGGTGATGTCCCGGATTGCGTGGGCCCGAGTTGGGTAGACGGTGCGGTGGACACGCTCGTTCTTGAGGGCCGCGAAGAATGACTCGGCCATCGCGTTATCGTAGCAGACCGCGGTCCTGCCGGTC
>JAABUI010001434.1_pt1 | contig 13823 bp, 19 predicted proteins | sample 5559111 | NCBI WGS metagenome assembly JAABUI01 (sample SAMN10711870, study PRJNA513365) | rock metagenome | isolation source: Antarctica rocks | place: Antarctica: Victoria Land, Buttleship Promontory
GTCACGTTCAGAAATCTGTATACATATCATCTTGTCTACTAGTTTCAATCTTTTCACTCTCACTTTAATCATATAGAAAGTTTTCTGCTAAATTTATCTTGAAACTCTTTGAATTCAATTTGACATTCAAAGATAGTCACATGATAGTATTCTGTATTTTACGTCAAGCTCAATCTAAAGTTGTCATTCTTGCTCTGATTGATAATGAAGTCTTTGCTTATGTTTTTATGAATAAATTCTTCACGTAACAACATCATCTTCTTTTGCATCAATTAACTCATTCTCGCAGACTTCAAGAATTTGATGATTAAGTCACTTTAATCAATTATATTATTCATATCATTGAAATCACAATGATTCTTGATGAACACATTGAAAAACTATTCTTTTATGTCATTGAATTAAGTCAATATTTCATCATCATGAGTCTATTATGACTTCATCATCACGTCATTGATATCAATTTTGAGCACAATATTCTCATCTTGTTTTTCTTTTTTTGTTTTAATCATTGTTGCTTATTTCTCATCAAGATCTATGATTTTAATCAACAAGAAGAAAATTTCTTGTTTGAAGTTAACAAAGTAGCTTTCTCTCAGTCTCGCTCTCAATTCACTCACAAGAAGCAACTTAGTTCATGAATCACTCACAAGAAGCAATTCAGTTTACAGATTACTCACAAGAAGCAATTCAGTCTACAGATTGCTCACAAGAAGTAATTCAGCATTCAATTTACTTGCAAGAAGCAATTTAATTTCTCATTCACTTGAAAGAAGTAACTCAGTTTTCAGTTCGCTCACAAGAAGTAATTCAGTTCTCAATTCACTTGCAAGAAGTAACTCAGTTTCTCATCTGCTTATAAGAAGCAATATAACTCTTCGTTCACTCATGAGAAGTCAATTAATACTCAGCTCATTCACAAGAAACAAATTTCGTTCAATCTTGTCTTTCATTTGAAACAAGAAACTTCTAATTGTATTCTTTAAGTCATTCAAAAAGAATACTCATCAAAAATCAAGTGTCAAAATTCTTTCTTCTTTAAAACTTCTGTTGTTTTTCAAGCAGATCAATTTAATTGATCTTTTATACAACTTGACATAGTCAAGTTGAAAGCTTGAAGCTTTGATCATGCTGCTTGTGTCAAAGACATTGAAGTGTTTAACGTCATTTTAAAGAAAATCAATGTTTTCTTGAATCTCAAGTCAATCTCGTCTTCTAGTCTAGATTCTGATGAGTCAAAATCACGCTGCGCGACTTTGACTGTCTGTTCAAAGAACAGTTCAACTTTTGCTTAGTTCTCATCTTGCTCTCAAGACAGTATATATGATAAGAATCTTCATCTGAATCTTCATCAAATGAAAAAGAAATTTTATTTAACTGCATTCACAACATAAGAAGATCTTGAAGTTTATTAACAAAGTAAAAACGTTGATTCAATGTGATGATTGAGTTTACTAAATGAATAGACGAGATCTATAAAAGTGATATGACAATGTGATATTCTAAGCAGACACAGAATGAGTATATATTATGATAGAGCTAATTATTAAGAAGCTCTCGATAACTCAAGAAAATTGATTGACTATAAAGAGTTTGTCAAGCATTGTCAAGTCAAGCACGACATAACTCATGACATATTAAGTCGAAGATATGACATAGTCTAAACAATGTCTTGACAAAGTCATAAAGTTTCAAAGCTAACTCAAATTTGATCTTCAACTCAGTCTCTGATTCTAGTCTTTGATCTAATTTCTATGTGTCAATTCATCATGACAATTGTCTTTTCTTCTAAGTAAGTTCATTCTTGATCTCAATAATTAATGTCTTTGTTTACTTTGATAAATGATGACGTGCACTCATTAATTCACTCTTGAAGCTCTTGATAAAAATCTTTAAATCTCTGTGAGAAAACAAGAAAAAGAGAAACTTTTGATCAAATAACAATTCATCTTCAATTATAATGTGTATAAATGACATTATAAATAGTATAAATAATGTGTAGTTGATGTAGATGACTGTAATTATGATGTGTAAATAGCACATAAACATTGTTTATCTTTCAAGTAAATGATGTTGTTGAGACAATAAAGCATAAACAAGAGTGAATAATAATTGTTGATTTATTTATCGCTCTTTCAGTTTTTCTCAACTTCTCATTTTCTTCAACTTCATCTTTTTTCAATCATGATCATATTTTTATCATTATATAATTACTTTTAACAAACTTTAAGTATATCTGTATCATAAAAGTAAGAGATTTAAATCATGAGTCATGAATGTGCAGTGATGCTCAAAAAGAATCATAAGATGATGAAGTCAATTGATGATTGAGTCAAGATTATTATGAAAGTAAGTGATGTTACAACTTGAAGTTTCACGACTATTACTGTAATTAACAGTATCATAAGTTTGCTCAAAAAACATTAATCAGATGTGATGATCATGATGTTGCTGATGCTGAATCACTCGTAATGATGCAGATGTCATCAAATTCTGATCAAAAGCTCATTGCTTCTACTATTTAAACTTTCAAGTACATCTCAACTATCAAAGAGAAAATTCGAAAGACGATGAAAGAAGAAATGATTACTGATGCTTCGTTGATGATCTTGTTGAACTCACAGACTTCGCGAAATCAAAGAATGATGATGAGATTCGCTTATTTCACTTCTTGATGTTGTTACTGATGCTTTTCAGCTGTCAATTATGAAAATAAGCGAAAGAAGCATTACTGATTTTGAAACTCTAAATAGAATGATTTGTATAAAGTGTGCTTGAGTTCTACACATCAAGAATAGAACATCGCGATGTGATGTCATCTTTTAAAGAAAGACAATGTATAAGAAGTGTGCTCACTATGCAAGTAATGAGAATTTCTATATCACAGTGAGTATACTTATCTGATACATCTGCTAAACACTCATGATTCAATGTTTAAATTTTCGACATTTGCATTTTAACTGTCAATGAATTTTTTCGTCTGCAGAAAATTCATAATAGTGCAATTGAAAATAAAGAAGAGAACGTCACTTTAAAGACATTCACTGCTCATCAGAAAATTCTTTACAAGAAATTGATGACAGTGACTCATGTGAAGAATTATCTTGAAAAGATTCACAAACTCAAGTCTTTAAAGATTCAAAAGCTCATTTTCAAAAAGATGATGATTATCAATGACATTGTCAGAGAAATTCTGAATGTAAAGCGCTTTGCAATACATTTAATCTCAATTATATATCATTTTGTCAGCATTTTTAATTATTCTGATATATTTTAGCATAATCTGTTGTCTTTTGAATCTTTATCTTCACGTCTCAATGTAAATCTGACAATAAGAAAGAAGAAGAAGTCTGCAATCTTGTCTTATGTGAAAGATGTTTGATGAAGTGATGATTGCATGATGTTTATTATGTCGTGATGATTACGCTTTTTTGTCGAGCGCGTTTGAGCATCTTTGCGCTTTTTTCTTCTGTCTGTTGATTTACATATATAATCATTTCATTAAAGAGTGAAACTATCATAATACAATGATTCTTCTTTTCTAATAATGAGTTTATGCTTGAAAGTGAGTGATTATGCTTTTTGCTCATGTTTCAGCCTCGTTTCAAAAGCTTCTATAAGCTTCAAGACATCTTTCATATCTTCACTTGATATTCATTGATCATATTCAATGAAATATTCTTTTCATTGTATCTTATAATATAAGATTCTCTTTCTTTTTCACTTTTATAGAATCTTTTCTATCTTTCATTCTTACTCATCATCAATAAGCTTAAGTATGAAATAATTGAGTATAGAATCATCATTTAGTCTACGATTATATGACTTTAAAAGAAATACATGAAAGACAGAATGAACTCTATAAATGATTGAAAGATCAAGACAATACATCTGCTTGTTTATGAATTCTTGTATATGAAAGAACTCTATCATTTTATTTGATAGCTTCTTACTCAACTTTTTCTGCTTCAGGTTTTTTGCTGATAGCATGATTAAATCATCAACATTAAAGAACTTAGACTTATGTTTTCAATTATAGTACTTTGTCTGAGCATTGATCGCATTTTATCATTATTACATCAACGTGTTTTGCACATCTTGCAGCATTTCAACGCGTTCTTTTGCTGCTGATACTTCTTCTTTCATAGCATCATTCTTGATGTGTATGTCAAAGATTGACTCATAGTCATACATGACTTTAAAGAGACTACAGCTCAACGAAGAGTGCTTTATCTGATGATACATGAACTCGATTACAAGTAGAAGTGTAGCTCAGTCGTCTTGCTTTTCTGAACAATATACTCGTAAATAATGTTTCAATGTTTAATTCTGTCATTCTGTCAGATTGTCTGTTTGCGAATGAAAAATGATGCTTAGTTGTCGTTTCATCTTGACATGATAGCAGATCTTTGATCAGAATGCATTAATAAATAAACTATTTTTATTGATAATTATATCATTCAATATTTCATATCTTAGAACAATCTTCTCAAAGAACAACTTTGCTAACTCTATAACAGTCAAAGTCTTCTTTGTAAACAGATAACGCGTCATCTTTATGTAGCAATCGACTATCACAAGAATTGAGTCATATACAACTTTTTTTCATTTACTAGACAACAGATCTGTTATGAAATTCATAGTGATTTCTTTTCATGAATCTGTGAGTCGAGATAACGATCTCAACTCATCATATGATAGATGACGTTTCATCTTTACTCTCTGACAAATGTCACAAGTATTTATATACTCTTTGAGATTCTTGATCATACTTTTTCAGTAATATTTGCAATTTAATAGCTCGCTGATCTTGTTAACATCAAAATGCTTTGCTAATAAGTCATCATGATGATGTTTCAATAACTCTTCTCTGACAGAAAGATCTTCTGAAACATACAATGATTCATTGTACTTTATCATTTCTTGATTATTCAATGTTTAAGCTTCGACGTCACTCTTTCATATACTCATCGTTTCGTCTGCTTTTAATCTCACAGCAAATTCATCTTCTTGCTGTAAGATCTTGATGAGCTTAACTATGAATTTACTACTAAAGTTGTATATTATTTCATGAATTGTCAGTACTCTGACAATTGCATGTGAAACGAGTTGTTTGCAATCAACAGTTTCAGCAACAGAATTAAGCTGTTTCTCAACTACGTTGCAATTTCTATGAGTCAACGTTTTGATGTCTATGCTTTTTGAAGTTGTTGATTCAAATTGAGAGATTCTACTTCTTGAGAAATGTACTTCATCTAGATGCATTTCTCGCACTGTTAGAATCATGACTCTCAGCAGCATACTTTTGACATGCATTGCTGAATACATACTTGTGTTTTCACTGACATTGTGAACAGACATCTTCTTAACTTCGTTAATCACTCATGTACAGTAGATTTCATCTTGCAATCTGCTTTCAACATGTTTCGCTGAATATTTTCGTTCACTGACACTATGAATAAACATTTTCTCGACATTATTAATCACTTGTGTTCATCAATGAGTTTCATCTTGCAGTCTGCTTTCGACATGTTCTGCTGAATATCTGTTCATACTTATACTGTGAACAAACGTCTTCTCGACATCGTTAATCACTCATATACAGTATAGTTCTCTGATCACTACGAATATAAAGCTATTTAAGCTTTCTATTCTAGTCAGCTTTCGCTGCAAAGTGAGCAGCAAATAATTTGCAGAAATGTTCTCATTTTTATAATCAAATCATCTTGATAACACATTAATCAAGTTTGTCTTTTCTGATCTATGTGCTATTTATTTCAAAGTTGCAAATCAACAATCTCATGATTCATCTGACTTGTCTTTCATTTAGCTTTTGTACATTCTTAAAATTCTTCAGATTATTATGATCAGTCAGAACTTCAACAGTATGATAACTATCTTTCACATAGAGTCATCAATGTTTAAACATCGCTACTATGAATAGAAGCTTCTGATCATATGTCTCATAGTTTCTTTCAACGTCTATCATCATTCTGAATCAGAATGCAATCAAATGTCACTGATTTTCAGCATCTGACTGAGACAAAATACTTGCAACTGCATAATTAAATGTGTCAATCTCGATGTGTATATGTCACTCTGAGTCAAAGTGTCTTAGTATAGATGTTCTCATAAAGACGTCGCGAAGCTGATTAAAAGCTTGTTTCGCTTCGCTTGATCATATGAATGAACTCATTTTTACATCTTTTACACTATCTCTCAGCAGTTCTGTTAAAGACTCTGCTATCTGAGAGTAGTAATGTATAAAACGTTGATATAAATTGATGAACTTTAGAAAAACTTGTATTTCTTGATACGTCTTCGATCTGAATCACGTTTTGATGATGTCTACTTTACTTAGATTCATCGAAACACTCTTTGTGAATATGACAAATTCTAGAAAGTTCACTTTAGTGATGAAGAATACACACTTCTTATTGATATATGAGAGTCAGAGCGAATATGTGCATGTAGATATATTGACTATGTAGTAGAGACATATATCTAGTTGATTGATAGATAGATAGTAATGAAGAAAGAAAGAAGTAGAAGATGAGTTATATATCTTTAGAGTCAAGTCAACTAAAGTCGACTAAAGTCAAAGCGAAGATATCTAAACATTGAGATTTATATGTATGTATTACGTACGTGTTACATACAAACATATCTCATTTTCAACACTTTCTCTTAGAAATTGAAGCTTCATATGAGACTATTCAGATCTTCTACTGATTGTATATTCATGCTCTTTTACTCGCTGACGTCATGCTCGACTAGTTTCATGACTGACCTAAAGCTCAGAAATTTGTCTGACTTCAGAGACTTGATGAGATCATTGATCATCATTTGATTAATGAGTATGTATTTCAGTCTAATTGCTTTCTCTTCTACCTTGTTTTGAACATAGTGATAGAATGTATTGATGTGCTTGACTTGAGAGTGATTGACGAGATTGCTACTCATTTTTATAATTGCTTAATTGTCAGCTAGAATAATAGTTGAATTTATATTCGAATCATCATATCTCATCTCTTTCAATACTTGAATCAGAAAGATCAATTTCTTGATTGCATTACATTCATCAACGTATTCAGCTTCAGCAGATGACGTGTTAACACATTGTTGATGTTTGAAGCTTCAGCTAATTGATTCATTTCATAGAAAGAACATATAGTTGAAGATGAATCTTCAAGAATTCAAGCAATTTGCATGAGCTGAATCAATATATTCAAAGAATTCAGCTTTCTCAACTCTCTTCTCTCTGAAAGATTCATATCGAAGTCTCAGCTCAGCAGTATCAATCAGGTATTGAATGATTTGTTTGACAGCTAAATCATGATTGAGAATAGAATTCGTCGAATATCTGCTGCATTTGCTCACTGCATAAACTATGTCTGATCATGTTTGACAGACTACTCACATCAGTGTTTCAATGATTGATTGATAACTCTCTATTTCTTCAGAGATAGCTTAATACTCGACTCATTGTTCAGACTTTTGATAGATGTTCTTCTTGAGCTGACATCTATGATACATCAATGTTTTCGTTGAGCTGCAATTGCTCATGCTCAGAAGCTCAATGACTCGCTTGATATAAATGCTTTGATTGATTCAAAGAGTTCGCTTGATTCTATCATGAATTATGTGCATTTCTAGATATCACTTGATTAAGTCAAGATCTTTCATTTGAAAGCGCTTTGCAAATTGCAGCTTCAGAGCTTTTATATTGAATATATTCGATTCTAGAATGAGTAGATCGTTCACATAAATAGCGATAATAATGTCATTCTGATGAGTGAACACTGAATGATCAATTTTTATTCTTTGATAGTTGATGAAGATGAGATAAACTTTCAGAATTGCATATCATTTTCAAGATGTCTGTTTCAGTTCATATAAAGTCTTGTTTAAATGACAGATCAAAAAGGTTTCATTTGATTCTTTTTGCTCAAATCTTGATGATTACTGCATTCAGATCTCTTCTTTTAGATGTGCTTCTAAAAAGACGATGATGACGTTCATTTATTCAACTTCGTAATCATATTTGATCATCAGTGCTAAAAGCATTTTGATAATAATGATTCTAATCATTGAGACAAAGATCTCGTCATAATCAACTTCTTGCTTCTGATGAAATCTCTTACACACTCATCTAGCTTTGTATTTAATCATCTTCTCTTTGAGTTCTCGCTTAATGATAGTTACTCGGCGCGTCAACAGTATTCATTGACTCGATGAAGATATTCTCAGAGTAAAGATGTTGTTTTTGATGTGAGCATTCAATTCACTTCTGAAAGTGAGCTTTCATTGTTCTCAATCGAGACTGACTCTAACTTGTTTCACTGTTTATGATGTATTCAATTCAATTTGAATTTGATTTACTTGATTGACAAAGTCTTGATTGTCTTTGATTCAGAAATCATTGAGAGTCTTGTAGTCAATCAATTCAGTGATGACTTGTTTGAAACGTTCACTTGAAGCATCAGAAATATCAGTATCGCTTAAGCTATCTGACTCGATTGATTCTGATTCTAGTTCTAGTGATCTGCTTCTAGTTTTCTGTGAAGCAACTGATGTTCTTGTTTGATGATCGTTGATTTAATCATTGAAGCTTAGTATCAAAAGATCTTTATTATATCTCTTGACTTCAATGACTATCTCGTCTCATTGAACGTGACTAGATATTAGTATCTTCTTCTCGTTTCACAAGCGATACTGATTGACTCTCTCGTAGCTCAAGAACTGACATTTTAAGCTCTTGTCATCAAGCTTTCAACGAGCTCTCTTCACATGATGACAGACTATGCATTTGAACGTATGCAGATAGCTAAGATCAGACTTCTTGTCATGTCATGTCTCATAAAGAGTTATTTTGTTCAACGCAGTGATAGAACTTTTGTTCTTCAGATAAATGACAGTCATTATTGTCTCTTCTCATAGTTTTATTGACAAATTGACGCTAGATAGTATAGCGTGAGTTCATTCAAAAAGAGTGTGAAAACATCGTTCTGCAACTTCATTTTGACTTGAGTTATATGAAGTCATCGACTCTCATTTGATCTCATGCTTCTTGAGCAAATCAATGATGTGATGATCAGCATACTTCTCTTCATTGTCTGAACGAAGTTGATGAATCAAAGTGTCTCGATTCTTCATTAAATTCAGATAGTTTCGAAGTACGTCTTTTAGATTAAATTTTCAATCTATTAGATAAATGATCGTATATTGACTGTAATCATCAATCATAGTGACAACATATTTGAATTCTTCATCGATCATGAGTATTTTATCATCGTTAACGAGATTCAAATGTATTAGCTCATTAATCTTGATGACTCTTGTGTGAGATCTTTGACTTGAAGCTCGATGTTACTTGTTTAAGACACAAGTCTCACATATTGATTCTGAGAATTCTTTCTCTTCTAGACTATTGATCGAATTCACATTGATGTTGATGCTCATGTGTTACGAGCGTACCAAGGCTGAACAAGGCTGAAGCCCTAATCAATTCGCATCAGGTTTGGCTCAGATATGGCTCAGATATGACTCAGATATGGCTCAACACCCTTTTCCTTCCCCAACACCCTTTTCTTTCACCAACACCTTGTTCACCTACATCACATTCTTTCCGTGTCACAAACACATTCCTTTCAGGCCTAGCACAGTCTCTGAACATTACATAAATAGAAGCTTTTGTATCAATCTTCTTCTGTATTCTTAATATTCAGTTATAGCTATCTCTAAAGATCAAGCACTATCAATTCTGACCTTCATTGATTGTATCATCTAGGCACGGTTCTGACATTATATTAAGAATCCGTTAATCACACGATACTGATCTCATTATTCATTCAACATACTCGTCTAGACAGAACGAGTCTAAAGAAATTCGTTTATCTGATGATCGACGATAATCGAAAGATAGAACAACACTAGAAGATTGAATAGAATCAACGACGAGGCTGTTTGAATTGCTAGACTACTTATCGCTCATTAAGTACGCAAAGTTCACTCGATTACGAGAATCACGATAAAGAACCTTCGTGAATTGCTCAAGAATCAAACCGATCGATAGATTCAACGATAAAGAACCTTCGTTGTTTGCTAGAGAATCAATCAAATCAATCAACAAACAAACCTCATCTTCTTTGTTGAAGATTAAACATCATTCTATACGTCTTTCTTTTTCAAATCGTCGAACATCGTCATCCGTTCGACTTTCTTTCAAACAAACCTCATCATGTCTAGTCGTCCGTCTACTGAAGAGCGTTTCGAAGAATTCCGAAATCGTTTCTCTCAAACCTCTGATGCTGATTCATCGAAATCACGAACGAAATCATCAAGTGCTGCATCATTCATTCATGAAGATGACGAATCATTCGCTGAAACGATAATACTTCTCGTGTTCTACGAAACCTGAAAGGCTCGAAGCCTAGTTCTTGATGAAGAAACAGATCGACTCTACGAGTTAGATAAACAACAAGAAGACGAAATCAACGAGTTGAAGTCTAGACTTCAAGCTAAAGAAAACACTTCTTCTGGTTTCACCTACTCTGAGCGTTCTAGGTCTCAAAAAATACCTGATTCTTCGCTGTTTACTGATGAAAAGAACTCTACTTGAGAGAACTGGTACGGAAAAATTCAGAATAAACTAGAGATCAACGTCGATCTCTTTTCTAATGAACGAGCCAAATTGAGCTATATACATTCTAGATTATTCGATGACGCAGCTGAGATCACTCAAGCTAGACGCGAACGTGACTGTGCCAATCTCTATAAGATCGTCGACGACCTTTTGAAAGAGCTAGCTCAGTTGTTCGATGATTCGAATAAGAAAGTCAACTTTCGTAGAAAATACTACAACTTGGTTCAAGAATTCAAGAAATTCAGTAAATTCTATACTCAGTTTCAACGTCTATCTTTCTATCTAGGCTATCACGAGAAGCAACTGATCGCTGATCTGAAAGATAAAATACATTCTCGTCTTCGATTCGTTTGGGTAGGTCAACTAGTTCAACCTGATTCTCTAAAAGAAATTCGTTTCTATCTGATTCGTTTGAATAATGATCAGCGAGTCATTCGAGAGATCAAGAACAAGATCAAACGCGTCAATGATCTTTCTAAGACTATCTTTCATAGAGCGACTGTTGTCACTCAGTCAGTCGATCATCCGAAGCCTGATCAGCTAAAGTCGCGCGACGCGGTTTTAACTAGCGTCAAAAAAGCAGACATTCTAGTCGAAAGCTGTTTCATATGTCATAAATCAGGTCATAGCTCTAAAGAGTGCCTCGATCGGCCTACTAGAATCAATGCAGTGAACAATGAATATGATCGCTTCGATTTCGATTCGAATTTCGATTCAAAAAACTAGTCATCTCTTCAAAAGTCATCGAAGAGATAGAGATTATATCTTTGTGCAAACTAGACGAAATTCTATCGAAAGAAAATTACTTTGAAAAGTCGTTTCTAATTGACGCTCATCTCATCTCTCAGAATCGATCTTTCAGCCTTCGTTCTCTAATAGACAGTGATTCAGCCGTCTACACGATCATACATTCTAATCTAGTCGATAAAGTATGCGAGAAACTGGGAATTCAATCTATATCACTGGCAAAAGAGAAGCTAATAAGAGATTATGATGGGAAGATATCTAAGAAGATCATCACTCATAAAATTCTACTCAATCTCATCATCGGAAGTCATAAGGAATTGACTGTATCAATGCTGATAGCTGATATCGATCATCATGAAGTCATATTGAGTAAGCTCTGAATGAACAAAAACGAAATATTATTGAATATGCAAAACGACGTCATTGTTTTTCCGAATCAATTGAATACTTCTATTTCGGTTTTTCCGATCCCTCTCAATTCAAAGCACCCAAGTTGATCGCAGTCAACTTCGTCTTCTTCAATCACTCAGACTAAGATCTCTATGATGCTCAAACGATTCGTTCGAAAAGAGTTATTCTCGATTCGAAGCATAGACGCAGCTTCGTTCAAAACGCTGTTGAATCGTTCAAAGAAGAACAAGATCGAAGTCTTTGCTCTATTCATGACGAACATTAATAGGGAAATCGCGTACAATACTCAGTGCGATTTGAACGCTCTAAACGTCTCTTCAATCAATGAAACGACTCAGAATTTGAAAGATATTAAAGCAAAGCTGTCATCGAAATATCATGAGTTTCTAGATGTTTTTGATCGAGCTCAATCGAATAAACTACCCTCTCATCGCTCCTACGATCATAAAATCGAGCTCATCAGTGATTCAACGCCCCCTCGCTGTCGAGTCTATCGAATGTTCTCTGTCAAACTTCTGAAAGTAAAGAAGTACTTAAACGAGAATCTGTCGAAGAGATTCATCACTTCTAGCCAGGTTCCCTATTTCTCTTCCGTTCTATTCGCTCTCAAAGCAAATGAAGATCTTCGATTCTGCGTGAACTATCGAAAGCTAAATGCCATTTTCAAAAGAAATAGATATTCTCTATCGCTGATAAACGAGATCATTGATAAAATTGTGAGTTGCAAGCATCTGACTAGATTGAACGTCATATCAGCGTTCAACAAACTTCGAATGCATCTCGATAGCGAGAATTACATCACTTTTATCACTGCTTTATAAGCATATAAATACAAGATGCTATCATTCGAACTGACTAACGAACCGACCTTCTTTCAGCAATATATGAATGACGTTCTATGAAACTTTCTGAACGACTTTTGCCAAGCCTATCTAGATGACATTCTCATCTATAGCAAAACGAGAAAGAAACATAGAGATCACGTCAAACTAGTATTGAGCCGACTACGCGAAGCTGAACTGCAGATAGATATTCGAAAGTGCGAATTCGATGTAGAAGAGACTGTCTTTCTAGAAGTCATCGTATCAGAACTAGGCCTTCGTATGAACCTCAGCAAAGTGACAGCCATAGTCAGCTGAATCACTTCGACCAATCTAAAAGAAATTCAGAGCTTCGTGAGATTTGTTAACTTCTATCGCCGTTTCATTAAGAACTTCTCGAAGCTAGTCAAATCGTTCACTCAGCTGACTAGAAAGAACACGCCTTTTGTTTGAAACGAGGCCTGTGTTCAAGCCTTTGACAATCTAAAGAAACAAGTCAGCTCGGCCTCAGTACTTCGTCACTTCGATTTCAAACGACAAGCTATTCTGAAGACTGATGCTTCGAACTATGTAAAAGGTGAAATACTATCTCAGTACGATGACGAGAGAGTTCTTCATTCGATGATCTTCTACAGTAAAAGCATGATTCTCGCTGAAATCAATTATCACATCTATGACAAGAAATTGCTAGTCATTATTCGATGCTTCGAACACTGACGACCCGAGCTGAAATGCACTGAACTACTCATTCAGATGTTCATCGATCATCAGACTTTGAAGATCTTCATGAAAAACAAACAGTTGAGTCGATGACAAGTCAACTATCTGAACATTCTATCGAAGTTCAACTTTCAGATCATCTTTAGATCAGGCAAAACGAACACTAAAGTCGATGCTCTAATCAGAATGCTTCTAGCGAACGTCTCTGAACCAGCTCAGCGTCTTGAAGATCGTTTTCAGACTATTCTGACCTTCGATAGAGTCGATGTTCTATCTATTGAATCGAAAGCAAATCTCTATCAACGAGTACGAATGATCAATCAAACAGATTGTTACGATCCTAGCTACGCACCTATGTTGGTAGCTATGTTGATGACTATCGCCGGCCGCTCGCCGCTAGGCTATAGGGTTGTTCCGAGGCCAACCCTATTCAGGGTTAGCTTATGTTCTCCTGAGTCATATAGATAGCCGGCTCTTCC
>JAABUI010001436.1_pt1 | contig 13803 bp, 15 predicted proteins | sample 5559111 | NCBI WGS metagenome assembly JAABUI01 (sample SAMN10711870, study PRJNA513365) | rock metagenome | isolation source: Antarctica rocks | place: Antarctica: Victoria Land, Buttleship Promontory
TAGCGTCGGCTGAGGAACACACATATGTAGCCAGCTTCTTTCCCGTAGCTACCTTTCTTCCTTAGCATTTATCTTCTAGTTAAATGACACCCCTATCTGACCCGCTCTAGGCAGGCCCCTAACAAATTGTGATGTTCTTGCAAACAAAATCAAGATACAAAGATGATTCTTGCTGCATCAGAAACATGTAACGATGATAAACATATGAAGACATGAGCGAGATGTCATCTTTATTCAATGTGATGCAATCAGACGTTGAGTCGTAGAAGTGTTTTAAAAGCAAGATGATTGTGCTTTTGTCACAATTGAAGAATTCAACAATTGCAACATGCATTTTAAATTCAATCTTCATGAAAATTTCTTGCAATACTTTGACAGCATCTCATTATTTATATCAAAATTCAATGTTCTTGACTAGATTGATCATCAAGTCAAGTTTTGAGTTGATATTTTAAATTTGACTTGACTCGAAGTTGAGTTGCTCATATTTTCAACTCAACTCGACTCGATTCGACTAGAAATTGAGTCAATTCAACTCAATTCATCAAGAACTTAAACTTGATGTCAAGAGCATTAAGAATAGAAACATAGAACAACATGTTCACTTGTTCTTTGCATTATCTTTTTGCATTACTCATTGCATCATTTATATATTGCATTAGCTTTTTGCATTACTCATTACATCATTTATATACTATTTTCAAGCTATTAACAACTATTGTTGTTAATACAAATTATTCTATAAAATGTCTAGTTCATTAACAACTTTCAATCTGTCTGACGAAAGCATTTTGCATAATTTATCTTCAAATAGTCTTCATTCTGAAGACTTTGCAAGTCAAGTTCAATGATTTATGAATTCTTTACATTATTCTGAAAAGATGAAGACTAGACAAAAAGCAATCAACAAAATTCAGCAGAATTTTTCACAGCTCAAGCTAAGAGAGAATAGTGAGTATGTTCAATGAACTTTGAATACAGATAGCTTTTTTCTACAATGATGATCTCAAATCTCTGTTGTTGAAAGTATTTAAAACAAGACTCAAAAAAAGATAAATAATTCGCTCTGATTCAAAAAGATTACAGACGATAAGCAATTTGATATATGAAATCACTTTATACAGTTGACTTCGATTGTTGAAGAATTGTCTAAAATTTCATGCAAAATCTGCAATAAGATTATGAATCATTCTACAGCTTTTGATAGCTTCAGCACATTTGCTATGAAAAAGCATCTTGAATCAGACTTTTGTGCAACGACAGAGCGAAAATGCAAACACTTGCAATCACAAGTTGAACTGACTTTTGAATGAGTAAGTCATATCTGATAATGCAAATTGATAATGCAAAATTGACAAATTATTAGAAGAAAAGTCATATTGAGTTAATCTTTGTCTTCAATCAAGAGAATTGAAAAGATCAACTATGCAAAATCTTTGTTGACTTGAACTTATTCTTTTGTGTTAGGGGCCAGCATAGAGCGAGTCATATGGGTGTAATGTAACGAGTATATAAATGCTAAGGAAGGAAAGTATCTAGAAGGGAAGAGCCGGCTATCTATATGACTCAGGAGAACATAAGCTAACCCTGAATAGGGTTGGCCTCGGAACAACCCTATAGCCTAGCGGCGAGCGGCCGGCGATAGTCATCAACATAGCCACCAACATAGCTACCAACATAGGTGCGTAGCTAGGATCGTAACATTTTGAATCATTAACAACGAGCAATTTCAAAAGCTGCTACGAATGCTTCGTTCAAATTTGCAGATTGTGCATTGCACAAAGATGACAACTATGATTTTCTCACACTATAAGAAGATTTGTGATAAGATCAGATTGAATCTTAAAGAGTCACAACGTGTCTCTATTGCTTTGAACGTGTGATCTAGTTTTCAAAGAATAGCGTATCTAAAAGTGTTGATATACTGAATCGATATCAAATTTCAGTTTCATGAACATTTTATTGAATTTACGTCTTTTAATATTGAGCATATTGATCGTCAATTAATGATAGAGCTAATGAAAATCTTGAAGAACTACGCTATTAAAAACAAGCTTTTTAAGATTGTTATTGATAATGCAAGCAATAATAGTATCTTGAAAGAGAAACTTGAAAAGATCATGAGTCATCGCAAGTTTCAATGAGACAGAACATAGAATTTCATTAATTGCTTGACTCACATCATCAATCTTATGACTCAAGATTTTATTTAAGCTCTTGAATTGAAAGCAATAGTGAATAATGTTATTGTGCAATTAAAGAATGAGCAAATGCAAGATATTGAGATAAGCAGAGATTTATCTGTTGTGATCAAAAAGATATTGCTTCAGATGATAATGCAAAAAAGTAATGCATTTATTAATCATGTAATTAGATTTGCGCTCTGATGATAGTTATCAACGACTCTTTTCAGCGATTGCTTCGCTTCAGAGCTTTTCAAGAGCAGAATGACAACAGATTCAGAAAACTGATACAAGATATTTACATTCGTTGAAACTTTACTTACTTGATGCTTCGTTGAATGTATTAACTACGTGAATTTATTGATCTTTGAACAGAGAAATACTGCGAAGATTCAAAAATTGCAAAGATCAAACTCAATGAAAGTGAGTGATTCATGATTTTGCTTGTTGACAATCTATTAAATTCTTTCTATGAGTGCACTTTAATAGTGTCATGAACAATTAATACAGATATTCACTTGAAATTTTGAATATTTAATGCAATTTTCAATCATCTTGAGCAGATTGAAAAGAATATAAGAAGAAGTACTTGCTCATCAAGTGCTGTTATAGTAAAGACTTACGAAAAAGTCTCAATCAAACTTGCGAAGTATTATGTCAAAATTGAAGACAGCAATGAAACAATATACAATCTTGCAAATATTCTGAATTCTATCATGAAGCTAAGTCTCTACAAGATTTGAAATAACAAAGACAATGAAGATACAGATCATGATGAAGAGACTGTCAACTATGAGATCAAGTACAAGACAAAGTTCAAAGAGTAATTTCATCGTTACTATGAAGATTCAGCTGTCAATTTGAGAGCAGAAGCACAAAGAGTAAAAAGTGATGCTGATGAAATAATGCATTATGATAATGCAGTTAATCTTTTACTAATGATCTTGTAGTTTGTTGCAACTATCAGAAGATCATTACTTCAACAATCTCAACATGCTCATTCTTCTTAAGACAAAGATGATTAATATTTTTGCACTGATGTTATAAATGAGAAATACTTGATCTGACAATTTTGAAAAGACAATGCTTCGAATTTTTCTAAGTTGACGTAAATGACTAAGAATATTCTTTCATGCTCAATATTTTTAATAAATATTGAGCGAACTTTTAGTCTTGTTAGAAGAGTATGTTGATAAAATTGATCACAGATGACTTTGAAAATGATGAAACAAATAATGCTGATCAAGTATTACAATCAAACTATGAATTTGAATTTAGATGAGACTATTACTGAACTTTGAAATATTTATTGCAGAGAGAAGAATGATGATCAAGAGATCAATGAGTCTGCTGATTCATTTCAAGTATTTTTGAAGACTGTTCTGACGCAGATTTATTCATAAATTTGCAATATCATCTCATCTATTAAAAGTCTTGCATTTAAAGTAAGTACTTATTAGAAGTACAATTAAGTCAATGCACAAGAGTAATGCACAAAAGTAATGCAAATGTGATTTCAAGAATTACATTGTTTATCTAATTGATGAAGACAAACATTTTCTAGTCTGTCTTGAAAAACATAACATCAAGATTCATCATGAAATTCTTCATAAATCTCATATTTCTATCTTGAATGATAACGTGTTTGACATGAATTGTCATCAAGTTGATGTCTGCATAGAGCAAAATGTCAATGAAAATTCTACAACAAGAGTGATAATGCGAAAGAGTAATGCACTTACTTTTCATAAAGAAGCACATAAAGTCTTCAGTGACTTCTTGAAGAGCATTCAAGACATAGCGCTGAATGCGAAAATCATATTGTAGCATGTTTGTTCAAGCATAATCATGTATAATCTTTCTAATCAGTCTTTCGAAGATTATTTTGAGAATGAGATTTTCTGCAATCTTCTGATATTTTCGAATTTTGCGCAGCGTAACAGTGTCTGATTTGTAGCGTCTTTTCTGTTGCAAAGCATTAGTATGTCAGTAAATAATGCATTATTCATGTGCATTATCTTTTTAGTAGTAATAGTAGATTTAAAGACTGAAGTTTCTTTGATAATATAATAATCAGTTGAATGCATCAAGCTCTTAAACGTTTTACGTGCTGATGCACATGTTAAAAATGAACTTGTCAGCAATAAATAAGTCATATTGCATTATCAGTATGCATTATTGATAACATGCTTGCTGCATGTCATTGTTTATCAAGAATGATTAATTTGATTTATGTAAACTTAATTTTTAAAAGTATTATCTTCAAAAGTATTATTTATTGAAGTGTTGATTACTAAAACGATTCAAGAAAATATGATAGAAGAAGTGATTGAAAAATCAGAAAAGAAATTGAAGAAAATATTGAATAAGTATTAAGAAATAAGTGTTAAGAATAATAATTAAATTTTTCTCGTTGCACTCAAATTCATCTCACTTGATGAGTTTTTTTCTTACTTTTCAAAATTCTCTATCTGTTCATATTCTATTGAACTACTTAAATTTCATCAATACTATTGCATTACTCAAATGCATCATCAAGAAAACAATGCTGACTTTAACAGATACTTTTCACTTTGTTCAACAGTTCAAAGATAATTCTTCGTGAAAATTAATTCATCTTACTTAATGAACTATTAATCTATCTCTTACTTTTCAAAATTCTCTATCTGTTCATATTTTTTTGAATCATTCAAATTTCATTGATACTATTGCATTACTCAAATGCATTATCAAGAGAACAATGCTGACTTTAACAGATACTTTTCACTCTGTTCAACAGTTCAGAAATAATTCTTTGTGAAAATTAATTCATTTCACTTGATGTTATACTTCTTACTTTTTCAAATTCTCTACAAGTTCATATTCTATCAAACTACTTAAATTTCATCGATACTGTTGCATTACTCAAATGCATTATCAAAAGAACAATGCTGACTTTAACAAATAATGTTCACTCTATTTGTAAATTCAAAGTCTATCACAAGTCAAAATCGTGATGAAAATTGATTCAATGAGATCAAAGAACACTACAAGTGACAAAACAACAATCGTGTAATCATATTCAAATGATTACACAAACTAAGACAATTCAATGTTTGAAAAAAAGTGAATGAAATTGACAAAGCAGCGATGAAAAACAATGTAAGAGACAAGATAGAACAAGAGCGAAAGAACAAAGATATTCATGATAATACATCTCAGTAATGCAATACTAAATAAAGCGCTGATCTGTTTATAGTTGAATGCTTTGAATTGAAAATCAAACGCAAAGTGAATGCTGAGATTGTTGCTGAAACAATAAAGCTTTTCAATATAACTGCTGCGACACAAGATGCAAATACTACTGCAGAGAAAATTGCTTCAAAAGCAATGAAGATATGCATTATCTATATGCATTATTTCTCAGTTGTAGAAACTAATATCAATTTTAGAAGACAACAGATGAGCTGAACGTAAGCGAAGAAATATTAAAATTTATGATTTCTATAGTTCACTTAATTCAATAAAGAATTCTTCATCATGATGATCTGAAGAAGTTAAAGCAGACTGATGATACTAATTCTATGATAGTTTTTCAGAATTTTACAACAGAATTCATCACTTTCTCAACTGTCAAAGAATGAGAAATTCAGAATTCAATACATGCAATAAATTCTAATTCAAATTATTTCATCATAGTAGAAAACGATGACGCAAAGATGTGCTATGAAGCAAAGAAGAATGAGAAAAAACTACAACATGATGAATATAAGATAATCAGTAGTGAGAAGAAAGAGAATAATGAAAGTGAAAAGAAAATAATAAAGCTGTTCAACTAGCGAACAGCGCTTATCTTACTTTCTAAGTTCTAATCATAATTCATAATCTTATAAATTCATAGTGCATTATCTTTTTGCATTATCGTGAAGAGTGTTCAATAGAAAGTCATGATGAAAATCATGAAGTCTTCATGATGAAGACTGTTCAATCAAGCTATTTACATCTATCTAATATCTTGTTGAGTTGAATCAAGTTATTGAGTCGAATTGTTGAATCAAGCTTTTCAACTCGATTCAAGTTCTTGAGTTCAACTTCTCAATTCAACTCAACACTTTTTCAAAAAATTTTCAATTCAACTTAATACTTTTTGAGTCAAGTACTTGACTCAAACTCAAGTACTCAACTTGATGCAATCAGTCTATTCTTGATGTCAATGAATTCATCTTCAAACAACTTTATGTCTTGATTTTCATTGATTTCGCAAATATTGACTCTGATAGTTCAAAGTCAGAAAACATAATTTACAATGATTTTGATCTTAATGATTAAAGTTATGTATGAGAAGAACTACGCAATGCTCTGATCTTTGAACATCATTGCAATGAAGATGACAAAGAACTATGTTGTGATATACTTTTCACTTGCGATCAGTTGAAATTCGTGTCAGAAGTCAAGATTCATGATAAGAAAGTCAATTGATTACGAAAGCGCATAGAGTATGAACATCATTACTAGACTTGAAATCATCTTGATCACAATGTTTCTCAAAATCTCATTGTACTCACGTAAAATCAATGTTTTTAAAGTCAAGAAACTTATGATTCTGATTGAGATGACAACTTTGATAATCAAGTCAACATTGTTTGCAAATCATTTCTCTGTTGAAGTTTCAAGCTTTTGATCAATTTGAATGTGAATGTATTCAACAATAATGAGAAGAGAAAATTCATCAAAGACGATGATAAGATTTAACTTTCAGTTGAATGCAATATTAAAAGCATTACTGAACAAAATGTTGATCAAAACATTCAGAATAAAATCAAGATTCTGAAATATTAATTTCTGTAGTGATGTTGACACAAATGATAATTTAAAGATCATGAATTTTGAAAAGTTTTTAAGATGATCAAAGAAGTTCTGATCAAAGTATATCATATGTTCAATCATCTTTTGATAAATGCAATGAATAATCGTTTGATTGATTGTATTGCAGACTCATTCAATGCTGAAATATTTAAAGAGATTTGCAATCATCAGCATGAAGAACATGAAAGCATAAAAATTGATCTGATCTTTTGCTTTTAAGTTTTGTAATGTGAAGATGTTGATAAGATGAAAGAAGATGATCGCTTGTGTTGAGTATGTATCATCATCAATCAGACATTTGAAAATGATGATTAAATATCATAAGTATAAGTCTGAATGTTCTTTCAGCATGATTCAGATGCATTTTTCAAGCGAGTATTCAACAGTTTCAGCAGAAAGATGCTTGACTTCATGTTTTGAATTCTTTGACAGAATCTTAAACTGCGTTCATTGAAGTGTGAAAGATTAATTAAATGCTTTCTTGACATTCTTTTTCTTTTTCAACTTTTCATGAAACTTTGATGCTTCAATCTTGATATCTAAATCTTGTGCGCACATTATAGTAATGTACAAATCATCGTGCTTGAGAAGTTTGCTATAAATTTCTTGCTTGATGATTTTTTCACTCATTATCACAGCAATGTTATCAATTTTCATGATCATGATGAGTTTATGTATAATAATGAGAATTGTTTTGTTGATTGACATATGATGAAAAGCATCTTGAACAACTCTCTCTGCATGAAAATCGAGTGCATTAATTACTTTATTGAGCAGTAAAACTTTTAAATTCAAGATAATACTTTTGATGATGATTACTTTCTGTTGCTGCTCATCATTCAACATGCTTACTCTTTCGTCAACTTATGTATTGTACTTCTCAAGCAGTCTTTCAATGCAATCATATGCATTGCTGATCATACATGCTTTTTATATCAACTTCATTTACATCTTCTTGAAGAGATTCTGTTGTTCATCAATGAAATCTTTGATGATATTTTGAAAAATTATGTCTTGAAAGAGAATAAGCTTCTACTGAACGAGTCTGACATTGCTTCGTAATCATTTCATGTTATACTCAATAATGTCGTGATCATTCACAAGAATCTGATCTGAAGTGAGCTGATATCATCTTTTCAATAAGTCAATCATGATCGACTTGTCACAATTACTGAATTCAATCAGAGTAATCATTTTGTTAATCAATATAAATAAGTTTAAATCTTGAAGCATTTGCATCATGAATTGCATTGAATATGCAAAGCGCAAGTCACGAATCTGAATTTCTTCTGTAAAGAAAGTGAATTGCATGCTCTCAAAAGAGAGTGAATTCAATAAAGATTATTTGTTGATAATAAAGAAAAGCTTAAAAGCAGCAAACAAAGCATTCATGATGAATTGAAGCTGTAACGCGATCAGCATAATGAAAGTAGCATCAAGCATCACACTGAGAATGATTGTAAAGAATGTTTCAACGTTATCAATTTCTTCGCTTTGAAACAATTGAAAGTCTTTTCAAAAGATAAATGCAGTTTCAAACATGATCAAAAATGTTTAAGCGAAGAAAAGAATGTTAAATAAAAGCAACTTCTTATTGTCTTTCTTATGAGCTGTTTGTAAATATTCATCATATCTGTTCACAATTTTTTGCTGCACTTTGAATGCATGAATGATCTTGATGAAGCTCATTGCATTCTGAGCAAGAGTTGCTGTGCAAAAGTAAATTCATGTCTAAACAGAAGTGATGTCAAAAACACTTTTGCATTTCATGATGAATGCTTTACTACTTACAATTCAAGTCTTTAAAGATGCATTAAAGCTGAAATATTCTGCTATCATCAGAACAATGATTGACACTATGCTTATGATAATGAGAGTAAACTTTCATTGAACAGCGAGTGTCACAATATATATTGAGAAGAAGAGCGAGATGCTTTGAATGAATATATACAATTTTTCAACAATATCTTGATTGACACAATTGTCATCTGAAAGCTTCTGTCAGCGACTCAATACTGTGTAATGCATAAGCATGTATTCATCGTAATCTGCATCACGATAGATTCATTGTTTTCTTTGTCGAAATGTTATATTTTCTGTCTCAGCAGACTCTTCAGAAACATCATTCTCAAGAAGCGTGTGATTCTGATAGTCGCGATACATATGCAAAGTGTTGTCACGTAGTCAATAATGAAGTGAGTCATGAAAAAATACATGAAGTAGAGAACGAGATGATTGATCTGAGCAGTGAACTGCAGCACGCTGCTCTGATCAATCGCGAAATTGTTGAAGAAAGCTGTTGATGAGTCGAACATCAATGTCATTAAAGACAGAGCAGCGTCAATCGCAAGACTGTCTGTAAGTGCAATGATGTACAAGAGTATGTCAAGACGATTCGCGTATTGAAAAATTCACTATCGATGATTCAGTTCAATGCAGCAAAGATGGTCTGATTCATCGCTTACGAAGTAGTTCTTGATATCGTCTTTCTTTTCTTTCGCTGGCTTTTTCTCAGCTATCTCAGACGAGTTCGCATCGTTCGACGAAGACTTTCTGAGCCCGATCTGGCTGAGTAGATTTTCCGCAGTAGGTGGCGACGCATCAAGCGATTTCTCAACATCAGGCTTGTCTGATGAGTACACTGACTCAGCGACCTTTCCCATGTTTGATGATGAGATAGTACCTAATAAAGCATCAAAGGTAGAAAGGTACGCGGGGTCAGAGACGTCATCATCAGCTGAAACGGACTAGCATTTGACAGCTGGCGGGCGGTTGATGTTCCGGCCCCGGCTCAACTTTCTGCATACCTAGTTATGCTAGATATGTACCTTACTTCGAAGACCGTCTGAGGTTTCGGAGGTGCCAGACAAAACATCAAACTCGGCTGAAACTAGGTGCAGATGAAACAGATACTCGGATTTACGAGGTTTCCGCGCACGCTAACCTAGAGGGTTATTTTAGACAGTATCGAGTTTAGCGTGTCAAAAAGGGCACTGAGATGATTAGTCATAGTTAGCGTGCCCCGAAACCCCGTAGATACCTTCTACGAGTACCTTTCAGCCGTCGTCTTGAAACTGTTTCAACCTTAGCGCTAGTGGATGGGTATTTACCCTTCGCCCACTTCTTTCCTTCATTCGAATGTTCTACCTACTAGATAAATTCAGTCAATATATCTATATATATGTACCCCATTTCCAATAACTTATAAATTGCTAAAGGAGCTACACGCCCACCAAATAGTTCAAGTATTCTGCATACTCCTTTAGTCGAGGCCGAAGTACATTATGGATGAGAGCAACAGACTGGCCACGACCGCTATCGCGATTGCGCTCACCGCTCTGATTGTTACTCTTGGACAATTCATCCAGCAGTTGCTAGGAACAGCTGATGGATATCGAAGATGCAAGGAATCTGTCATCGGTCCATGGTCTAAGCTGACACGTCTCCATGGGCTGTGGTACGAGTTCAGATTTGAGACTCTGTACACAAGTCCAGAGATCGCTCTTATTTCATTCGACAATATGGATTATAAAGAAATGAAAGAGAGGTCTCGCAAGCTGGGCATGATGCAGCCTATTGTTCGAAATGTTACACTTGCCGCCAATCTTACATGCCTTGAAAGAAATCTACACCGAAGATATAGCCACTCCGTCTGGGCTTACCTCCCTTCTTTCGGAGCCTATCTGAAATCGACCTTTAGATATCTTTTATATTTTGCAATGCGGAAGAGTCAGCCGAAGGTGGAGGATACTGAGAATGGATCAGAAAGTAAGGTCACGACGCAACTACCATCTATTCACCTGATACGCGAGAGGCAAATTCGGAAGGCCTCCGAAGTGGTGAAAAAAACTGTTTGCGACCAGCCGGCGGAACAAGAACTACTAGTGAGCTGGGTTCCCTTTTTGAAAGCGCTGCATGAGAATTATCTTCAGCAGTGGCCTGACGATTGCGAATGCTCTACCAAAGGCAAGTCTTCCGTCGTTTCTCACTTCTCTCGAATCTCAGAGAAATATGTCGAATCTCGATGGAACGATGCTATTCCAGGTCGAACGATGCCCATGCTTTTCCTTCGTGAGCGCAGCTGGGATTTCATGCCACCGGACGTAGTACGGCCTGTCGCGTCGATCCAAGTCCGAGCTCTGATTGTGTTAGCCACGAGACTCGGAATGCAATGGAGTGGCCTGGATCTGAGGTCCGACGGTGGAATGAGCGCGCAGGGTAACAGTTATCACCTCACTTCAGTGTCTCTTCGTGGTCTCGGAATCGTCATGCAGTTTGGTTCGAATGGCCTTACAGCTCGAGAGCTGGGATACATTCCTAGCGTAGCAGCGGACAAGCTATTGTGCGGGATTCTGCCCGGCTGTCCCGGCCTTTGCCAAGAGGTCAAGGTCGTTGGAGACGACCGCACACAGTCTCTAATCGGCAATTTTTTCGATATCCTGGGTCTTCCCGACGATGTTTATCAGAGCCTCGCAGATTCGAAGTATGGGAATCGACTGGGTTTTAGAGAAAACGTCTTCAGACGTATGGTGATCAATGACGCCATGATATTATTCTGTCCTTTCTTACCTGAAAATTTGTGCACGAGCGTGTACTGTTACTTCTACGCTTGGTCTGGACAGAGCCAGATGTCGACGTTTCATCTGTGGGAGTCGAGACGAGCTTTACTTGTACAACTTCGAAAGCGGATTAAGGCTCTAAACGAGCTGCCAAAAGATGATAACAGACTAGGATATGTCAAAGAGAGTCTAGAGCGATTAGAGAAGGACTTCAAGAAGGATTTTTACGTTCAGCGCGGTTCTTTGATAGCCCGGTTCGAAACTGATGAAGAACGGGCGGCTTCAAGGAAACGCGGACTAGAAGAAGTTAGACTTCAACGCAAAGTATTTCTAGAGGATTTGCGTGAAATATTCAAAGTGACGCAGGATTTTTTTTTAAGGAGAAGACTGCCGGACTCTGAGGATGCCAAAAAGGTTCCTGAATACGTTGATCTCGTCAGCGCCAATATTGAGATGTGTCACTTCGCAGGGCAGGAAGCTAGGAAACGTTGCGATACAAACGACGGTAAACATCCGCTCGATTTTAGCGAGCGACCTTGGGAAGGCTTCCTCGAATGTTACGAGGCCGCCTCTTGCTATGTAGAGTTCCTCGACCACAACGAGCATGGGCTGTTCGTGAGTTTGCGCAGAAAGGGATGCAAGATGGAAAATTTGGAGATGGAAGAGGCATGGTGGATGCTTATGCTTCGCGGTATTGTGTGGGACCTGTCATGCAACTGTCTCAACCCTGGCGAGCCTATACCGTCAAGCTTTTATGACAATCAAAGGCCTGTGTGGATAATGTGATAGATACTTGGAAAGACAAACATGAAAGCGGTTGAAGAACATGAGCGAGCACTGCATTCATATCTCACTTAGTCGACATATACATCGTGACGAGTCTTATCGTAAAATCTGACGAGATATGCGTAAGAACGCATCAGACCCATCGCTGCTTTAGCGATGTGAACTTTTTTGTCGTCCCACTCGAGGTAGTCGGGCTCTGTGCGTAGTTTCGATATCGACCCTCGAGGAAGTACAAATCTAGTTCAGAAATGGTAGGATAAGAGATAATTGAGCATTGGCTTGATGAAGATTCGCGTGTCGATTCATACTAGATGGAGTCGGGGGTCTTCGATAATCACAATCTCCTAACCTTTAATCTTTTGATAGTGCAGCGATGAGATCCTTGAGCTCGACGGTGTGCTCACAAGCCACAGATATGGCGCCATTCTGTCAAGGTCTCTTGTGCAAATATTTAAATCCAAGAAGTTGAAGAGAGGCTCTGGGTTGAACTGCAAACGCAGCAAAGGCTGTCCGGGAAGTCTCTCATTACTGTGTGAATGTGAGACTTCGCTTGCTGTATCGTTGAGTTGGCAAGCCTTTTCAAATGGAGGATACATATTTAGTTGATGGGAATGATTTCAACCAGCCTTCAAATTAAGATGTGTCAGAAGCAGAAGACTCGTCTTTCAAACAAGTGCTCAATGTACAACTGATGAACTTGACAAAACGTTAGACTGACCGTCGAGTCGAGTTTTCATACCAACTTTCTGACTCTGCCCGAATACGCGAGTCAAACCTACTGTAGGCAGCTCTAGGCAGCCCTGACTACCATTGAAGCTGCCTACCATTGTTTTCGAAGGCAGACTGCCATTTAACTTCCAAGACCGATTTTCTTCAAAATCTCACATCTTCTTCGTTCTAGTCAGTTGTATTCCCGATTGCAATACCGAACTCAACGACATCAACCTGCATTTTTAGAAAAATGTTGAACATTGAGATGTTAGAGGCTTTTGCTAGCGCGGATCAGTTTGAACATCAAAACCATCAATTTCTCCCGCCCGGATTGATTTATGCGCGCTGACTACCTCACATACTTTGGGAGACATGATTGTAGCTCTGAGTCAGCCGAGTTCAATGCTTCAAATAATAAAAAATAAGAAAAAAATAAAGTCTGAACATTTTAACATAAAAATAATATTCCTAACTCAACTAAAAATTACGGGTAGGACAAACCGAAAAACCAAGCGGAGGAGTCCTACGGGGGGCAGGGTACGGCGCAAACTTTTAGTATTTTGGAGAGGGAGCCTTGGCGACCTCGACGTGCGACGCTAACCGCTAACCGCTAACCGCTAAGTATATGGTTATGGTTAGGGTTAGGGTTAGGGTTAGGGTTAGGGTTAGGGTTAGGGTTAGGGTTAGGGTTAGGGTTAGGGTTAGGGTTAGGGTTAGGG